>Ga0307379_10001412_pt1 | contig 38136 bp, 47 predicted proteins | sample UN2MG_FD_202237 | JGI IMG/M metagenome (GOLD analysis project Ga0307379, IMG submission 202237) | Soil microbial communities from Risofladan, Vaasa, Finland - UN-2 | ecosystem: Environmental > Terrestrial > Soil > Coastal area > Acid sulfate soil | place: Finland: Risofladan, Vaasa | collected...
CATTGGCGGTTTGTTTTTTCGCAGGCTATTAGGGTGGAGCCGGAGCCTAGGAATAGGTCTAGGACTGTCTTCGGGTCGCCATATTTTTCAAAGCACCACTCGGCTAAGGCTATGGGCTTTTGAGTGGGATGGACTCTGGCTTGCCCATGCTCACTTGCTTTTATCATGCCCTTCCATAGATGCCTGAATATGCGGACACTGGATGTTTTTTTGTAGTCAACATAGGCAAGTTCGCAGTCACTTTCCCCATTCTTTTGATTTTCTTCTACTCGCTTATCCCAAACGATCCAATTAGGCGAGGGCTCTATATCATAGTAGTTCCCCCCCCAAAAGATATTGCACTTAGCTCCTAAAGACCTAGCTATTTCAATAGAAGACAATGCTACTTTTGTATCTTTGTCACCAGCAATTTTCTTAAATGTATTCCCCTCACATATGCGGCTCGGAGCCGCAAACGCTCTGTCGGTCTGCTCATCAATACCATAAGGAGGATCAGTAAAAACCATATCAGCCTTGGCCCCATCCATCAGCCGATCAACATCAGCCTTGTCGGTTGAGTCCCCGCAGAGGAGACGGTGCTTACTCCTAACCCTAAGCATGACAAGCCGCACAGACCTGATCCACCTGATCAGCAACATAATCAACTTTAACCTGGCAGCTATCGCATTCCAGATATGCTCCCAGAAGCCATAGATCACCACGCTTGACGCCTAAAACGTTCTGAGGTATGTCGGGCACCTCATCATCCTTCGTGCTATCAGGAGTGTCGAGGCTGAGTCCGTAGACGTCCTTAAGTTCTTCCTCGGAAAAACCCAAGTCGATAGCGTCAACGCCTGCCAGCATAAGACTATCCAGCTCGATTTTCATCGCGTCAAAGTCGTATTCGTTTGAGCTAAGTTTGTTATCAGCGATTCGAACCGCTTTTTTCTGCTCCTCCGATAGGCCCGTCTTGATTATGCATGGCACCTCCGGCAGCTTTAGTTTTTTCGCTGCAGAAAAACGACCGTGGCCCTTTAGAATTTCCATATTTTCATCGACGACGATCGGCTGATCCCAACCTACTTGAAAAATATGCTTGGCCAGTATCTCGATTTGTTTTTTCGGATGCCTCTTCGCATTGTTTTTATAAATTTTTATCTTCTTGCAGTCCACCATCACGATGGTTTTAGAAATTTCCATTGTGCCCCCAAAAAAGCCGACCTTTTGGAGAAAGGCATTATCCAAAAGATCGGCTTATAAAATTGATTCGGATTAATAATGATGCGTATTCGAAACATCTTTTTGCAATAAGGCTTCGCCAAACTTATCGACGGCCCATTTGCAAATTCTCTCTCGGTCGTGATCGCTTTCCAGTGATTTAAAAGCGCGATCGATCTGTCTCATCACTAGAAATTCTTTTTCGAGTGCCATGTCTTTACCCCTTTTGGAAAAAATATATTGAATAAATAGTTTTACTCCTTGGCATTTAATTTTGCGATTCTTTTCTGCTCTATCTTCGGCAATTTCTTGAAGTAACGGGTGGTCTTGTGATAGTTTGCCAATCTTTTTGTCGTCGCTCTGTGCATCTGCGCGAGCGCACCATCGGCATCACATAAAATTACAATCGTCCACCACTCCGTCGCCGTCCAGATTGCATCGTCAAAAATTAACCGCGATAATCGTGTATAAGGAATGTCCGAGAGCCGCGATAATTCCGAGACATTAAAATAATCGTCCTTATAAATATGCTTGATTTTCATTAGCAGAATATTATGCGCAAGATCCTTTGATGGGATACGCGATTTAACTCTATAGGTTCCAGTCGCCATTTAAACAAATCCTTTAGAAGGGAATGTCGTCCAAATTCGGAGCCGAGGCCGCTGGCGAGCGATAGGGAGCTGCCGCCTTTTGATGGGGAGCTGCAGACGTATGCTCGCCAGGAGGTAGCGGGAACGACAAACATGATGGTGATATATTAACTTCGATTCCTGTGATCTCCTGGCCCTGCTTATTCTGATAGCTAAACGGCTTTAGAGTCCCACTAAAAGCGACGAACGTTCCCTTCAATAACTTGCCCTCGGCGTATTCCGCGCCTTTTCCAAACAACGTGCATTTGAGCCATTGCGTCTGATCCTTGTTTTTGATCGGCAAACTAAAGCTGACGATTTTCATTCCCGTCTGTGATTCAAAATACTTTGGATCAGTCGCGACATAACCCGCGCCAGATAAATTATAAAACGACATTTGTGGTTACCCCTTTAGATATAATTCGCTTGTGAGCTTCAGAGACGGTTCTATTTAACGATTCATCATCCATTGGATGTTTTACAGAAATCATCCACTCGATCAATTTCGGTCTTTCGCTCGCGTGAAATTCGTGTTTGTTAAAAATTGGCGAGAGTAATTTTAAATCATCCACTGTCCCTAGAAAGACCCTTGACGCTGCCGCTTGCGCTGCCCTGGCATCGTCATCATCCGCACTAGATACGAGGCAGAGACACGCCGCTAAGCTATACCTCCGATTATAGGTAATGCAGCTTCCAAAAGTTTGCGGCTTACTATCCCCTGGCTTCAAATAAAAATAACCACTCTGTATCCATTCGCCGCTCGCGTGAGCCAACAATGTTGAAACACCAATCCCGTTGACCGGATCTAAGATAGCGTCCTGCAAAATTGCGATACCTTCGTCGGCCATCGGCTCTCGAATCGCTTCGACGAAAACACTTAGGTCGGCATAAGTATAATGCGTCCGTTTTCCGTTATGCGTGAAGTCAACCTTTTCAGTATTGCGAATTGTTTTTATCTTTTTCTGCGCTCGAGAAAGCGCGGCTGATATCTCTCCCGTCGTAGGACTCTTTTCCATTTATTTATTTCCAATCTAAAACAATATTCGAAGGGGGCTTTGACCAGACGCCTGAATTCATGCAAGCAGTATAGATGCCGAATGCCTGGTCTACCATGTCGACGCCTTGCTCGATCACACGATCGCTAAAATCATATAGCACGACAGCGTTAGGATAGTTTTTTTCGATGACAACAAGTTTAAAATCGACGGGTTTTCTGAGGGCAGCGGCGTAATGCCTAACGTACCAAGCGCGCTGCATATGATAGCAATATTTCTTCGCGCTAAAGACAAAGTCAAAAAGGTTCTGAGTTGTTTTAATGTCCCAGATTGTAGCGCGCTCATCTCCAAACGCAAGCGCATCAGCTTTAGCCTTCACGCGATAGCCCATCACATCACGGAAGACAGCGATTTCCATTTCGTCGGCGTCATCAATCATATTAGTTAGTATGTCATTAAATCCAAATGCGCGATCAACGACTGCTCTGGCCTTCTGCAGCTCCTTTGCGAGAACGTGCTTGCCTGGATTTTCGTCCGACCAATTATCATAAGCCTTGCTCGAGAAGCTCGCGCCGTCCCAAACCTTAAAATCATCAAGCGGAGGAGTCCCCAAAATCATTGCGTGGATCAAGCTGCCAAGGCGCATCGATTCCGTCTGGCTGTTTTGATTTAAAACCTGATAGTGGTAAGGCGATTTTTTTAAAATTATGTTCAGCGAACTATTATTTATCCCGCGATCTGCAAAGTAAACCGAATCGTCGCAGTTAATTAGGCCAGTATATTCGCGGGTATAGCAACTACTTTCGTCGACATGGATCATCGTCGGCCTTTTTTCTTGAATTGATGCTATTGAAGACATTATATCTGAGCTTGCATGATCGCAACCGGAAATTACATTTTAATGGAGGGCCGTCGCGCATGGACGACGTTTACACGGATTTTTTTGATGCTCACGCGCACCTTTTAAAAGCATTGCACAAATACAAAGCCGATCCGAAGACCATAATTTTCTGCCTAGATCACTTAATTAAACTGAGAGTCCTGAAAGGAAAAATAAAGTTGAATACCTTAGTCGGCTTTAATCATGATTCTCTGGAAAAACTGTTCGGCGAGCAGGTCACACCACCATCACCACCGATTGAAATAATGATTTTGACCGATAAACATTCCAAGCTCGATGGCTGTATGCATTCATATCTGTCCGATGTCTTCGTCCAAGGATATATCGAATCCCAGAAAACGGCCCCCACCATTATCGTCAAAAATGCTCCTGCTCCGATACCACCACCACCTCCTCAAACCGCCGAAAGCAAAAAGTCTTGGGACTATGCCAACGAGCTTTTCGGCGAATCAAAAAGGAATGACGATGGTGTGCTGATCTGGACGCGCCGAGGCTATACCAATGTCGACGGAAATAAAGTGGCGATGAAATTGTTGAACGACAGAATCGATTTGAAATCTTTTTCAGAGTGGCGAAAGAAAAATAATAGGCTCCCGCTAGAAGTGAGCGAGTCCGCTGTTTTAAAGGAGTTTGCCATATTTCAAAAGCCGCCGAAGATCGTAAAATTTCTAGAGGCGAATCCACCACCTGTTTATCGGAAAGCGAAAGGAATGAAAAAAGATGATTGATTTGCCAGCGATGGTCAGAAACGAGCGCGACTTAATAGCGATGATGCTTGCCGATGAGGACTGTGTTTTAAAACTAAAACGCTTCCCGAAGCCTGAATGGTTTATAAACAGCGACCATCGAAAAATCTGCATTGCAATAGAAAAATTAGACACGCTCGATATCTTGAAAATTCAAAAACTAGCAAATATAAAACCAAGCGTGATCGCCGACATCATGTTTGATACTCCTGTCTCGATGAATCCAGATTCCTACGTCGATGAAATTTTCCGTGGCTTCGTTGCCAGAAAGATTTATGATCTGCCTGCCCTCTGGGAGAAGCAAGATCCGATGAGCGACGATTTCATTCCTGGCGTGATGGCAAACTTCGAATCGATACAAGCAATAAATTTAGGAATCCAAGAGCTGATTAGCGGCGGGGACGCGATAGATAAATGGGCCGTGAGACTGGACGCCAAAATGTCGGGGACAATACGTCCAATACCAACAAACATTCCTAGTCTAGATAAAATACTCGGTGGAGGACTGCACCGTGGAGACGTTATGACGGTCGGCGGTCGACCTGGATCTGGAAAGTCCGCTCTGCTGAAAACAATCCTGGTGCAAATGCTCCGGCAATCCGCGCCGCCAAAAATAGCTATTTTTTCTTGCGAGATGTCTTCAGATGAATACATGGATCGAATGGTTTCTGAATGGACTGGCATCGACGGAATGAAAATTATCGAGGCCCTTAACTTAACCGACCGCGACTTAGATAAAATTCACGAAATGGTTCTTCACATCCACAGCATAAAAGATCGATTTACTTTTAACGCAATTCAGGAACAAACGAAAAACGATATCAAGCGGCTATCGAAAGCTTCAAAATTAAAAATGTCCGGCCTAGACCTAATTATCATCGATCATCTTCACTTGATAAAATCTCATAACCATAAACTGGACGAACGAATCCGCCTCACCGAGATCACAAGCGATATAAAAAGATTGGCTCAGTCTTCGGACTGCGCGATCCTGCTCGCTTCCCAATTAAATTGTAGGGCAGGCGAGAAGCCAGGACTTGGCAGTTTAAAAAGCTCGAGCAGTATAGAGGAGGACTCCAATGTCGTCGTTCTACTGCACCGTCCTGGCCTCACGGACACGCATGTCGATGGCACCATCACTGAGCTTCTGATACGAAAAAATCGGCATGGGCCTAATCCGGTAGATTTAAATTTATATTTTGACGAGAGCTTGACATCGTTTCGGGAGATTGAGTAAATCCGAAAAACTCGATCTTAGCGCAGTAGTAACAAGCGCGATGGCTTTTCGTCCCAAAGCCAAAATTAACCCAGTGAGTAGTTGTTTTAGCGGTGGGACGCCAGCTATGGACGCAAATAATTTTATTCTTTTTCGCCATGAGGGGCCCTAATGGATCGTGATGATGATGCGTGGCTACATATAAAGTATCTGCTCGGTGAAGTAGATCATCATTGTAAAGAAATTCTGGAAGAAATCGCAGAGCATGATTCTAAAAATGCCAAAAAGATGGTTCGGCTCGGTATGACGATTTCTAAAATTCGTACTCTGGTTATTTACTATCTCCGCTAGTCGCATATTTTTTGAATGCCGCAAATTTCAACTCGATTATTCGATTCGAAATCGCGGAAAAATATTCTGGATTTCAAAATATGAACGCTTGTGAGCAGACTCATGTCGTCGATGTTCCCTCGGCTGTTAACGCCTTCGACATAGTGATGCTCCGTTGCAGGATTATCAATTTGACGGAAGGCAGGGCCGCCAGAATCGCCAAAACAGATCGCCGTTCGTCCGAGCGTGTAAAACCAATTATCGTTTGCATTCGGCAATCGGGTTACTCGGGCCGTCCCATACCTTAGCTGCCCATCATTCCCACCACCACCGCCTTTTTTGACGCACCCATAACCAGATAAGGTAACGGTATCGCCGACCGCCAGATATCTACCGCTGATAGAGGCGTAATTGGCTGGTAAGGGCCGATCTACGAGGCATAGTGCCAGGTCATGATCCTCCTTTTGGTCGCGGTAGAGCGGTGCTTGCTGGCATCTGGCGGTATAGGCGGCTTGCTGGACACTGAAGGTCGCGGGTTTTATCCCACCACCATCAGCCACGCAATGCGCTGCGGTCATTATCACTCTGGGCCCGATCACGGTTGCTGAGCACCGCGATGATCCGTTAGTGATATAAACCACCTCGGGAAAATCGCCGTCCTCCGCATCAATGCCCCCGATTAATTCTGGAGACGCTTGCGCTTCAAAACTGAAAAGGTAAACCAAAACAACGAAGATTTTTAACATACTTGACCCTCATTTTTTGAAGGCCCCCACCGCTGCGTTGGTTTTATTTTTGATTGTGACGGCCACATATTTTACTTTTATCGCGGCCATTTTTGCGGAGTAAGCGCATCGACGCTTATACTCCCACGCCTTAGCCGCCGCTCGAGAACGTCTAGCGCGATTATACTCTGCTCTGGAGACAAGGACAAACCCAACAACTATGAGCCGAGATCTTATCGTTGGATCATCCAGTCCGATATCGCTCGAAACTTTAAATTGTTTTGTGTCGCTCAAATAATAATCCATAATTTGTAAACCCCTTTTAAATTAATAAGCATAACCATTATTGAGCAATGGAACTCCAGTAAATGCGTCCGCTGTAACGGCCCCGCTAACGACGCAGTTATTGACGTTAGCGTCCCCGATGCAAATAGCACTAACGACAACGTTAGCCCGCCCAAGCGTCGATTGAGATGAGCTAAAAGAGGCAACGGTTGCACCTGAACCCCGAATAATGCCCATTTTTAAAATTCAAAACCAGCGTTGGCCCTCGGCGTCCCGGTTATGCTGTCATAAATACAAACCCCAACAACCGAGTTATTAATTGAAATCTGTCCCCTGAAATCGCCCGACTGAATCATGTTCGTTTCGGAAGCCGTCGCGCTACTCTGAATTTGTATGGCCGTTGCATGGGCCGTTGCAACCCGACCGCAATAATATATGTTGTTCCTGTTATTGGTTGCTGATTGGTCAATACCCCGTTGGGCGTTTCCCGACTCCAAAACCCCAAAGTGGAATTCGGAATAGTTAGCGCAACCACTTAGGGTGAAGGACATCATTGCCGTAAAACCCGCATGGTCGCGCATATTTTTGACATCAAACCTAGATTTGAAAAAGGAAGCTTCCCTAGCTAAAACGGACCCCGCATTGCTTAACAGGTTGTCAAATTGAAAGAAGCAATAATAATTTGGCTTGAACCCGCCAGCGTCCCCAAATTCAACGGGAAAGTTGGCCCTATGGACGCTGGAATTCGTGACCTTTACCCGACAGTTATCATATAACTTGAAGCCAGAGTTGGCGGCAAAGCCACTATTATTAGTATTGAGACATTCAATTTTATCGAAACTACAATCAAAGGAAGAATGACAAAGAACTTTCGCCCCAGCCGAGGCGTCCACGTCTTGAATTAATTTCAGATTTTTCGCGTGAAATCCTACAACATTTCTTACCCTTAAGATTTCCCCTGAAGAGTTGCTTCCGATAACCGTTAAGTTCTCAACCCTTGTCTCATCCCGGAAGCTTCCGGGCCTTATTTGATAAGGGGCATTTGCCAGGGCCGAACCTGTATGGGCGTCAACCAAAAAGACCGATGAAGGCCCCGCCGTACTTGTAATTTCATAAGGCGCACCGTCCAATATTATGAACCCTGTTTCACTTCCCGTAATCGCCGCGGTACTAATTGTGACTGTCGTACTTCCAGCGCCCACGGTCGCGGTCCCGTCGACGGTTGCCGCGTCCCAATCGGACCTATTCGCCAGTAATTGGGAAACGTCCGAAGGGGTATGTTGATCGGTGTAAAGTAAAAATTGGTTCGCGGTTGTTGTAATCAAAACCCCTTCCCGACTTTCGCCGACAAGGTGCAAGTTTTTCTTCAAAACTAATTGCGTATTTTCAACATAGGTTCCATTTTTAATATAAATGGTTCCCGTTGTTTCGCCAGCAATGGCCGCAAGGATTGTTGTGTAATCGCCGTTTCCAGCCGCGTCAACAATGGCGGCATAAGGTGACGTTGGCGAAGTCCTGTTGTCCCTGTCAGGGGTTCCAACTACAGACACGCCCGAAGGAACACGGAAGTTATCAGTTATGACGCATGATTCAGCCTGTAAGGCTGTAATATTTGGGGCTAGGGTATTGGACAAAATATTTTCGTCCGATGCAATTGGCGAGTCAACCGAAACGCCCAAGCTTCCCGCACTGTCCCAACGTCCATATTCGACTGTATTTCCAATACCCTTTAAAGACCCATCACAAGCGGGAGCCCAATTCCTTCCGACTTTTATATTGCACCCGAAGTAATGATTTACAGTGAAGGAATTTACAAATAATCGGTTGCTATTGTCTTCGAAACAATCACGTTCAACTTCGTCTATGGTCCAATTGCAGGAATAGAAACGAGCGCTTGCTTGCTGTTTCATGAAATCATTGTTTGCAATCCGGGACAACGAACGGAAATGAAAATTACAAAAATAGGTTTCCCCAAATCGTTCTTGCTGGAAGCCTTCATACCTGATGTTTTTGAAAGCCGAACCCCAAATATAGGGGGCATTGACAGCGGCTTGAGTGTCGGTTGAACCGAAGCCGACAAAATCACAATCCGAAACATTACAGTCAAGCCAGCCATTGGAAGCATGAAAAAGTTTACCAACGCCAGCGTCGTCGCCGTATGAAATTAACCTAAGATTTTTAAAATCCCATTTTATAAAAGCCGCTGCATTGAAAATTTTCGAAGCCGCCGCAAGACTGGTATTTATAATTGTCATATTTTCAATGGAAGACCGCTTGTTCAACACCGATGGGACTGGAACCCCTAAAAATATTGCTGGAACCTCGGAAGTCCCGCCGCCGCTTGCCCCTTCATAGGGTTCATCGATTACGAAAGTGTCGGCCCCAGTGTCGCGGCTGATAACTTCATACATTTGATTTGAACCGCCAAAGACAACCCCATTTCCAACCCCAGGGTCAGCGGTTCCATTATGTGAAACCGTCGTTGAACCCCTGGTCACGGTCATTGTCCCAACCCCTGTTGTGTCCCAACCCCTGTTGTCGGCGGTTCGGATGGAAGTCTGGCCAAATTGGTAAGCGAAGAAATTGAAGGTCTGAATTGCCCCCGTTCCGTCATGAGTTAGGATTACGCCGCCCCGACTTTCACCCACAACTTTTATATATTCAGGGAAAAGGGTTGCCGCTGTTTCGGTGTAATTACCGTTGCGAACATAAACAGTCTGACCAGCGGTTGCCGCTTCAATGCCAGCTTTGATTGTCGTGTAATCGCCGCCGCCAGCCGCGTCAACAATAATGTCATAAAGGATTTGCCCGCCGCTTGGGTCTTGCCATGAAGCGTCGGTTCCGTCAGACGTCAAGACTTTTCCAATCGCCCCGATTGGTAAGCGGACAACGGTTGAAGCGTCCCTGTAAATAAGGTCGCCCCTGGTTGTCAATGGGGTTGCCGCAACATTAATCCACTTGCTTGTTCCATTGTCAAAGGCAAGGCGCTGGCCTTCGGTTGGAGCTGTGATTGTGGTGTCTGTGAGCGCGGCCAGAGTCGGGATCGCTGCCGCTGCATTAATCCATGTTCCCGTCCCATTGTCGTAATGGAGGAGGTGTCCCTCGGCTGGTGCCGTGATAATAACATCTGCCAGCGCACCGATCGGCATTACAGTCCCATAAACAGTAATTGCAATATCGACTTCACCACCACTATTATTTGTTATGTCGATTTCTTCTGTGGGAAGTCCGCCGTTAGCAATAATTGTGTAATCTGATTGATCGACTTCTGTCGCTTCCAAAGTCCCAAAATTGTATGCCCATATTTTTATGAACATTGAGGTAAAAGGGATCTTAAAATTATGCCTCACAGTCGCCGTTGCGCTGTTAGCAAGATTCTCAACCGTAAAAAATCGCGTATCTACGTTGTCGCCTAGTGTCGCATAGATTCCCTGGATCTGATTGTGTAGTAGCTGCGTCCCTGGAGCTAAAAACAGGGGATGATCCAACTCCAGTCTTGAAATAATTGTCATTCCTAAACCTTTCCATATTTCATTAGTTTGTCATCCCAAGATCGGGGCCTCGGAATCATCTTCCCATCAATATAAATTAATATCTCGTACTCGCGACCGACTAGAACCATCCCAATTATCTTGGGTCGATGGAATCCATATTTAACGGGAGCTGTCGCGATCCACTGGAAGGTGCAAAAATCATCGGATTTGATAGAAGCAAAAACTAGCTGCTTTTGATTCGCTAAATTCTTGCCTTCGATGTTGGCGCAGGAGAGCCCTTCAATCGAATGCTCCAGATACGATAAAGAGTCATTGCTCCAGAGCCCACGCTTTGTCCTGCCATCTTGATAATTTAAACACCATCTTAGATCAAACATTTTAACTCGTATAAGTAAACGCCGTTGTTAAGTCCCACTGTGTCTCGCCGCCTTCAATTTCAAGTTGTGGCAAAAACAGTCTGGCCTTAACTCTCATGCGATTCCCCAGAATTGTGTCGTCCGACTTTCCAATGAATCCATCGAGAGGAGTTGTCGCCGATACTGGCCCCGCTCCTGTCTCGTAAAATGCTGCCTGTGACAATATATTTATCCTGGTGATAAGGTCGGAGCCCTCATCAACTATATTTCCACTATCAGTCCTTCGGAAATATCTCACCACACCACCACCACCACCCGTTACGATGCTATCAGCAATCGGCCCAAAGTTTATATAATCAAATTGGTTTGCAGCGATAACGTCCCAGTCCATATCGATTGCAAATCCTCCGGCTCCTCCCGTCCCATTATTTTTTGACCCGTCCGTTGCTTCCGCAAGCGATTGCAATTTAGCATAATCGACCGCTGCGGATCTAACACCTCCATACAATTGCGTATAAGGCTCGACGAATAAAGAAAAATTACTTACGGGATCGTTGATGGCATCGTGGCTCAGGTAAAAATCGTTGTGTCCTGTGTTTGCCGCTTTCGAGATGAGCCCGCTATAGCCGCCGTTTCGAGTAACACCGATATCATAACCGACTCCACCGCCAGACAATGGGTCGGCGACCTGAGCACCAAGACTTGTTTTGGCAATTAATAAAAGAACACTCATTTCAAAACCTCTATTTGGTTAGGATGATAACGATATTGTAGCATCAAAGCCACCAACGATCCCTGGAGCCCCGCTATTATATCCAGGGTAAGGCATCATCAAATATGACCATACCTTTAACTGAATGTTTCCTGAGTTCCCATAACCGATTTCTCTTATCTGGCAGGGGACGTTGTTAAATATAGTCGACCCAATCTGGACATCGATGATAATAAAGTCCCCGAGGTCTTGCAGCAAGGCGCGGCTCGTCATATTTATATTTAATATTTCAAAATTCGACGACGACATTCTCAAAATTTCTATTAGCTGATTAATCACGTCGGATTTTGATTCGATATTTGGAAAAGAAATCTGCTTAGCAACGGTTTTAGTGTTCGAGATCGAGAGAGGATTTTCATAAAATTCTGTATTAAACGAATTGCCGTCAAGAGCCGGATTTAAATCGTAGGCTCCCTGAGCTTGATTTATAAAATGAGTATCGCTTGTCGTCATCGTCAAACTATTTCTGCCGATGTCCCAGTTTCTAACAACGATTGATGACGCCGTATTTATATCCTCAAAATGAAGCGAATTTATTTTGATTAATTGCGCGGATCTTTCGATAAAATACTCGATTCTGATCTGCTCAAAAATCTGCAGCGTATACTCCACCACCACTTGTTGCTCTCTGATCCATGCCCGCACTGGTATATTTGCAATCGCGCTCTGAGCAGGGCTGGATTTTATCCTATAGGTTTCAAAATTAGGATCAAAATCTGGATCAGTGACGCCTCCATAAGTTTTTAAAATGTCTTTTACGATCGAAACGGCGTTCGTATCGAAACCCGCGCCGCCTAAAGCCTTTCCTTTAACCCGAACGAAAAATTCGTCGCTGCCGCTGAACCTATATTTAGATAAAATGACTCCACCTTCGCCGTCTGGCTCGGGAATCCAATTAATAGGAGAGACTTGCTTGATCTCAAACTGGTTTTTCCCGACCGAGACCGCTGTAATTTCTGTTGCGGGGACTTTGACGTACTCCTGCGCGTTCACGCGATAATAAACGTTCTCGGTTTGGAATACTGTGTTGTCGTTTTCTGAAATAACCATTTGGACATTGTGGCGTTTGTCGTCAAACCCTCCTGAAAAAGCCGTTATATTGAAGTTTAAAGTCGCACCATCAGACAAGGATAATGGGATCGCGTTTCCCGCTTGCCCTGGAACGACCGCAGTTATGATAATTGTCGATGGAATCGATCCGTCTAGAGCCGCCGTTACCACACCACTGATTAGAACATTTACCGAGGCATTTATTGCGTCACGAATCGCAATCGCACTCGCATCAGTGTCCACACCAGCCGTCCATTCGGTGTCCAGTGTAAACGAAACCGTGTTAACAATGACCGCATCGCCAGCGTCAAACGTATTATTTACGACTGCAACCGTTCCCGATGCCGCCGTTAATTCCTCGTCGCCGTTCGGGCCCCCGATAACCTCCAGGTCTGCGCCGTTAACTGGGAAAGCAGGGATCATTGCGGGAGTACGACTGTTTATCGTGGTGTAATCCCCGTAGACAATCGGGATGATGGTGCCGATTAAACTGTCTTCAATGTCTGGCCACGTCACGTTGTTAAATATCGCGGTCGGAAACTGCTTGTTTAAGGTGTCGTAGCGATCGCGCGCGGTGATATTTATCGTCCTTTGGCTCCTTCCAAACCCGCCGATGTCCGTTATAAAGCCTTCGAATATTGTTTGGTAGCTCGCGCCGATATCAAAAAGGCCGATCCTGATCGACAGAGCAAGTCCAGTCCAATCTTTGTAGTCCGATCCGCCAGGAGTAAAGTTATTAAACTGCCCTAGAACGTTTAAAATACTGATCGTGACGGTCGAAAAATCTAGTCCTGCCTGGAGCCACTCGCCTAATGTTTTAACTGGAGACGGTATTTCCTCTAAAATCGCTGCATACCAGACGCCTTCTATATATTTATTCCGGTTAGAAGCGCGGATAATACTGCCGTCCGGCGCGTTTACGTCGACCACAAACTCGATTTGGCTGTTTAAATTGCTGGCCATTTCATCAAGTAGCGATTGATCGACGCTTGTCGCGACTAAGTATGGCCTTCTGTCTCGCGTTGCCCCCATCTATAACGCCTCGTCTACTGAAATATCGAAGGAAACAAAATCTAGATCCTGAGAAGCATCGCCAAGAAGGTTATGTTGCTCCGCTGGTATCGTTGTTAGCTTGGCGAAGACCCCGAACCTCGTCGGTTGCAATGGATAAGGAATCCAAAGGCATTTCAGATCTGTTCTGGCCTTCAAAAATACATCATCCACTAGACGGTTATAGTTTCCGAGCCCGGTTCTTAGGTTTTTAAATTGAAAATTAACGTTCTTTCGCAAGGCTCGGTGATTCATTGACGAGGTAAATCCCTCGGTCTGAAATTCGTCCTTGAATTGCACGATCTGCTTGGTGATGTCCTGAGTAATGCAGTCACCATTAAAAACAATCGCAGAGCTAAATAAAATATGGCCAAACTCTAGGTAGCCAGCGGGATTGGTGGTGTCGACAATAATCTGTCGAACGTATCTGACGCCTGTGAGCGGGAAATCGTCCTCTGGAAGGATATAAAAAACCTGCTCTGGCGTTATCGTTTCAACAATAAACTGCCACTCGGGAGCGACGAACGTCGGATCGTTGGAACCGATCACGGTTATATTTGCACCGCTAGTGAGATTGTGATTGCCCCACCAGAAAGTATCGGGACGGCTCTTTCTGGCGATGCCGATATCGCAATCAATCGTAATCTGGACATCGTTGGAGCGATAAATCTCCTCCCAAATATCGGTATTGATATTATTGATATCGAAATGTCCAGCCGCAGTACCGCCAGCTTGCACCACCCAGTTATTAATCACGACCCCGCGACTATCAAACTCGCAAAGCACTCGCAATAAATTAACATTGTATAGCGCGAAGAAGCATTGCAAGCCAGTCGGATCTGCTCTAAAGCGAATGATCTCGATACCAGTGTTTTTTTCTGCGTCAATCGTCTGTAGGGTTTCGATGCTGGTGTTTTTTTCTGCATCAATCGTCTGCAATGACTCGAGGCCAGTATTTACTTCCGCATCGATCACTTGCAACGCTTCTAATCCGAGATTACCGCATCTCAAATCAAAAAACATATATGGATTGCTCATATATGGTAGCGAACAATATCCAGTGTTGGCCCCTAAATATGGAGCGGATAAATATGGGCCTTCTAAATAACCTGTAATGCTACAATCGAGATAACGTATCGGGCCGAATCCGGCAGAAATTCCTGTCATGCTATTAGTCCTGACTGAAACATGATTTTCTGATTAGCACTTCGCTTTCGAAGCTCGACAAACATCTCATCGATAACTTTTTTCCCCGTAGCCCTGCCATCGCCAGCAATTGCGATCGTTGCATTTAGGGTTAAATTCGTGACTGGTGCCGCCGATGGTTTTTGAATTCCCATTAATTTATCGATGATATTTGTTGGGAGCACAATTTCATTTTGATGGAGCATCCCGATCCCATCACCAGGAACGACGCCGCCGTTATCAAATGATCCTGCCCCTTGTTTAATTAGGCTCATGACTGAGTTTTGCGCTTGTTTAAATACCTCGTCTTTAAAAAGACTCCAAACATCACCAAAGGCCATATTTTTTAGGGCCTCTAAATTATCCGTTACACTTTTTATTAAATCTGCAGGATTCATTTTTTTGATGTCATTAACTGATGGTAACTTCGGAGCTGATATTTTAGGAGCACTGATCTTAATTGAAGGGGGCTTCAGGCCGCCGTAAGCAAATTTCACTTGTCCGTCCATAATCGAGCTTACTAACCGAGCTATATTTGGATCGGACATGACCGAGTTAGGGATTACCGCTTCCCCTGGCGAGAGTAGGGCCGCGACTGTGTCGTTCTTTTTATTATCGCCTGAAAATGGAGAGGTTCCTGGGACAATACCGCCGCGCGCAAAGGGAATCACCGGAATATCAATTCCTAATAAACCTTCTACCTTTCCCTGACTAGGGCCGACATCAAACATCTTTCCTAAAAGATTTGCAGGATTCAGTTTATTGAAAGCATCGCGTAACTGAGTAAAAACCTTTTCGCCAATTTCTCCGAATTTCGATAGGACGGTATTTGCTCCCTCGGCGAATTTTCCAGGGATAGAGGAAATCGCATTTGTGAGATTGGTAACGCCTTCGCCGATCTTGCCAGGGATCTGCGTGATGACGTTTAGAATCGCAGTCGCTCCCTGAATCCATAAACCTGGGATTTTCATTATCACGTCTAGGATTTTTTGAGCACCTTCGGTAATAAAAGTCCAGAGCTTTCCAAAAACCTCGCCGAGCGACGCAATGACCTCCGTGAATTTTTCCCACACCTTAGCAAAGATTTCCTTTAGAGAATCCCAAAGCCCTTGTAAGGCCAGTACAACGGCGTCCCAGATTACCTTTAGCCCGTCCCATAGTGCTTGCACCGCTAAAATTACAACGTCCCAGATCGCTTGTAGGCCGTCCCAGAGCAATTGCAACGCTTGCACCACCACGTCCCAAATTGCCTCTATTCCATCCCACAGCAATTGCAATGCTTGCACCACCACGTCCCAAATTGCCTTGATACCGTCCCAAAGTATTTGGAGGGCATCGACGATTATTTTAAAAATCATTTTTATGCCCTCCCACAATCCTGAAAGCAAACCCCAAACCCAGAGCCATACTTCTCTAAGTTTATCCCAGAGCGAACTTAATTTTTTCCCGATGCGGGCAAACCCATTTTCGAACGTTTTAGTCGCTTGGCGCGTGGCATCGCCAATAGTTTTATCGATCGCCTTCGCCGACTTTACCTTCGAGACATCGAGAACGGAAAATACATCAGAACCTCCCGCCTTGATTCCGGTCGCGATATTTTTAACCGCATTTCCTAGTTTCGCGGGAAGCTCTGTAAGTGCTGGTGGTACTTCTAACGGTGGTAGTTTTGGTAATTTGAATCCGCCAAAAATACCCTTGAATATTTTCTTAACACCTTCGGCCAGCGCGACGATGACCGCCTTAATTATTTTTTCCACACCACCATTGATAAAAAGGTCGACGAACATCGTGACCATCTCATCGATGCCCGCCATAAATCCGGTGATAAATTCATTTATGATTAAAGGGATCGAATCCACCAGAGATGTTATTAGTTTTGGCAGCGACTTAATTATCGAAACCATAAATTTGGTAACGAGTGTCGTCGGATTCATTTTGAAAAGGCCCTGGATAAGTTTTTGAGCCATCTCAGGAGCGGCGTCGATAAATTTCTGGAGCATCTCAGGGATTTTATTTGCGAGCGAAACGAAAGCGTCTGGCAGCGATGTCGCAAACATGTCCAAAACAGACATTATTATGTCAAAAAGACCTTGCAGAAGATTTGGAATCAGACTAGAAACCATACCCACAATAGACTTCAGTAAATCCTTAATCGCATTCGCTAAATTAGGGCCGAAATCCGTTAGCTTATTAAAAACCTCGGCAAGCTTTGCAGGGATATTTAGGACCGCGTCTATAATCCCGCTGGCCATGCCTATAATGGCCCCTGCAGCGGCGACTGGCCCCGCGAAAGCTGCCGCCGCTCCACCAATGGCCCCCACTGTCGCGGTTGTCGTGGCCCCGAACGTGTCCTGAATTGTCGCGAGCTGCGCTTCATTAATAAATGAAACTGATGGTGCCGCCGACCCTGGCTTGTCTCCTGCCGCCGCTTTGTCGGATTCGATCTTTTTTATATCGGTTGCTGATCCAGCTTCGATTGCTTTTCGCTTCGCATCTAAAAGCTTTTCTGCTTCGGCTGTAAGCATGTTAGCTTTCGCCAATTCATCTTCTTTTAAATTTAAAGCTTCCAGATCGATTCTAAGTTTTTCTTGCGCTAACTCGACTCCATTCAGAGCGTTCATATTTAGCGATTGAACATCATCTTTTAAATCATCGATCACGGCCTTTTGCATTTCTGCAAATTTTAATTTTGCCAATTCGATTTCGTTCGATTTTGCTTCAGCAACAGCGAGTGATCCCTGTGCTCCCGCCGCCGCTCCGATCGCGTCGATCTCCTGCAGTCGGCTTGCCAATCTAAGGTTTAGCAATTCTGCGTTTGATTTGCCGAATTCGTTGATGGTGGTTTGGATTCCAGTTTGGTTTTTTAAAAGGTCGTTGAGATTTTTTTGAGCTTCCGATATTTTTTCAACTATCGCCTTCTCTTTTTCCTTTTCTTTTACAGCCGCTCCGCCGCCTGCCGCAGCGGGGCCGACCACTGGGAATGATCCACCACCACCACCACCACCACCGCCACCGCCGCCTGCGGCCTTTGCGGCTATGTCTGGTACTTTGATGCTATTGAAGGCATCGTCTAATTTCTTCGCGATATCTCCAGCAAAACCCGTATCAATATTTTTACTTAAATTATCGATTTTTACTTGGAGCCCTGAAGCGATATCAAATTGCTCAATAGCGGTATTTGATGCGGATTGCGCTGCGCTCCCAAGGGCCTCACCTAAACCCGAGAGCCCTGCTCCCTTTGCAAAGTCCGCAAGGGCAGTCCCCATCTCGCCAATCATCGAAGTGACGACGCCTGCCATATTAGCGAATGCTTTTTTGAAAACATTCCAGACAACGTCTGCTAGGCCGGAAAGGTTATCTAAATTTCTGACTAGTAGATCAACCGCTATAACCACGGTTGCAACGCCTGCCGCTATAAGCCCCGCCTTGACTGCTAGTAGCGCGTATTGCGCGCCAGTGGTTAACGCGGCGGCTCCCGATCTCACAATATTTAAAATAAATGCGATCATGTTTGCGTTGGCAGTCCCCGTCGCGATTTGCACCGCAACAATTGCAATCGCTAAACCTCCCATAAGGCTCGCCGCAGTCGTTAATTTAGACCACGGCAATTCTATAAATCCAATCATCACATCTTTAGCGACCAGGACTGCTTCTCTCACTTGCCCGACAGCCTTGCCAACTTCAACCCAAAATTGAGTCATCGCATGACCTCTGCCAGTAAGATCTAAAACCTCGACAAATAGTTTTCCAATCTCCTCGAGGACATCGCCGAAGGCATTCGCTGCCTGAATGCTGGCTCCGGTAAATGTTTTAGTCTGCGCTTCGGCTAATCCCTTAAATTTTTCAGCGACTAAATCGACGCCAGCTCCAGATTTTATTTGATCGACGGTAAGCGATTTTACATTGAGCCCCAATTTTTCAAGAGAAGTCGCGACACCGGAATAGGTGCCCTGCAAAAGCTTAAAACTCGACTTCACACCTTTACCAGTCACCGCAGAAAGATCGACCGATGCCGTAATTAATGTTTTCGTTTGTTCGTCGGTAAGGCCGAGAGCTTTCGACATTTTAATAAGCTCGAGTGTCGCCTCGTCGCCTGTGGTAGTAACGTTTTGCAATTCACTTGCCCAGTCCTTCCAGCCTTGCAAACCTGTCTCGGTAAATGAATTCGTTAATTTTAAAGCGTTCGCGACCCCTTGCTCCGCGATCTCCTGTATAGAATAGACTTCTGTCGTGCTAGAGATTGCGCCGCTGATTGCTTCGTAAGCTTTTTTACCTATTTCTAGTGCCTGATTTAAAGCTGTGATTGCTGCGTGAGATATTTCTGTTTTTCCGGCCATCTCAACTTGAGCATCGCCTAGATTTGTCGAGTCGTCTGCGGTTTCGACCAGAGCAGTTTTCGAATCTTCAAGGCTTTTGGTAAATTTTACTATCGCACCATCGGCGTCCTCGACACCTTTAATCACACCGCTTGCATCAAGGATGATTCCAACTTTAAATTCTCGATCTGCCATTGGTTATCCTCAATGCCTTCGGTTTAATGATGGTGGTGTCTTCGTGCTTTTGCCATCACCGAGCACCATCCGCGCCTTGCTGGTGAATTTTAGTTTATCATATATCGGCCCGAAGAAAGACATGAGATCCAAATACCACGTCGGCTGATTTATAATGCCGCCAGCGTTATATAAACAACCCATCTCCATCGACATCACCAGAATACCATAAACCTCTCTGGCCATATGATCCCATGTCGCCTTACCTGGACAGAAAGAATAAAGAGCCCCGCCGGGAGACATTTGAATCGGCCAGATAGCACCATCATCATTTGTAAAATCCATCCGTGGCTCCTCGCACCGCCTTAAATTTTTGATTTTTTTGGGGCAGGCGGCGCACTCAAAGCCCCTTGACTTCGCTTCCGCTGATGAGTGCGATAGAAACGAGATCTCAATCAATGCGATTATTTTTTTTTATCAATATCGGTTAGCTTATTGCCTTCGTTTGCCTTGACCTTAGCCGCGTATAGGTCGTTGACGACACCAGCCGACTCCAGAATTGCCATCAAATTATAGCCCGCACCACCATCGTTTTCGCGTTTATAGGTTAGCAAATATTTTTTATGATCTTCTGGCACGTCTGGGTTTTCAATGTCCATCAATGACAGTCGAACCTCCTCGCTCATAAACGATAACTGAGGTTTTACAACGCCGTCTTCCATTGAGACCTGCGCATTCTTCACTTTCAATTGTGCTTTATAAGTGAGCACCTTCCTCAAAACAAATCGAGTGCATTTAGTTTCTTCAGTGATCCCTAAAATAGATTCGTCTAGGTCAACGAGGTATGCCTCGTATGCTTCCGGCGTGACTTCCTGAATCGTTCGATCTCTGCGGGATATAACTTTTATCTTTCCATCACTCATGTCTGCGAAAAAGGCCATTTTAGCCGCTCCTGATTAGATTATAAAATAGAAAAACCTGCGTGATGTTACCAATCACGCAGGCTTCAGTCTATTTTAACTCGCGAACGCGTTATCTAAATGAAGGTTGGCATTCGTCGGCGGCTCCAAGTGCCGTCTGCAATGCTTTACCGCCTGCAAATGTCACTGGTATACTGCCCGATCCTGGTACTGGAATCGGTGGCACTGGGAAAATAACCCTCGGCAGTAGGATTCTAAAGTGCCTTCCGAGCACATCGCCGAGAGCGGAGTCGATATCTTTGAAAACAAACTCCTCCACGTCCCTAAAGAAAGCAACGAGCGGGGTGTTCATATTGAGCGTAAGCTCGACATCCGCGCGAAAACGATCGCCTGGGACGAACAAGCTATCACCGAGAGAGTCTTCTCCCGCGCAATAATCAATTAGCTCATGACCGTTCGTCATATTGACCGTTAGACTCCTAACACAGCTTTGAGGCGGCAGGCCGTCGATTATAAATTGCCCGCGCAATCCGACGATCGGGTTATCAATTGCAATAGGATTTTCTGGTTCATAGTAAACAAGATAAACTGGAGTGCCAGAGCCATCGGCGTCCGCTAAAGTTAGCGGCGATCCGCCTGTGTCCTCAAGAGTGATAACATCGCCAGCAATCGATTTGACGACAAGCGCGGTTCCGTTTAGGCTATCTGTGCTCCTGGTAACGCCGTCTGCTTTGATTATCATAACCAAGCCCAAGGGTTTCATCTGGCGGCCTTCACCGACTCCGACAGTGACGGTGGTGCCCGCGTTATTATCAATGACAGACTTCGCGAGACCGATGGTTAAGGCGTCCTTGCCGTTTCCGGCCCAGTCAATTTGGGCCTGCCCATCACCAGGAAAACTAAAGTTACCGCTTTGAACAAAATTTCCTCTGGATTGCTGCGCGAATTTATCGACGACCGAAAAAAGAGAGAAAGAAGTGGAAGGTGCAACGTTATTACTATACTCGAGACCGTCAAATGGATCAGGGCCAGAGACTCGGACGTACTCTCTGCCCATTAGCGATGTCCAGAGAGTACGAACGGCCTGATCGATTTCAGTCGGCCCGCCAGGAGATACCGCCTCATCGATATTGATAAAAGTTTGGAATCCCCAGGAGAGAGTTTTTTTCGATTTCACGATATTATTCAAATGCCTGCCGGATCTCTGAGGCGATTCGTCAAAAGGTTGGGAATAATCTATCGTCCCGCCTTCCAAAGCATAAAAATAATCGGTGTCGGTCGGGACTGCTAGCACACCTCGAACGCTTTCCTGCTTCAAATACCACTTTTGTTCCAGCGAAGAAGCGTCGTTTTCGGAATCGTATATCGCCGCATAGTCTTTCATAGATAAATCCCCATGTTTTCTAAATTTTAGCGGCTGGAGGAGGGGCCGGAGATATTTTTTCTATGTTTATTTTAACACGTACTAACCAAAGGATCATAATACCGAGCTTGCAGATCCATTCTGCAATAAAAATATGGCAACACCATATGCAAATCGGTCGATGAGCCTAGATATTTTAAATCGATCATACCAGGAATGCGTAGGTTGGGCACCTCCCAGAGCGTCCGCTCAACTAAATATTGTAAATCAAACAAAGCTTGCTGATCTACTAGCCCGTCAACGCTGCTTTTAAGCACGATTTCCAGAACTATGTCCCATGTTTTTCGTGCGCGGCCTTGTTCGTGCTCCACGAGCTCGCCTTGATCAATCAATTGTATCGCAGGAAGCTCCCAACCTTCGAAATCACTGAAAACTAATTTGATTGTTTGATAATTAACGACCTTGATATCGTTCGTCGCGATGAGCTGAGTCAGCACTTCTACTATTTTTGTTAAAATTTCTGATTTCTTGCTCATATTTTACGCCTTAAATAACTGGTCTAACGTGCGCTGTACCAGTCGATCTAGCGATTTTCTCATATAGGCTTCTAGACCGCCGGATAAATAATGCGTGGCTTTGATTTTCACTGATCTCATTAGCCGATACGCCGCCTCGCCTGTGCTTCGATCTATTAAATACACCTTCCCGCCGAGCTTGCGGCTAACTAAATCAAAGCTTCTCGGTGTTCTGTCTCGGTATTTATTTTCCAGTGGTATAGCGAGCCATCCATCTTTGCTAATTTTACCGCCTTCCTCCTGAATTTTCGCATAAGGAACCGACTTTGCCCTGCCCCCTAGAACGCCGACATCTACTTTTGTCGCGTCCGCGTTCACTCTATGGCTGATAGCGCGACGAAGTGAGCCCCTCCGCACTGGAGCCCTGCTTTTAGCTTCAGCTTCCACACCAATACCGATGCTAGTCAAAAATTTATTCCGGTCGATTTGCTGCGCGGCGCGAATCCACATCGATAATTCTGAAAGCTCATCAGACATTTATAATTGACCTCGGACTGGCACCACCAAATTCAAGTCTTTTATATTTTGAAATTAGCTGTCGCACGATATCAGGCATTCCCTGCTCAATATTTATGCTTTCGTCGCCTTTACTGCGACTAGTCCGACCGATATCCTCCCGCTCGTTAAATCTATAAAGCCACTCGACATATAAATCGCAAGCGAGAGATACATCTGCAGGGACATAAACAAACCCCGCTTTGTAATGCACTCGGATTGAATAACGTGAGGACGGAAATTGACCGGAAAGAAGCTCTATGGTGGTGTCGTCATCGACAATTGCAAAAGTAGAAGGGTCTTTCGGTGTCGTGAAGCTCTTAGACGGATCTAAATATAAATTAATGACCTGCGTTATTGGCCAATTTCTTGTGACCAAGCGATCCGCGCCGCGACCATCGTAGGTTTCTATTGATTCCCGCTCCGCAAACTCGCGATCGCAATACGTCTCAATCGCTAAGCTGGCAGCGTTAATCAATCTCTCGAATTTATAAGCTAAATCCTGGGTTAAAGCGGTGGATGGAAGCCCCAATTGCGTCCGAACGTTATATAGTGTGGTGAGCGCAAATGGGCTCAGCACTGAAACCACCGATCGCGCCTGAAGTCCTCCCATTATTTAACTCCACTTGGCTTAATTATTTTGTCCTCATACAGCTTATTCTTAGGTTTTTTTCCGACTTTATCGAATATCTTCTCACTGGCGATGGTTTTCTTAAACATCGATCCGTATTTTGCCATAAGCTGAGCCGCTTTCAGATCTTCCACGTCTTTTGTTACACCCACTGGCCATGGTTCTTCTAGTAAACCCCAATCTATTAGCGGGCCTGAGCAAAGGCTCTTTCCCATTCGCTCTAAAGTCAATCTAGTCATCGCAATGCTCCTTATAATGAGGGGTAAAATGGCAATATAGCAGTTACGAGATCTTTTCGGTTGTTTATCGGACGAATTCTAATGAAAGCGTTGCAAGCGGCGGCAGCTTCAATCGATTTACATTTACTCCCACCACCACCAGCCTCGATCATTCGATATCTATCGATCGCTAGTGCGACATGGGTTATACGCCGCTCCGATCCAAAAAAAAGTAAGCTGCCAGCGGCCAATGTCTCAGTCGCGTCCGGATCTTTTTTAAAAATCCGATAGAGACCATCAGCAGTTTGATCGCCTTTAGGATCAGCCCCGAAAGCCGAGAGCACCTCCTGAACAAAACCGCTGCAGTCGTATCCTAAAATTGGATCGTCTCCTCCCCACCGATATTGAATTCCTAAAAATGTCATTGCATAGCTAATTACGATTTCCATTTCCTAGTCCCTCTATCTTTTTTTCCAATTCAGCAAGTAATCGTGCTGTCTTCTCCTGTGTGCTGGAGATGTCGCGGAGCATTTCAACTATCTTGTCTTGAGTTGTATGGAAATAAGAGGGGAAGTACCAAAGTTTGCGACCCTCATCGTCCTCCTTGCGATGCCAGTCATACAAATCATCTATTTTTCTTTTATCGTCCACTGATAGTGTGCAAACATTAACTTCGTTGCGTTCGTACAGCCATTTGAGAAGCTCTGTGACTGCATATAACGCCGCTAATCCTGCAACCTCCTTATCCATGGTTCTATTTTATCCTAATCTCCATTGCGTTTAAATCCATCTACAAATATAAGCATTTTCTTTGCAGGATTAGATTGGTTTTCACGAATAAATCTAAACGCCTTGATCCCATCTCCGACAAATGGCCTATTGATCGATAGCGGCAGAGTGCTCCCTGAAAGATAAGCGATAGCAATGACATCTAGATCCGCACCAACCCCAAAATCAACTTTAAACACTCCTGATTTGCTATCATTTTTGGACATGTCTCCAAATATGATTCTAGTTAACTGCCATACCTCGCCAGCGGGCACTATTAATTCATTAACTACTTCACCCGCCGAAATATCGTCTTCATAAATTAACTGAATTCTAGTGCGTTCGGTCACAAAAGTTCCCCCTGCCAGAATGCGCCAACATAAGCTGATTCAGTAAGGTCGTTGATCAATTTAATTCGTAAAATTTTGACTCCATCTCCTAATAGATGAATATTTAGGTTCGATTGATTAGTCTCGCCATAGGTAGATATTAAGTATTGTGGCTCACCATCAGCGTCCCAGATAATACATGCCGTTGTTTGCGGGGCAGAGCTGCCGCTGGCTCCTGCATTTACCAGATAAATCTTTTCACCATCAGCGGGAACATAGTCATCGGTCAATACTGTCGACGCGGGCACTAGACTATAGAATCTCTTATCTAGGTCATACCGATATGACATTACGGTTCCCTCTCAAAACCAATTATCGTGCAAAACAAATTAGTAACCTGGCTTAGATTGTCTCGGATTAGTATTTGAAAATAATCGTCATTGCCAACGCCAAATGTATTTTGAGCCCTGATAACGAAAGGAAACGAACCAAGAACCTGACTTGCTAAAACGTGATCACCACCTGCTTGAACGTCCAAATTCCATGCTCCTGATGTTGAAAATCTGGCCTTAAGATCATCGGTGCTTTTAATTGTCGGCTCGACCGTCACGATATTATCTGTTTTTACTGTTATCAGTATACCGTTCGTTAGAACTGAGTTCAGGTTTAAGAATTTTCCGAATTTTACGCCGTTAGAAAGACCATGAATTCTGATTTCGTTAACATAGATATCAAAGTTGGCGATGGCATTAACTTTAAATATAGTCGGAGTCGCCGCACCATTGATTGTTAAATCGGTAACGCCTAGATTCGCGCAGTCACCATTAAATCTATTTGGAAAACCTGTCGGTATTACTGAAACCGAACCGGAAATACCTAATATACCCTGCCTTGGATCATCGATTGATCTCACAAGCTCAGTTTCTGTCCCTCTCCTTAAAATAACATCAAAAGAAATCGTCGTGGTGGTGGTGCCCGTCGGAGTTACAGCAAAATCACCAGGGACTATCCGGTCGCCTTTTTCTGCCCTTAATTTTGATTCAATAAAAACTATGCCGTTGTTTTTTATATCATCAGCACGCCATGACTTTTGAAAATCAGCATCGGAATTGAGTGCCGATATTATCGCATCCCTAACGGATATTTCTGGCTGCGCCGCCGCGACGTCCCCGGCTGTAATCACATAGATTAAATCAACGGCAGGATATAGCGTCGGCAAACATCCTGCCGCTATTTCAATCCTAATCGTGTCCCCGGCGTTACCCACACCTGAGCAATCGTCAAAAGTCCCAATCGCAAACCAGACTGCCGAGAATCCCGGCCTACCGAATAACTGCTCCACGGTTACAACCGCATCAGTCGCCATCCTGTTTTTTCCAGAAACTAAATCAACGTCAACCCGATGCAAGCCGTTATTGCCAGTTATTGATGTGACGGTTCGGCCATTGTGGAACGTTCCTATCGCCATCAGGATAACTCCTTATTCAAGACAATTTCATATTTCACTCCTGCAACATTTCCAAGAATGGTTAATTGCTTAACCCCTCCTTTGGGAGTCCAGCCCCAAAATCCCGCAGGCTGTAAAGTGAGATAATTAGCACCACCATTGATAGAAACCTTCAAAGTGTTTGTATCGGATTGATCAAACGGGCACTGAATAATAAATTCACTAATCGATGTTCCAGCTATCGCAGGAATTGTTATTGGAGCCACTCCAACGGTTCCATCAAATTGCTCTGTGGTGCCTAGTTTATCGGTAGACTCAAATTCTTCTGCTACATCGGCCATCGGTCTAGGCTCCTATCTGCAGAAGGCATAAAGTTCCATGCATGTCCGATGATGCCCCCTTAATTTGAGTCCCATATAAACTAACTTCTTGAGGGCCGCTGGCTCCTGCCAGGAAAATTAGGCACCCAGAATTTTCATCCTTAGTATACTCGCCTGATCCAGTAATAAATTTATGCCTTGGTGTCTCGGATTCACCATCAAGTTGTTCTATCGACCATAAAACCGTTTGCGTTGACGCACCGGACGCAAGCTTAAGGCTATATAGTTTATCTACCGCTAAAGTCGCGGTGGTGACGAGAGTTTTTAGCCCGACAGTAGGAGTTATAATTGTATCATGAGCGTCAACGTGGATGCCTGATGAGTCTCCCGAGACTGGAAGTTTTCCATCGGTTGTTAGTTGGGGCAAGATCGCTCTGCCCTGTGAGTCTTGGAAAGCGAAACCGATGATGCCGCGAAGTGCAGCCACTAATGTTGTTGCATTAAATAGCTCCGCGACTGGCGCTCCTTCTCCTGAAGGCTTTGAAGCTATATTAAAAATTTCTTCTTTATCGGACATAACAAATCTCTCCTAAACTTATATTTCTTTGCCCTGGATATGAAATCCTATATCTGTCGCTGGAGATCGTCCGGTCATTGATAGCGTAAATTCCTCAGCTTCGATTATTTTTCTGAGCGGATAAAAATCAAACCTCGAGTCCGGCGATCCTGCGTGACATCTTCCAGATGCAATTATACTCGCATCAATATAGGCCGACCAGTGACCAGCGATATTAGTCGATACATTTATGCTTGCTAAATATATCGTTTTATTAGGAGCGACGGTAAACGTAGACAAGACCGTCGGTATGCCTGGAGTCGATAGCTCAATCCCATCAATATAAAATCCATCCTGAACTGCGGATGGTAGCGACTGCAGCGCAGACCCATCTTCACGGCATGTTGTTTTTAATGTAAAGCTCGATATATCCGTGGTGACTGCGCGGACGCGAATTTGAGTATGGAAGGGAATAATAGAAAATTGGATTAATCCGGTTGCAGTTACCGTCACCGTTTTAATTAAATTCTCAACATTAGCCTCGATGACTTCATAGAATTCTAAAACTAAACTGCCGCTATCTAATCGGTCGACGGTTATAGTATTTAATAATGAATTTCCTCTAAATTGCATATAGCGATCATAGAATCCACCAGCGACATCTTTTTCTTTAAAAATATTGAGCGTCTCATATAGATGTAAAACACAAACTTTAGTCATATGAGATCCGCCAGAAGGCCGAGTATTAAAAAAAAGGGGGCCGTTAGTTAGCCCCCCTCCAAAACCACTAGACTATAATGCCGCCGTTTTTACGAAGCGATATTGAATCCGACAACAACGCTTGTTTCAGAAGCGGACTGAACGCGTCCTTGAAAATCTTTTCGCGAATAAGACGACATTAACATGCGATCGTTCTGCGGAAGATCTGCCATTACACGAACTCTAATTGGTCGTCTGGTGCCCATGAAGAACCGCTGACGGTTAACCAAAATCAAACCCGTAAAGGTGCTTGGTGCAAATGGATCTATACCAGTCGCGTCCAAAGTTTCAGGGTAAAATTCTGAAATTATCACAGGAATTCCGAGGGCCGCTCCAAGGACACCCGTAAGATTCGTGAACAGCGTATTGCCGAATTTCTCGGCTGTTGAAAATACTTCTAGACCAGTCATCTGGTGGTAAGTAGAAGCACTAGCGATCCACGCAAGGGCACTTGGATTGACGGTAAATTTACCGCCTTGCTTTTTCATCGCTTTCATTCCGGCATCTGTGAGAGTGCCAGTGAAGTCGAAGGTGCCGCCGAATGCGGAGTTATCAGCTCCAAGTTTTCTTAGGCCGTCCCAAGCTTTTCTTGCGTCGTCAGCCGCTAGAGCGACAAGGTCTGCAGCGTTTCCATTTATGATCGCCGTCTCGTAAGCTCGTTCTTGAGCACTGATAACATCTTCGCGGATTGTTGGAATTATACTTGGAGCAGAGTCCTCATTCATCTCCTCCGGGATAACTGCAAACTGCCCGAGCTTGGTGCTATCGAAGGTTAATCGTCCAGTCGGAAAAGATGCCTCGGTGATGGTGACATTTTCGCCGATAATTCTAGCGGTAGTCGTGCCGTCCTGAGTAGGATGGTGATAAGGGTTTGATGGCATCGGCGTGTCGCGAAACAATCCGGTTACTTTTCGATCCAGCTCGAATTCGGCCATATATGCAGCGGCGGTAATTTCTGAAAGCCAATCAGGATTTGCGCCTGTGGTATACGCTTTCATCATTGGCAACATCACTTCTTTTCCGAAAGGTGATGCTTCCAGCTCCTTGCTCAAGTTTTGGATTTTATCTTCTTTTTCTGTTCGGCCAATTCGATCAGCTTTCCCGCCGTAATAACAAACCGCAATTGCGCGAGCGGTATCGACGGTTTCTTTTAGATTGATAACTTGCTGTTTCACTTCGTCGGGGACATGCTTGAATTTTGGATCGCAGGTATTAACCTCAAGCAGCTTTTTAATGTTGGAGACATTAAAGGATCGCATCGCTCTTTTTTCGTCGGAGTTTTCGCGCTGGCCAGCAAGTGGGCTAGAGATCAATTGTTTTTTGTAAGCCTCGTTCTGCCTCTCTAGCTCTGTAACCCGTTCCTTAAAGCTCAATGCTAATTCTAACTCGGTGCCTGTCTTCATTTTAGATTCCCCTTTGAATATATCGATATCGAATTTAATTTTATTGGATCGGTTTAAACTAGATGCCATGCTTTCTTAATATTCTATCGCACTCGGCCCATATATTACTCACATTTTTTAGTTGGTCTGGATCGTCCCCCATTTCTGCAGGAGCATCGCCTTCTGGTGGAGCCTCTGAATTCGGAGCTGGCTCCTCTGCGGGCTCCTCCTCGACAACATCCATTTTTTTCGACATCAGTTTAACTTCGTTTATTAGCGTAGCCAACAATACATTAGTTTGCTTTATTTGATCAAGCAAAGGCGAAGTAGACTCGGCTTCAGAAGGTTGGCTGTCGACCCCACCATCAGCCCCGTCCCCCGCTGGCGGCTCCGCTGGCGGCTCCGCTGGTGCTTCTGCCTTCGCGCGGACGTTATTAACTACCTCGATGCATTCGTTTGTAAAGGCCATACCATCATCCTCAAGAATATTTAGCTCGCCGCGACACGCCTTGTAAGCAACGGAATAAGGAAGCGATGCAAGCTGCTTTGCAGAAACCTGAAATAGAGAACGCTCTGCCATTGGCAAGGAAACGATTGATATTTCAAGAAGCTCCGCAGACTTGATCACGTTCACTTTTTTATCGCCTAGTTCTTTTATCGTTTCCTCGGCCATTAGCTTGGGATCGAAGCCGACAGAAAAAGCGCGCAAGACACCGTCCTTAACCAGATCGCGGATTCGGCTGATCTCTGGATGGTCGCTGTCTGATAATTTAGCTTTAACAAAAAGCCCATCATCATTTGTTTCTATTTTAACGGCCCTGCCTACTGGATTGTCGCGATCATGGTTAAATAAAATCACGGCATTCGATGCAAAGTTATTTACCTCCCAACCCTTCGGATCGATCAAGTCATTTCCTCGGTCGACTAGGAGCAGACCGTTTTCTTGATATCGATTCGCATACCCCTCAACGAAAACGCTTCTGGTGCTATTCTTTTTTGAGTAGAAACTCACCTTTGTATCTTCGTCTGCGCTGGCAATTATTTGCATTAAATATTCCCCTTAGTCCTCAACAAAAATCATATCACAACGACAGCCAATTCGCTCCTCTGGCTCTGCACTAGGGTCCAGTGGATAAGCAAGTACATTGCCAGCATCAGTAACCCATTCACCATCTGCATTAGCAGGGACGTTATCCAACGATTCATGGGACTCCCTGACATCGGCATCTCCTGCAGTTATCCATACTTTATTAACCTTGCCGAGCACTTCCTGAGCATCGCCAAAAGCGGCCTCTCGACCAGCCATTGTCGCAACGCCTACTTCAGTCCGACTAATTCGTTCGGCTCTGAATTCAGCTCCCTCCGCGAATTTCGTGGAGACGTTACGAGTGATCTCCTGAAGCGATGAATTGGATTCTACTCCTTTCTTTATATCAGCCATGACCTGGGAGGTGGAAGTTTTATTTAGCCCCTTAAAACTTTCTATGCCCCTGGCCCACAGAAACTCTATTCTTCGCTTCTCGTTTGCGATCAAATTAATCTCGCCTGCGCGAACGGGCCCGAAGCTCGCGGTGAGGACAGCGGCGTGACCAGAATCGACAGCAGGTCTAGCGATTTCGCCGTATCGCTCGACATACTGATCTTGTAGTTTCTGCATTGCCTTTTCGATTTTTCTGTTTAGTTTTATCGTCGCCGAAGTTAGCCTCGTATCAGCTTTTTCTGGCACCAATCCTTCTAGCTCCGTTTGCATCAAAGGAATTAAAATATCTAAATATTTTGCGAGGACTCCCTGAACTAATGCAGCCATATAATTCCTCGGTTTCTGCTCCTCCTCCTCTCTTTCCTTTCGCATCAAAACGATCGCTTCTTTTGTCGAACCTCCGAGGAGCGCGCGGATCGGCTCGTTGTCTGGTGGACGCTCTGAAGGCTCTAAAACTGGCGGCGGTTGCTCCTGCAGTCCACGGCCAATTGTGATCTGCAAAACATCACCATCAATGTGCGGAGACATTTTAAAAACCTTTTGCCGAACCTCGTTTGGCGTCATGACTCCCGCCTTGATCAGACGGTCGGCCAGCTCTGCTTTTTTTACCTCGTCGTCTTGGAGAGCTTCGACGCCAGATAGATCGAACTTAATGTCGTGATCGGTGCCCAAGCGTTCGCGGAAGTGAGAGTTGAGCGAGCCCTCGATAAATGCCATCGTCGGCTTCAGAGTCGTAAGCCAAAAGTTTCTGAGCGAGAGCCGCATCTCCTGAGATCCGAGCCCGCCTCCATCCTGCAAGCTCAACTCGTGTTTTGGAATCGCGAGCAGGTTAATTAATGTTTCCCGATTCGAATTTATATATGTGATTAATTGCTGATCCGCGAGTGTGGTGGTGATGGGCTTTACGGTCACACCTTTTGGAGTGACGAGGGGCCGACGAGAATTTTCGCGGCCAGTGTAAGCCTTTTCAAAACTCCGCAAAAGACGCATCGCACCTTTTTCGTTAACGTCCGAATCCATTTCGAGCGCAAGCTGCGGCGTGGCACCTTTTAAATAAAATGAATTTAAAAATTCTTGCGAGTATTTTGCAAACAAAATTCCCGCGCGTCCAGGGATAAACGGACTCAGGCCCCACCAGCAAGCGGAGGGATCTGGTTTCATCGCGTGGAGAATTTCATCAGGCCCAAAACGAATGACATTATCACCCGTTGGGTCGCAATTCATGTCAGTAGAAATATAATAACCGAGCAGCTCGTCGGTGTCTGGCTTTAGCAGGGGACTGATCCGTTCGAACGCCACATTATGCAGCGTGTCTCCTGGCTCAGCATGATAGACCAACCCGTTACCGCCGAGAGTAAGATCAGCGACCCAATTATAAACAAGCGTCCCTTGCGATTGTCGCGGATTCGGCTGGTCAAGTAGCGTCTGCAATTCGTGATCGGTTGCTGGCGCGAATAAGGTAACACCATCGGTCACTTTTTTTTCAGTCACGATCAGGCGTTGGTTAGATATTTTCGTCGCGATCAGGTTAACCAAAATATAAACCCAGTCGGAAGAATAAAAGAGCGACTTTAAAGACTGGCGATCTATATGGATGTTTGGTTTAGATGCCCAATAACCTGATCCGTCCTGATCGCTAAACATTTCATCAGCGTTTTTGAGGACACGCTTCATCACCTCCGCGACAAATCGATCTGTGTCGTGCGCTGCCTGTGTTTTTGATACTTCTTTTGTCATTTTGTCCTCACGGCATTAATCGTCTCGATCCAGTCCCCATAGAGATCATCCTCGTCGGACAAAACATCATCGTAATAAGAAGCTATGGGAGTTTTGTTTGCCTTGATGTCGTCTAGACTTCTAAACTCAACATCAGTATCAGCATATCTCCTCGCCAGCGTCCACGCCAGCATTAGCGAGCAGACCATGTCGTCGTGATTTCCCTGAGCCGCTGCAAACTTCATATGCCCTTGCGGAGTGACGTCCATTTCGAAGGCATCAAGCTCCTCGATCAAGTCGGCGCAATGCGGAATTTCTAGGCGTTGCTGTTCGATCGCGGTTATTAGTCCGCAGACCATCTCCGACTTGCTTTGCAGAGTAAACGTTTTTCCCTCGTAAACCAGTCCAGTTAGCTCCATCTGGTCATCGATGGCAACACCGACTCCCGTCTTGTCGTGCATGACCCGAAAGCAGTCTTTAAACTTCCGCGAAAATCTAACGAGGTGTGCAATCTGGTCTGTATAATTTAATCCCCTCAGTTTTAAAATCCCGACGACTCTGCAGGGAGAGCATTCGTAATTGATTGCCGTGAAGACTGTGCTGTCGGCAGAGGTGGTTTTGCCTCTGGCCCAGTCGGCTCCGATTACCACCGAACATTTTTCTGCAGCTCGATCAAACCAAGCCGAATGCTTTCCAGATGACATGGAGAATTCAATCCCAAAAAGACATTCGGTGACACCAGTGAAGACAGAACTTTCCTCTAAAAATTCTGCCAAGTAATACTGCCGAAATAATCTATCAGGCAAGCGGAGTCTCGCTGCCTCGATTACGCTTGGAGCGATAAAAGGATTTTCTGATGTTGGAGCCGTGAGGAAAAGCGATCGCGGCTTTCGGTTGTTCAACTTTGCTAGTTGCATTTCGTCCCGAGCTTCCATGCAGTTTTTATAAAACCAATTCCGTCCGAGCGGAGTCGAGGGCACCAGCATTCTGCCCATGCCAGATGAACGCGTCCGCGTGACCGTCGTTCTGCAGGAGTAATATATTTCCTCCTTTATTTTTGCAGCCTCATCCAAAACCCATCCGTGAATCTGGTGACCCTCGATCAGCTCAGGATTCTGTCCGTGGATAAATTTGCAGCTCGTCCGAATCGATGGGATTTCAATTTCCATCGAGGAGCGTCTGGCGCGAGTGAAGGCCCCTGGCAAAATGGCCTTGAGGTTATCGTAGCCAATTACGGACTGAGAATAATACGGCGCGAGCCACCGCCAGTTTGTCGCGGGAGAAGTTGGCATCGCCGCCGCCAGAGCAACCGAACATCCCAACGTCTTGCCCAGCTTTGTCCCACACGCGACATAAACTTCGATGGGCCCGCCGGGATCGATAAAGCTTTCCATTATCATTTTTTGGATTTTTGAATGCGGCGTGGGTAAGTCGATTTGGATTTTTTGATCCATGCTTATTGCTCCTGGTGGGTTTGGAGCAATACTAATTCAGCTTGACCGAATGCGCCTGATTATTTTTAAACGCATCTATTCATTCTCGGGCTCCTCGATCTCCGCGTTCACCATTGCTATCTAAGCACCATCATCCCTCCTCCCAATCCCATCGTCCGGTCATCGCAGTAATAGCAGCTCCCTTTTTTCATGGAGGCGAACAGCCATGGTGGTGTAATGGTGGTGGTGGTAGGCGGGTTTTGTCGATTATACACATGGTTCAATATAAGTTGTCAAGTCTTATTTTTTAACTGTGTGGAATGAACATTAAAAAGTTTTCGGGCACTATAGGTTTTGGTTTAGAAATACCGCCGCACCACCATTTTTAAAACTAGTAGCAAAGTTTGTTTAACTAAACGTAGATCGACGAAAACACCACAACAAAAAAAAGGCTTAGATAAAAAAAAAGAAAACAAAAAGGCGGTGGTAAAATTGATGGATGGTGGACATTGAAAAAATAATCGAATTGATAAACCAACCTTCGTTATCGGACGAAGATGTTTTTAAAATAATCGAGACACTGATTTTTTATTTAGACGCCAACGAAACGCAAGCCCTCCAACTGGCAAAATGCCTAGATCAACTAGACGCACTGAATCGCCGTTTAGAATTTTATCGGCAGGTCACAATTAAAAAAATTTAAAAACTATATCGATGCCCGCGCCGCGCCGCGCCGCTTTCCCTGGCCGCAGCTTGGGCCTCCAGGGCCGCAGGTTAAAGGCGGGCACCACTAGGGCCCCCGCTACTAGCAGGGGCCGCCTGGCCGCCTGCGCGCCGCCAGGGAAAGCCTGCCCAAGGATTGGACACCAACCAAAATTTATACACCCAAATAAAACAGTGCCTTACAAAGGCCGATTCTAAACCTAACGGTGGCTTAGGCTAAGTCCCTGTCAAGTCCTTGGGCACCCCTTTTATCTAGGAATGATAAACATATCAGTCGGTTATCATTGGCATCCGGCTTGCAACGTCTATAGTAATACAATGGCGGCAAGGGCCGCCAGGAACCACCAGGGAGCACACCATGAAAAACGAAAACGAAAAAAACGAAACCATCGCAAACATAGAATACTCAGTAGGACTTCTGGTCAAGGACATCGCGGTAATAAAAAATAAAAAAGCCAAGCCAGCGCAAGACGCACTAGCCGAAATAGAAAGCAAGATGAGGGAGCTACTAGAATTAACTTTTGATCTGCTCTAGAAATTAAACGGGGCTTCGGCCCCAACCCTGCATAGAGAAATGCGGCATCGGGCCGCACCACCAGGGAGCACACCATGAGTACGATAACCAACAAAAAGAAAATGCCAATATGGGAAGCGGATTTAAATCACCTGAGCACTGAAGAACGAAAAATATTTAACAAGCTTTCATTCTTCACGCACCCATCGAGCAGCACTGTAAAATATTTTCAAGGCGATAGCATTTCGGTAGCTGAGTTAAGCCGATGCCCCGCAAAGACACTTAACATTTTCCTTAGCCTTCTACGGCCAGAGCAGAAAGCCGAGCTTTGGAACGCAATCAAAAACGAATATAAAAAAGGCGACATCAGCAAGGCAGGAATAAAAGCACTCACCAGGGCATTCGGATTTAAAGTGAAATTTAACGAAAAGAAAAAAGAGCAGAAGCAGGAAAAGAAAAAAGAGCAGAAGCAGGAAAAGCGATACCAGCGATCATATAGCAGAAGCCCTTACGACGTACTCGGAGTAAGCCATTCCGCTTCTAAAGCCGAAATAAAAAACGCATACCGCAAGCTGGCCTTCGAACATCACCCAGACAGAAACAAGGGCTCAGCGGAATCAGAAGCAAAATTTAAAGAAGTAAGTAACGCCTACCAGCGCATCAAATAATAAAACGGGCTTCGGCCCTACTAGAGAAATGCGGCATCGGGCCGCACCACAATATAAAGGAATTTAACCATGAAAAACGAAATCAACGATGAACTAGAAATGCTAACGGCAGAAACAACTTACAAAGGCCACAAGATTTTCGGAGGAGCAAAGGTTTTTGATGGCATGGGTAACCTCTGCACCTTTTGGGTTCTGATAGGCGGCGTTCGTGTTTTTTGTCAATCAATAGAATCGGCCAAAGAATTGATCGACTAGAACTAACTTTTGATCTGCTCTAGAAATTAAACGGGGCTTCGGCCCCAACCCTGCATAGAGAAACGCGGCATCGGGCCGCACCACAACACCAAGGAGCACACCATGATTAAGGAACGAGACTTTGAGTTATTTCAAACGCTTTTTGATCGGCATGGTTTAGACGCTTACGCAACGATGTTAAAAATAATGAGCGAATTTATTGCTACCGACATTAGCGAAATGGAAACAGACGCTGACGACGCCGAGTCCTACCAGGATCAACTTGAATGCCAGGACAACGCGGGTCTTCTGAAAAATGTGAAAAAGGCGATCGACAAAGCATTATTAATCGCAGAGGGAAACTTGTAACTAAACCAGCGAGGAGAAGATAATGAAAAAACTACCAGAGGCAATAATAGTTATCTGCGTGAAGCTAACAGAGGCGCAAGCGGAGTGGGCCGATTCGAAAGGCAGCAGAAAAAGGTCTGAGGTAATTCGTAGCCTGATTCAGGCGGCGATGGATAATGAAGAATGACCGCTGGACTGGCCGCTAGAATGTCCCCGTCAAAACTCCCTGGAGCACCGCTGCAACGATCGCTGCTATACACGATAAAATGCAGATTAGCATCGCGGTGCTTTTCTGCTTCTCTTTGCTGGCGCGAATCTCTCCAGCTTCGAAACTTTTTTCAAGATCTAAAACGCTGTCCTCTATCAAAGCAATTTTTGTTAATACGTCTCGGCTTCTGTCTATAGACTTCTCGTTTCTATCAACCTGCCCCTGGATCTTTTCGAGCTTGATAAAAATCAAATTTAGTTCTTCTATCAAAACATCTCTCCAGAATTAAAAGCCTCCACCACTATCGCGATAGCTGCAGCGATGATTATATAAATCCAAAATAGAATTGTAATCACTGGAAGAATATCAGGAGTTTTTTTATCTGGCATTTAAACCTCTTTTCAGGAGGGAGAAGAAACTACGATTGCAGACCTCCGTTTGAAATGCAAAACCGTCATCGCGAAAACTAAAGAGCGCAACGCCTTGATGGTGTCGCCGTACTTTCCGATCACGCGTCCAGCGTCCTCCTGTGGAACGCTTATCAAATACAAGACACCACCATCAGATGAATCGGACGCCGTAACAGAAAAATCATCTATCCCTGTTAACAGCTTTACTGTTAACTTTATGTATTCAACAATCATAAGCCGAATCCCTTTTGAAGCTGGAGAAGCAAAAGCCCATGATTCATTGTAAGCCGACTGGCATCTCAAGGCAAAATATAAACAGCGAAATAATATGTGAATGGTGTAACGGTTCTGGTGAAGGGCAAAGCGGCTCTTATTCCTCCCCCGAAGACCAATCGCAAAGGTATGCGTCGCCTTGTGGGTCGGCACCGAGGATCTGTCCGCGATGCCATGGCAGAGGAGGTTGGCCGGATGGCGATGCGCCTGAATATCAAGAATGGTTTCCTTCGTTATCGGACGAAGATGTTTTTAAAATAATCGAGACACTGATTTTTTGAATTTCTGAAGACAACGGCGAGGCATAAATGGAACATTTTTTTAAAAAATATTTTTATATTTTCATTCTGGTTTTCATCACCATGGTTTTTTTTCTGATATCGCTTTGGGCAAGCGACGCCGTTTTAAAAGAGCGGCTCAGCTATCACCAGGAGACCATCGACATGCTGCGGCTGATAGTGGAGCAGCAAGCCGACATATTTAGCCAGCTAGACCTAGATCCCAAGTGCTTGCTATAGGCGCGCTAGTGCCACCTCCAGGGCCGCAGCTTGGGCCTCCAGGGCCGCAGGTTAAAGACGGGCACCACTAGGGCCCCCGCCACTAGCAGGGGCCGCCTGGCCGCCTGCGCGCCGCCAGGGAAAGCCTGCCCAAGGATTGGATTTTATCATTTCACTTCTGAGTGGCATTGGAAAGCGATCAAGAATTCGGCTGGCCTAAACCGTGGCGATGTACCGACATCCCCTGGTGGTGGATTCCAAGCTTTTCGGTGGAGGAATTTATAAGGCGGGTCAATCGTGATCCCCTTGGCAAGGCCCTTTAGCCTTAGCTTGTTCCATTCTTGTATAGCGGCGATTATCTTCTTTAGCATTTATGGGCTTCCTAACCATTGTTTATAGATTTGGTTTGATATTCTTTCGGTCATGAATGGGGGGACTGACATGCCGC
>Ga0307379_10001417_pt1 | contig 38098 bp, 50 predicted proteins | sample UN2MG_FD_202237 | JGI IMG/M metagenome (GOLD analysis project Ga0307379, IMG submission 202237) | Soil microbial communities from Risofladan, Vaasa, Finland - UN-2 | ecosystem: Environmental > Terrestrial > Soil > Coastal area > Acid sulfate soil | place: Finland: Risofladan, Vaasa | collected...
ACAAGCATATTGAGGTGATCGTCCGGCAGATGCTTCAGAAGACCGAAGTGGAGGATGCGGGCGATACTGAGTTCCTCAAGGGCGAGCAGGTGGACCGTATCGACCTCGAGGACGCCAACATCGCGGCCGTGGCCAATGGCGGCAGGCCTGCCACGGGCCAGCCGGTCTTGCTCGGCATCACCAAGGCAAGCCTGCAGACGCGGTCGTTCTTCTCGGCGGCTTCGTTCCAGGAGACCACAAGGGTGCTCACCGATGCCGCTGTGAACGGCAAGTCGGATCCCCTGGAGGGCCTGAAGGAGAATGTCATCGTCGGCCGGCTGATTCCGGCCGGTACGGGCGCGCTGCTTACCAGGCTTAACCGGATCGCCTCCCATCGTGACGATCTGATCCTCGAGGAGCGGCAACGCGCCGCTCAGGAGGCGATCGATCAGGAGGCAGGCGAGGAAGCCGAGGAAGCCTCGGGGGCTGAAGAGACCGAGGAGGGCGCCTCGGCCTAAGGGTTTTGGATGAGATTGGGGGCCGCGCTGCCAGAAGGATCCAAATCTGGCGCTCGGCCCCCGAAATCCGGCACTTCTCCCCTTGACGATAGAAGAATCCGCCTGATAAAACGCGCCTACTCTCTCGGCAGGCGGTAGCCCAAATTTTGGTTGCCTACGGGCGCGGGTTAGACGCTGCTGGACTAACCGGGATAAAATCGGGGTCAAGATCTTGGGGGTCACCCCTTCCAAGATCCTCTGTATTGAGGCGCTGAAGGACGCGAGGGTCGCTCGCAACTTCGGCTCTTGTGATGTGGGCTTTTGCCCATTGGATGTATCAGGCGTTCGCGCCAAGGAATGATTGGACGTTAAGGGCTGCCATGCCAACGATTCAGCAATTGATCCGCAAGCCGCGCCAAAAGCCGGTGAAGCGCAATAAAGTTCCGGCTATGCAGGCCTGCCCGCAGAAGCGCGGGGTCTGCACGCGCGTGTACACCACGACGCCGAAGAAGCCGAACTCGGCGCTCCGGAAGGTCGCGCGCGTGCGCCTGACCAATCAGCAGGAAGTCACGAGCTACATTCCCGGCGAGGGCCACAATCTTCAGGAGCATTCGGTGGTGATGATCCGCGGCGGTCGCGTGAAAGACCTTCCCGGCGTGCGCTATCACATCATTCGCGGCGTGCTCGACACCCAAGGCGTCAGCGCCCGTCGGCAGCGGCGTTCGAAATACGGAGCCAAGCGGCCCAAATAGTGGGCCGCTTTTTTGCGTCTTAAGGAAACGGATTAGGCGATATGTCGAGGCGGCACAAAGCTGATAAGCGCGAGATCATTCCCGATCCCAAGTTCGGGGACATCGTGCTCACCAAATTCATGAATTCCATCATGAAGGAAGGCAAGAAGTCGGCCGCCGAGCGGATCGTCTACGGCGCCCTCGACCAGATGGAAGACAAGGTCAAGCAGAACCCGATCGAGCTGTTCCACCAGGCGCTGACGAATGTCATGCCGGCGCTCGAGGTTCGCTCCCGCCGCGTCGGTGGCGCTACCTATCAGGTGCCGGTGGAAGTTCGGCTGGACCGCCGTCAGGCGCTGGCCATTCGCTGGATCATTTCCGCGGCGCGCGGCCGCAACGAGAACACGATGGTGGAGCGGCTCTCCGGTGAACTGCTCGATGCCGTCAACAACCGCGGTTCCGCGGTGAAGAAGCGTGAGGATACGCACCGGATGGCGGAGGCCAATCGGGCCTTCTCGCATTATCGCTGGTAACCTCTCAAGGATTTCGAACGATGCCCCGCACGACCCCCCTCGAGGACTACCGCAATATCGGTATCATGGCGCATATCGACGCCGGGAAGACCACGACCACCGAGCGCGTGCTCTACTACACGGGTAAGAGCCACAAGATCGGTGAGGTCCACGACGGCGCTGCGACCATGGACTGGATGGAGCAGGAGCAGGAGCGCGGCATCACCATCACGTCGGCCGCGACCACCGCTTTCTGGAAGGACAAGCGCGTCAACATCATCGACACGCCGGGCCATGTGGATTTCACCATCGAGGTGGAGCGTTCGCTTCGCGTGCTCGACGGCGCGGTGGCGCTGCTCGACGCCAACCAGGGCGTAGAGCCGCAGACCGAGACCGTTTGGCGTCAGGCCGACAAGTACAAAGTGCCGCGCATGATCTTCGTCAACAAGATGGACAAGATCGGCGCCGACTTCTTCATGTCGGTGAAGATGATCAAGGACCGCCTCGGTGCCAACCCGATCGTGATCCAGCTGCCGATCGGCGCGGAGTCGAACTTCGCGGGCATCGTCGACCTGCTTCGTATGAAGGCGGTTATTTGGGACGACGAGGGGCTCGGCGCGACCTTCCACGACGAGGACATCCCGGCCGATCTCGTCGATGTCGCCAAGGAGTATCGCGACAAGCTGGTGGAGCAGGCGGTCGAGCTCGACGAGGAGGCCATGGAGGCTTACCTCGAGGGCAGTGAAGTGCCTAACGACAAGCTCAAAGCCCTGATCCGCAAGGGTACGTGCGATCTCATGTTCGTGCCGGTGCTGTGCGGCTCGGCGTTCAAGAACAAGGGCGTGCAGCCGCTGCTCGACGCCGTCGTCGACTATCTGCCGTCGCCGCTCGATGTGCCCCCGATCAAGGCGATCGACGCCAAGACCGAGGAAGAGGTGAGCCGTCCGGCTTCCGACGACGCGCCGCTGTCCATGCTCGCCTTCAAGATCATGAACGACCCGTTCGTCGGTTCGCTGACCTTCTGCCGCATCTACTCGGGCAAGGTCGAGACCGGCACGAGCCTGGTCAACACGGTGAAGGACAAGAAGGAGCGCATCGGCCGTATGCTGCTCATGCACTCCAATCACCGTGAGGACATCAAGGACGCCTATGCGGGCGACATCGTCGCCATTGCCGGGCTCAAGGACGTCACCACGGGCGACACGCTGTGCGACCCCTCCAAGCCGGTGATCCTGGAGCGTATGGAGTTCCCCGAGCCGGTCATCGAGGTCGCGGTGGAGCCCAAGACCAAGAGCGACCAGGAGAAGCTCGGCGTGGCGCTCAACCGTCTCGCTCAAGAGGATCCCTCCTTCCGCGTCTCGGTCGACCACGAGTCCGGGCAGACGATCATCAAGGGCATGGGCGAGCTTCATCTCGACATCATCGTCGATCGCATGAAGCGCGAGTTTAAAGTCGAGGCCAATGTCGGCGCGCCGCAGGTCGCCTATCGCGAGACCGTGTCGAAGCTGACGGAGATCGACTACACCCATAAGAAGCAGACCGGCGGTTCGGGTCAGTTCGCCCGCGTGAAGCTCGTCATCGAGCCGAACGAGCAGGGTGCCGGCTTCGAGTTCGTAAACAAGGTTGTCGGCGGCAACGTGCCGAGGGAATTCATCCCGGGCGTTCAGAAGGGCATTCAGAGCGTCGTCGACTCCGGCGTGCTCGCCGGTTTTCCGATCCTCGACGTCAAGGCGACGCTGGTCGACGGTGCATCGCATGATGTGGACTCGAGCGTCATGGCGTTTGAGATCGCCTCGCGCGCGGCCTTTCGTGAGGGCGCGCTCAAGGCGGCGCCGAAGCTGCTGGAGCCGATCATGAAGGTCGAGGTGGTGACCCCGGAAGACTATGTGGGCGGCATCATCGGCGATCTGACGAGCCGCCGTGGTCAGGTGCGCGGCCAGGAGGCACGCGGCAACGCCACGGTGATCAACGCCATGGTGCCGCTGGCCAACATGTTCGGCTACGTGAACACGCTGCGGTCCATGAGCCAGGGCCGCGCTCAGTTCACGATGCAGTTCGATAGCTACGCGCAAGTGCCGCAGGCGGTTGCGGAAGAAGTGCAAGCGAAGTTCGCCTAAGTCATTGGGCGTTTCAGAATTAGCTTTTGGTGAGAAGAATGGAGAGCCAACATGGCTAAAGAGAAATTCAATCGGTCAAAGCCGCATTGTAACATCGGGACCATCGGTCACGTCGATCACGGCAAGACGACCCTGACCGCTGCGATCACCAAGACCTTGGCTGAGACCGGCGGTGCAACGTTCACCGCTTATGATCAAATCGACAAGGCGCCGGAAGAGAAGGCGCGCGGCATCACCATTTCGACCGCACATGTCGAGTACGAGACCGAGAACCGGCACTATGCCCACGTCGATTGTCCCGGTCACGCTGACTATGTGAAGAACATGATCACGGGCGCGGCCCAGATGGACGGCGCCATTCTCGTGGTGTCCGCCGCCGATGGCCCCATGCCGCAGACCCGCGAGCACATCCTGCTCGCCCGTCAGGTCGGCGTGCCGGCTCTCGTGGTGTTCATGAACAAAGTCGATCAGGTCGACGATCCGGAGCTGTTGGACTTGGTCGAGCTCGAGGTTCGCGAGCTTCTGTCCAAGTACGAGTTCCCGGGCGACGAAATTCCGATCGTCAAGGGCTCGGCGCTTGCCGCACTCGAGGGTAAGAACGACGAGATCGGCAAGAATGCCATTCTTGAGCTGATGAAGGCTGTCGACGCCTACATTCCGCAGCCCGATCGTCCGGTCGACAAGCCGTTCCTGATGCCGATCGAGGACGTGTTCTCGATCTCCGGCCGCGGCACCGTGGTCACCGGCCGTATCGAGCGCGGTGTGGTCAAGGTCGGCGAGGAAGTCGAGATCGTCGGCATCAAGCCCACGAGCAAGACCACCGTCACCGGCGTCGAGATGTTCCGCAAGCTGCTCGATCAGGGCCAGGCGGGCGACAATGTCGGCTGTCTGCTGCGCGGTGTCGATCGCGAGGGCGTGGAGCGCGGCCAGGTGCTGTGCAAGCCCGGCTCGGTCAAGCCGCACACCAAGTTCAAGGCCGAGGCCTACATCCTCACCAAGGAAGAGGGTGGCCGCCATACGCCGTTCTTCGGCAATTACCGTCCGCAGTTCTATTTCCGCACCACCGACGTGACTGGTGTGGTGGAGCTGCCGGAAGGCACCGAGATGGTGATGCCGGGCGACAGCGTGGCCATGGAAGTGACGCTGATCGTGCCGATCGCCATGGAGGAGAAGCTTCGCTTCGCCATCCGTGAAGGTGGCCGGACCGTCGGCGCCGGCGTGGTGGCTTCGATCATCGAGTAATGGGAATCAGGGGCGCGTCGTCCGGTCGGGCGGCGCGTTTCCAAACTTAAGGCCGTCGAGATGCAGAGCCAGAACATAAGAATTAGGCTGAAAGCCTTCGACCATCGCATTCTCGATGCGTCGACGAAGGAGATCGTGAACACGGCGAAGCGCACCGGTGCGGAAGTTCGCGGGCCTATCCCGCTGCCGACCCGCATCGAGAAGTTCACCGTGAACCGCTCTCCGCATATCGACAAGAAGAGCCGCGAGCAGTTCGAAATGCGTACGCATAAGCGGCTGCTCGATATCGTCGATCCCACGCCGCAGACAGTCGACGCGCTGATGAAGCTCGATCTCGCCGCCGGCGTAGACGTCGAAATCAAGCTCTAGAGCGCGGGACGAGGCAAGGAACAAGTTCGATGCGATCAGGTGTCATCGTGCAAAAGGTCGGCATGACCAGGATCTTCACCGATGCCGGGGAGCACATTCCCGTCACGGTGTTGCGTCTGGAGAATTGCCAGGTTGTCGGCCAGCGCACCTCTGAGAAGAACGGCTACACGGCCGTTCAGCTTGGCGTCGGCCGGGCAAAGGTCAAGCGTTTGACGCGCTCGGAGCGCGGCAGCTTTGCCGTGGCCAATGTGGAGCCGAAGCGGAAGGTGGCTGAGTTCCGCGTGAGCCCGGACAACATGATCGACGTGGGTACGGAGATCACCGCCGACCACTTCGTCGAAGGGCAGTACGTGGATGTCTCCGGCACGTCGATCGGTAAAGGTTTTGCCGGCGGCATGAAGCGCCACGGCTTTAGCGGCCTGCGGGCCAGCCATGGCGTGTCGATCAACCACAGAAGTCTGGGTTCGACCGGTCAGTGCCAGGATCCGGGCAAGGTGTTCAAGGGCAAGAAGATGGCCGGCCACATGGGTGACGTGAGCGTCACCACGCAGAATCTGCGGGTGGTGAAGACGGATGTCGAGCGCGGCCTGATCATGATCCGAGGCGCCGTTCCAGGCTCCAAGGGCGGTTGGGTGCTGCTGCGCGACGCCGTGAAGCGGGCCTTGCCCGAGGGGGCGCCGAAGCCCGGCGCCTTCCGCAAGAATGGCGAGGATCAGAAGCCAGCCCAGCAGGCTGTGCCAGAGGCGGCCGAGGCGCAGAGCGCCGAGCCGGCAGGGGATAGCGCGTGATGAAGGCGGATGTAACAACGCTCGACGCCAAGAAGGCGGGTACGGTGGAACTCTCGGACGATTTGTTCGGGCTGGAGCCGCGGGCCGACCTCTTGCATCGCATGGTGCGCTATCAGCTCGCCAAGCGGCGTGCCGGTACGGTGTCGGTGAAGAACCGGTCGGAGATCACCGCGACCACGGCCAAGATGTTCCGGCAAAAGGGCACGGGGCGTGCGCGCCACGGTAGCGCGAAGCCCACGATCTTCCGTGGCGGCGGCAAGTCGTTCGGACCGAAGCCGCGCAGCCACGCCATCGAGTTGCCGAAGAAGGTTCGGGCGCTGGCGCTTCGCCACGCGCTTTCGTCCAAGGCCAAGACCGACGCGCTGATCGTGCTCGACTCGTGCGAGTTGAAGGAAGCCAAGACCAAGGCGCTGAAGTCGCGCTTCGACAAGCTGGGCTTCGGATCGGCGCTGATCGTCGATGGTGCCGAGCTTCAAGACAGTTTCGCCCGCGCCGCGCGCAACATCCCTAAGGTCGATGTGCTGCCGGTACAGGGCATCAACGTTTACGACATTTTGCGGCACGACAAGCTCGTGCTGACGAAGGCCGCGCTTGAGGCGCTGGAGGCTCGGTTCAAATGAGTTTGCTCACTGCATATGACGTGATCCTTTCGCCGGTGATTACCGAAAAATCGAGCGCCGTGTCGGAAGTGAACCAGGTGGTGTTCAAGGTCCGCCTCGATGCGACCAAGCCGCAGATCAAGGACGCGGTCGAGAAGCTGTTCAAGGTCAAGGTGCTGGCGGTGAACACGCTGACCCGCAAGGGCAAGACCAAGCGCTTCCGCGGTATCGAGGGGCGGCAGAAGGACGTGAAGAAGGCAGTCGTCAAGCTCGCCGAGGGCGAGAAGATCGACGTGACGACAGGGATCTGACGAGATGGCTCTGAAGAATTTCAAACCGACCACGCCGAGCCAGCGTCAGCTTGTGCTCGTCGACCGCAGCAATCTGTGGAAGGGCAAGCCCGTCAAGGCGCTGACCGAGGGCTTGAGCAAGTCCGGCGGCCGCAACAACACGGGCCGGATCTCCATGTGGCATCGCGGCGGCGGTCACAAGCGCTCCTACCGTATGGTGGACTTCAAGCGCACGAAGCGCGGCATGCCGGCGACCGTGGAGCGGCTGGAATACGATCCCAACCGGACCGCGTTCATCGCTCTCATCAAATATGAGGACGGCGAACTGGCCTACATCCTGGCGCCGCAACGCCTGGCGCCGGGCGACAGCGTGATCGCCGACGAGAAGGCTGATGTGAAGCCGGGCAACGCGATGCCGCTGGCCAGCATGCCGATCGGCACCATCGTCCATAATGTGGAGATGAAGCCGGGCAAGGGCGGGCAGATCGCGCGCGCGGCCGGTGCTTACGTTCAGCTCGTCGGCCGTGACGCCGGCTATGCGATTTTGCGGCTGAACTCCGGCGAAACCCGCATGGTTCCGGCGGCGTGCATGGCGACGGTGGGCGCGGTGTCCAATCCGGACAACTCGAACACGTCGATGGCCAAGGCCGGGCGCATGCGCTGGAAGGGCCGCAAACCCGTCGTGCGCGGCGTGGCAATGAATCCGATTGACCATCCTCATGGTGGTGGCGAGGGGCGCACGTCCGGCGGCCGGCATCCGGTTACCCCTTGGGGTAAATCGACCAAGGGCATGCGGACGCGCTCCAACAAGGCGAGCAGCAAGTTCATTCTGCGCAGCCGCCATCAGAAGAAGAAGAAGGGGTAACGCACGTGTCACGTTCGATTTGGAAAGGCCCGTTCGTCGACGGCTATCTCTTGAAGAAGGCGGAGAAGGCGCGCACCAGCGGCTCCAACGCCATCATTAAGATGTGGTCGCGCCGCTCGACCATCCTGCCGCAGTTCGTGGGACTGACTTTCGGCGTCCATAACGGCCAGAAGCACATTCCGGTGCTCGTGACCGAGGACATGGTGGGACACAAATTTGGCGAGTTCTCGCCGACGCGGACCTATCACGGTCATACCGCCGACCGTAAGGCGAAGAGGACCAAGTAATGGGTAAGCCGCAACGCGAGCGCACGCTCAAAGACACCGAGGCGAAGGCCGTGACCCGGCTCATTCGCGTGAGCCCGCAGAAACTCAACCTGGTTGCCCAGCTGATACGGGGCAAGAAGGTCGATCGCGCGCTCGCCGATCTGTCGTTCTCGCGCAAGCGCATCGCCAAGGACGTGAAAAAGACTCTGGAGTCGGCCGTTGCCAACGCCGAGAACAATCACTCTCTCGACGTGGACGCCCTGGTCGTGGCCGAGGCCTATGTCGGCAAGAATCTCGTGATGAAGCGCCTTCGGGCGCGCGCGCGCGGCCGGGCCTCGCGCATCTTGAAACCTTTTTCGCAAATGACCGTGGTCGTGCGCCAGGTCGAGGAGTCTGCCTGATGGGACAGAAGGTCAATCCGATCGGGCTGAGGCTCGGCGTCAATCGCACCTGGGATTCGCGGTGGTTCGCGTCGGGGGCCGAATACGCGCAGCTCCTGCACGAGGACTTGAAAATCCGCGATCATATCCTCAAGTCCCGCAAGCAGGCCGGTATCTCCAAGGTGGTCATCGAGCGTCCGCACAAGAAGTGCCGGGTGACGGTGTACACCGCACGCCCGGGCATTCTCATCGGCAAAAAGGGCGCCGATATCGAGAAGCTTCGCCGCGAAGTCGCCGGCATGACCGACTCCGAGGTGCACCTGAATATTGTCGAGGTGCGCAAGCCGGAAGTCGACGCCACGCTGGTGGCGGAAGGTATTGCCCAGCAGCTCGAGCGCCGCGTGGCGTTCCGCCGGGCGATGAAGCGGGCGGTGCAGTCGGCGATCCGCATGGGCGCGCTCGGCATCCGCATCAATTGCTCGGGCCGGCTCGGCGGCGCGGAGATCGCGCGCATGGAGTGGTACCGCGAGGGGCGCGTGCCGCTGCACACACTGCGCGCCAATATCGATTACGGCACGGCGCTAGGGCGCACGGCCTATGGAATCATCGGCATCAAGGTTTGGATCTTCAAGGGCGAGATCATGGAGCACGACCCCATGGCCCAGGAGAACAAGGCTCTTGAGGCACAGGAAGGCGGCCGCTCGACAGGGCGCCGCGAACCCGCTCAGGCGCAGGGCTAAGGGCGAGGACAAGGTTTAAGTTATGCTGCAACCGAAACGCACAAAGTTCCGGAAGGCCCACAAGGGGCGCATGAAGGGCGTCGCCAAGGGCGGGACCGATCTCAACTTCGGTACGTTCGGCCTGAAGGCCCAGGAGCCTGCGCGCGTCACCGCGCGGCAGATCGAGGCGGCGCGGCGCGCCATGACCCGCCAGATGAAGCGTGCGGGCCGTGTGTGGATCCGCATCTTCCCCGACTTGCCGGTGTCGAAGAAGCCGACCGAGGTGCGCATGGGTAAGGGTAAGGGGTCGCCCGAGTTTTGGGCGGCCAGGGTCAAGCCCGGCCGGATCATGTTCGAGATCGACGGCGTGAGTGAGCCGGTGGCGCGGGAATCTCTGCGTCTCGCCGCCGCCAAGCTGCCGATCAAAACGCGCGTTGTCGCACGTATCGAGGGCTAAGCGATGAAGGCGAGCCAAGTGCACGATATGACGGTCGATCAGCTCGGCGATGAGCTGGTCAAGCTGAAGAAAGAGAAGTTCAACCTGCGCTTTCAGGCGGCCTCAGGCCAGCTTGAGAACACCGCGCGGGTGAGACAGATCCGGCGCGATATCGCGCGCATCAAGACGGTTGCACGCGCGAAGAGCGCGGCTGCCAAGGCATAAAGGTACAGACGATGCCAAAACGAATTTTGCTCGGGGTCGTGGTCAGCGACAAGAACGACAAGACCGTCGTGGTCAAGGTCGAGCGTCGCTTCACGCATCCCCTGTTCAAGAAGACGGTGCGCCGGACCAAGAATTATCACGCCCATGACGAGAGCAACGATTTCAAGGTGGGCGAGAAGGTCTGGATCGAAGAATGTGCACCGATCTCGCGACAGAAGAAATGGAAAGTGCTGCCGCGCGAGCAGGCAGCGGTTTAACAAGTTAGATGTGCTGGCCCGGATAGGGCCTGAACAAAGGCGAATGCCATGATTCAGATGCAGACCAATTTAGACGTCGCCGACAACTCCGGTGCAAAGCGCGTGCAGTGCATCAAGGTGCTCGGCGGCTCGAAGCGGAAATACGCTTCGATCGGCGACACTGTTGTGGTCAGCGTCAAAGAGGCGATCCCGCGCGGACGCGTGAAGAAGGGCCAAGTGATGAAGGCCGTGATCGTGCGCACCGCGAGCGGTGTGCGCCGTCCCGATGGTTCGCTGATCCGCTTCGACCGCAATGCGGCGGTCTTGGTGAATCCGCAAGGCGAGCCGGTAGGGACACGTATCTTCGGGCCGGTGACTCGTGAATTGCGGGCGAAGAAGCACATGAAGATCGTATCGCTCGCACCGGAGGTGCTCTGAGAATGCCTAAGCTGAAGATCAAAAAGGGCGACCACGTCGTGGTGATCACCGGCAAGGATAAGGGCAAGCGCGGCGAGGTGCTCAAGGTGCTGCCTGCGGAGAACCGCGCCATCGTCAAGGGCGTGTCGTTGGTGCGTCGTCATCAGCGTCAGACCGCGAGCGAAGAGGGGGGCATCATCACCAAGGAAGCCCCGATCGAGATTTCGAATATCGCGCTGGAGGATCCCAAGGATGGGAGCCCGACGCGCGTTGGCTACAAGTTTCTAAAGGACGGGCGCAAGGTGCGTTTCGCCAGGCGTTCGGGCGAGGTTATCGATGCCTGAGCAGGCTTATATTCCGCGGCTGAAACTGCAGTATAACGACGTCATCAAGGGCGAGCTTACCAAGGAGTTCGGTTACAAGAACGTCATGCAGGTGCCCCGCCTCGACAAGGTGGTGCTCAACATGGGCGTGGGCGAGGGCGTTGCCGATTCCAAGAAGGTGACGGCCGCGGCCGCCGACCTCGGACTGATCGCCGGCCAGCGGCCGGTCATCACCAAGGCGCGCAAATCCGTCGCAACCTTCAAGCTGCGCGAGGGCATGGCTGTCGGCGCCAAGGTGACGCTGCGCAAGGATCGTATGTACGAGTTCCTGGACAGGCTCGTGAATATCGCGCTGCCGCGAGTCCGGGACTTCCGTGGGCTGAACCCGAAAAGCTTCGACGGAAGAGGTAATTACTCGATGGGGCTAAAAGAGCACATCATCTTCCCCGAGATCAATTACGACAAAGTGGAAGACGTGCTGGGCATGGACATCATCGTTTGCACCACCGCGCCAACCGATGACGAAGCCCGCGCCTTGTTGAAGGGTTTGAATTTTCCGTTCCGTGGCTAGGCAACACTGGCCGCGACAGGAGGACTGAATGGCTAAGACGAGCATGATCGAGCGGGACAAGAAGCGCCGCCGCCTTGCGAAAAAATACAATTATCGGCGCACGCGGCTGAAGGAGATTGCCTCCGACCGCACGCTGCCTGCCGAGGAGCGCTTTGCGGCGCGGCTTCAGCTCGCCGAGCTGCCGCGCAACTCCTCGCCGACGCGCATTCGCAACCGTTGTGATCTCAGTGGGCGTCCGCGCGGGTACTATCGCAAGCTTCGCATGTCGCGCATTGCCTTGCGCGATCTGGGTAGCAACGGGCTGATCCCCGGTTTGGTCAAGTCTAGCTGGTAAGGACGATCGATGAGCATCAACGATCCTCTTGGAGACATGTTGACCCGCATCCGCAATGCGCAGATGCGGCAAAAGTCCAAGGTGACAACGCCTGCTTCCAAGTTGCGCGAGCATGTGCTCGACGTGCTGGCGGAGGAGGGCTATATCCGCGGCTACGCGCGGGTCGATTTCGACAGCGGCAAGTCCGAGTTCGAGATCGAGCTTAAATATTTCGATGGCGAGCCGGTCATCAAGGACATCAGGCGGGTGTCGACGCCGGGCCGGCGCGTGTACTCCTCGGTCAGAGATTTGCCGACGGTTGCCAACGGCCTCGGTGTAGCCATTCTGTCGACGCCAAAGGGCGTCATGTCGGATTCGCAGGCGCGCACTGAGAATGTCGGTGGAGAGATTCTCTGTAACGTGTTCTAGCGGAGCTTATTGAAACGAAGGTTTGATCAATGTCGCGCATCGGCAAACAACCAGTGGCAATCCCCGGCGGCGTCACCGCCGCGATCGATGGCCAAGAGGTCAAGGTGAAGGGCCCCAAGGGCGAGCTCAAGCACGTGCTCGTCGACGAGGTCATCGCCAAGGCCGGCGATAATGGTATCGAGATCGCCATGCGCGAGGACTCGAAAGAGGCGCGCGCCATGTGGGGCATGTCGCGGACTCTCGTGGCCAATCTGGTCACCGGCGTCACCGACGGCTTCACCAGGACGCTCGAGATCACCGGTGTCGGTTACCGCGCGGCGGTGCAGGGCCAGAACCTGCAGCTCCAGCTCGGTTACAGTCACGACGTCAACTATCCGATCCCCCAAGGCATTCAGGTGCAATGCCCGAAGCCGACGGAGATCGTGATCAGCGGCATCGACAAGCAGCAGGTTGGCCAAGTTGCGGCGGAGATTCGGCGGTACAGGCCGCCGGAGCCCTATAAGGGCAAGGGCGTCCGGTATGCGGGCGAGTACATCCTCCGTAAGGAAGGCAAGAAGAAGTAGCGGGATCAAAGATGAGCGCGTTGAAAGATACATTTTCGCGGCGGTCGCGCCGGGTTCGCCACACGCTGAAGCGGGCGGCCCGCGGACGTGCGCGCCTGTCGGTGTTCCGCTCTTCGAAGCATATCTATGCGCAGGTGATCGACGACGGCGAAGGGAAGACCGTGGCGGCGGCATCGAGCCTCGAGAAGGATCTCAAGTTGCCGAAGGGAAGCGACCTGTCCGCGGCGGAAGCCGTCGGCAAGCTCGTCGCGGAACGTGCGGTCAAGGCCGGCATCAAGGACGTCGTGTTTGATCGCGGTGGCTACATCTATCATGGGCGCGTCAAGGCGCTCGCAGACGCGGCCCGCGAGGCCGGTCTGAACTTCTAGGTTTAGGAAAGGGTCTACACGTGGCACGAGGTCCCCAATCACGCGGTTCGCACGGTAGAGACCGGGACGATCGCGATCCGGAGTTTGTCGACAAGCTCGTTCACATCAATCGCGTCGCCAAGGTGGTCAAGGGCGGCCGGCGCTTCGGCTTTGCCGCGCTGGTCGTGGTCGGCGATCAGAAGGGCCGGGTCGGTTTCGGTCACGGCAAGGCGCGCGAGGTGCCCGAGGCCATTCGTAAGGCCACGGAGGCGGCGAAGCGCGGTCTGGTCAAGGTGCCGCTGCGCGAAGGCCGCACGCTGCATCATGACGTGCGTGGGCAGCATGGCGCGGGCAAGGTCGTCTTGCGCGCGGCGCCTCCCGGCACCGGCATCATCGCCGGCGGCCCGATGCGCGCGGTGTTCGAGACGCTTGGCATTCAAGACGTGGTGGCCAAGTCGCTTGGCAGCTCCAATCCCTACAACATGGTGCGCGCCACGTTCGATGCGCTGCGCCATGAGGACAGCCCGCGTGGCGTGGCGGCGCGGCGCGGCAAGAAGGTCAGCGAGATCGTGTCCCGCCGCCGTGATCAGGCCGGCGAGGGCGTCGAGGCGCAGGCTTAGGTCCCAAGAGCAAGGTTGAAGAGAGATGGCCGACAAGACGAAGACAATCGTCGTGGAGCAGATTGGCAGCCCAATCCGCCGTCCCGACAAGCAACGCGCGACCCTCATCGGGCTCGGCCTGAACAAGATGCACAAGCGGCGGACCCTGGTCGACACGCCTCAGGTGCGCGGCATGGTGGCCAAGGTGAGCCATCTGGTGCGCATCGTCGAGGATGAGGCCGGAGCCTAAGGAACGACTATTATGAGACTGAACGAGATCAGCGACCTGCCGGGTGCGACCAAGGCCAAGAAGCGGTTGGGCCGTGGCCTGGGCTCGGGCCTGGGCAAGACATCGGGCCGTGGCCAGAAGGGTCAGAAATCCCGCTCCGGCGTGGCCATCAAGGGCTTCGAAGGCGGTCAGATGCCGCTCCATCGGCGGTTGCCGAAGCGTGGCTTCAACAACATCTTCGCCAAGGATTTCAACGTGGTGAACCTTGGCCGGGTCCAGACCGCGATCGACGCCAAGAAACTGGACGCCAAGAACCCGGTCACGGTTCAGGCGCTGCTCGAGGCGGGCATCATCCGCCGCGTGCGCGACGGCGTGCGCCTGCTCGGCCAGGGTGAACTCAAGACGAAGGTCGCCTTCGAGGTTACGGGGGCATCCAGCGGCGCGGTCAAGGCGGTCGAGGCTGCGGGCGGCTCTGTCACCATGACGCCGATGCCGCAACGGGCGCCGAAGCCTGACGGCGAGGGCAATCCAAAAAAAGAACGCAAGGCCGCGGCAAAGTCCGATAAGCCCAAAACAGCCAAGACAGCCAAATCAGCGCCAGCCAAGGCGGCACCGGCGAAGAAGGCTGCGGCGAAGAAGACCCGCGCCAAGAAGGACACGTCCGAGTGAGGTGAGGCGGCTCGTTTGAGAAAGCCGCCTGACAGTCTCGGAGAAGGGAAGAGCGTCTATGGTTTCTGCCGCTGAACAGCTCGTCTCCAATTTGAACTTCGCAGCTTTCGCGAAGGCGGACGAACTTAAGAAGCGCATCTGGTTCACACTCGGCGCGCTCATCATCTATCGGCTGGGAACGTATATCCCGATTCCGGGCATCAACCCGGAGGCGCTCGCCGATGTGTTCCGGCAGCAGCAGTCGGGCATCCTGGGAATGTTCAACATGTTCTCGGGCGGCGCGGTCGGGCGCATGGCGATCTTCGCGCTCAACATCATGCCGTATATCTCGGCGTCGATTATCATTCAGCTGCTGACCACGGTCTCGCCGACGCTCGAGCAGCTCAAGAAGGAAGGCGAGCAGGGCCGCCGGCAGATCAACCAGTACACCCGCTACGGCACGGTGCTGCTCGCGACGCTTCAGGGTTACGGCATCGCCGTTGGCCTTGAGGGTGCCGGCAACATCGTCACCGATCCCGGCTGGTTCTTCCGCATCACCACCGTCATCACCTTGGTGGGGGGCACCGTGTTCCTGATGTGGCTCGGTGAGCAGATCACGGCGCGTGGTGTCGGCAACGGTATCTCGCTCATCATCTTCGCCGGCATTATCGCGGAGCTGCCTTCGGCCTTGGTCGGCACGCTCGAGCTTGGCCGTCAGGGTGCGATCTCGATCGGATTGATCATCGCCCTCTTTGTCATGGCGATCGGCGTCATCGCCTTCATCGTCTACATGGAACGGGCCCAGCGGCGACTTCTGGTGCAATATCCGAAGCGACAGGTGGGCAATCGCATGTTTCAGGGCGATGCCTCGCATCTGCCCTTGAAGCTCAACACTGCCGGCGTCATCCCGCCGATTTTCGCCTCCTCGCTGCTCCTGCTGCCGATCACCATGGCCAATTTCTCGGCCGGCCAGGGGCCTGATTTTCTGAACACGATCACGGCCATGCTCGGACGGGGTCAGCCGCTGCACATTCTGCTTTATGTGTCGCTGATCATCTTCTTCGCCTTCTTCTATACCGCGGTGGTGTTCAACCCGAAGGACACGGCCGACAATCTGAAGAAATATGGCGGCTTCCTGCCCGGCATCCGGCCCGGCGAGCGCACGGCGGAATATATCGACTACGTGCTGACGCGGATCACCGCTGTGGGCGCGCTCTATCTCGCCGCTGTTTGCGTGCTGCCGGAGATCCTCATCTCCTATTGGGGCGTGCCCTTCTATTTCGGCGGCACCTCACTCCTCATCGTGGTGAGCGTCACCATGGACACCGTGGCGCAGATCCAGAGTCACCTGCTGGCCCATCAATATGAGGGGCTGATCAAGAAGGCCAAGCTCAGAGGAGCACGGCGGAGATGATCCTGGTTCTCCTTGGCCCTCCCGGCGCAGGTAAGGGGACCCAGGCAAAGCGGCTTCAAGACATGCGCGCGCTTGTGCAGCTCTCCACCGGGGACATGCTGCGGGCGGCCGTCGCGGCCGGTTCGGAGCTTGGCCAGAGGGCCGGCGACATCATGGAGCGCGGCGAGCTTGTGCCCGACGAGATCGTGATCGGTCTCATCGCCGAGCGCATGGACGCGGACATGGACGGAACGGGCTTCATCCTCGACGGCTTCCCGCGCACCATCGGCCAGGCGGAGGCGCTCGATAAACTGCTTGGGCCGCGCGGCAAGGGCGTCGACCGGGTGGTGGTCATCGAGGTGGATGACGATGCGCTCGTGGCACGCATTGCCGGGCGCTTTACCTGCGCCAAATGCGGCGAGGGCTATCACGACCAGTTCAAGAAGCCCAAGGTCGAGGGCGTTTGCGATGTTTGCGGCGGTACCAATTTTACCCGGCGCCGCGACGATACCGAAGAGGTGGTTCGGTCCAGGCTCAAGGCTTATCACGCTCAAACCGAGCCTCTGATCGGCTATTACGGGGCCCAGGACAAGGTCAGAGCCGTCGACGGCATGGCCGATATTGAGACGGTACAAAAGGAGATCGATCAGACGCTGGATGGAGCGTGAGGCAGGATTCAAGGTGGCCGGAACCGAGGCCAGTTGACCTTGTCAAGCGGAATCGCTACATAACGGCGTCACATTGCTTGAAGGACTGACCGGTCCCGGGGGTAGAGCCTTGTCCGCGGCCGGTCTTGTTGTGTTTTCTCAGGGTAATCCGGCTTTAATTTCAGCACGTTAGGACGTGCGCGAGGAGGCGACGACGTGGCCCGAATTGCAGGCGTGAATATCCCGACCAATAAGCGGGTCGAGGTGGCGCTGACTTATATCCACGGCATCGGCGACACCTATGCCAAGCATATCTGCGGCAAGGTGGCGATCCCGGCCGAACGGCGGGTGAATGAGCTCACCGAATCCGAGGTCATCCAGATTCGTGAGGTCATCGACGCAGACTATGTCGTCGAAGGCGATCTCAGGCGCGAAGTTTCTATGAATATCAAACGTTTGATGGACCTTGGCTGCTATCGCGGCTTAAGGCATCGCCGCGGGCTTCCGGTCCACGGTCAACGCACGCATACAAACGCACGTACGCGTAAGGGCCCGGCGAAGCCAATTGCCGGTAAGAAGAAATAGTCAGGTCCGCGCGCGGCCAAGCTCTGGTTTTGAGGCTTTCGCTGGCGCCAATTCGTAAATTTGCGGGAATAGAGCATGGCCAAGGAAAAGACGCGGGTTCGTCGCCGCGAAAAAAAGAACATCACTTCCGGCGTCGCCCATGTGCAGGCGAGCTTCAACAATACAATGATCACCATCACCGACGCGCAAGGAAACACGATTTCCTGGTCGTCGGCCGGTGCCATGGGTTTCAAGGGGTCGCGCAAGTCCACGCCGTATGCGGCGCAGGTGGCTGCCGAGGACGCCGGCAAGAAGGCGGCGGATCACGGCATGAAGAACCTCGAGATCGAGGTGCGCGGGCCAGGGTCGGGACGCGAGTCCGCTCTGCGGGCGCTCCAGGCCTCGGGCTTCAACATCGTCTCGATCCGCGATGTGACACCCATCCCGCATAATGGCTGCCGGCCGCGCAAGCGCCGTCGCGTCTAACAAGGAGGCGGACCATCCAAACGATGTTGGACGAGGATATTCGGAAGCTGGGGCCGGCGGCCCCGCTCAACGATCAAGAAAGGGCTAACCCGGTGCTGCAAAAGAACTGGCAAGATCTTATCAAGCCCACCAAGCTCAACGTCATTCCTGGGCGCGACCCGGCTCGCTTTGCCACGGTCGTCGCCGAGCCGCTGGAGCGCGGCTTCGGACTGACTCTGGGCAACGCGCTTCGCCGTGTGCTGCTGTCCTCGCTGCAGGGCGCCGCCATCACTTCGGTGCATATCGATGGCGTGCTGCATGAGTTTTCTTCGATCCCCGGCGTGCGTGAGGACGTGACCAACATCGTCCTCAACATTAAGGAGATTGCCCTGACCCAGCATTCCGAGGGCGTCAAGCGCATGGTGCTCCAGAAAGAGGGCCCGGGCATGGCGACCGCCGGCGACATTCAGGGTGGTGCCGATGTTGAGATCCTCAACCCGGAGCATGTGATCTGCACGCTCGATGAGGGCGCCTCGATCCACATGGAGTTCACGTGCGCGTCGGGCAAGGGCTACGTGCCGGCCGAGCGCAATCGTCCCGACGATGCGCCGATCGGGTTCATTCCCGTTGACTCCTTGTTCAGCCCGGTGCGCAAGATCTCCTATCGCGTGGAGAACACGCGCGAGGGGCAGATCCTCGACTACGACAAGCTCAGCATGGATATTGAGACCGACGGCTCGGTGCGGCCGGAGGATTCGATCGCGCTTGCGGCGCGCATCGTCCAGGATCAGCTCTCGGTGTTCGTCAATTTCGAAGAGCCAAAGAAAGAGCAGAGCTACGAGCGGCCGCCCGAGCTCGTGTTCAACGCGGCGCTGCTCAAGAAGGTCGACGAGCTGGAGCTTTCCGTCCGTTCGGCCAACTGCTTGAAGAACGATAACATCGTCTATATCGGCGACCTCATCCAGAAGACCGAGGGCGAGATGCTGCGGACGCCGAATTTCGGCCGCAAGTCGCTCAACGAGATCAAGGAAGTGCTTGCCGCCATGGGCTTGCATCTCGGCATGGAAGTGCCGGATTGGCCGCCGGAGAATATCGAAGAGCTGGCCAAGCGGTTCGAAGACCACTACTAGGCGTTTCGGCCGCGTTCGCGGCCCAACGCGCTCCGTGAAGGGAAGAGAAGTTCATGCGTCATCGCAAAGCAGGCCGGAAGCTCAACCGGACCTCCACGCATCGTACCGCGCTTATGGCGAGTCTCGTCTCGGCGCTGATCAAACATGAGCAGATCGCCACGACGCTGCCCAAGGCGAAGGAATTGCGTCGCTTTGCCGACCGGCTGATCTCGCTCGCCAAGCGTGGCGATCTTCACGCGCGCCGCATGGCGTCCTCCCGCGTTCGGGACGATGCCATGGTATCGAAGCTGTTCGAGACGTTGGGTCCGCGCTATGCGGATCGTCCGGGGGGCTATACGCGCGTGCTTAAGGCGGGCTTCCGCCATGGCGATTGCGCGCCGATGGCTGTCATCGAGCTGGTCGACCGCGACGAGGGGGCCAAGGGCCTCGACTCCGGACCGGTCCAGGAGCACGGCGAGGAGGCCGCGCAGGCCGCCGCGTAGGCTCTCACCTAAATTTCAGAAAAAAAGGGCGCGCCGCTCTCAACGGCGCGCCCTTTTTGCGTCTTGGAGGTTCGGCTCCGGTTCTAGTCGTCGTCGCGGTCCCGGCCCGTCGCCACCGGCCGGCCGGCGGCGGCTTCGCGCTTGTCGTAAGCCTCGATGGCCTTCTTCTTGATGCCGTTCACGCCGTCATTAAAAATGCCGGTAATGATCTTGGTGGCCTCGGCGTCTTCCACGCCGTCGGCGTCGAACTCAGCCTCCCACTCGATCTCGACGCGATCGGGCTCGTCATCCTCGCCCACCTCGATCTTCGCCGAGTAGTTCTTGACGGGAAGCGGTCCCTCGACGATCTCGTAGCTGTAGCCGGTATCGTCGGTATCGGTGAGCTTCTCCTTGATCTTGCCGCCGTCGCCCAGCGTCAGGATGCGGTAGGTGTCGCCGCTTTCCTCGATCTGCTCGCATTCGACAACGGCCGGGTGCCAATCCTTGATGGCGCAGAAATCGCCAACCACGGCCCAGACGTCGGCGGGCTTGCCGGGCGCTTCTCTTCTCTTCTTGACCTCGATGGCTTCCGCTGCGGCGCTCCAGGCAAAGGTGGCGGCCAGAGCAACCAGGGTCAGCTTGAAAACTCGCATGCGTTTCTCTCCAATTTTTCGCTGTTATGGGCGCTTTTGACGCTGGTGGGCATCATAGTTCAAACGGTTTGGGCGGCAACCGGGTTTCCCAGGATTTCCGCCGCAAGAAGGCCAGTTTTCTTTGGGAGAGCACGTTCCCAAGCTGGTATATCCGGGCTGTGCTTCTGGCCTTCTGTTGCCTAACAGGGCGGACAATGACGCGTTTGGAAAATCTCTTCAGTAAGACTGGCATTCTGCGGTTCCTGGCCGTGACCCTGACCTTGTGCGTGGCCTTTGGGGCCGCGCAGGCCGAGCCGCAACGGGCCGTGCCGAAGAGCCAGGCCGCGATCCAGCAGTCGTTCTCGCCGGTGGTGAAGCAGGCCGCGCCCGCGGTGGTGAACGTCTATGTCCGCCACCGGGTCAAGCAGATGGTGTCGCCCTTTGCCAACGATCCCTTCTTTCGCCGCTTCTTCGGCGAGCGGTTTGGCGTGCCCCGGGAGCGTATCCAGAACTCGCTGGGATCGGGCGTTCTCGTCCGGCCGGAAGGGGTGGTGGTCACCAATTATCACGTGATCCGGGGCAGCGGCGATGCGGCGATCAAGGTCGCGCTCAATGACGGGCGGGAGTTCACGGCCGAACTCGTCCTCAAGGATGAGCAGACCGATCTTGCCGTGCTGAAGCTCGATGGCAATGGCGCCATTTTCCCCTCGATCAAGTTCGCCGACTCCGACGGCCTCGAAGTGGGCGATCTCGTTCTGGCCATCGGCGACCCGTTCGGCGTCGGGCAAACGGTGACGAGCGGCATCGTCTCGGCGCTGGCCCGCACCAAAGTCGGCCTGTCCGACTACCAATATTTCATCCAGACGGACGCGGCGATCAATCCGGGCAATTCCGGCGGCGCGCTTGTCGATATGGACGGCCGTCTGATCGGCATCAACACGGCCATCTTCTCTAAGAGCGGCGGTTCGCACGGCATTGGATTCGCGATTCCTTCCAACATGGTGCGGCTGGTCGTTCGCTCGGCGCTTAAAGACGGCAAAGTCCAGCGTCCTTGGTTCGGCGCCTCGTTGCAGGCTTTGACCCCGGACATCGCCGAGTCGGTCGGGCTGGACCGGCCGAAAGGGGCGATGGTGACCGGCTTGAACGAAAAAGGACCGGCGCGTCGCGCCGGGCTGCAGGTCGGCGACGTGGTGGTCAGCGTCGATGACCAGTCCGTCGAAGATCCGGAGGCTCTCGAATACCGGTTCGTCACCAAGGGCGTCGGCGGCACGGCGCAACTCGGCCTCTACCGCGAGGGCAAGAAGTTTAGCGCGGCGATCTCCTTGGTTCCGCCGCTTGAGGACCCGCCCCGGGACATGCGCGATCTGCGGGGCCCACATCCGCTTTCCGGCAGCACGGTCGCCAATCTTTCGCCGGCGGTGAGCGAGGAACTTGGGATCCAGGACGATACCAAGGCGGGCGTGGTCGTGGTCAAGGTGGAGCGCAGCTCGAACGCCGGACGGCTCGGCTTGCGCCGCGGCGATATCATCGTCGGAGTCAACCAGGAGAAGATTTCGTCGGTCAAGGCGCTTGCCGTGTTGCTGGAGGCGCCGGGCGGTGGTTGGCGGTTGTCTATCGAGCGCGGCGGAAAGGTCTTCAATCTCGCCATCCAAGGCTGATCGAGGAAGGCTAATTGAGGAAGGCCAAGCCATGAAAGCTCACGCATGACGAAGGGCGCGGCCAATTTGTTCGAGGCTGCGGGGCTGGTCGATGGGGCGCCCCGGCCGCTTGCCGACCGCCTGCGCCCCGCGGCGCTGGAGGAGGTGATCGGCCAGGACCATCTCCTCGGCGAGGGCATGCTGGGGCGCATGGTGCGCGCCGGACGCCTTGGCTCGGTGATCTTTTGGGGGCCGCCCGGCACCGGCAAGACCACCGTGGCCCGTCTCTTGGCCGAAGTCACCGACCTCCATTTCGAGCAGCTCTCGGCCATCCAGTCCGGCGTGTCGGATTTGCGCAAAGTGTTCGAGCAGGCCAAGGCGCGGCGCGAGGAGGGGCGGGGCACGCTGCTGTTCATCGACGAGATCCACCGCTTCAACCGTTCCCAACAGGATGCCTTCCTGCCGCATGTGGAGGACGGAACCATCGTGCTGATCGGCGCGACCACGGAAAATCCGTCTTTCGAGCTCAACTCGGCGCTCCTGTCGCGGGCGAGCGTGCTCACCTTCAAGCGGCTCGACGACGCGGCGCTCGAGAATTTACTGCGGCGCGCCGAGACCCATGAAGGGCGCAAGCTGCCGTTGACGGAGGATGCGCGCGCGGCGCTGATCTCCATGGCCGATGGGGATGGCCGCGGGCTCATCAACCTGGCCGAGGACGTGTTCCTCTCGACGGGCAAGGATACGGTCAAGGACGCGGCGGCGCCGATCGACCGCGAGGCGCTCACGCAGCTGGTGCAGCGGCGCGCGCCGCTCTACGATAAGGGCCAGGACGGCCATTACAATCTCATCAGCGCCCTGCATAAATCCGTGCGCGGCTCGGACCCGGACGCGGCGCTCTACTGGCTGGCGCGCATGCTGGCCGGCGGCGAGGACCCCCTCTATATCGCGCGGCGTCTCGTGCGCATGGCGGTGGAAGACATCGGACTTGCGGACCCGGCCGCACTGCTGCAAGCCAACGCCGCGAAGGATACCTACGATTTTCTTGGGAGCCCGGAAGGGGAGCTCGCGCTGGCGCAGGCAACCGTGTATCTCGCCTCGGCGCCGAAATCGAATGCCGCCTACATGGCCTTTAACGCCGCCATGCGCGTGGCCAAGGAGAGAGGATCGCTGCTGCCGCCGAAGCACATTTTGAACGCGCCCACGACGCTGATGAAGCAGGAAGGCTACGGGCACGACTACGCCTACGACCACAATGAGAAAGAGGCCTTTTCCGGCCAGAACTATTTTCCCGATGGCGTGGAACGGCAACAGTTCTATGCGCCGACGGGGCGCGGTTTTGAGCGTGAGATCAAGGAACGGCTCGAGCGCTGGGCGGAGCTCAGGGCCAAGCGGCGGGGTGGCGCCTAAGCGCCGTAACAGAAGGGTTTAAAGGGGTTTCAAGGGGGCTTGATGGTGAAGACGATGCTGTTCGTGGCGGCGGGCGGAGCCGTTGGCGCTAGCGCGCGCTATCTCGTGGGCGTGGCGTCGGGACGCCTTATCGGGTTCGGCTTTCCGTGGGGCACGCTCACGGTGAATGTGCTCGGCTGCTTCCTGATGGGACTTCTGATCGAGGCCATGGCTTTGCGCTGGACGGTCTCCAACGAGCTGCGCGCCTTCCTCACCGTGGGCGTGCTGGGCGGGTTCACCACCTTTTCCGCCTTCTCCGCCGATTTCGCGCTGCTATACGAGCGCGACGCCTATGTCAGCGCGGGGTTCTATCTGTTTGCCTCCGTTGGTCTATCCATCGCCGCCCTGTTCGCTGGGCTGGCCATCGTGCGCGCGCTTTAGCGATGCCCGTCGAAACCCTCAACGTCACGCAAGACGAGGACGGCATGCGGCTCGACCGCTGGTTCAAGACCCATTACGCGAGCCTGCCGCACAGCCGGCTGGAGAAGCTGTTGCGCACGGGCCAGGTTCGGGTGGACGGGGGCCGGGTCAAGGCGAGCACGCGTCTGGAGACCGGCCAGAGCGTGCGCGTGCCGCCGCTGCCCGACGTGCCGCCGCCCGTGGCCGAGAAGCAATCGCTATCCAAAGCCGACCGCGATTTCCTCAAGGACATTACGCTGTATGAGGACGACGATCTCCTGATCCTCAACAAGCCCTCCGGCATCGCCGTGCAAGGCGGCTCCAAGACCACGCAGCATATCGACCGGCTGCTGGAAGGCTTGGGCGAGGGGCCGGAGACGCGGCCCCGGCTGGTGCACCGTCTCGACCGGGATACCTCCGGCGTGCTGGTCATCGCCAAGCGGCGCAGCGTGGCGGCGAAGCTCGGCCGCGCCTTCCAGACGCGCTCGGTGCGCAAGATCTACTGGGCACTGGTGCATGGCGTGCCGAAGCCGCCCCAAGGCAAGATCGACGTGGCCCTGGTGAAGGCGGCGGGCCGGGATGGCGACCGTGTGCGCAAGGCGCGCCCCGGCGAGCAGGACAAGGCGCAAGGCGCGGTCACCTATTACGCGGTGACGGACCGCGCCGCCTATCAGGTGGCGCGCGTGTCGCTCAAGCCGGTGACCGGGCGGCAGCATCAGCTCCGCGCCCATATGACGATCCTCGGCCATCCGATCCTGGGCGATGAGAAATATCCAAGCGGCATCGAGTTGCCCGAGGGGATCGCCCGGAAGCTTCATCTTCACGCACGGCGGATCAGCTTCCCCCATCCAAGCGGGAAGGGCGTCGTCGATGTGACGGCGCCGCTGTCCCCGCACATGGAACAGGCCTTCGAGGCGTTCGGCTTCTCGCTCAAAGGCGAGCCTGACGAGATCGACGCACTCGATTGAGCGCTTAGCACTGCTGAGCGAGCATGGCCTTCCTGGTGGCGAGCTCGCCCTTCATGGCGGGCAGGCTGGGATTGAAACTGGTGCACCAATCGTGGTGACCCTGACGGCTGTCGATCCAGCGCAAGCCATTGAAGCCGCAGTTCCGCTGCTTGTTCTCCTGGACCTGCGCGAAGGCCTTGTCCGCGTACCAATTGCAGACGCAGCCGCTCATCTCGGACTGGCGGGCGGCGGTTTCGGCGTTGGCCTGGGCTTCCGAGACGATCGAGCACCAGAAGCGGTGGCCGTTCAGGTCGAGGATATAGCGTGGGCCCTGGAGGCCGCAATGGAAGGTGTTGTTCTGCTTTGCGGCCTTGAAGGCCGTCTTGGCATAGGCGTCGCAGAATTGGGCGTTGGCGGCCTGTGCCGTGACATTGGCGCCAAGAATGGCGACGGCCGAAACCAAGAAAACAGCAAATCCACGGATCGTAAACATGGGGGGTCTCCTAATGATTGCCTCTCCAGCCATCGCAGTAACCAGGGTAGACCTGAATGTGCCATGAATGACAGCGACAGGTTTTTGACAGCAAGGCGGTTGGTGTGAACGATAATGATTCCGCGAAGGCGCCGGGCGCCGGGCAAGGCAAGGGCGTGGCGGGGGCTGCTCGAAAGGCGAGTCTTCCCAAGCGGTTCTACACGGACGTTGCGGTGAAGGCGGAGGGCGGGCAGGCCGCGCTCCTGCTCGACGGCAAGAAGGTGCGCACGCCGGCCAAGGCGCCGCTCGCCGTGCCCAGCAAGGCGCTGGCTGAGGCCATTGCCGATGAGTGGCGGGCGCAAGGCGACCATATCGATCCCCGCACCATGCCGCTCACCAAGCTCGTCAACACCGCGATCGACGGGGTCGAAGGCCGCACCGAGGCAGTGATCGATGACATCGTGGCGCATGCGAAGGCCGATCTTCTCTGCTACCGGGCGCGCGGGCCCGAGGGGCTGGTGGCGCAGCAGGCCAAGCATTGGGACCCGGTGATCGCCTGGGCCAAGGAGTCGCTTCACGCCCCGCTCGACGTGGCGGAGGGCGTGGGCCATGTGGCGCAGCCGGACGCCTCCATCGCCGCGCTCCGCAAAGAAGCTTCGAGCCTCGACACGGTCGGGCTGGCGGCGCTCCATGTCATGACCGCGCTCACGGGCTCGGCGCTGCTGGGTCTCGCCGTGGCGCTCAAGCGGCTGACCCCGGAGGAGGCCTGGGACGCGGCCCATGTGGACGAGGACTTCCAGATCGGCCGGTGGGGCGAGGACGCCGAAGCCAAAACGCGCCGGGACGCCCGGAAAGCCGATTTCGATGCCGCCGCCCGGGCGCTCGAACTTTCCGAATCCTGAGAATCGGTTAGGGCGCCGGCCTGCGACGCTGGGCGAGCCTATCGCCGGCGGAGGGGTCAGGTCCGGCGATAAGCCCCCAGAGCCATTTGCCTCTTTTCCGCCCCATGCTATTCACCTTGGCAAAGTGCCAGTCCCTGGGGAGCCCTCCATGAAAGAAGTCGTTGAAGAGCTTGAAATACGCCGCGCCGCGGCCCGTCTGGGCGGAGGCGAGAGGCGCATCGACGCACAGCACAAGCGCGGCAAGCTGACCGCGCGCGAGCGGCTTGAGCTCCTCCTGGACGACGGCTCCTTCGAGGAGTTCGACATGTATGTCGAGCACCGCTGCATCGATTTCGGCATGGAGAAGACCAAGGTGCCGGGCGATGGCGTGGTCACGGGGTGGGGCACCATCAACGGCCGCGTGGTCTACGTGTTCGCCAAGGATTTCACCGTGTTCGGCGGCTCCCTGTCGGAAGCCCACGCCAACAAGATGCTGAAAGTCCAGGACATGGCGCTGCGCAGCCGGGCTCCAGTCATCGGGTTGTTCGACGCGGGCGGCGCGCGCATCCAAGAAGGCGTGGCCGCGCTCGGCGGCTATGGCGAAGTTTTTCTGCGCAACGTGCTGGCCTCCGGCGTCGTCCCGCAGATCAGCGTGATTATGGGCCCGTGCGCCGGCGGCGACGTCTATTCGCCGGCGATGACCGACTTCATCTTTATGGTGAAAGACACCTCCTACATGTTCGTCACCGGCCCCGATGTGGTGAAGACCGTGACCAAGGAAGAGGTGACGGCGGAACAGCTCGGCGGCGCCGTTGTCCACACCACCAAATCGTCCATCGCCGACGGCGCTTACGACAACGACGTCGAGGCGCTCTTACAGATGCGCCGGCTGATGGACTTTTTGCCGTCCTCCAATCTCTCCGGCGTGCCGGAGCTGCCGACGCGCGACCCGTGGGACCGCTGCGAGCCGTCGCTCGACACGCTGATCCCCAACCACCCGAACAAGCCCTACGACATCAAGGAGCTGATCCATAAGGTCGTGGACGAGGGCGACTTCTTCGAGATCCAGGAGACGTTCGCCCGCAACATCGTCACCGGCTTCGCCCGCATGGAAGGCCGCACGGTGGGCATCGTCGCCAACCAGCCGATGTTCCTCGCCGGTGTGCTCGACAGTGACGCCTCGCGCAAGGCCGCGCGCTTCGTGCGGTTCTGCGATTGCTTCTCCATCCCCATCGTTACGTTCGTCGACGTGCCGGGCTTCCTGCCCGGAACCGATCAGGAGTATGGCGGGCTGATCAAGCACGGCGCCAAGCTGCTGTTCGCCTTCACCGAGGCCACGGTGCCGAAGGTCACGGTCATCACGCGCAAGGCCTATGGCGGCGCCTACGACGTGATGTCTTCAAAGCATATCCGCGGCGACGTGAACTATGCTTGGCCCACGGCCGAGATCGCGGTGATGGGCGCCAAGGGCGCGGTCGAGATTCTGTATCGCGCCGATCTTGGCGACCCGGAGAAGGTGCAAAAGCGCATCGATGATTATCAGGAGCGCTTCGCCAATCCATTCGTGGCGGCGGAGCGGGGCTATATCGACGAGGTGATCGCCCCGCGCGGCACGCGCATGCGCGTCTGCCGCGCGCTGCAGATGCTGCGCAACAAGCATGTCGAGAATCCCTGGAAGAAGCACGACAACATACCGCTTTAGGCACCTACTCTTTCGTCGTCATGGCCGGGCTTGTCCCGGCCATCCACGTCTTCACTGATTCAGCGTTTCGTAGAGATCGTCCCATTCAGGGTTCATAGCGAGGATCAGCCGCACCTTCCAAGCACGCGGCCAGTGCTTCATGTTTCTCTCGCGTTGGATCGCGCCGGCAATCGTGTCGTGATGCTCGCACCACACAAGCCGGTTCACGTCATAGCGGCGTGTGAAGCTTGGCACCATGCCCTCGCGATGTTCCCAGGCGCGGCGCGCGATGTCCCGCGTCACCCCGGTATAGAGAACGCCATTGGGCTTGTTGGTGAGGATATAAACCCAACCTCCGCGCATGGAGTTGAGTCTGCAAGACGTGGATGGCCGGGACAAGCCCGGCCATGACAGGGTCGGGGCGCGGGCGCCTCTCGGGCCGAGGGACGCGTCTCTTAAGGCCTGCTCATCTTATTGCGGTTGCGTGCTGGGGGTCGAACACGGCTTTACATTTTCGCCCTTCTCGCTGCGGAAGTTTCCCGACAATTCGCGGTAGACGCGGCAGGCGGTGCAATCGCTATAGTTCAACTGTAAAACGTCTGCGTCATGCTCATCCCGGCTCGCGCCGTGAAGCCGACAGGCCAGAGGTGCGCCACTGTAGATTCCAATGAGGTTGCGCGTCAGACGGGACAGCTGCCAGACGAGAGGCAATTGCCAATCGGACGCGTCCAAGGCGACCAGGCGGGCCGGGTTCACTTCGCTGCCATCAGGCAGTTGTTCAAATCCGGGGAAATCGGGACGGCCGGCCAACCGCAAGAATGTATCGCCGATCCGCGTCTCCCGGACGCTCAGCATTGCTGAAATCGGAGCGGTGAGGTCGATGCGAGCCGGCCGCTCTTTGTAGAGCTCGGTAAAGCGCTCCCCGAATTCGATCCAATCGAAAAAGCTGATCACGATGAAATCAACGTCCTTAAATCGTGGTCGCAGAATCGCGATGATGTCCTCGGCCGCCGACAGTCCCGAGTTGTCGTAATAGCCGCCATCGACAAAGCTCAAGGCATCGTGCGACCCGGCGGGCAGGACCCATGGGAAGCGGGCGCTCAGAACGGCGGCCGTGCTCAGCGCCATGGTTTCCCGATAGCGCGGTCCTGGCGTTTGCGGTTCTCCCGCGCGACCGGGTGTTTCTTCGCGCCCGGCCTCCGGACGCAGAACATCGAACAATGGGACACGCGCCTGGTCCATGCTCATGAACGGCATGACGGCATGATTTATCCCCGTTTCAACGTTCGTCGTATTCAACACCAAAGCGGGCGTCGACCCGGCTGGCGCCCATAATGAAAAGACGTCGTCGCTGAAAATGCCGGGGTCTTCAGGGGCCACGTGCGCCCAAGTTTTCTCGATGCTTGCTTCCAGTGTCTGGGCGCGGTCGAAAGACGGTATCGGATAGGGCAGAACGTGCTGCACGAAATCGGGAAACAATAAAGCAGCCAACAGCGGTGACAGGAAATCGCTGTCGAAAAACTCATCGACTCTTTCCTCAAAATCTTGATTGCGTGGTTCATTCAGTGCGGTACAGGGCAGATGGGCGTCGTTGGGCGCCTTTAGCGCCTTTGTCAGGGCGGCAAAAACCGCCCCACCCAGACTCCCGCCGGAGACGCCGCTGATCGCAAATGTATGCTGCGCGAAGCTGGGACACTGGTCTTGCAGCCGGGCCAGGAATTTGGCCGTGTGGTAAGCGGCATACAATCCGCCGCCCCGGGCGGCGACAATATACACGGGATAAGGTTGGTTCCGTTGCTCATAGAATTGCCGGTCCTTGCGGCTCCGGTACCATGCGTCGAACGCCTGAACCACTTGAGGCTTTTCAAACGCCTCAGTCCTCTCCCATGTTCGGATGCCGTGATTGTTGTTGAGTTCGAAGACCGACGCCACCACCGCTACGATCAAACCGATTGTTATAAAGGGGATGCCGGATCGTCTTCCAAGAACGTCCAGCAGCGTCAAGAACAACACAAGGCAAACGACGAAGACATTGAAGATTGTCAGCGTGCCAAGAGCTTGCGGCACGGCAACGACCGCGAGCGAAAACATGATCGTTATCGCGAGGACGAGTGCGTAAGAGACAAATCTCGGTTCGCTGCCGAAGAGGGACGATAGCGGCGAGGGATGTTTTGTCGTCTCGTCCCTTGCACGCAACAGCGCCGACAGAATGAGCAGCGCCGCCAAGACGAAGCATATCAAGGCGCCGATCTGCAAAATTTCAGAATCGGCCTCCAGTTTTGTCTTTAGGGTCTTGAGTTCCTCGACGCGAAAATCGCCGCCCAGACTCTCCAAGACATCGCCGGCATGGACCGCCGCATAGAGTAGGCCTTGTTGGGCATGAAGGATTCCAAATCCGCATGCGACGATCGGGGCGGTACCGATCAGGCGCGGTAACCAGCGGCGTGTTTTGGACTCAACCGGCTGACCGGAGGGAGAGTCGGCGGGCAGCGCTTTTGTCAGGTAATAGGCGGTGCGCCACAATATCCAGCCGGCCAGGAAGAGGGAAACATAGGAGGCGAAGATCTGAGCCCAATCCGTTTGGATATCTTGAGCGAGGATTCGATAGATCTCATGCGTTTGAGGCGGCACATAGAGTGCGAGAGAGGCCAGAATCGCCACGGCGAGCGGGACTCGCACAACGTTGAGGGTCGAAAAAAACTGCCTCGGGAAACGCAATAAATGTCGATCGAATGACATTCGCTAACCTTATCCCCGCCGCTCTCTTTGTGCGCTACCGGCCTCTGGCCTACTTGAGCGCAGTTATCCCCGCCTCCAAAACCTACCGTATAATACCTCCATCCCTCGTCCATGAGGACGCGAGCTGCAGACCGTCTGCTTCTCGGGGTGAGGGACGCGGCGCCCGAGGTGGCGCGGTACAGAAGGGCCCGAGGTGAATGATCAAGCCCGGACCACCGCGCCATGCGTAACGAGCACCCTCGGGGGTCTCTACTCCGCCCGCCTGCGCTGTAACGCGTGGGCCGCCGGGTGAGGCATGCGATCTCCATGCGCATGCCTGTGCCACTGGAGATAAGCGGCGGCATGAGGCTGTAAAATATCGCCGCGAGCGGGGCGCCAGGAGGCTGCCCTTTTTTGCGCATACGGACTCGCGGCCGATCGGTGCCCCGCTGTCCTTGCTCTTCGACAGGACTCGCGCGATCCTCGCGACGAGACGATGAAGCACGACAGCAGTCTCGCTACAGGCTGGAGGAAAAGATGCGGCTGACGCCCCCAACGAAATACGTCTTCTACTCGTCAATTGTCTTGGCGCTGGCGGCGTTCGTCCTTTATCTGCTCGGCGTGTTCGGCGGGGTCGATGGCGCATCCCATTTTGCATTCTGGGGCGCTATGGCGGCATGGCTGGCGATGACGGTGGGGGTTGCGGCCAAGGGCGTCTAGCAAGGGCGTCTAGGGGGGCGGACCCGCATCCCGGCGCGCCTAGATCTGGTGCGCTACTCGGCGGGCGCCTCGGCGTCTTTTAGGAAGCGATTGTAAATCCACCCGGTGGTGGCGCTCGCCGGATCGGTCACCTGGACCCAGTTCTTGTCGCGCGCCGTGACGCGGACCTTGAGACCGCCATCGGCGACCTTCACCGTCTCCGACTTCTGCTCGGCGCTCGCGTGCATGTCGACCGCGGTCTTGGTCTCCATCCACTCGGCCGGGTCTTCGGGCACGGCGCCCAAGGCATAAGCGCCGTCATAGGGCTTCGCGTCGCGCGGCGGTTGGACGGTGACGGTCTTGACGGTGTTGACCTTCACCTCGGGCTCCGGCGTGGCCGGGGATGCCGGCTTGCGCTGCGGCGCGGGCGCCGGGTCGGCAATGGCGCCGGTGGATGCGTCCGGCACGCTCGACGCCGCGATCGCCTGTTCGGCTTGGGCGATCTGCGCTGCGGGCGTGCTTTCGATCTCGTCGACCGTGGCGACCTGCGGCGGCATGATGTTCAGCGCCGTCGCGGTCTGCGACAGCACGGTGCCATCTCCGGAAATCAGCTCGAGGCGCATGTCGGCGCTGCCGCTCTGCGTCGGTAGCCGCAACTGCAAGCCGGCGAGTTCGTCGGGGCGCAAGCTCCAGCCGGCGTCGCCATAGGGGCGGCCTTGGGAGAACGAGGCGCCTTGGGGCAGGGCGGCGACGGCGATTAGACTGCGCGCCGGAAGCGCGGTGGCTGCGTCGATGGCGATGGGAAAGGCGACGGCTCCACCTTCAGTGGCCTCGATCCGGTCCGGTGCCGAGAGCGCGATGTCCGCGGAACGCGCGCTGTGTGTGCTTTGCGCCGGCTGCGCCAAGCCGGAAGGGGCCGAGCCCGAAGGGGCCGAGCCGTAAGGGGCCGGCGCGCCGGTCACGCTCAATTCCAATTCCGCGACGGGACCCGCCGCCCCGCCCGGAGAGACGGGCTGTTCGGCGTCCTGCCACGACAAGAAGAACAGAAACGATACTGGCACCAGTGCAATCCCGGCCACGCCGGAGATCAGGCCGCCGATCGGCAGGCCGGATTTTTTGGCGGCCGGCGCGGGCAGGCGTGCGGGCGCCGGAGCTCGCGCCGCGCCATGGTCCTGTCTCGGCGGAGCGATGCTGAGGCTGGATGCGGGGGCCGGCTTGGCGGTGGCTGGGGGCCGGGCTGGCGCGCCGTTCAGCGGCTCGTTGAACCGTTCAAGCAGCGTCGCAAGGTCCGGGCTCGAAGGGCTTGAAGCCCCAGCAGGATCCTCCGGCGCAGCGGCATGCGCCACGGGCTCTTCGAGGGGTGGATAGAGATCGTCGGGTTTCCAGGTGTGGGAGGGCTGCATGGGTCTCTCTCGGCGGCTTAACGCGTGCCATTCCGGTCACTGTCAAGGAAAGGATTAACCCTGAAAATGGACCGGAATATGTGCACAAGCCGGGAGCCAACGAGTTTCCTGTGAGTGTTGCTGCGCTGCAATTGCGCGTTAACGGCAGCTCGTATATCTAGCGGCATTCAATCTTGCGGAACTTGGAGGGGGCACAGGATGCGTCTTGGCGCGTGGGGGTGGAGTCTGGCGGTTTGTACCGTGCTGATGTGGGGCGGTGCCCTCTTGATGCCGGGGAGTGCCTTCGCCGTCAGCCTGTCGGACGGGCTCAAGAACTATTATGCCGAGTTCGAGATCGTCATCGAGTGCGAGGCACAGGAGCGTCTCAGCACCGAGGACGCTGACGCGGCCGAGGCGGCGATCGACAAGATCGAGGACTATTATCTGAAGCGGGACAGCTCGATCAATACGGAGAGCCTCCAAAAAAGGGCGGTTGCCGATAAGGACGAAGGCTTCCGGATCATGGCGCGGAGCGGCGGGGGCTTGCGGCCGTTTTGCCGTCAATCTCTGCGGGATCTCCTGAACAAGGCCGAGGAGGTCGAAACGGCTGCGAGCGAGCAGTAGAGGCGGTAGACTGTCCTTCGACGGGCGCCTCTCACGGGCCGCCGCAGGAGGCCGATCATGAAATCCCTGAAGTCCCTAAAGTCCCTGAGAGTTGCGGTGCTCGGTGTTGCGGCCCTGCTGGCTGTGCCGGCCTTCGCCGAAACGCCCATCGCCTCGGCGACCTATCGATGCGCGGGCGATAAGGGGATCGACGCGACCTACTATCCCGACTCCGTCGATTTGACGCTGACCGACGGGCGCAGCCTGGACCTGCCGCAAGTGATCTCCGGCTCCGGCACGCGCTATGCCAATGCGGACGAGAGCTTCCAGTTCTGGAGCAAGGGCGACACCGCCTTCGTCACCGAAGGCTCCGACGACACCATGACCTTAAGGACTGCCTCGCTATCCAGTAAGGCTCGCGCAGTAAGGCTCGTGCAGCCGCTGGTGGCTAGTCGCTCGCGGTGAGCGTGGCCGGCGTCAAATACATGATCGAGGTCTTCCGCCGTCCCGCCAGTTCATAGGCCACGGACAGGATCGCGCCACCGAGTTTCTCCGCTTCGCCTGCCGTAAGCCCTGCGGCCTTGAGACGGAACCGCGCGCCGGGCGGGACCACCGCGTCTTGCGCGTCATCATGGCCTTCGACATCGAGTGTGAGCTTCAGCTTGCCCACCCCTGAATCCGGCTTGAGGACCGCGCGGACCACTTTCAACGGCTGATCCGACACATTGGCGCCGCTTACCGCAAAGGCGTCGTTTGCGGCGGATGACGGCGCGTCGAGGAACCATTTGATCGGCGCGCCCGCGCTCGTGTCTGCGGCTGGTTCTGCTCCGGTTTCAGGTTCGGCGTCCGGCGCGGCCGTGCGCTCGGCCTCGGGCTCGGCCTTGAACCAAGATCCCCAGGAGAACCAATCTGCGGCCGAGGCGGTTAGCACCAGCCGGGCTTCGTGCGCGGCGGTGTCTTTCCTGGCGCGCGCCAAGGACGTCGAGGCCTGCTCGATGGCTCCCGTGACGTGCAGCGCGGGGCGGTCCCATCCGGCCGGAAGCGCCTTGGCCAGTTGAGCCAGTCCGTCATGGACCTGGCTCGAGCGTTGGGCGGTAGACAAGAACACACAGGCTGCGACCAGGCCGACCGACAGCGCCGCCGAGCCGAGCGTGACCCAGGTCCTGCGCTGGCTGTAAGTCGCAACGAACAGGAGAACAAAAACGATACCGGCAACAAGCAGATCCAAACTGTGCCCCCACGTTCCCTTCTACGAAGCGTCACACTGCCCTAGAACCGTGGCACCAGCACGACCAAATCTACCGGGAAACCGTGAAAATCCGCCTACCGACGCCGGAAGCCCGCTGGCCCTTTTGAGTCCTATCAAGGACTTGTGCCGGCGCCCTCCCATAAACTGCGGGAACAAGTCCCGGGCACACCGGGGAAACTGCTGGGAGGAGCACATGGGAAGGGATGCCGTGCAGTCGTCGAACGGGCTGCCTGCCGTCAGCACGATCGATATGAAAGCCCCGTTTAGGTGGCTCGGGGGTGGTTGGAGCGATTTGTGGAAAGCGCCAGGTCCATGCCTGGCTTACGGGCTGATCTTGGCGCTGCTTAGCTTCGCGCTCTGCTACGCGCTGATCGCCGCGGACGCGGCGTTCTGGGTTCTGTCCCTGACGGTCGGCTTCGTCTTCGTCGCGCCCATGCTGGCCATGGGGCTCTACGAGGCCGGTCGGCTGATCGAGCGGGGCGAGAAGCCAGCGCTCGGAGGCATGCTCTTCGTTCGCTCGGCCCTTCGACAGGACATTGCCTATCTCGGTCTTGCGCTGGTGCTGATCTATCTGTTTTGGGGACGCATCGCGCAGATCGTCTACGGTCTGTCAACGTATCAGTTGCACCGGACAGTCGGGGACTTTGTCGACTTTGCCATCGGTACGCCGGACGGGCAAAATATGCTGATGACCGGCTCGATCGTGGGCGGCGTGATTGCCTTCTTCACCTATTGCATGGTCGTCGTGTCTGCGCCGATGCTGCTCGATCAGAGGACAGGTGTTTTCGCGGCGATCGCCACGAGCGTCACGGCGGTGGTCGAGAATTTCTGGCCCATGGTTCTCTGGGCAGCGATCATTCTCATTCTCACCCTGTTCGCCGCGGCCACGGGCTTCATCGCCTTCATTGTCGTCTTCCCGTGGCTCGGCCTTGCGAGCTGGCGTGCTTATCGGGAGCTCGTTCCCGAACCGGTGGCAGACCGCGAGGCTACGACGTTGTGAGGACTCGCTATGCCGGGTCGTCCTTGGCCGTGTTGTCCTCGGCTGTGTTGTCCTTGAGCTCTTCGGCAGCGGCGACAAGCTCAGGGGCAAGATGTGCCGTCAACTGCTCGATGATTTTGGTGAGCTTCACGATCTCCTGCTCGCGCAGGGCGTCGATCTTGTTATGGAGGAGCTCAATTTCGAGCTCCGCCTTGACGTTGATGCGATAGTCGTATTCTGCGTGCTTGCGGTCGATCTCCGATTGCCGGTTTTGGCTCATCATGATGATGGGCGCGGCATAGGCAGCTTGGAAGGACAGCACCAAGTTCAGCAGGATGAAGGGATAGGGGTCCCAGTGATAGAAATAGGCGATAAAATTCAGGGTGATCCAGACGCCCAGGACGATGGACTGGATGATGATGAAGCGCCAGGAGCCGACGGTTCTGGCAAACCAGTCGGCCACAACCGCGCCGCGCGTACTCGCGAATTTCGGCGCGTGGCTGGCCGGTCTTTGCGCCCGGAGTTCACGCAAGCGCCGATAGTCTTCGGGGCTCATCCGCGCCTTGTCATGGTCCCGCATCGTCTTCGTCATCATGGGCTGTCCCAAAGAACTTCGCCTCAAGGATAGCGAACACCGTATGAAACCCCGGTAAATATAGACAGACGCCACATGGCCCCGCCGCCCCTTCTTCTTCTCAAAGACGTTTCGCTGTCCTTCGGCAGCAAGCCGCTGCTGGATGGCGTCACGCTCTCCATCGGCGCCTCGGAGCGGCTGTGTCTGGTGGGGCGCAACGGCTCGGGGAAGTCCACGCTGCTCAAGATCGCCTCGGGCGAGATCGAGCCCGATCGGGGCAGCCGCTTCGTCCAGCCCGGCGTCACCATCCGCTATCTGGCGCAAGACCCGGATCTGTCTGGCTTTGCCACCACCGGCGCCTTCGTTGCGGCGGGGTTGGGGCCTGGCGATGATCCCCACCGGGCGCGCTACCTCTTGGAGAACCTCGGCCTTACCGGAGACGAGGAGCCGGGGCGCCTGTCCGGCGGCGAGACGCGGCGCGCGGCGCTTGCCCAGGTGCTCGCGCCCGATCCCGACATTCTGCTGTTGGACGAGCCGACCAACCATCTGGATGTGGTGGCCATCGAGGAGCTGGAAGCGGTGCTTTCGGCTTCGCGCACGGCGCTCGTGCTCATCAGCCACGACCGGCGCTTCCTGGAAGACCTGTCGCAGGCCACGGTGTGGATCGACCGCGGCACGACACGGCGGCTCGAGCAAGGCTTCGGCGTCTTCGAGGCGTGGCGGGACGGCATCCTCGAAGAGGAGGCGACTTCGCGCCACAAGCTCGACCGGCAGATCGTGCGCGAGGAACATTGGCTGCGCTACGGCGTCAGTGCGCGGCGCAAACGCAATCAGCGGCGGCTCGAAGGATTGCTCTCCTTGCGCGGCGATCACGTCCAGGCGAAGCAGAACCGCATCCAAGCCGACGTGAAGCTGACGGCGCATGAGGCGGGCGAGGCGGGACGCAAAATCATCGAGGCGCATCGCCTTGCCAAGAGCTATGGCGATCTCGCTCTGGTGCGTGACTTCAGCATCAGAATCGCCCGCGGCGACCGGGTCGGCATCGTCGGGCCGAACGGCGCCGGTAAGACCACGCTGATCAATTTGCTGACGGGCGCGTTGAAGCCCGATGCCGGCACCGTCAAGCTCGGCACCAATCTCGAAGTGGCGAGCCTCGACCAGCGCCGCGAAAAGCTCGATCCGGAGCGCAGCGTTTCCGCGACGCTCACCGACGGTAGCGGCGATGCCGTGATCATCAACGGCGAGCAGCGCCACGTCATCAGCTACATGAAAGACTTTCTGTTCGCGCCGGAGCAGGCGGGCACGCCAGTGAAGGCGCTGTCGGGCGGGGAGCGGGGCCGGCTGATGCTCGCGGTGGCGCTGGCGCATCCCTCCAACCTGCTTGTGCTGGACGAGCCCACCAACGATCTCGATCTGGAGACCCTGGATGTGCTTCAGGAGATGCTGGCGAGCTATCCCGGCACCGTGCTGCTTGTCAGTCACGACCGCGACTTCCTGGACCGCACCGTCACCTCGGTGGTGGCGGCGGAAGGCGACGGCCAGTGGACCGAGTATGCCGGCGGTTATTCCGACATGATGGCGCAGCGCGGCCGTGGTGTGGCGGATGTCGCGTCAGAGGCGGCCAAAGACGCACCCAAGCTGAAGGGCGCGGCAAAATCGGGGGCGGGCGAAAAGCGTGCCGGAGGACCGCGCAAGCGCTTGAGCCCGACCGAGCAGCACGCCTTGAAGACCTTGCCCGTGCGCATCGCCGCGCGTCATGACGAGATCGGGCGGCTGGAACGGCTGCTGGCGGACCCGGATCTCTATGTCCGGGACCGGGAGGCGTTCACGGCGGGGGGCGATGCGCTGGCCAAGGCGCAAGGTGACCTTGCCGCCGCCGAGGAAGAGTGGCTGCGGCTCGAGCTGCTGCGCGAAGAGATTGAAGAGGAGCAAGGCGTTCCGTCCCCATGAGGCCAAGATCGGCTTTTGGGGACCGGCCAATCCTTGATAGACGGCGTAAATGGCCTTAAGTGTGGGAGCTGCCTTTGGGCGGGCGCGAACGCCCCCCGGCGCCGAGGCCAACCAATTGGAGATGATGATGTCCGGGAGATTTTTGCCCTCGCTTGTTTTGATTGCCGTGCTGACCGCCTTTGCGACGCCCGCCGCCGCGCAATTCTCATCTGCGGTCAAGGGCGCGTGCAAGAACGATTACAAACGCTATTGCGGGGCCTATGCGCTCGACGATCCGGGCCTGCGCAAGTGCATGGATAAAGCCGGCCCGAGCCTATCGAACACTTGTGTCGTCACCCTGGTGAACTCGGGCGAGGTGAGTTTCCAGCGTGCGACCCAGCGCTGGGGGCACGCGCTCCAAAAAGCCGAGTAGTCTCCGCGACGGGACTCACATTTGTAGCGCTTTGGCGATGGCCGGGGATTGTCCCGGCCATTTTACGTTTTTGGCCGGGGGTGGGGC
>Ga0307379_10001418_pt1 | contig 38066 bp, 30 predicted proteins | sample UN2MG_FD_202237 | JGI IMG/M metagenome (GOLD analysis project Ga0307379, IMG submission 202237) | Soil microbial communities from Risofladan, Vaasa, Finland - UN-2 | ecosystem: Environmental > Terrestrial > Soil > Coastal area > Acid sulfate soil | place: Finland: Risofladan, Vaasa | collected...
GGTCCTCCTTTTCAATTAATTTTGTAAATGAGCTGATGCTAACCCATCACGCTCGGTGAGGCCACTGACCTATTTATTCATGATGGCTTGGCGGTTCTCCGGTCCGTTTATTTTGGACAGCACTGACAGGATTTACAGGATGAAAAAGAAAGAGTAACCGGGGTCTTCCGAAAATCCTGTAAATCCTGTAAATCCTGTCTTCAAATTCTTTAATCGTACTTGGGGGCATCGCGTTTATTATAAAGCTGGGCCAAGCCTCACGCCTTACGCCTCAAGCCCCTTCTCACGCCGCGACCAGGCGGACCGAGTCCTCGCCGAAGAACTCGCGGAGCGCGGCGATGAGCTCGCGTCCGGGGTTGGCGCGATACTCCATGGGCAGGGCGATCAGGGTCTCGGAGCGGTCGGGGATGACCACGTGGACCACCACCTTGGCCCGTCCCTTGTGGGCCTTGAGCACGGCGCGCAGCGCCTCCACCCGCCCGGGATCGGTGTGCTGGCGGTTGACGGTGAGGTGCAGGGTCAGCGAGAGCTTTTCCGTGGCCTGGTCAAGGGGGAAAATCTCGCCGGCCAGGATTTTCGCCTTGTCCTCGGAGACCTCCACCCGTCCGCGCACCAGCACCGGCTGGTCCTCGACTTCCAGATATTTCACCGCCTCGCGGTAAACGCTGGCGAACACCACGACCTCGACGCTGCCCTTGAGATCGCTTACGGTGATGAAGGCCATGCGCTCCTTTTTCTTGGAGATGTGTTCCTTGCGGGCGGTGACCATGCCTCCGACCAGGACCTCCTGTCCGGTGGTGAGGAAGGGGACGTTGGTGGTGTCCACGATCCCGAACATCTTCATGGTCTCCTCGAAGCGGGCCAGGGGATGGCCGGTGAGGTAAAAGCCCAGCGCCTCTTTTTCGTGGGCCAGCAATTCGCGGGAAGAAAACGGCTGGACCTCAGGATAATTCCCGTCCATGAAGGAACCGGCCTCGCCCTCGCCAAGCATGTCAAAGAGACTGGTCTGGCCGGCCTCGCGGTCGGCGAGCGCCTGGTGGCCCTGCTCGAGCGCCGGGTCAATGGCCGCCAGGAGCTGGGCCCGGTGCGCGCCCATGTTGTCGAACGCCCCGGCCTTGATCAGGTTCTCGATGGTCCTTCGGTTCACGCGCTTTAAGTCCGCTCGTCCGCAGAAATCGAAGAGGGACTTGAAGGGGGCTGCCTGGTCGCGGGCCTCGACCACGGCCTCGACCGCGCTCTTGCCCACGCCCTTGACCGCTCCGAGCCCGAAGCGGATGGTTTCGCCGCGGGCGCGGAAGTCCCACGAGCCCGTGTTCACGTGGGGCGGCTCGACCTTGATCCCCTTCTCCTCGGCCTCGCGCCAGTACTTGAGCACCTTCTCGTCGTCGCTCATTTCCATGGTGAGCAGGGCGGCCAGGAATTCGACCGGGTAGTGGGCCTTGAGCCAGGCGGTCTGATAGGCCACGTAAGCATAGGCGGCGGCGTGCGACTTGTTGAAGCCGTACTTGGCGAACTGGGCCATGTCCTCCCATACCTGCCCGGCCTTTTTTTCCGAGACCTTGTTCCTGGCCGCGCCCTTCAAGAACTTGTCCTGCTGCGCCTCCATCAGCTCCTTGATCTTCTTGCCCATGGCCTTGCGCAGGGTGTCGGCCTCCCCCATGGTGTAGCCGGCGAGGCTCGCGGCGATCTGCATGACCTGCTCCTGGTAAACCAGCACGCCGTAGGTCTCCTTGAGCGCCTCCTCCATCTGCGGCAGCGCGTACTCCACCTTTTCCCGGCCGTGCTTTCGGTCAATGAACTTGTCAATCTGGTTCATAGGCCCGGGCCGGTAGAGCGCGACCATGGCGATCAGCTCCTCGAACTTGTTGGGCACCAGCCGCACCAGCAGGTCCTTCATGCCCGAGCTTTCAAGCTGGAACACTCCCCCGGTGTCGCCGGCGGCCAGGAGCTTGTAGGCGGCCTCGTCGTCCATGCTGAGTTTGCTCACGTCCACGTCCCGGCCGCGGTTCTCCTTGATCATCTCGACGCAGTAGCGGATCTGGGTGAGCGTTTTAAGGCCGAGCAGGTCGAACTTGATGAGTCCGACCTTTTCCACGGACTTCATGTCGTACTGGGCGACCACGCCGCCTTCCTTGGGGTCCCGGTACAGGGGCAGGTACTCGATCAGGGGCCGGTCGGAGATGACCACGCCGGCGGCGTGGGTGGAGGCGTGGCGGGCGACTCCCTCCAGGACCTCGGCCAGGGTCAGGAGCTCGTCCACCTTGGAGTCCTGCTCGCGCATCTCTTTGAGGCGCGGCTCCTGGTTCATGGCCTCGGCCAGGGTCATGTTGATGGCGGCGGGGATGAGCTTGGCGATCCTGTCCACCTCGCCATAGGGCACGCCGAGGACGCGGCCCACGTCGCGGACCGCGGCCCGGGCCTTCATGGTGCCGAAGGTGATGATCTGGGCCACGTACTCGGATCCGCCGTAGCGCTCGGTCACGTACTTGAGCACCTCCTCCCGCCGCTCCTGGCAGAAGTCGGTGTCTATGTCCGGCATCTCGCGGCGCTCGGGGTTTAAAAAGCGCTCGAAGATGAGGCCGTAGGCGAGCGGGTTCAGGTCGGTGATGCCGAGGCAGTAGGAGACCAGGCTGCCGGCGGCCGAGCCGCGGCCCGGTCCCACCGAGATGTGGTGGCGCTTGGCCCAGTTGATGAAGTCGGAGACGATCATGAAATAGCCGGCGAAGCCCATCTTCTTGATGACGGAGAGCTCGTAGGCCAGCCGCTCCTTGTATTCGGGCTGGCGCTCCGCGAAGCGGGGGTCGGAGGCATGGATCCCGGCCAGCCGCTCCTCGAAGCCGCGCTCGGCCTCGGCCGCCAGCACGTCCTCCAACGCCATGCCGCCCTCGGTCGGGAAGCGCGGGAAGTGCTTGGCCTCGAAGTTCCACTCCAGGTTGCAGCGGTTGGCGATCTCCAGGGTGTTGGTGATGGCCTCGGGCAGCTCGGCGAACTTCTCCTTCATCTCGCCGGGCGAGCGGAAGTAGAACTCGTCCGTGCTCATCCGCATCCTCTTGTCGTCGCTCATGGTCTTTCCGGTCTGGATGCAGAGCAGGACCTCCTGCGCGCGCGCCTGCTCGCGGGTGAGGTAGTGGCAGTCGTTGGTGGCCACGACGGGGAGCTTGAGCTTCTTGCCCAGCGCGATCAGCTCGCGGTTCACCCGGATCTGGTCGGCCAGACCGTTGTCCATGAGCTCGAGGTAGAAGCGGTTGTCGGTGAAGATGTCCTTGAGCCGCGCCGCGGCCATGACCGCTTTCTCCTGGTCCTCCTCCAGCAGGGCGGACGCCACCTCGCCTTTGAGGCAGCCGGAGAGCGCGATCAGGCCCTCGTTGCATTCGCCCAGCAGCTCGAAGTCTATGCGCGGCTTGTAATAAAAGCCTTCCATGAAGCCCGCGCTCACCATGCGGCACAGGTTCTGGTAGCCCTTGTGGTTCTTGCACAACAGCGTGAGATGGTGGCCGACCTGGTCCCGGTCCTTCCTGCTGTGCGGCGCCACGTAGACCTCGCAGCCGACGATCGGCTTGATCCCCTTCTTCTTGGCCTCGTTGTAAAAATGCACGGCGCCGAACATGACCCCGTGGTCGGTCATGGCCACCGCCGGCATCTGGAAAGTCTCCGCCCGCTCGATCAGCTCCGGAATCCGGATCATCCCGTCGAGCAGGCTGTACTCGGTGTGGACGTGAAGATGGACGAACTCGGCAACTCGAAGCATTAAGTCAATCTCCTTTTTATTTCAACCAAAGGCGCAAAGAACGCCAAGGAAGAAAATGATCATCGTCGTTCGCGCTCAATCGCTCGCCAGGGTCTATATGGCCCCCGGGCTTTCGTCAAATTTTAATATTCTATCAATGGCGGCTGCCGCGAGCAAGATAAAAAAATTCGCGCGACCTGGCCCCGGCCCTTGCCCCAATTTTCTCCTTGAAGGTATCATATGAGTGATATAGAATATAGCAAAGGGAGGTGCGGGACGATGGCGAATCTTCATGAGCGGTTCCTGGTGGACGAGCAAGGCAAGCGTGTGGGCGTGGTCCTGGAAATGAAGGCCTATCGCAAGGTCCTCTCCGCCCTCGAAGAACTCGAGTCCATCCGCGCCTACGACGCGGCCAAGCTCTCCGGCGACGCCTCCCTCCCCTTTGCCCGGGCCGTGGCCGAAATCGAGCGGAGAAAGAAATCGAAGTGACTTACCGCTGAACCCTGAGCCTCAAGCCCCAAGCCCCACGCCCCACGCCTCTCATTACTCCCACTCGATCGTGGCCGGCGGCTTTGATGAGATGTCGTAGACCACGCGGTTGATCCCTTTGACCTCGTTGATGATGCGGCTGGCGATGCGGCTAAGGAGCGGGTGCGGGAGGTCGGCGTAGTCCGCGGTCATTCCGTCCACGCTCTTGACCGCGCGGATGGCGGCCACGTTCTCGTAGGTCCGCTCGTCGCCCATGACGCCCACGGAGCGCACGGGCAGGAGCACGGTGAAGTACTGCCAGATTTCGCGCTTTCCCTCCCAGGCCTCGATCTCGGCGGTGGCGATGGCGTCGGCCTTGCGCAGGACCTCGAGCCGCTTCCTGGTGATCTCGCCCAGGCAGCGCACGGCGAGTCCGGGTCCGGGGAACGGCTGGCGCCAGACCAGCGTATCCGGCAGCCCCAGCTTGAGGCCCAGCTCGCGGACCTCGTCCTTGAACAACTCCCGAAGCGGCTCGACCAGGGAGAGGCGCATGCGCTCCGGCAGGCCGCCCACGTTGTGGTGGCTCTTGATGGTGGCCGACGGGCCCTTGAAGCTCGTGCTCTCGATCACGTCCGGGTACAGCGTGCCCTGGCCCAGGAACTCGACGCCGGGAATGCCCTTGGCCGCTTCCTCGAACACCTCGATGAACACCCGGCCGATGGCCTTGCGCTTCTCCTCCGGGTCCTCAATGCCCTTGAGAGCGTCCAGAAATTTCTTAGACGCGTCCACCGCCTTGAGCTTGATGCGGAAGTTGTCGCCAAACAGCCTGACCACGCCCTCGGCCTCGTTTTGCCGGAGCAGCCCGTTGTCCACGAAGATGCAGGTGAGCTGATCAGCGACGGCCCGGTGGGTGAGCACGGCGGCCACCGACGAGTCCACCCCGCCGGACAGACCCATGATCAGCCCCGCGCTCCCCACCTTCTCCTTGATCCGCGCGACCGACTGCGTGATGAAGCTCTCCATGGTCCAGTCGCCCGCGCAGCCGGCGATCTTGAACAGGAAGTTATGGAGGATCTCCTTGCCCCGCGGCGTGTGCGCGACCTCGGGATGGAACTGGACGGCCCAGAGGCGGCGCGCGGCATTCTTCATGGCCGCGATAGGGGAGTTGCTCGTATGGGCGATGGGCACGAAGCCGGGCGGGATCTTTTTGATGCGGTCGCCGTGGCTCATCCAGACGCGCACGCCGCCGCCGGCGCCGTCGTGGTGGAGCTTGGTCGCGTCCGCGCCGGTGGGCCCTCCGGCCGCGATGCCGGCAAAGAGGTCGGAGCCGTCGTCAATGATGAGCTCGGCCGGCCCGTACTCGCGCTCGGATGATTTCTCGACCGCGCCGCCCAGCACCTGGGCCATGAGCTGGAGCCCGTAACAAATTCCGAGCACCGGCACGCCCATCTCGAACACCCCGGCCGCGCACCGTGGCGAGTCCGGATCGAGCACGCTGGCCGGGCCGCCCGAAAGGATCACGGCCCGGGGATCGAAAGCGCGCACGTCGGCCGGCGCCATGGTGCAGGGATGGATCTCGCAAAACACCTTGAGCTCGCGCACCCGGCGCGCGATCAGCATGGTGTACTGCGAGCCGAAGTCGAGGATCAGGACTTTTTCCATGAATGGGGGAGCTCCTATTCCATCCGGTAGTTGGGCGCTTCCTTGGTGATGATGACGTCGTGGACGTGGGACTCGCGCATGGCTTGGAGGGAGATGCGCATGAAGCGGGCCTTCAAGCGGAGCTCGGCGATGCTGCGGCATCCGGTGTAGCCCATGCCGGATTTGAGCCCGCCCACGAGCTGGTAGATCACGGCGGAAAGCGGCCCGCGGTAGGGGACTCTTCCCTCGATGCCCTCGGGCACGAGCTTGCCCAGCGCCAGTCCGTTCGGCTCGCCGGCCTCGGCCAGGATGTCCTCCACGCACACGGCCTGGCCATAGCGCATGGCGGAGCCGTCGCGCATGGCGCCCAGGCTCCCCATGCCGCGGTAGACCTTGTAGCTGCGGCCCTGGTACAGGATCATCTCGCCGGGCGACTCGTCGGTGCCGGCGAACATGGAGCCGATCATGACGGAGCTCGCGCCGGCGGCGATGGCCTTGGTGACGTCTCCGCTGTACTTGACGCCGCCGTCGGCGATGACGGGCACGCGGTGCTGCTCGGCGGCCTTGGCGCAGGCGGCGACGGCGGTGATCTGGGGCACGCCCACGCCGGCGACGATGCGGGTGGTGCAGATGGAGCCGGGTCCGATGCCGACCTTGACCGCGTCCACGCCGGCCTCGATCAGCGCCAGCGCGCCGTCGGCGGTGCCCACGTTGCCGGCGATCAGCTCGGCCTGGGGGTGCTCGCGCCTGATGGCCTTGACCTGTTGGATCACGCCCCTGGAATGGCCGTGGGCGGTGTCCACGCAGATCACGTCGGCGCCGGCTTCGAGCAGCAGGCCGCAGCGCTTGAGCTCGGCCGGTCCCACTCCCACGGCCGCGCCCACGCGGAGCCGTCCGTACTCGTCCTTGACCGCGAACGGATGCTTCTCCGTCTTCTCGATGTCCTTTAACGTGATCAGCCCGATCAGCTTGCCCTTCTTGTCCACCACCGGCAGCTTCTCGATCTTGTACTTGTGCAGCAGCTCCTTGCTCTCGGGAAGCGTGATGCCCTCGCTCACGGTATGCAGCTTGGCCCGCGGCGTCATCAGGGACTTGACCTTGAGGTCCAGGTTCTTCTCGAAGCGGATGTCGCGGTTGGTGAGCAGGCCGATGAGCTTGCCGCCCTTGGTCACGGGCACGCCGGAGATGCCGCGGCTGCGCATGATCTTCATGGCTTCGATCAGCTTCTGGTCCGGGTCAACCGAAATCGGGTCCACGATCATGCCCGACTCGAACTTCTTGACCTTCTTCACCTCGGCCGCCTGGGCCTCGGGGGAGAGGTTCTTGTGGATGAAGCCGAGCCCGCCCTGCTGCGCCATCACAATGGCCGCGCGCGCCTCCGTCACCGTGTCCATGGCCGCCGACACCAGCGGCACCGCGAGCTCGATGTTGCGCGTCAGCCGCGTCCGGGTGTCAACGTCCGACGCCACCGCCTCGGAGTAGGCCGGGATGAGCAGAACGTCGTCGAAAGTAAGGCCTTCCTTGAGATCCAAGTCCAACATGGCCGATCTCCTTTTTTCACGGGGGCCCAGACCCCCGGGCTACTGACATCAAGCAGGCATGAGTCTGCTTGTATTTTTTTTGCCGCAGATGAACGCAGATGAACCCAGATAAAAAAATATTCCACAATTATCTGCGTTCATCTGCGTTCATCTGCGGCTTTTTCATTCTTCCATAACTTTGTTTGCAGCCAATGGCCGCGCCGTGACCGGGATTGCCAACCAGCGCCGGATGAAGATAAAATTAAGGCTTAAATATAGCGTCTTTCGCAAGGCCGCGCAACCGCGCGGCGAAAGGAGAGTCCATGAACAAATTCGGCCCTGGTGTTTACCTGCACCCCGCCGCGGTGGTGATCGGAGACGTGGAGGTCGGCGAGTATTCGAGCCTGTGGCCGTGCGCGGTGGCGAGGGCGGACTTTGAGCGCATCCGGATCGGCCGGTTCAGCTCGATCCAGGACTGCTGCGTTCTGCACGCGGCGCCGGGGGCCCCGGTGGAGGTGGGCGATTTCGTGACGGTGGGCCACGGGGCCATGCTTCACGGGTGCACGGTGGAGGACTCGTGCATCGTCAGCCTGAACGCGGTGATCATGGACCGGGCGGTGATCGGGAAAGGCTCGATCGTGGCGGCGGGCGCGGTGGTGCGGGAGAACACCAGGGTGCCGCCGGGGTCTCTGGTGGTGGGCGTGCCGGGGCGGATCAAGAGCGGGCGGCCGGGCCAGGAGGAGCAGAACCGCATGAGCGCGGTCTCCTATTGCGCGCTGGCGCAGGCGTACCTTTCGGGCAAGGACAGGATCGAGGCCGACGAGCTGATGAGGAAGATGGCACGGATCAATAAGGCGGCTGGGGCTTGAGGCTCGGGGCTTGAGGCTTGGGGCTTGATTCAGCATGGATCGTGGATTATAGTTCTTATTTAACATGGGCGAAAACGAACAGAAGCCGGGGACGGAGGGGTCGGCGGCCTCGATTGACGCCATGCAATGGGTATGGCTGGGGCTGGGGGCGGTGATGGCGGTGGTTGGCGGCTCGCTGAAGGCCCGTGACGTCATGGTTTCGCCGGCGGTTTTCGAGTACGTATTTTTCTCGGGTTCTTCTTATATCCTCATGGTTGCCGGCCTTGCACTCACCATCATCGCGCTGGGTTATGATCTGGTGTTCGGGTCCGGCGGCGAAGATTCGTAATCTTCCGGGAGACAGTGTTGAGCTCGAGTTCCAGGCGGGGGCGCGGTATTTTTCCCAACCTCTTGTGGCTGGGCGCGCTGGTCGCGGTCGTGCTGGCCACTTTGGTGGTCTGGAAGCAGGGCGGCGACTGGTTCGCTCCTTCCCGCGAGACCTACGTGGTCAAGGTCTTCCGCGATGCCTCGCCGGCGGTGGTGAACATCTCGGCGGAACCGCAGCCGGGCCCGTCCGGATTCAGCCTGTTCGGGGAGGGCGGCGGCTCGCTGGCCGAGCGGTTTTTCCGGCAGTTTTACGGGGCGCAGGCGGAGCAGAACAAGAACAACCTTGGCAGCGGGATCATCGTGGACCCGCGCGGCTATATCTTGACCAACGAGCACGTCATCTCCAATGCGGCGTGGATCGAAGTGACGCTGGCGGACGGGCACACGGCCTCCGGCGAGGTCTGGGCCACGGAGCCGTCGCTCGACCTCGCGGTGATCAAGATCGAGACGGACCAGGCGCTGCCGTATTTGCAGATGGGGCGCTCCGACGACCTGATGATCGGCGAGCCGGTGGTGGTGATCGGGAACCCGCTGGGCCTGGGCCACACTTGTTCGACCGGGATCTTGAGCTCACTGCACCGGTCGGTGCAGGCGCAGGGGAACCGCATTTACCGCGACCTTGTCCAAATTGACGCGGCGGTGAACCCGGGCAACAGCGGCGGCCCGGTGTTGAACATCCGGGGCGAGCTGATCGGGATCACGAGCGCGCTGCCCATGGACACGCAGGCCCAGGGCATCGGTTTCGCGATCCCGATAGACCGGGCGCGGGCGGTGGTGGAGGACCTGATCAAGTACCGCTACGTTCCCACCGGATGGCTGGGTCTTTCAGTGGAGGACATGGGGGAGGCCGCGCTGGAATATGGACTTTCCGGCGGAAAAGGGGTATTTATCTCGCGGGTCGAGGACAAATCTCCGGCGGCCCAGCATTTCAAGGCGGGGGACATGATCGCGGCCTGGGACGGGACCTCGGTCAATGAGCTCGCCGATTTCGTGAGGCTGGTCCGGGCGCTCAAGCCGGGACAGAAAGTGGTCCTGACCCGGACCCGGGACGGGAAGTCCAAGGACGTGGAGATTACGAGCGCGGCCTTTCCCGAGGAATTGGCGGACGACTGGGCGTGGTTCCACCTGGGGATCCGGGTGGGGGAGGGCCAGGTACAGGCCCTGACGCGCGACGGCCGGATCGTGGTGAGGACCGGGGTGTTCATCGAGGGCATCGCGGGCAACTCTCCGGCGCAGGCCGGGGGCCTCACGGTGGGCGACCTGATCCTCAAGCTGAACCGGGAGGAGGTTGGCGGCCGTGACGATTTCCGGCGGGCGGTGGCCCAGGTGCGGGCTCGTGAGAACGCGTTCATGATCTTTCAGCGGAGCGGGTATCCGCTGCCGTTATGGGTGACGATCCCGTTCAGGATGAGCGGGGAGAGGTGGTAGGATGATCGAGGTCGAGCATCTGTGGAAGATTTACGGGGACTTCGTGGCGGTGAAGGACATTTCCTTCCAGGTGAAGCAGGGCGAGATCACGGGCTTTTTAGGGCCGAACGGCGCGGGCAAGACCACCACCATGCGGGTTCTGACCGGTTTCATGCCGGCGAGCCGGGGCAAGGTCAAGGTCGCGGGGTTCGACCTGACCAAGGACTCGATGGCGGTGCGGCGCTCGATCGGCTACCTCCCGGAACAGCCGCCCCTGTACCTGGACATGAACGTGGAGGAGTACCTCATCTTCGTGGCTCGGATCAAGGGCCTGGACAAGAAGAAGGCCCGGGAATCGGCGGAGAGGGTGATCGAGACCTGCGGCTTGACCGAGATGAGGCGCCGGCTGATCGGGAAGCTGTCGAGGGGCTACCGGCAGCGCACCGGCCTGGCGCAGGCCCTGATTCACGACCCGCCGGTGCTGATCCTGGACGAGCCCACCGTGGGTCTCGACCCGCGGCAGATCTCGGAGATCCGGAACCTGATCCACAACTTGGCGGGAGGGCATACGGTGATCCTCTCAACCCACGTTCTTTCCGAGGTCACGCTGATCTGCCAGCGGGTGATCATCATCAACCGGGGCGAGATCCGGGCGGACGACAGCCTGGAGAACCTGACGCGGGATGGCGACCTGGAGCGGCAGTTCCTGCGGATCATCGGGGACGCGGAAAGGGAACACGCGGAGGAGCCGGGGCACGGCGCCGCGGGGGAGGCCCGGCCATGAGCGCGACCTGGGTGCTGTACATGAAGGAGATCAAGTCGCTGTTCAGCTCGTGGATCGCCTACGTGATCTTCATCGCGTTCACGCTGCTCGCCGGCCTGTCCTTCAACATCACGGTGCAGATATTCGAGATCATGACTAAATACGCCGACTCGCCGGAGCAGGGCGCGGCGCGCGCGAGCATGAACGTCATTGACGACCTGGTGAGCCCGCTGTACCAGATGATCTTCATGCTGCTCTTCATCATGGTCCCGGCGATCACGATGCGGCTGTTCGCGGAGGAGAAGAAGCAGCGGACGGAGGAGCTCTTGCTGACCTCGCCGGTGCGGATGAGCGAGATCCTGCTGGCCAAGTATCTGGCGGCGGCATCCCTGATCACGCTGCTCCTGCTTCCGGCGGCGATCTTCCCCGCCATCGTCTACCATTACACCAGCGGGGTCCCGGACTGGGGGCCGATGGTCTCCGGCTACCTCGGACTCCTGTTGCTCGGCTATTGCCTCGCCGCCATCGGCGTGTTCGCGTCCAGCCTCACCGAGAACCAGATCGTGGCCTTCGTGTTCGCCGCGGCCCTGGAGATGATCTTTTTCATCATGGCCCAGGCCACCATCATGTTCGACGTGGTCAAGATCGGAGGGATCAGCATCAACATGGGCGCCTTCCTGCGGGCCTTCAGCCTGAGCGACCACTTCGCCCCCCTGCTCACCGGCATCATCAAGTTCTCGGACCTTTTGTATTTCGCGTCCTTCATCGTCTTCTGGCTGTGGGCGACCCGGCAATCGCTGGAGTCGGAGCGGTGGGGATAGGAAGGTTACGTGTTTTTCCGAAGCGCAAAGCCGCAAAGAACGCCAAGAACGCGGACCAGAAAACCATCCGGCCCGGGGTTCGGGAATTCATTCTCTTCCTCCTTTGCGTTCTCCGCGCCTTTGCGCTTCAATCAAGACTTTAATAGCGTCATCCGGGTTTGACGAGGTAATGGGATGAAGAAATTTTCGCAGATCGCCGGATTGGCCGGAGTGGTGTTGCTGATCCTGGGCGGCGTGGTCGCTCTGGTGCAGCAGCGGGTGAGCGCGCTGGTGATGGGCCACCTGGCGCTGGGGGCGGCGCTGTTGGCGCTGGGCGCGCTCTCAAACCTCCCGGAGATCAAGGAAGCGCTGATGAAGCGGAGCGCGCGCATGGGGCCGCAGGTCTTCATCCAGACCTTGCTGATCCTCGTCATTCTGGTCTTCGTCAACTGGATCGCGCTCCGGCACGACGTGACCAGGGACATGACGCGGGCGGGTCTCTTCACCTTCGGCCCCGTCACCGAGGACGTGGTGTCCCATCTTCCCGGCGACGTCGAGGTCCTGGCGTTTTTTCCGGGCGGCGGCCCGGGCGAGGCCCGGCAGCGGCTTCTGCTTTACGCCTCGAGTTTTCCCCGGGTCAAGCTCCGGTTCATTGATCCGGACAAGCATGAGGAGATCGCCCGGGCGGAGGCCGTGCCCCCGGAAGTGGGGGCGCTGTTAAAATACGGCCCCAACCGCGTGTGGATCAACAAGTTCGAGGAGGAAGACATAACCAACGGCTTCATCAAGGTGATCCGGGAGACCAAGCCCAAGGTATGGTTCACCACGGGACACATGGAGCCGGGCCTCGACAGCACTGACATCAACGGCCTGTCCTATCTCGACCAGATGCTCAAGCAGCAGGGCTACGAGCCCAGGCAGGTTGACCTGCAGACCGTGGACAACATCCCCGCCGACGTGTCCATGGTCGCGATCATCGGGCCGGTCACGGCCTTCAATGACGACGAGATCAAGAAGCTTGACTACTACATGGCGCAGGGCGGCAACGCCATCATCCTCCTGGACCCGGTCCTGGAGGAAGCGACCATGACCGGGATCGAGAAGTTCATCGAGCCTTACGGCATCCACGCCGATTATGACGTGGTGTTCGACCCCAAGAACCACCTGTCGCGCGACCAGCTCGGGCTTTACATCGTGGTCAGCCAATTTCCCTCCCACCCCATCAGCGAGGGGCTCAGCGAACCGCGCGCGGTCTTCTACCTGGCGCGGCCGCTGGGCCCCAATAATTTCGTCGCGCCCAACCTGCAGCTCAACCAGCTGGCGCGGACCTCCAGCGACAGCTACGCCAAGCCCATCAGCCCCTCCATGCTCGGCAACGCTCCAACCAAGGAAGAGGGCCAGCGCCGGCTCCGGGAGTTCATGGAAAGCCCGCCGGGCCCGGACAGCGTCAAAGGAGGCTTCGCGCTGGCCTACGCCATTACCAAGGAATATCAGGCGGAGCGATGGAAGGAGAAGGCGGGCGCGGACCGGTCGCGGCAGATGCGGCTGGTGGTCATGGGCGCGAGCTCGGTCTGCCGCAACCTCTATATCTCCATGCCCTATAACTACGAGCTGTGCATGAATGCCTTCAACTGGCTGGCGGGCGAATCGGACCTCAAATACATCCGGTCCCCGCGGCGGGGCGGGTCCCGCATCTTCCTGGAGCAATCGCAAAAAGATAAAATACTCTACGCCACGGTCATGATCCTGCCCGAGGCCTTCATGATCATCGGACTGGCGGTATGGTGGAGGAGGCGATGAAGAAGACGCTGGCGCTCACTCTGGGACTCATGGTGCTGGCCGCGGGCCTGGCAATCTATATTTTCGTCGTCGAGAAAAAGCCCGCTCCGGCGGCTCCCCCCGGGGAATGGCAGCCGACCCTGGTCCTGGAGCAAGGCAACACGGTTGACCAGGTGACCCTGGTCCGGCCCTCCGACAAGATCGTGTTCCATGTCGTCCCCGGCACCAACCTGTGGAAGATCACCGCGCCGGTGCAGGCCCTGGCGCATCCGATCTACGTGGATATGATGATCCGCGATATTGTCCAGATGCAGCGGGAAAAGCTCATTGATCTGGACCCCGTGGACCTGGCCAAATACCAGTTGGACAAGCCGCAGGGGGAAATCATCGCCCATTACACCAACGGGCGGCCGGACACGCGGGTCTTGATCGGAAAGCTCAACTACAACCAGGACCACCTCTTCGCCAAGCTGGCCGGCCAGCCGACGGTGTTCCTGATCAAGCCCGACGTGGCCCAGTACCTGGAGGCGCCCCTGGACGAGTTCCGGTCCAAGGCCCTCTTCCTGAGCCTGGCCAACAACGTGCTCAGCGTCGAGATCAAGATCGAGGACCCAGCTCTCAAGCAAATGTTCCCTTACTCCATCGAACCCAAGCTGGTGGTGCAAAAGCAGCCGGGCGCGAGGCCGCAATGGGTCATCGTCAGCCCGATCCACGAGAACGCCGAGTTCGGCAAGGTCAAGGAGTTCTTCAACAAGCTGACCCGAGTTCAGGCGGCCAAGGTTTTCGACGCCTCCGGAGAGGGTCTGGCCCGGTACGGGTTGGACCAGCCCTCGGCCCGGATCGTTTTCACGCTGCTCGACGGGGACAAGGAAGAAATTGATTTCGGCGCCCACGACGCCGAAACCGGGGCCGTCTATGCCCGCAACACCTTGTTGACTCAGGTCGTTCCCATCAGCGGCCAACTCTTCAGCTACCTCATGAACAACAATTTTCGGGGCGATAAAATTCTCGCCGACATCAAGGTCGTGAACGTCTCTTCCCTGTCCCTCGAATTCCCCGGGACCCCGGAAAAAAACCTGACCATCAACAAGGAAAAAGCCATGGTGTTTTACTTTGCCGGCGACCCGGAAAGCAAGGCAACGGGGCAGCAGCTTTCCTTTATCTTTGCTCCCTTCATGGCCAATGACGTCTTCTTCATCAATCAGGTCGAGCCGTTGCCCGTGCAAAAGTACGGCCTTGAGCCCGGCAACCTCAAAATCAAGGTCTATGACGGAGAGAACCTCGCCCTGGACGTGGTCCTGGGTGATACCGTCACCCAAAACGGAACCACCGGAACTTATGTCAAGGACAACCTCCGCAAATGCATTGTATTCTCTCCCGCCAATCTTTATGATAAAATGCCTCTCAGCAAGGAGTCTCTGAAAGCCACTCCCGAGGACCTGGAGAAAATCGAGAAGAGGAGGTTGAGAAGAAATAAATGAACAAGAGCGAGGCCCTCTTTGACCGCAGGGTTCAGGAGATGAACTTCCGGGAAGGGACCATCAGCGAGGCCGACTACGCCAAATTCCTGAAGTCGCTTCCCGACCGGGAGGCCAATGCCGTGGAGGTTTCGATCCTGGACCTGGCGCCGCAGTCCTATCTCCGGTCAGCCCTGGGCGTCACCAAACAGCAGGCCGCGGAGGGCCAGGCGGGAGCCAAGCCCGAAACGCGCAAGGGCCAGAAATAATCGGGGCCGGAAATAATTCCAGGTGGACGCGTGGGCCAGGACGAAAAACACGATGCTGATGGGCACGGCCCGGCGGCCGGCGGCGGCCCCGGCGCTGATGAAAGCCCCGCCGTCAGCCGGATAATCTTCTGGCTGTTGCTGCTCTATAGCCTGGGCCTCGCCCTCATGGTGCTGGAAGACGTGCTGTTTCACACCTACGTATGACCGCCTCCCCCGGAGAGAGAACTAAGGAAACCACGGATGAACACGGATTCAGATTAGATGTTTCAGGGATTGCATCCATAAATCCGTGTTTATCAGTGTTCATCCGTGGTTTCCAATAATAGGTGATAGGAAATTTATGCATCTCAGATGTTAGTAGTACAGGGTCAGGATGCAAAGATCATGAACCCTCATAAAAAATTCGCGGTCGCCGGCTTCCGGGCCGGCGCGGTCATGGCCGGGGTCCGCTACCCGGGGCGTCTGGACCTGGGCTTGATCGCCGCGGACCGGCCCGTCGCGGCCGCCGGCATTTTCACCACTAACCAGGTGAAAGCGCCCTCGGTGGTCCTCGATGCCAGGCGCCTTCGCTCCGGGCTCGCTCAAGCCGTGCTCGCCAACTCCGGCAATGCCAACACCTGCGTGGGCCGGCGGGGCATGGCCGATACGGTCTCGTGCACGGACGCGCTCGCCCGGGCCCTCTCCATCAAGCCCGGACTCGTCCTCATGAGCTCCACCGGCGTGATCGGCGAGCCCCTGCCCGCGGTCCGGATCAAGGCCGCACTACCGGGGCTGGTGAAACAACTCCGGCCCGACGGGCTCACCGATTTCGCCCGCGCCATCATGACCACCGACACCCGGATGAAGATCGCACAGCGGAGCGTCGCGCTCGGCCGCGGCCGCGTGAAAATCGCGGCGCTGGGCAAGGGCGCCGGCATGATCATGCCCAGCCTCGCCACCATGCTCGTTTACATCATGACCGACGCCGCGATCGCGGCGCCGGCGCTGGGGCGGATGATCGCCGCCGCGGCCCGGGACTCGTTCAACGCGCTCACCGTGGACGGCGACACCTCGACCAGCGATTCCGTGATCATGATGGCGAGCGGAGAGTCCGGGGTGCGGGCGGAGGGTTCCGCCTCGGCCCGGCTCGGGTTCCAGGACGCCTTGAACGATCTCTGCCTCGAGCTCACCGTGGCCCTGGCCGCCGACGGAGAAGGCGCGACCAAGTGGTTCAAGATATGCGTCACCGGCGCGAAGACCGGGGCCGAGGCCGACGCCGTGGCGCGGCGCGTGGCCAACTCGCCGCTGGTGAAGACCGCGTTCCACGCCGCCGACCCCAACTGGGGCCGGGTGATGATGGCGGTGGGGAGCGCCGGGGTAAAGGTTGTTCCGGACCGCGTTGACGTGGATTTCGCGGACGGCAAGGGCCGCAAGGTATCGGTCGTGAAGAACGGCGCGCTCTCGCCGCTCTACTCCGAGGCCCGGGCGCGCAAGGTCCTGGCCGGGACCGGCTTTGGCGTCAACATCAATCTAAAAAGGGGAAAAGCAGGGCGCGTCATCTACACCTGCGACCTCTCCGCGGCCTACGTCAAGATCAACGCCGAGTACCGGACCTAGTACTGGCCGCGGGCCGCTTGACTTGATCCCCGGATTGAGTGGACAATAATGCGGGCGCGGGCCGGGGCGCAAGGCCCGCGCAACATGGACCGGCAAGGAAGGAATGAAATGGAAGTTCTCGACCAGGCTCGGAAGAAGAAGTATCGTACCCTTTCGGAATACGATTCCAAGCGCGTGCTTTCCGAATACGGCATCCCGGTGACCCGCGAGAAGCTGGTGAAGTCCGGCAAGGACGCCGTGGCCGCGGCCAACGAGCTCGGCTACCCGGTGGTCATCAAGGCCTGCGGCCATGACCTCACCCACAAGACCGAGCTCGACGCCATCCGGCTTAACCTCCTGGACCCCAAGTCGGTGCGCGCCGCCTTCCGCGAGCTCAAGGCCGCCACCAAGGGCCACAAGCTGCAGGGCTTCCTGGTCCAGGAGATGGTCAAAGGCCAGCGCGAGCTGGTCGTGGGCCTGATCCGGGACCAGCAGTTCGGGCCGTGCGTCATGTTCGGGCTGGGCGGCATCTACACCGAGATCTTGAAGGACGTGTCGTTTAGGGTGGCGCCGCTCACCGAGCGCGACGCCCTGGAGATGATGGACGAGATCAAGGGCCACAAAATCCTCGATGCCTTCCGCGGCATGTCCGCGGTTGACCGCCAGGCCCTGGCCGTGACGCTCGTCAACATGGGCAAGATCGGGATCGAGCACGACGAGGTCACCGAGATTGACGTGAACCCCTTGATCCTCACCAAGGACGGCCGGCCCATCGCCGTGGACGCGCTGGTCGTGCTCGACGGGAAGGGAAAGAAAGCGGGCTGAACGGCGGGCGGAGGCAAAAGCGATCAGGCGCCGGAACAATCTCCCGGCGCCTTTTTTGCGGCGCCTGGCAAGGAGCGGGACCATGGCGGACGGATCGGAGATGAAAAATTTCACGGCGGCGGTAAAGGAAACGGCCCTGAAGTTCGGGGCGCACCTGGCCGGCGTCACCGGGGTGGACCGGCTGGAAGGGGCGCCGGCGGGATTCCGAGCGACAGACATCATGCCGGAGGCCAAGAGCGTGGTGGTGATGGCGGTGGGCCTGCCGCAGGGCCTCTCCGACTGCTGGGAGCAAAGCATCTGGGCCTATTTGTATTACGGCTATGCCATCCCCAACAAGAAGCTCGGGCACGCGGCCTTCAACCTCGCCACCTGGCTCCAGCATAAGGGACACAAGAGCTTCCCGGTGGTGCCCACGACCTTCATGAAAAACTGCGACGTCACGGACCCGAAGGGCGAGTTCAGCCACAAGCACGCCGCGTTCGCCGCCGGCCTCGGCCAGTTCGGGCTCAACAACCTGTTCATGACCCCGCAGTTCGGGACCCACAACCGCTTCGTGAGCGTGCTCACGGCGGCCGAGCTCGATCCCGACCCGCTGTACGAGGGACCCGACCTGTGCGACCGGTGCGAGAAGTGCGTGCGCGCCTGCCCGGTCGGAGCGATCCTGCCCGCCGAGTCCAGGAGCTGCATCATCGCCGGCAAGCGGATCGAGTACGCGGGCCTGGACAAGATGGCGTGCTCGACCGCGCTGGTCGGCCTGTTCAAGAAAGCGGGCGGCGTGCTCGACGTGAACGTGAAAAAGAAAACGCGCAAGTGGAACAAGTGGGACTTCGCCTGGGCCAAGGCGCGGTACTTCTTGAAGGACCCGGTGCGGGCCACGGTGCAGGCCGAGTACCAGCACGTGATTGACTGGGGAGATTTCTGCGGCCTGTGTCTCCACGTGTGCGACCGGCCTCAACAAAAGGCCGCGTGGGACCCGGACATCCTGGTCAAGTATCCGTAATCTTCCACCTATGCCTTTTCAAGTTGATTAACATCAAAAATTTGCCGCAGATGAACGCGGATAAACGCAGATAATTTTGGAATAATTTTAATTAATCTGCGTTCATCTGTGTTCATCTGCGGCTGAAAATAAAATCGTATTTATACATCCCCAAGCTTAAGGAACAGGGAGACCATGCTGGCCCTTACTTGTCCTTCCATTTCCCGCCGGACTCGATCCGCTTCTTCACGTTCACGGCCTGGGCCGGAAGGTCGCGCGATACGATCAACTCCTTGATAAAGCCGGGCACGCTGACGCCCACGTCCAGCCGGGTGGCCGCGTAGGTGAACAGGGTCCGCCGCCCGTCAATCTTCTCGAACACGAAGTAGCCCGCCGATTCCTCCACGTTGTGCGGATGGCTCTTGTCCATCTCGAAATCGAACCGGTGGCCATCCGCGTCAATCGTGTAGAGCGAATAGTACTCGATGGCGGCAAGGTAAAAATCGAACTCGTTGTGCACCAGCGTATGGTTGCCCTCGCTCTTCACAACCTCGCTTTTCGTCTTGCGCGGGAAATACTCGTGCTGCTTGCCGAGCTCCCCGAAAATCTTGAAACACGTCTCGACCGGGGCGTTGATAATGATAAATGCCTGGCCGAAGCCCTTGCCGCTCCCGCCGGGAGCGCTGGTCTCGGTGTAAATATAGACCGGCTCTCCGGCCAGGAGCTTCTGCTTCTGCTCCGCGGTGAACCGCGCCAGCGGGTCCTTGCCGGCCTCCGCCCCCGCGGCCTGGCCCGTATCCCCAAGCGCCCGCCCCGGACTCATCACCGCCATCCCGGCCATGACCGCCGCGACCAGCAGCGCCATCCCGACTTTTTTCCCGCACATCATTTTTTATCTTTCTCGGCGCCTTGGCGCCTTGGCGTTAAAACCTTTTCCCATACGCACCCCCGCCTAACACCGCCTCGAAATAAAAATCCGTGATCGCGCCGGCCACGATGGCCACCCGCCGCATCGGCCGTCCCGCCATGGCATCACCTCTTTATGAATAGTGCCGTCCCCGGAGATTTATTTTCGCACAGTCACTCAGAGAACACAGAGAATAAATTACTCTGTTCTTTCTCCGTGCACTCTGTGCCTCCGTGCGAGAGAAAAAGCGCTCATCCCGCCCGCCCCTCACCACCTCACTCCCGTCCCGCAGCGCGGAGCCGCCACGGTCCGGGACCGGGAAGAGCGGAAAGCAGCCATCCGCCCTCGACCCGCCTGAGAGACACTTCACGAAGTCCATCGCTCTCGAGGGCCGGCTCCGCTTTGCCCGGGACCCAGACCAGGAGCGGGACGTTCCCGTCCGGCGCGGTCCCGCTCATCAAGAGCCTGCGGCCGCGCGGGTCCGTGGTAAAGTCCGCGGGCGCGGGGAAGGCGCGCGGGTAGGGCCGGGACAATACCACGGCGTCAATCGGGTTCAGGCCCTCCTCGACGCCGGCGGGATGGTCCGCGTCGCCGCAGCGCATGATGATCACGGAATGGGTCTTGCCGGGCGCGACCTTTTGCCTGTCCGGCCAATAAGGCGCCATGCGGTGCGGATCGCCGCACGCGGTCTTCCAGATCCACCGGGCCGAGCCGGTCTGGAACTCGTCCTCCAGCGCCGCGTAGCGATAGGCATGGCCGCCAGGCCCGGGCATCCACTCGCCGTTCCAGAAGGTCGTGTGATACTGCTCCGCCTCCCGTTGCGCGATCTCGAAGCCGCGGCGGAGCGGGATCAGCTCATGGTGGAACAGGTACATGTCCACCGAGATGCTGCCCAGGTAGATGTGCGGCGCATAGACGACGTCCGGGTCGCCGGTGAAGGGCACGGGCCGCTCGCCGGGGAGAGCGGACCAGATGGCCAGCGGCTCGAAGAAGATGATCTTATGGAGGCCTCCCTCCTCGGCCGCGCGGATGGCATCGGTGGCGCGGCGGTAAAAGGCGGGCTTGTACTGCCTGACCGCCCGGGCCGCGTTCCGGCCCCAGTTGGGCTCGTTCAGCAGGTCATAGCCGGCCACGGCCGGGTCGTCCTTGAAAGCGGCGGCGAGCCGGGCCCAGGTGTCCACCAGGCGCTGCTGGATGCCGTCGCGGTCCTCGTAGAACGACTGCCAGGCCTGGAAGGCCGCCCCGGAGAACTCGCGCTGCACGAGCTTGCACGGCTCCTTGCCGTCGGTGATGGTGGCCCACTCGGGCGCGCCGTCCCACCCGATGTTGGGCACGAGCGGCCAGCGGCACTTCACATCCGGGGCCGATGCGATGTACTTGCCCCAGGCGTCCTGGTGCATGTCGAGGATGACGTAGATCCCGAATTCGCGCGACCACTCCACGGCCCGCCGTATTTGTTCCAGATACGCGGGATCGTGGAAGCCGGGCCGGGGCTCGAGCGCGCTCCAGGAGACCACCAGGCGCACGGAGTCGAGCCCGAGCGCTGCCATCCGCTCAAAGTCATTCCGGGTGAGCGGCACGACCGGCGGCGCGTCCGGGTTGGCCTGGAAGTAATCCCCGAGCTGGTTCACGGCCACGCCGCGCAGGATGACCTTGCTCCCGTTGTCATCCACGATGGCGCCGCCCCTGACTTGGAGATGGGGCGGGAGGGGCCACGGGGCCGGCGCCTGGGCCCGGGCCCCGACCGCGGCGAGGGAGATGAAGATCAGCAGGAAAACGGGGATCCCCCGGCGGTGGTTCGCCGGCGGCCGGGCCGGTTTTTGCGTAATTTTTTCGCAAGGCATGAGTTGCAGGTTAAACCGCAAACAGCAGCGGCGCAAGTCAAGGGCCGCGATTCCGGGCCGCATCGGCAAAATGTTCTTCACCTTGACGTTACATCTGAAATTTGCTAAGTTTCCTTTCATCCACGGGCGTGTCGGTAAAGCGGAGGGAGCGCCGCGATTTGCATTTCTTAGCAGGGGGCCGGCCCGCCTTCTCCATGACGAAACAGTCGGTTGACCGCCGCTGGGAGTGAGAGTGATGCAGTTGCCTCAGACCCCCGATCCACATCCTTATTGCCGGGAAATCGTGAACGCCTCCGGGGCCGTGGCCCTGGGTTTCCCGGCCCGGCCGATGCTGGACACGGAGCGCATGACGAGGGATCTCAAGGAGAAGAGAAATGGCATATCTTGAAGAGAAGCAGTTCTTTTTCACGTCCCACGCCTCGGGGATCAAGCCGGGGACCTTCTCTGTGGTCAATTTCACGGGATCGGAAGGCATCTCCACGGCGTACCGTTTCGAGATCACCCTGATCTCGAAGGAGGCGGAGCTGGATTTCGGGGCCATCCTGGAGAGTCCGGCCACGCTGTATCTTCGTCCCAACCAGGCCTTGCCGGTGCACGGGGTCCTGGCCAGCTTCGAGCAGCTCAATGAGGTTGACGGCAACGTGTTCTACAAGGCGGTGCTGGTGCCCCGGCTGTGGAAGCTTAACCTGTACAACGTGAGCGAGATTTACCTGGAGATGTCGTTTCCCGAGATCCTGGAAAAGGTGCTCAAGGAGGGCGGGCTGGGCCCGCTGGACTACGAGCTCAAGCTGCTCCGCAAATACCGCAAGTGGTCGTACGTCTGCCAGTACCAGGAGAGCCACTTTAATTTCATCTCCCGGTGGATGGAGCGGGAGGGCGTCTATTACTTCTTCGAGCAGGACAAGGACGGGGAGAAGCTGATCATCACCGACACCTCGATGGCGCACGTTGACCTGCCCGGCGAGAAGGCGGCGCATTACTCTCCTCCTTCCGGCCTGGAGGCGATGGTGCAGAAGGAGGCGGTGACCGCTTTCCTGTGCCGGCAAAAGCCGGTGGTGCGCAAGGTCACGGTGCAGGACTTCAATTACCGCAAGTCGCCTCCCATCGTGGAGGGCCATGCGGACGTATCGCCGAAGGGCCAGGGCGAGCTGCACATCTATGGCGAACACGTCAAGAACAACGTGGAGGCCACGGAGTATGCCAAGCTCCGGGCCCAGGAGATCCTGTGCCGGGAGCGGGTCTATTATGGCGAGAGCACGGCGGCCTTTCCGCGGGTGGGCTATTTCCTGGAGCTGGACCGCCACTACCGGAACAGCTTCAACCGCAAATACCTCATCACCATGATCCGGCATGACGGGAGCCAGGCGGCGATCTTGATGGCCGGCGTCAATCTCAAGCTCTCGAGCGAGGAGCAGCGGCCGTTCTACCGCAACTCGTTCGAGGCCATCGAGGAAGGCATCCAGTACCGGCCCGAGCGGCTGACGCCCAAGCCGCGCTTCCACGGCACCATCAACGCCAAGGTGAGCGCGGAGGGCGACGGCAAGTACGCGGAGCTGGACGAGTTCGGCCGCTACAAGGTGAAATTTCCGTTCGACCGCAGCGACCGCTCCGGGCAGAAGGCGTCCCGCTGGATCCGGATGGCCCAGCCGTTCGCCGGGCCGGACGAGGGCATGCATTTCCCGCTGCGCAAGGGGGCCGAGGTCCTGCTCACCTTCATGGACGGCGACCCGGACCGGCCCATCATCGCGGCGGCGGTACCGGGGGCCGAGGGCCAGAGCGTGGTGATGGACCGGAATTCGACCAAGAACCTGATCAAGACCTCCGGCGGCAACCAGATGCACTTCGAGGACCTGGACGGAAAGCAGCGCATCCTCATGCACTCGCCGACGGCCAACTCCTGGGTCCGGATCGGGGCGTTCAACGACCCGCCGGACCCGTACGTGGTATCCCAGGGTGACGAGCTGGCGGTCTATACCGACTCGGACGGGGACTGGGAGCTTAAAAAGATCAACAACGCCTCTTTTTCCGGGACCAGCAGAAAAGCCCAGACCGCGGACGATACAAAGAAGGCTGTCTACCGGCTCAACTCAAAATTCCATGTCTGGAACGACGATGGGGATTACAAGGTCATTGATCCTGTCCTGATGGATGTCCTGACCATGAATTCCACCCCGGTGGTCGGCAATACATACAACATCGAGGGAGAAGACTGGAAGCTGACGACCATGCCCGCGACCGCATCCGGTGAGATCAAGAAATGGAGCTTTGAAAAAACGGTGCCGGGAATCATCCCCATTACCGTTCCCCAGGACTATTACGTTTACCACCACGGCGATAATTACGAAGCGGTAAACGTCGAGGAAACCGCCACGCTGACCGACAATTCCACCCCCGTGGTGGGCAACAAGTACACCATCAAGGGGACCGAATGGACGCTTGACGTAGCGCCGGCGCTCGCCAATGGAGAGATCAAGGAATGGAGCTTCCACGGCCGCGAACAGAAGATCACCCTCGCGGTGAAGCCCGACGTGGCGGAAGTGGAGGAGGTGGTGGGAGACGGCATCCGCATCCGCTCCAGCGACAACGTCTGGATCGAGGCGGAAAACCGCTATGCGATCTATATGATCGGCGGGCCGGCGGAGGCCGACCGCGACACCAAGGTCCCCGAAGGCCTGAAATACTTGTGGGACAAGTTCTACGGCTCCGAGCCCGCGTTCAATCCGGCGGGGATGCAGCCCTACAAGTACGGGGACGACGTTCCCAACCCCGTTGCCGCCGCCGACCTCGCCTCGATGAAGACCCTGGCCCGCAAAGGCAAGGTGCAGCTCGCCAAGGGCGACACCTTCAACACCCAGGACGGCAACATCTACGATTTCGGGGGCTACTGGAACTATAACCTGGGCAACAGCTACGCCGAGCAGTTCATGGACCAGGCCGGGGTGGAGCTCAATAAAAAGCAGACGTTCGACAAGGCCTCATCCGGCGGGCCTAATTACGGCTCGATCAAGGGACTCGACGGCACGGCCACCATTCACCAGAACAATCACGGCGGAAACGTCTGGGTCTCCAAGAAAATCCAGGGCGCTTCCTACGACTACGCAACCGAGATTGACAGCCTGGAAGTGAAGAACGTATGTAATTCCATCACCCACCGCTACGGCTGTTATTTCGAGGAATACCAGTACGCCGACGACGGCACCATCTTCAGCGAGGTGATCAATTACGAGGGCGACGGCATCAAGTACGAGAAGTCCTGGGACGGGACCACCCTGGTTTCCTACAAGGCCACCAACGACCAGTCGGGCCACATCGCCAGCTTTGAATGGACGGCCAAGGCGGAGGCCAAGGCGGAGATCTGCATGGGGGTATCGGCGTCAATCAAAATCGCGACCGAAGTCACCCTGGCGGTTGAGATCAGCGCGGGCATTTCCATTGACATCAAGCTGGCGGCGGCCTTGAATCTAAAGGTTGATCTCAGCGCGTCCCTCGACCTTGAGATCGAGGGGCACATCTCGGGCAAGTATACGATCAACACCGTCACCAGCGAAATGGAAGGCAAGATGCTGGGCTTCAAGGCCCAGAAGGGGGCCCTGGTCAAGGCCGAGGCGGAGCAACTGGTGCTGCACCAGCTCATCTCCAGGCTCAGCAAGCGGGAAATGGCCCTGGTGCAGAGCGGGATCAAGCTGAAAAAGGAAGAGCTCGGGCTTGACAACTACACGGTCAAATTTTTCGCGTGAAGACATATCGGCGGCAAAGGAGGCGAAAAGGGCCCATCCGGGCGCCAAAGCTTTTTGTCTTTCTAAGTAAAGCATCGCTCCAACCATTTACCCGGGCCTGGTCCCGGGCGGGTTGAAGCAGAACGGACAACGGGAGGCGTCATGACGTATTTAGAGGAAAAGAGCTTCTTTTTCGAGAGCAAGGCGCCGGGGCTCGGCGCCGACACCTTCGTGGTGGTGAATTTCACGGGAACGGAGGGCCTCTCCCGGCCCTATGAGATGGACATAACGCTTATGTCCGGGCAGCCCGAGATTGACCTCAAAGCGGTGCTGGAAAATCCCGCCGCCCTGTATCTCCGGCCCGGCCACAAGCTTCCCATCCACGGCCTCATCGCCAAGTTCAAGCAATTGAACGAGGTGGACGGCAACGTCTTTTACCAGGCCATCCTCGTGCCCAGGCTGTGGCAGCTCACGCTTTTCAACGTGAGCGAAGTGTATCTGGAGATGACCTTCCCCGAGATCCTGGAACAGGTCCTGCAGGAGGGCGGCCTGACCCCCTCGGATTACCGCCTCGAACTCGAGCGCATGAACCCCGACCACGCCTTGCCTTACCGGACCTGGTCCTTCGTGTGCCAGTACCAGGAGACCCACCTCAATTTCATCTCGCGCTGGATGGAGCGGGAGGGCATTTATTATTTTTTCGAACAGGGTGAGGATTCCGAGACCCTGGTCATCACCGACAGCTCCATTATTCACGTTGACCTTCCGGAGGAGAAGCTGGTGCATTTTTCCCCTCCCTCCGGGCTGGAGACGCTGGAGCAGAAGCAGGCGGTGACGCGTTTTGTGTGCGAACAGAAACAGCTTCCCCGGAAAGTGGTGCTCCAGGATTTCAATCACCGCAGGTCTCCCCCCATCATCCAGGGCGAGGCCGAGGTCTCGCCGTCGGGCCGGGGCGAGGTCTGCATCTACGGCGAACACATGAAGGACCAGGAGCAGGCCTCCGCCTATGCCCGGATCCGGGCCGAGGAAATACTGTGCGGCGAGACCCTGTTCCACGGCGACACCACCGCGGCCTTCCTGCGCCCCGGCTTTTTTTTCGATCTGGACCGGCACTACCGCGCGAGCTTCAATCGCAAGTACCTGCTGCTGGGGATCGAGCATGACGGGAGCCAGGCCGCGCTGCTGGCCGCGGGCGTGCGGAAAGGGCTGTCCGAGAAGGAGCAGCGGCCGTTCTATAGGAACCTCATCGAGGCCATCAGCTCGGACGTGCAGTTCCGGCCGGAGCGCAAGACGCCCAAGCACCGCTTCCACGGCACGATCAATGCCAAGGTCGAGGGCGAGGGTGAGGGCAAGTACGCGGAGCTGGACCAGTTCGGGCGCTATAAGGTCAAATTCCCCTTCGACCGCAGCGACCGGGCCGGCCAGAAGGCCTCCCGCTGGATCCGGATGGCCCAGCCGTTCGCCGGGCCGAACGAGGGCATGCATTTCCCCCTGCGCAAGGGCGCCGAGGTCCTGCTCACCTTCATGGACGGCGACCCCGACCGGCCCATCATCGCCGCCGCCGTGCCCGGCGCCGAGGGACAGAGTGTGGTCAAGGATCAGAACGCCACCAAAAACCTCATCAAGACCTCCGGCGGAAACAAGATGCATTTCGAGGACCTGGAAGGGAACCAGAGGATCCTGCTCCATTCCCCCACCGCCGATTCATGGGTCCGCATCGGCGCGCACAATGACCCGCCAAGCCCCTACACCGTCTCCGAGGGCGACAACCTCGCCGTCTTCACCGATGCCGACGGCGAATGGCATCTCTACAGCGCCGGCTCCAAGGTCGCTTCCAAGAATGCGGCCCTGACCGACAATAACCAGCCCGCGGTCTATCGTCTCACCAGGGACTTTAACGTCAAGAACAATCTCGGCGCTTATAGCGTCACCGATTTTTCCCCGGCCGTGGCCCTGAACGGTTCACCGCCGGCCTCCGGGTCCACCATAACTGTCAACGGCGTGCAGTGGACGCTGACGCAGATGCCCACCATCGCCCCGAATGCAAGCGCGGCCGTCACCTTCTACCGCGAACAACCCGTGACCATCAAAGTCAGACCAGACGTGGCGGTCGTGAGGCAGGTCAAGGGGGCGGGGATCAGGATCCGTTCCTCCGACCACGTCTGGGTCGAGGCCGAAAACCGCTACGCCGAATACACCGCCGGCGGGCCCCTGCTGCGGGCCGGGGTTCCGGAGGACCTGAAATATCTATGGGACAAGTTTTACGGCGCGTCCCCCGCTTTCAAACCGAGTAATTTGAAGCTCTACGATTACGGCAGCGGCGTCGCCAACCCGGCTTCCGCCGCGGACGCGGCCTCCTTGAAAACCCTGGCCCGCAAGGGCCGGGTCCGGCTGGCCAAGGGCGATACCTTCAACACCCAGGAAGGCAACATCTACGACTTCGGCGGCTATTGGACCTATAACCTGGGCAACAGTTACACCGAATCCCACATCAGCCAGGTCCCGGCATTGAACCAAAAAACCTCGAAGCTGGTGCCCGCCGACACCAGCCACACCGCGACCGCCGGGATCATCGCCGGCCTGCTCGGCATCATTCCCGGGATGATCGCCGGCCTGACCGTGGGCGCAATCGCGGCCGGACCAGCCGGCGCCCTGCTCGGTATCATCATCGGGATCGTCGCGGGCACCGCCGTCGGGGTCGTGAGCGGGGCCTGGGGGTCCGGGGAGCCGGGACAGAAGGACGTGAGCGACGCCATCGCCGGACCCGGATCGGGAAGGATCAAGACCTGGGCGGCAAAGGTCAAAAGCAGCCACCCCCAGGCCGCCTCCTTCGATGCCGAAGGATGGATGCACACCGCCACCACCTGGGTGGACAAAAAATTCGGGGACTCCTACAGCTATTACAAGGGAAACTCCATCAGCTTCTCCCACGGGAACAAGGAAGAGCACACCACCGGCGACATCTACTCCTATACCTATGGAGGGAAACGTGAAGAGGCCAAGTTCAACGGCAAGGGAATAAAAACTTTCTACTCCAAGTCCGCGGCGGGCGTCAAAGAGGAATTCAGCTACAACCCGATCAACGGACAACTCATAAAATATGAATACCATAACCGCGCCTCCGTGTTCTTCGACTACGAGCTGGTCCTGCCCACCGTGCCCAAGCTCAGCATCTCCACCAAATTCCCCAGCCAAGAAACCACCTTAAGCGTCAGCACCGGAGTGAAAATGAACTTCGAGGGCAGCCTCTCATTGAACATGAACGTCAAATTTTCCGCCGGCTTCTCCATTCTCATGGAGGGAACGCCGGCCTGGAAACTCGAGTTCAACTGGGACCAGAAAAAATTCAAGCTCAAGGGGCCGGGGACCCAGTTCAACAAGCAAGCCGCGATCAAGGCGGACATGGAAAAATTGACCCTGCGCGAAAAACTCACGGACATCTCCAAGCGGGACCTGGTGGTGCAGCAATGCAAGCTGGTGACCAAGGCCGCCAAGATGCACGTTGATATCAACGATATTAAAATTTTCACCTGAGATGACGCGCCGCCACGGATGCGCTATCATGATGGGCGCCGAAGACGGGACCGGAACGAATCCGGACCGCCGAGGATGGGAAGAGGCGGGAATGAGGATTTTCAGGCCGCTGCAAATAGGCTTCATGAACCGGGTCCTGGAACAGGACCGCAGGTTCTATCTCATTGTCTCGGCCACCCTGGGCGTGAACCTGCAAAGCGGCCGGGAGCTGCTCGAGTTCGACTTCATCAAGGACGCCTTCGCCTGCATGGGCGACAATCCCCTGCCCGACATGGGCATGCCCAAGCCCAGCGCCGAGGTCCTGGTCTCCGGAAAGTGTTTTTCAACCGCGGGAAAGCAAATTCCGGCATACGACGTCAGCATCCGCGTAGGCCCCGTCAATAAGACCCTCTATGTCTTCGGCAACCGGAGCTGGGTCAAGAAGGGAGGGATGGTAAAGGTCATCTCCGACCCCGAACCCTTCACCTCCATGGAAATTTCCTATAACAACGCCTTCGGCGGTCCCGACGACCCCCGCAACCCCTCGGGCAAGGGCATGGCCGCGAAGACCGACAAGGGCGACGTCCAGGCGCTGCCCAACATCGAGGACCCCAAGCACCTGATCGGCTCGCCCGGCGACCAGCCCGGCCCCGCCGGCCTGGGCCCGCTCGATCCATCCTGGCCGCAGCGCATGCGTTTCCAGGGGACCTACGACGCGGACTACAAAATCAAGTATTACCCGGGCTATCCCGCGGACCTGGACTGGCGCTATTTCCTGTCCGCGCCGGAAGACCAGCGGATCAAGGCATATTTCCAGGGCAACGAGCCCTTCACCATAACCCACATGCACCCGGAGCTGCCCACCATCAGCGGCGCCCTGCCCGGACTCGTGCCCCGATGTTTCGCGCTCCGCTCCAAAAACGGCGGAGCGCCCGAGTTCGTCGAGCTGGGCCTCAACCTCGACACCATCTGGTTCTTCCCGGAAAAGCTCCTCGCGCTGCTCACCTGGCGCAAGGGCATCGAGGTGGGCGACGACGAGGCCTCCGAGATCAGCCACGCCATCCTGGCCTATGAGGACGGGACCAAAAAGCCCCGCCCGCCCGAGCATTACCAAAAGGCCCTCGAGCTCCGCATGAACAGCGACGACGCGCTGCTCAACAACTTCAGCACCGAGGACCTGATCCCGGACGGCCACAAGTGCGCCATGGAGCTCCTCCAGGAAATGGCCTTTGAAAAGAGCGAGCCCAGCGAGTTCTCCAAGAACATGGACGCCAAGGCCGACTCCGTGAAAAAAATGGCCGACGAGAAAATCGAGGAGGCCGTGGCCTCATCGGAAAAGAACCTGGCCGGCATGGATTTTCCGGATGACGTCAAGGCGAAGATGCCGGGCGGGGGCAAGCTCGACCTGCGCAAAATGATCAAAGAGCAATCGGAGGCCAAGCCGGACCCGGACACCGCGGCCTTGAACGCCAAGCTCGAATCCATCATCCCGGGCATTACCGCGGGCGATCCGAAGAAGATCGAGCTCAAGAAGTTCTCGTTCGACAAGATTGACCAGGTCATGGCCGCGGTGAGCGAATTCAGCGCCAAAAAGGAAAAACAGGGAAAGGACCTGGCCAAGGAGCAAATTGACAAAGCCAAGGACCAGATCAAGCAGCAATTGGAACAACTCAACCAGGACGGCGCCACGCCGGAGGAGGCCAAGGCCAAGCTCGAAGAGAGCCTGAAGCAGCTCGAAGGGATTAACTTTGACGAATCTCCGCCCGCGCCCCTGCCCCGCGTGAACGCCGAGGAGCTGATCGCCCAGTTGTCCCCGGTGTCGCCCATGATCCAGGAGGCCATGCAGCACGTGCAGAGCATGAAAGAAATGGGCGTCCAGAACGAAACCACCCAAAAGCTCGAACAGCAGATCCGGCAAAGCCGCGACACCCAGCTTCGCCAGATCGAGGACGCGATGCGCGAGGCCGAGACCGACTTCAAGGGGACCTACATCATGGGCGCCCATTTCATGAAGGACGGGCTCTCGCCCCACAAGGACCCGGTCGAGAAGGTGGCCGAGCGCCTGCTTCAGGCCATCGCCCAGGGCCAGGATGTCTCCGGCAAGGACTGGGCCTGCATTGACCTTGCCGGCCGGAACCTGGACGGCGTTAACCTCTCCGGCGCTTTCCTGGAGCAGGTGAACTTCAAGGGCGCGAGCCTGAAGGGCGCGAACCTTGCCGGGGCCATCATGGCGCGCGCCATCCTGGAAGACGCCGACCTTTCCGGCGCCGACCTCACCGGCGCCAACGTCGGCGGCGTCCATGCCGAGCGCGCCAGGTTCACCGGCGCCAATCTCAAAGCCGCCAGGCTCTCCAAGGGCGACTTCACCGGCGCGGACTTCAAAAAGGCCGAGCTCGAGGACGTGGAGACCATGGAGATCATCGTGGCCGGCGCGATCTTCGCCGGCGCCCACATGCCCGGCGTCAAGTTCATCGAGTCCGCCATCAGCGGCGCCAAGTTCCCCGAAGCCGACCTCACCTCCAGCGCCTTCATCAAGTGCGAGATCAAGGACGCCGATTTCTCCCGCGCCGTCATGGCCGGCGTAACCTTCGCCGACGTCCAGCTCACCAACGTCAGCTTCGACCAGGCCGACCTCAGCAAGGCATGCTTCGCCGCCACCAAGCCGGAAAAAGCCGGCATGACCAACGTCCGCTTCCGCGGCGCCATTCTCAAGCAAAGCAATTTCCAAAACATCATCATGCCCGGCACCGACCTCCAAAACGCCGACCTCGAAAACTCCAACTTCCTCGGCGCCGACCTCACCAGCGCCAACCTCTCCCGCGCCCATGCCCCCAGCGCCCTGTTCAAAAAGGCCCGACTCGAAGGCGCCAGGCTCGATCATATCAATCTCATGCAGGGCTCGCTGGCCAAGGCCTATCTGGTCAACGCCTCCCTGGCCGGCGCCAACCTCTACGCCGTGGATTTCTTGAGGTCAACCATCAAGAACACCGACTTTCAAGGCGCCAACCTTGATTCCACCATCATCGAAGCGTGGAGGCCCAAATGAACGGCGCCGAGCTGTCCAAGCTGGTCAAGTCCGGCGAGATCTTCACCGAACAGGACCTCTCCGGAATGGACTGCCGCAACGTGGACCTCTCCGGCGGAATTTTCATCAACGTCAAATTCGACGGGTCCGATTTCAGCGGCGCCAATTTGAAGGAGGCCACGCTCAACGCGTGCAGCCTGAAAGACACGAAGTTCCATTCCACCCCCATGAAACAGACCAACTTCGTGAGCGGCGACCTCGCCGGCGCGGACTTCCAGGGCGCGCGAATGGACTTCACCGCCTTCATCAAGTGCGATCTCACCAATGCCGCCTTCGCCGACGCGGTCCTGGACATGGGTGTGTTCACGGAATCCAAGCTCGAAGGCGTCAGCTTCACCGCAGCGAAACTCGCAACCACCGTGTTCTCCAAGTGCGAGATGAAAGGCGCCGACTTCTCCCGCTCCCGAATGGAGAAGACCGTGTTCTTCGAATGCAAGTTCGAGGGCAACAAATTCACCGACGCCGCCATCGTCCTCTCCTGTTTTTTCAAGGCCACCCTCGAAAAGGTGGACTTCAGCTCCATGGACCTCACCCGCTGCCAGTTCATGGAGTGCGGCCTCAAAGGCTGCAACTTCACCGGAACCCAGCTCAAGCAGGGCGGCTTCATGAAGGCCGACCTGGAAAATTCCGTGTTCGACCACGCCAACCTGGAGCTGGCCAATTTCTACGAGGCCAACCTGGTAGGCGCAAGCCTCAAAAAGGCCAACCTGGAGAGGGCCTCCATGCAAAAGGCCAAGCTATCACGCGCCGACCTCTCCGACTCCAACCTGGTCATGGCCCAGCTCGCCGAGATCAGCGCCGAGCTGTCAAACTTCAGTAACGCCAACCTGACCTACGCCGACCTGTCCCATGCCGACATCAAGGAATCGAACTTCTCGAACGCCCACCTCTTCATGGCCAAGATGCACGAGGCCAAGGACGAAAAAACCATCTGGGCCGGATCGAGCAAGGCGCTGGCGCGCGGGACGGACAAGAAAGTATTAAAAGCCGAACAATGGGGGAAGAAATGAGAACATCAGCCAACGTCGTTTCCTTGCGCGAACCGGCCGGGCCCGCGCTGCGTGAAGGCCGGGTGGTTTCCATCTCCGGCCTGGACGCCGTGGTCCGGATGGAGGACTTCGCTATCGAGGCCCGCGTGGCCTTCAGTTGCCTGGTCACGCCCCGGGCCGAAGACCTGGTCCTGTGCGCCGCGAGCGAGGCCGGGGAGTATTTCATCCTGGCCATCATCGAGCGGCCGGGGGACCAGGACCTGGCCATCTCCTTTCCCGCCGACGCCTCCGTGCGCGCGGAACAAGGCGCGCTCGCCATGTTCTCGGGCGAGGCCCTGACCCTGGCTTCCGAAGACCGGCTTACCTGCGTCTCCGGCCGCGCCGTGCATAAAAGCCGGGAGGCGCTGGTGGACTTTGACCAGCTCACGGCCAAGGGCACGGACCTCAAAGCCAATTACCAAAACGTGCTGGTGATCGCGCGCATGATCAACACCATGGCCCGGCAGGCCATCGAGAAGTTCAGGAGCTACATCCGGCACAGCGAGGACTACGACCAGGTCAAGGCCGGGCAGATGACCCGCAAGGTGGACGGACTGTACGCCATGGATTCGGGCAACACCGTCATGCAGAGCCGGCAAAACACCAAGATTGACGGCGAGCGCATCTTCATGGGCTAGCCGGGACCAAAGGAGGCCGATAATGTTTGCCAACTGTTCGCTCAGCGGCATGGATTTCGGCATGCCTGACGTGTGCCTCACCCCGGCGCCGCCGTCGCCGAGCCCCATACCCATACCCTATCCCAACACCGCCCAGAAGATGATGGCCATCCCGCCGACCGCGTCCATGAAGCACCTCATCATGATGATGCCGGCGCACAACATGGGCACCACCATTCCCATGACCATGGGAGACAACGCCGGCGTCTCCATGGGCGTGATGTCCGGAACGGTCATGGGCCCGTCCCGCAACACGCTGTCCAGCATGAAGGTCTTCATGGGCGGAATGCCCGCCACCCGCATGTTGGACATGGCCATGCAGAACTCGACCAACGTCCCGGCCGGGCTCTCGCTGGCCCCGTCGCAAACCAAGGTGATGATCCTGATGTGAGCCTGGCCCGCGGCGAAAACGGGACCAGCATGCTTAATGGATTGCAAATAAATCGAGGGGGAAAAGATGGCGGACAATGAAGACAAGGGCGCCAAGGAGATCAATCTCCAGTTCCATGTGTCGCAGGAGTTGGAGTATAACTACCGGGACATCTTCAACGTCTACGTGGGAACGGGCGAGGTCGTGATCGAGCTGGGCACGCGGCACCGGGCCATGCCCGAGCACGCCACCATTTACAACCGCATCGTGGTCTCGGTCGGAAACGCCTATCTCCTGATCCAGACCATGCAGCAAGCCCTCCAAAAGGCCCAGATGCAAATCCAGAAGAACCTCCAGGCCAAGAAGGAGTAGCCGACCCAGCGTCGTTTCCTACAGACACTAATTAATTCGTAATGCATAATTTCAACTGGCCCCGGGACGTTTTTTCTCCCTGGTCCCGCTTTTTTTCGCGGCATTGAAGGTGTAAAATATTTTGCCGGGTTGAAAAATCCATTTTGCGTCAGTCGGATTAATTCTCCATTTTGGAATAAGGCCTTGAGCTTCAACGATGGACCGGCCATGGCGCGCCGAGTTATTGGCGGAATATTTATTATCCGCCTCCGCCTCGCCCTGCCTTATATTCATAAGCTATCGAGTTGTTATTGAAAGCATAATCACGGAGTAAAGCCCGGGAGCGCCGTGGGGCCGGGCGGGATTATCCCGGCTAACAGGCTGCTTCCGCCGGATTTTCGGCGGACCGGCCCGCGGTCCGGGATTGGGCACGCAAAATGCTTTTTATTAAAGCAGCGGCGGATTCGTGAGATTCACTGGTTCCCGGCGCGGCGGCCGGGCGGAAATGGAGGCAGCAAGGATGGATTGGGAGGCCACGTTTTCCTTTGCGCGGGGGCCGTTGTTCACGGCGTCGTTCGTTTTCCTGGTGCTGGGGGTAATGCGGATCGTGTTGCTGCAATGCGTTGACCTGGCGCGGGCATGGAGGCGGGCGGGGTCTTCGGGGCTGCCGTGGCTCCGGCGGTTCGAGGGTTTCGCGGTGTGGACGTGGCGTTCGAGCCCGGCGCTGGAGTTCCGGGGATGGGTGATTTTCATCACGTTCCTGTTTTATACGCTGGTGATCTTCGTGGCGCTGTTTTTGATAGACCATATCCTGCTGTGGTACTCGGGCGTGGGTTTGTGGTGGCGGGGGATGTCGAAGCCGGCGGCGGACGGGTTTGCGCTGCTGGCGATTGCGGGCGGGGTGATCCTTTTGCTGCTCCGGACGTTCCACGGTCCGACGCGGCGTCTTTCCGACCATTCCGACTACGCGATCATCGTGCTGTTGCTGCTCACGCTGGGGGCGGGGCTGCTGGCGGCGCACCCGGGGCTCACGTTTGCGAATTACCGCGCGGTGATGACGGCGCACGTGCTGGCTGCGGACCTCACGTTCTTTTTGTTCCCGTTCTCGCGGGTGGCGCATGAGGTTTTCCACCCGGTGGGGGTGATGGAAGTCGGAGAGTTCGGGCGGATGGCGGCGGACGGGAGCGGTGAACAAGCGCGGGTGGGGGCACCCGCGCCCCAACGTGAGCTTGCGCACCGACATGAGACCGGGCCCCATTCCGGGCGCCCGCGACCCAGTGAGGGAATGTCATGACGCTGGGATCAAGGCTGTTCCGGGACTTCTTATGGGCCACCGTGTTCTTCGCGGGGGTGGTGAAGATTTACGCCGTGAGCATGGACACCCCGGCATCGGTCGTAATTGACCTGGTGACGCTTGCGGGCTTGCTGGCGGTGGGTGGCCTGGTGGCCCAGCCCAGCATGGACTACGGGCGGGGGCGGGTCGTGCGCTACGCGGTGCCGGCGTGGTCGCGCTCGCTCTCGGACCCAGTGAGCCGGGTGAGCATGGTGGTGGTGATCGCGGCGTCGCTGGCGGCGGGCGCGCTGGCGGCGGGGATGCTGCGGGAGGAGCCGGGGCCGGTTGACCACTCGGCGCTGCCGCCGCGGGCGGTGGACGACCTGCGCAATGTGATCGTGATCAACGGCGACGGCGACAATGACGCGGTGGTGTTCGACCACCAGTCCCACCGCGACATGATGAGCTCGGGGAGCGGCTGCAAGAAATGCCACCACCTGCACATGCCGGGAGACTACAGCACGCCCTGCCATTCCTGCCACAAGGACACCAGGTACCCGAGTTCCATCTTCAACCACGACCTGCACCAGGAAAAGCTCGGCGGAAACCAGAGCTGCGGCCAGTGCCATAACCTCTCCATGCCCAAGGGCCACGGCAACGCGCCGTCCTGCGCCAAGTGCCACCAAAAGAACATGGGGATCAAGGCCACGGGCAAGCGGGCGTTCGTTTACATGGCGCCGTCCTTTCCCGAGGCCATGCGCGACGTGTGCCTGACTTGCCATTTGCGGGCCGCCAGGAACATGGGCCTGCCGGAGTTGGCCGCGTGCGACTGCTGCCACAAAGAGGTGCACCACGAGGCGGAGGAATTGGAGCCGCCCAAGGAGACGCCGCCGGCAGGTGCCGGGGATGACAGGACGGATGCGATGTTCAACGAGTGATTCCTAACCAGAGGGGCGATCCTTTTTACGAGGGGTGGCCCACTCGATGAGGACCCGGTCCACCTCCGCCCTGGCCATCTGGCGGGCTTCGAACTTCTCGTAACCCATTTTGATGAGCCGGTCGTACTCCGTGCAACAATGGCGGACGTGGGCCTTGACCGCGAGATCAATGGCCTTGGCATCCAACTCCTTGGCGGCGGCGATGCGGCCCACCCGGCCCGAATACTTTTCGCAGGCGTGGGCCGCGATCTTGAATTCCACGCCGCGCGGACACCCCGGATAACGAGAGCGCACGGCCGCCGCGAACGCGGCCACGTATTCCAGCTCCCAGGCATCCCGCCGCTTTTCCTCCTTTTTCCGCCGGTCCTTGCGCTTGAGCTCGTCGGCCGCGCACTCCTTCTCCGCCCGCGCCAGCGCCTCCTCCTCGACCAGGACCCCCTGCCGCTCATAACGCCTCCGCGCCCGCGCGAACCGAACCACCACCGCGCTCGTGCTGGAATATTTGCGCGCCCTTCTCGATAAGGCCATGTTGCCCCGCGGCAGGAAAACGAGGTGGTCCATACCCGCGCATTTCAGGCACAGATGCTCCTCGCCCCGGTTAAAGGCCATGCTCCCGCGAGGCATGTCCCCGCCGCAGCGGGAGCAATTCCGGTCCTGGACGATCATGAAGACCCAGGTGTCGCGGTATTCATTGATCTCGTCCGGTTTGCGTCCGTCCCGTCCCGAGCTCCTCATGGATAAATCCTTTATTTCGAGAACCCCGTTGAAACGGGGTCTTCAAGATATGCGGCGCCGCCGCTATACCCGCGCTAAAGCACGGGCCTATTACGAGAGCAAGGCCGGTGAACCGGCCTCCTTCAATCCACACGCCAATGCCGAGGACCTTATAGTATGGACAACAACTCGCCCAGATGATTGGAATTCACGATCAAAATATCAAAGGAGGAAGATTTAAGCGGACCAGCATCGGCAACGGGACTCCGTTCGTCCCAATCCGGCGCCAAGGCCGAAGACCAGCGGTAATGAAGCCAGGGCAATGGCTCCCCATGGACTCTTTCCTCATATCTTCCATCGCTGATCTTACTCTTAGCAGGATCATTCTCGAAAAAAAACAGCGGCGCTGAGGTTATAATAATTGGCATTATCCTAATTTTCCATGCCTGGGTTTTGGGGAGAAAATGTTGTTTAAAGTGCTCATGAAAAGAATCCATTCCAATGATTAGTCGTTTGCAGGTTTGGTAAATAGTGTCCTTCTCCGCTGCAGGCCCTTTGTTTGACTTTACGGCCATGCAGTAGGCCACATTGGCTGATTTATTAAAATCGAGATTGCACGCCTTCCATGAAATAGGACAAAGTTCAAGTCCAGGCCCTCGGCGCTCTGAATAGCACAAGTTATATTGCGGATCGAGTTTACTCTCTGTTGCAGCAAAAACCCATTTCTTAAGGGCTACTATCGCAAGCACCTCCGGGATTGGGGAATTCAGGGAATTAGGCTCGGGCCTCAATATATAACATCAGCCTCCCTGATCCATCCGGCAGCGTCTTTTCGGGACGGGGCCTGGGCTCGAGGCGTTTCGCTCACTAGCCCGCGAGTATATCCCATCCTGATTCAATGTCAAGCGAAAAGTGAAGTAAGATCACTCTTGTCCAAAATAGGCCGTAAGAAAACCGCCAAGACGCCAAGAGCGCCAAGGATCACCAAGTAAATCATGATGTTTCTTTGCGGCCCGGCAAAGAACAGCTCCGGAGCGTTGGCCCCAACCGGCTTGGCGAACCGGCCGACGGGAGCGCCAAGCAAAAAACATTCGCACCCAAGCCCTCTTAAAATCGTGTTTAAAAATAATCCTTGGCGCTCTTGGCGTCTCCTATGAATAAAATTGTCAAGTCGCCTCGATGTTAAAGTCATGCACCTCCGGGGC
>Ga0307379_10001419_pt1 | contig 38017 bp, 45 predicted proteins | sample UN2MG_FD_202237 | JGI IMG/M metagenome (GOLD analysis project Ga0307379, IMG submission 202237) | Soil microbial communities from Risofladan, Vaasa, Finland - UN-2 | ecosystem: Environmental > Terrestrial > Soil > Coastal area > Acid sulfate soil | place: Finland: Risofladan, Vaasa | collected...
TTGGTCCTCCGGCCCGTGGTTCACGGGATTTTGATTCATCGCCATTATCGCCTTTTTGCGATGGCATTCTGTCGAAGATGTCACGAAGAAAAGCGTCAAACGGATCTTTGCCCTCACCAGCAGTGGGTAATGATTTTAGGTTACGAGCCCTTAACGAATCAAAAAAAAGCTGGCTCAATACATTCCGGTCTTGGTCCAAAAGTTCCGAAGTCTCCTTTATTCCATTATCCCGAATGTAGGCAGCGGCGGCATTGATGGCATTGGAATAAGCCGGTGCATTTAAGCCACCCTCATCGCTTGGAAAAAACTTGTTATCAAAAAACACACCCTTTACGCCGCCAATGTTAATTTGGCGGGCCAATGACTCTGGAACAAATTTTTGAGCGGCTTCCCAAAAAGTAAAAACATCCCCTCCATTGAAGTTCTTGACTTCATCGGCAAAGGTGGATTTCCCCGAAGAAATATTTGAAACGGAAGAGGCAACTGATTCTCCCAGTCTCTTAGACTTCTGCCTCTCCATTGCTTCCATAACAATTGGAGAGGTAAACAGCCTGTTGTTTTCTTGGGGTGTAAAACCCTGAACGCTCATCGTGTTTGGATCAAAATCAAAACCAGCATCAAGGTCGGCGGCAAGACTCCGGGCCTGATCTTCTATTCTTTTATTAATTTGCGCCTCTTCAAATCTAGCAATCTCTTGACGCTGCTGTTCCAATCCAAGGCGCGCTCTCTCCCCCTCGTTGTAAATATTCTGCCCCTTGATCTGCGCCGATTCGCTAAACGGCGTAGCGCGGAATGGGGCCCTGAAATTGCCACGCAGGTAATCCATTCCCTTCCCTTGACCCAGTTGCACCGCATAAGCGGCAGCGTCTTGATCTTCTTTGGCTTTCGACAAAGTTTGCACCATCTGCAAAAAAGCTGCGGGGCCAACTGACGTAGCGCCAGCCTCTAAAGATTTCCTGTCATTTGGGTCAATGCCGGGAAACAGGTTCGGATAACGAAGAAGGGTCTCTTGAATGAAATCAATGGCACCCTCTTTTAACTGCTTCTCTTCCTTCTTTTTCTGGTATTTCTCAATGCCTTGGGCAAAGCCCTGAAGCCCTTGAGCAATGCCCTGACCAATGGCAGCACCGCCCTGCGCCTGCATCTGGGCACCCGATAACGCACCCTGCAAGAAGCCGGAGTAGTTGGTTGCCCCTAGCTGGGGATTAACTGTGTTGCCAAATCCGTATGCCATGGGAATAGTTTGGGTTATCCAAAAAGTTTACCGAATCCGCCAGCTCCACCAACAGCAGAGCCAAGACCACCAAGGGCTCCACCAATCATAGCACCTCGGGCCTGCGCTTGCGCCCCGGCAAAGCCAGCCTGCGCCCCGTAGATGTTGCTGTTGTAGTTGCTCTGGTTGGCGTAATTCTGGAGGGCAAGGTTAATGCCAGCGTTTGGATCAAAGAGGTTAGGCCCAAGCTGCTGGCCAGCCAATCCAGCCGCAAACTGTGCAGCTTGTGAGCCCATGCCGGAAGCCCCCGAAGTGCGCCCTAGAATGGCCGCAAACGGGTCAACAGACGCCGCCTGACGCGCATTCACCAAATTCATGGCGTAGGATCGATTGCCCTGCTGCTGGGACTGCTGGAGCTGTCCAAGGCCAAGCAAGCCCTGAAGGTCCATGCCACGGCCACTCATTGCCGCCTGCTGGTTGGCAAGCGCAGTCTGCTGCTGCATCGCAGCATTGGTCTGATCCCTGCTCAAATCCTGACCATAAATGTTGCTGGCTGTGCCAAGACGCTGCTGGCCAATGCCAAACTCTTGACCGAGGAGCTGGGCTCCCGTGCCAAGACGCTGCTGACCCATCCCGAACCTCTGGCTAAGAAGCTGAGCCGCTGTGCCGGTGCGCTGCTGCCCCATGCCAAACTCTTGACCAAGAAGCTGTGCGCCTGTGCCCACTCGCTGCTGGCCCATGCCAAACTCCTGACCAACAAACTGTGCGCCTGTGCCCAGTCGCTGCTGCCCCATGCCGAAACTCTGACCAAGAAGCTGGGAACCAAGGCCAAGGTTGCGGCTTTCAAGGTCTAAGTCTGCGGAAAGGCGTGCTCCAATTTCGCCATAAACTGAACTCGCGTCTCCGAGTCGCCCCCTCGCCTGAGACGCAATGCGAGCCTGTTGAATGGCATTTCGCGTTTGCAGAGGACTTGCTCCGGCTTCACGATTAAGGAGATCCATCCCCCTTTTGTTAAGTTGCATCTCACCCATGCCAGCCTGCTGAAGCTGACCCATGCCAGCCTGACCAAGCTGCATCTCGCCAGCACCCCGCTGGAACTGACCCATGCCAGCCTGACCAAGCTGCATCTCGCCAGCGCCCCGCTGGAACTGGCCCATAGCAGCCTGACCGAGTAACGCCTCTTCATCGCTGCTTCTAAACTGACCCATGCCAGCCTGAGCAAGCTGTGCTTCTGCCGCAGTGCCGCCAAGCTGCCCCAAAGCAGCCTGCTGCAAGCCAGCACCAAGCTGCGACTGAGCAATTTGTGCCGCCTGCGCCTGTGGGACGCCCTGCGACACCAGACGGCGAATGTCATTATCCACCGACATCCCGCCGCCACGAAGACCTTCCGCCTCGGTCAATGACTGTGCAAGCTCTGGGTTGGCCGCAAGAAAAGCCCTAGAAGCCCGTGTCCCCAACCGCTCAACATCTGTAAGGTCTGCCCTTCGCTGCATACTATCTAACTCTGCTCCGCTCTTTTGCAGTTCTCTCGCAGCATATTGCTGCTGCCCAAGGAGACCCGGTACATAATCTTCGCCCTCCCCGCTACCACGAAGCAGCGTGTTAATGTCAGCAAGCTCAAGTTTGTTATACTCTGGGCGATAACGCTGCTCTGCCGAAAGCAACTCATTCTGAAGCTCAGGGTTCGCCATGCCACGGATGAAGTCCAGCGACGACTGGCCGGGATCAACTTGAGCCGGGGGAGGCGGCGCGGAAGGCATTGTTACTCGGGAACCCATAGCTTAGAAAGTGTTAATGACTGTCTTTAGTTTGCTGAAGTTGTAAAAACGTGGCGTTGGCTTTCCGTTGAACTCCCGTGCCCAGCCAATTTTTGGAAGCGGGAAGGGGATGTGGGAGTATAGCGTAGCCAAACCGAGCGGCCCAACAACCAACTCAACCCACCAAGCATCAGCTTCTTCAGGGCCAACCCAGCGTTTGTAATCAGATTGAATGCAGGGACGGGCCAAAGCGAGGGCGGATGGCTCTGAATAGCAGTACCCGTGCTCCAGATAAAGCCCATGAACTCTAGGGAAATCAGGCCCATACAACTTGATGGCTTCGGCTATGGCTGACATTCATTACAGGGATGAGACGGCGTAAACGTCGCTGAGGCTTGTGCCGTAGGAATAGAGGACAAAGACCATCGCCTGACCAGCGGTGAGCGTTGCCGGGAAGGAGCCACCAGCAGTCTGCCAAGCGGGCCACGTCATGTTAATGCTTCCCGCTGGGCTCTTGTTGTTCTTAAGAGCAAAGATGTTTACCGCGCCAGCAGCCTGACCAGCAACCGTAAACGTGGAGTCTCCAGCCAGCAGGATGCGGGCATTGCTTGCGACAGAAAGGTTTAGGGCAATGGTCCCTGAGGTTGTGTAGCCCGTTTCTGGAGCCAGTTTAAGCAAATCCGCCGTAATAATGCTTGTGTCAATTGCTGAGGTAACCGTCAAAGATCCCACCGTGTAAGACGCAGTGGAATCCAGCTTCTGCGGGGAAATGCCGCTGTCCTTAACAATGATGGAACCGCTTGAAAGCTGGGTGCTAACGTCATCAACCGCACCAGATGCGAATGTCGCGCTGTTAACAGCGGCGTTAAGATTGGTCGATGTAACCTGATCGTTAGCGGCGTATGTGTTACCTGTTAAAAGAATTGCCATTGTCGTATTTTACCACGTTTACTGCTTAGAACTAATCGTAAGATCGGTTAGCTGAGAGGTTAGCTTAAGTGCCCTAATCTTGGGCCTGCCCTGAGTGGGCGAAATGGTGAACTGCGCCCCGTACCCGCGCACGTTGTTGCACCGCCCTCGCACCGACGCATCTTCCGCCACAGCCAGCTTCTCGCCCAGAAGGGTGCCAACCGAGTCAAGGGCTTCAACCGAGTCCGGGTTCTCTGTCTCAAGGCTGATGGTTGCGTCAGACTCGTTACTCTCGGAGCTTTCAAGCTGAAGCTCAAAGGAGTTGTAACGCTTGCGGTCCATTGTCCCAGCGGTGTATTGCCTTGTGGTAACGTAGGAAACAATGTCGTGCGGGGTGGCCGGATAGCTCACCTGATTGATAATCACGTCGTTGTCGTCATCGCGGTCATCAATAACGTGGATGCCTCCAAAGGAGTTCACGGCGTACAGCTTGTTCAAGGAATCGGCTCCAGCACGGATAAGGTTACGCACATTCCAGTTGGGTGTGTCAACCGTATCAACAGACTCCCAGCCTTGGGTCAGGAAGTTGTAAACAAGAATGGCGTTGTTTTCTATAGACGCACCAATTGGAACCGAGAGGTAGTAACGGTTGTCGTGGTAGATGGCTACGGCGTTCTTGGCGTAGTCTGGGTTAATCTGCTTGATGATCGGGTTAATTGATTCGGACAGCGGAATTGATGCACCGCGCAGGTTGTATAAGTCTTCAAATGTCATGGCGTAAACGCCGTTGTCCGAAAGGAAAAGAATCTGGTTGCCCACCTGTACAACCGACTTGCGGGCCAAGCAACCCACTTCACGGGTAATCTCCTGCACCACGGTTGCGGCTAGGTCTCCACTGACGCCACGCACAAGGTGGATGGTGTTCCGATTGAAGATGACGAGGTTGTCCTCGGTGAACGGTTGGATGGCCACCACGAAGTCTGCGCCACCCGACGCGATGCGGTAGTTGGCGTAAATTTGGTCGTAGGTGTTGGTGTCCAAGATGTCGGACGCAATAATCTCGTCCCTAATCCCACGGTTTGTAATCGTTGGGGAGCCAGAGCTTCCAGCCATCGTGTACAGGTACGGCATCCACAGACGCCGCTGGTGGTAAATGGCAAACGGCGGGGCGGGCATGTGGCTAAATCCTGTGCCCACGGAAATCTTGCGGCTGTAAACCACCTTATGCGCCCCAAGGTCATCAACGGCAGCAAAGAAGGTAAAACTGTTTGCATTTGGAACCGTAGCAACAACATATCCCGCGCCGTTCTCCACCAACCCAGAAGACCCCTTGTCAATGACGTAAACGCGCTCTCCAACAGTAAGGCCATGTAGCGTCTCATTGACGGTTACAACACCGTCTGAAATTACGGTATTGTTGTTTGCATCCAAGTAGATTGGTTGCGCGTACGCGCCGTTTTCGACTAGGGTAAAGGCAGGAGTTCCGGTAAGAACCCCGTTCCATTCCAGTGCAGTTAACCCATCCCGGAAGATGAAAACCTTATCGAACGCCTGAAGCATACCAACGTCAGCCGAAATGCTTACGCCAGCGGGGTAGTCAATTTCAGTGGATGTTCCATCGGACAACTTGATTGCGTACGCAAACCCATTTGTAGCAATGACAATGTACTCCGTGTTGTTCGTGTTTGGGTCGGAGAAAAGGCATGAGCCATAAACGGCGTTTACAGCGTCATCCTCAAGGCGGGGAGAACCAACAACGGCGGTTCCCGCAATGCTGCCAGAAAGGCCCACAACGGTAATTGTGATTTGGGTCGAGCTAGTTACCGTAATCGGGCGGTTCCCGTTGGGATCGGGTGTAAGGCCGGTAATGCCGGAAATTTCCGCTAGGGTAGCTGTTACAAACGGATGCGCGGTAGCAAAGTTGATGGTAATGACGTTCCCTGCTCGGCTGATCGAGCTAGCCGTTGTATTGGCGTAAAGGTAAAACGGCAGGCGCAGCGCAGCCGTATTGGTCGTAATTTCCGTGTCAAAGTTGGTGATGCCCTTGCGCGGTTGCCATGCCCCACCAAGATCCATGCGCCCATTGGACGAGTACGCTATCTCTCCGGGCTGAAGCTGGTCTGGACGAAGCCGCGCATTTACGCGGTTAAACGCGACATCACCCTCGTCAACCATAACGTTGTCAAGGGAACCATAGTTGCTGTACCTCGGCATGTTTTTAGTATAGCCTAAGAATTAGCTTCACTGTGGCAGATTACCGGTACCTCGCTGTTTTCTTGGCAATGGCTTTAGGCTGCGGGACAAACTGCTTACCGGCCTTCATCCCCTTGCGCTTGGCGCGGTTTGTCGCGCTCTTTTCAGCGGCAGTCATGGACTTCCACGCGGCGTCTGGAAGGTAGCGTTCGCCAGTTTTAAGGCTGGGCTTTCCCGAGTTGGTGCGCCATGCCTGCCTAGACCAGTCTCGTAGGCTACGCTGTTGGGGTTTCATTTGGACGTGGTAAGGGTTTCACTTAGACGTGGTGTAGCCCCCGCCAGCCTTCTTGTACTTCACGGCTAGAAGCTGTGCCTTGCGCGCCGACCATTGGCCCGGACGGCCACCCTTTGATCCAGACTTGATGGTCTGGAACAGCCGCTTACGCATGGTGGGCTTCGTGTAGACGCCCGCCGAGTTGACGGTAGAGCGTTTCACTTGCACTTCTTCCGCTTGCCGTACTCCATCATGCGCTCGCGTTTACCCTCGTTCTTTTCGTGGCGCATCTTCTGCTTGCGCGAATTGTACTTCTCTTTGCCTTCCATTTTTGCGTACATGGTATTAACAGTTCCAAGCCTTTCGGCTCCAGTAGTTTGCGCTAAGTTTGTTGCTTGTTCCCTTAATCCCACCAGACCTAGCGCAGTAACTTTTCTTGCGGGCAGGGATTGATTTCTTAATGGTCATGTTGGCATCACCAAAGCGTACAACTCGCTCCTGACCGCCTTGGCATCCCTTGACCACAAACTTCTTGCCACCTTTAACGTCCCGTCTAGGGCTATTACAGGGCAATTGGCGGGGGTTTAAGGGCATGGTAGCGGTTTGAGGAGAAAACCTCTTAAAAGGGCTTTAATGGGCGTTTAAAGGGCAACGGGCGGGTTTAGGGCTCAATGTTGGTACCTTACAAATTGGCGTCTTCCTCGTTCTCCTTGCTTTGCTTTTGCCGAATCCTGTCCAAGTTGTTGGCCTGCTTGATAATCCACCAGCAGGAGACCACACTAACCGCCAAAGACGCTACAAGCGCAAAGATGTGCAGTACATCCGTAACCATCTGCATGCTGGCAAGCGTCGTAGACCAGCTAAACAAATTAGCGGCAAAGATTTTCATTGGCTGTAAATTGTCGTTCATTTGGTAGAAACGGTCTTAGGCCGTGATCCAAACCACCATGTGAGCGCAGTCGCAGCGGTAAATACGAGGTCGGACACCAGTGCGGTGCGGGTCACAGGGTCCAGATTACCACGAAACGCGAGAAGCGAAATGACGGCAGCGAGTGCCCACGTCAGAGCTGGGCGCGTGAAGCGGCGGAAGGAATCGACTACCACGGCAAGGTTTGCCGCCCAAGGGGCAGCTTGTGCCGGGATGCCCACAGAGTCCTCGTTAGCCGACTGCTGGGAGGTTGTGAAAGCCTTTAGCTCCTCCTCCTTAATCTTCAGCTCCGACAACGCCTTGGCCTTCAGGATGTCCACCTCAGCGTTCTTGCGGTGCGTGTAGCTCTCGAACCACTTGTCCCCAAAGCTCAGCACCTTTCCGAGAATCGTGCCGCCTAATGCTGATGAGAGAAAGCCGAGCATATCAACCTTTGCGCGTCGTCAAATAACGGAAGCAGAAATAGGGGAACCAGATGATCCACGGGATGCGCCGGATCTTCACGTTGCTGGCGATCACCTCCGGCTTGTCAGCGTTCCAGCAGGTGACGCGGATGGGTGAGCCGTCCTCCGACACGCACGCTTTGATCAGCCCGTTGCGCGTGGGCTTGCGCCCCGGCGTCCAATAGTTGTCGAACTGCCCGAGCTCAATGTCGGTCTGCTTGCCGCGCCCAATGGTGCAGCCGATGAATCGCCAGCCGTCGATTGAGCCCTTGATTGTCACGGCAGACACGCCTGCGCCTGACGCCAGCGAGCACGCCCGCCACTCGTAATTCGCTCCGCGCACGGCATCGACGCAGTTCTCTCGGCCTGCCACGATATAGCGACCGTTGATTACCGCGTTCGTGCAGTCGCTGAACTTCATAATGTCATCGTAGTCCTGCGGATTCGGCGGGTTCACGAAGCCCGACGTGTCGGGGTTGTTCCCGTAGTACGACTGCCAGTTGGCGTCAGGTTGATTTCTCGATGACATCGGCGGCAGGCTTTGGCTTGAGCTCCTCGGCTAGTTCAGACGCCCACTTGCGGAGAGCTTCGTGCTGGTCGGCGTTCAGAGCGGCGATGCGAGAGGCTGCGTAGAGCTGCTGGAGCTTGTCAAGGGAGGTCATGTTAGTTGGATTCGAGTGCGAATACGCGGGCGCGTAGTGCCTTATTTTCCTCGGCAAGCTCCTGCACCGCTTTGAGGATGCCGTAGCTGAGGTCCGTCTGGTAAATAGCCTTCAAAGGCACCTCGTCAGTACGCGATGGGTCGAAGCCGTCCGCATCCACAAACTCTGGAGCCACCGTCTCAACTTGCTGCGCGATTACGCCGAGATTATAGTCGTCGTGCGTCTGGTCTTTGTATTTGAACTTCACCACTTCAATCGCGCACATCTTATCGAGGTACGATTCGACCGGAATGATGGCGGTCTTCACTCGCTCGTCAGAGAGATTGACGTCGTTGGCCTGATAGTTGGCGATGCCTCCGTTTGATCGAACCGCAAACCGGGTCGCCCCGGAGTCGTAACAGAACAGCATCTCATTGCCGGTGTCGTTCGGGGCGGCGGCTGAATAGTTAACGACCATGCCGCGATTGCTCGACGCGCTTGTGCTTTGAACGCTCCACGTCCAGTCGCCAGCTCCCGCCCGCACAACACTGCTACCAGATGGAACGCCAGCGATGGTTGGCGCGGTGGCAGTTCCGATTAAGACGTTGCCTCCTGTCGTAACGGTCATCAAGTTCGAACCAGCACCTCGAAAGACCAAATTATTGGTGCCTGTTCCTGCTGGTCCGATGTTCCATCGTTCCGCGCCAGACCAATTCATCGTGATTCCTGTGTACCCAACGTCAGCGCCGCTGCTGTCGCTGTCTCCCGTAATCGTGAGCACTGTTTGGCCGGTGGAAGACAAGTGCAACTGGCTAGCCGGACTTGCAGTCCCGATGCCGACGTTTCCGCCAGATGCTCCACCTGTAATAACAAACGGCGTCGTGCTTCTTGTAGCATTGACGACACCAAAATCGTTCGCGGCTACTACACCGGCTCCAATCCTAAATTGGTCGTTTGTGGTTGGCGTAAAAGTTATCTGAGACCCGCCTGCTGTGTTGCTAAAATTAGCTACCGAGTTTGCGGCAGTTCCTTTGACTTCTAATGGCATACTCGGACTCGCAGTCCCGATGCCGACGTTGCCGCCCGCCAAGATGATAAGCCGGTCAGCAACGCCGACCTCGGTAATGCCGAATTGACCGCTGCTGCCGCCACCGACGCGCCATTGCTTGTTGCTCGCGCCGCTGTTGGTGTTTATCCAGCCGCTATTTGCGACGGTGTTCTCAAGCGCGCCGGTGACGGCGAGGCCGGTGGAGGTAATGGACGCAACAACCGTCCCGCTTGTCGTGGTGTTGTTCGCGGACGCGGCGAAGTAATGACCCGTCGCAGAGTTCTGCGCGGCTGACCCGCCGCCGTAATAAATGTCGTTAAGAGTGGCCGTGGAAAACGGATAAAAGACTAGGAAATCCTCCTCCGCGTTCGTGTAGTGCTTCACGACTACCTTCGCGTCTTTCGTCGTAGCGTTTGTGCTGTTGCTCGCCATCGTGAGCGCACCAATAGTGCCGATGGCTGAGATGCCACCCGTCGCGCTCAACGTCGTAAACGCACCCGTGCTCGGCGTGGTGGCTCCAATCGTCGTCCCGTCAATCGTCCCGCCGTCGATGTCCGCCGTGTCCGCGACGAGCGAGTCAATGTTCGCCGTGCCGTCGATGTTCAGATTGCGCCACTCGTGGCCGACAATCCCGAGGTCGTAGGTGTCGTCGGTCGCTGGGTTGATGTCGGACGCCACCCGAGCGTTGAAATTGACCGTGTCCGCGTTGCTGCTGCCGAGCACCGTATCGTCGTTTACCGTGAGATCGGTGGTCGTGAGCAAATCCGCATCGCTGATGGTTACGCCGGAGTTTTGTACCAGCTTGCCGGTCGTGCCATCAAAGCGCACAACAGCGTTGTCAGTCGAAGACGCAGGACCAACAACATCGCCGCCAAGCGACGGTGCGGAGTTGGTCACTGTAAAGCTCGGATAGCTGCCGCCGACACTAATTCCCGTTCCCGCCGTCAGCACCACTGTCTGATCCGGTGCCGTGTTCGTGACCGTAATGCTGCCAGACGACGTAATCGGCCCACCGCTTACGCTTACACCAGTACCAGCGGTCAAGTCCACACTCGTAACCGTTCCCGCTCCATTGGTCGTCCACTCAACATCAGTTGCCCCAGCATTAACCGTAAGCACCTTGCCCACATTACCCGTGTAATCGGGCAGTAGGTTGTCTCGCGCCCCCGCCGCGCTGGTAGCACCTGTGCCACCATTAGCAATTTGAAGGGTGCCCGTAATCGCGTTAAGCGAGTCAGGCGTGTCCAGCAGCAGGGTTTTGAAGACGTCCATTTTACAGGTAGTTAAGCTCTTGAGCCTCAATCACGGCATCGGTTGATGCCTCACGAATGGCCCGCGCCTTCGTAATCATCTGCCGTGTCCAATACGCTGAGCTGCCAGAAGGCATTTTGAAACCAATGCTAGCCGTAGGGTCCGTCACTGTGTCAAAGGTAACACGAATGTCCGCCCCGCCAACCTGAACAAGAACATGCGTCGTATTGCTGTTCAGCGTCCAGTTCAGCACATTCTCCGCAGCAGCCCCAATTGTGTTCTGCCTGTGAATGGTGCCATCTTGGGCAATCGCCTGAGACGGTGTATTTACGATGCGTGCGTTAGCCATGATCTTTAGACGGTAAAGGGTGAAGCCTGAACAGCAGCATCTGTGCTGGCAGCGCGGATCATCTTGGCCGCATCAGCCCGACGGGCGGACCAGAAGTCATTGTAGCCGCTCTTAAACATGTGCCCATTGCTGGCTGTTGGCGTAGAGCCATCAAACGTAACCATAATGTCGGCACCCTGAACATCAACAAAAACAAACTTTGTGTTCTCGTTGTAGAACGTGGACGCAAAGCTCACGGCGGCAGTTGACACCGCAAGCCGCTGGTCGGCCTCTCCCGGCGTCGGGACTGGATAAAGATTAACTGAAAATGTGTTAGCCATAAATTAACGCGATTGACGTGAGATGTATGTTGAAATGCGCCGGTAAAGCGAGTTGTTGTTCCTCTGGGTCTCTGCCTTTTCCAATTCTATCATTAGGTATTGCTGGGCAACCTGCTCCTCCGCCATAGCCTTTTCAATCTGGCCATCCATTCGCAGGAAGTCTGCATAAGCTGCATGCGCCACATACTGGAAGAACTCGTCCGGGATGTCCGTGGAGTTTACCGTAAATGGCACGCCAGAAGCCTTAATAAAGCCAACCCAGAAGCCGTCAAGGCTACTGTAGTTGTTAATGACGTGCGCCCCATCGAAGTCCACATAGAACTCGTACTCGTTCGCGGAAACGATGTTCAGGGGGTTGTTCGCCCAAATGCGGTTGAAGGACTCAATCTCTGGGATGGCCACCGCAATAACCGTACCGCTGCCCGTGTACGTCTCGCTGCCTGTCCCCGTAGTCAGCTCGTAGGTAAACGTGTCATTGGCCACCGTTGTGGTGTCAACGCCCGTAACCTGAAACGTACCATTGGGCGTAACCGTTCCAGACAGCCCAGCAACCGTAACGTACATCCCATCAACGAAGTCCACCGCAGTAGAGCACACAGCCGTAACCGTTGTGCCGCTGCGTGACGCTGATGTAATCGACTTGCTCGATGGGGTAAAGGTTCTAGCAATCACCCCATCAACCGCAGGACGCGCCTGCGCCCCAATAATGTAACGAGGCCACACCTGACTAGACCCGTAAGCCTGCCGAATACGGCGGTTTACGAAGTTCAGGATGCTGGTCTGCTCGTTGCTCGTGAAGTTTGAAACGCCGCAAAGCGACCTAATCAAACTAAAGAGGTCAGTGTAGGTTCTATTGGTCACAGTTTATTGGGCGAAAGGTGGGGGAACTTCTTCTGAAAATACTGCATGAACTCGCGGGAATGCAGCTCCTTGTGGCCGTACTTCTGCTGCATGCGGAAGAACTCCCACTCAGGGATAACGCCAATGCAACGACCCAGACCGGGCAAATCCTTCTTCTGGACACGCTCCCGAGCCTGCTCCGCAGCCTGCATCTCCTTAGCTTTCTCCATCTCTTTCTTCAGCTGCATGCCAGTCTTAATCTCACGAATGAGGGCATCATGAATCTGCCCGTCGTGGTACTTGGGAAACGATGTAATTAACTCCATAAAAAAGGGGCCACCCGTATAGGTGGCCCCCATTATAACAGACTCCTGATTCCTTAGACTCGGGAGAAGTCGATCACCTGAAGGGCGATCACAATCTCACCAGCCGTAATGGAAGCAATAGCCGCATCGTTCACCTCGATAACAACCGGGGTGGCCGTAGCAACCATCTTGACCGGCAGAACGCCACCCGCGATGGTCGTTGTACCAGCAGACTGAACGAACGCATCGCCAGTGTTGGCGACGGGCGCGGTCATGGCGTCAACGTCAAGAGCGTCGATGAACTCGTCCGGGTCGGCCAGAGTTGTGCCAACGTCGATCACGAGAGAAGTCGAGCCAACAATGGCTGTCTTCTCCCAGACTACGCAGGACAAAACACCGGAACCAGCCGGGAGCTTGAACAGGTTCTTCTGACCACCGTTGCCGATGGCCTGAAGATCCGTGAAGGACAGCTTAGCAACATAGTTGATAAGCGTACCAGCGGACTCGTTAATTGTCAGTTGTGGCATTTGATTTATTAGCTGAGGGCCGTGATCTTGCCGTGGGCACCGGGATGGTTGACCAGCAGCGTGAGGGTTGTGTCAACATAACCACGCTCGCCACCACCGAGGTTTGGCAGGCGGGTCGAACCGAGGCCGATCAGCTCCGCCACACCGTAGTAGTCGGGGTTGACCAGATATCCGCTGTCCTTGTTAACCGTGTCTGGAGCGCAGTCAGGGTTCATGTTGACGATGCTGACCATACCATGGTCAGACTCGTACATCTCAACCGCGAGCTTGATGGTCTTGCTGTCCGCGGTCTGTGTAACCTGACGGTACACCGTGTTGGTGCTGCCGGAGGTACGGGCGTAGTCAGCAATGACGCGACGAAGAGCCGTGTCAGCAACCAGCGTGAGGTTGTTCGTTGTGCCAGTCACGCGATAGATCGACGTGATGAGGTCATTGAACGCGCTCTCGGTCAGGGCACCGGAAGCATGGATCGAGGCAGCAGGAGTGCGGAAAGCCGCCGGAACGTCCGATGGGCCAGCCGAGTCAATCCAGTCACCGAGACCACGCACACTGTAAACGGTGCCAGCACCGTCTTCAGCCGCACGATCATTTGTGGAGCACAGGGTCGCTTCCACGTCACGCTTGATCTCGCGGACAGCCTTGGCCTCAGCCTGAGCAATCTTCGCGGGACCAACGGACTCCACAGCGTTCTGAAGATCAGAAACCATGAAGTCGCGGCGGAACTTCTGGACGTAATTGCCCAGACGAGCGCGACCGCTGAACTTGTCGGTAAAGGAGGTGACATCGGCACCCTCCGCAACGCCGGTCGTAACCGGAGCCGAGAGGCTGTCAACTGTCCACTCAACGAATGTCGCACTCGCCTTGCTCTTTGGAGCAGACGAAAGGACGGGGGTCTCCTCGGGAGCGAGGATGGTCAGGATATCCGTGAGGTCTTCACGGTTGGAGACACCAGAACCGGGATTGGTTGTGTCGAATGTATTAGAAAAAGCCATGATGAATAATTACTATTTACGTTTAGAATGCTGTAGGGCGCGGAGAGCAATGAAGTCTGTCGTAGCACCAGATGAGCTAAACCGTTGTTGGATGTCTTTCACGGCCTTGACGGCGCGTGTCTCAGGCTGCTCGCTCTGGGCTGAGCTGCTTGCCTGCATCGAAGGAGGATTAAGACGCGCAGACGGCTTTGACTCGACAATGGGCCTGCGCCCGTAAATCGAGTTTGCTGCGTGGGCCACCATGTATTCCATGTAGGGCTCCAGATCGGGAACAGACTCCATTGCCTTTTTAAGAAGAGGACTCTCCTTTAGGATTTCGTACTGTTTCCGCACATCGTTGTCATCGCCCTGCATCCAGTTAAGCTCTGTCTTAATCGCTTCCGAAAACTGCTGCTTAACAGCAACGCGATTCTGACGGGCATTAACCTCTGCAAGTTGAGCCGGGAGGAAGTCCTTGCGAGCCTTTTGAGAGTCTCGCATAACCTTACGCACCTGCGCCTTAGTGTAGTCCTTGCCATCAATTGTGGCCACAATGTCTTCGGCACCGAGGTGCTCGTTGTGCCACAGAATATCTTCTGCCCACTCAATGGCCTCATCCACTTCCTTGGCTTTGGCTTGAAGTTTCTCCACCGTATCAATGTCACCAAAAGGATTGTTTTCAATCTTCTTGGTTTCCAGTGGATCTTTCTGCGTATCCCGCTTGACTAGTTCCTGCTTCAGAGCATTAAGCTGTTCCTCGGCTTGCCTACGTTTTGCGGTAAGCTCACCGTATCGGGCTACTGCGCGACTGCCCAGCTTTTCAGCTAGTTCGCGCAAATCCTGCTCTGACATGGACTCTAAGTCAATCTCCTTACTTGACTTTGAAAGAACATCCGACTCCTCTGCGGGCTGTTGTTCGGACTCGTTAACGCTCTCCGCCTTCGGCGCGTTACTGGTCTCGTTCTCAGGAGCTTCCTGTGAACGATTTTCCTCAACCTCCTGCTGAGTTACCGGCTGTACAACCTTAGCGTTAATTACCTCGGAGCTAATCTTGGGCTCCCCAATAACTCCCGCTTTGGCCGCTTTGCGCTGGTGTGCGTACATACCGAGCGCAAGGTTATCTGACTGTTCCACTGCATTTTTGACACCCGCAGCGTTGGGTGATTGGACTTCATTAGACATAGTTCGCGCTCTCTATTCGCCGGAGCGGTTGCGATGGGGCATTATAACGCACCTTTTTGGTGCTCTAAAAAAGAGCCTACTGCATGCCCTGACGCTTCCTAAACAGGATGTCTTCTGCTTTGCACATCTTCAGGATTTGGTCGTACACCAATATCTGGCCTGAGATTTGTTGCATCTTTTCAGTTGGGGCATCGAACAGAGCGGAGATGCAAGCCTCGCGCTCTTCGCTAATTGATTGCAAGAAGTCCGCAAACTGCGAAACGTGAGACAGGTGATCCAACGATTTTTCTAGTGACATAATTTACTACTGAGGCATTGCCTGAGTGTTCACGTTGCCCATAGCCGCTGGCTGTGTTCCAATGCGCCCAATCTGGGCGTTCTGGGCCTGCTGCATCTGGAACGTGTACTGCGCGGAGTACTTTTCGAGACGGCCCCGGAAGGACTCGTCCTGCTGCAAACGCTGCGCCACGTCCGGCTGCTGGGCGTACTGCTGGAGGATTTGCAGCGCAATTTGCGCCCCGTTAGGACGGGCGGGCATTTCAATGCCAGCGAAGATTTTGGTAAGGTCATCCGTAACACTCTTGACCACCTGCTGCTGCCCTGAATCTGCGGGCTGAAGAATAGAGTCAGCGGCAATTGGATCAATGGCGTTAGCAGACATTTCAAGAAGCGCGTCTGGGTCAATTCGCCCATTTCGATCAAGCTGCATCAGGCTCACAAGCTGGTTCAGCTTGGACTCCTGCGTTTCTGGATCGGAGTTCAGAACGTCGTAGGCAATAACGATGTCGAAGTTCTCGTCAGGGTTGCCCTTGTCGAAACGCATTGGATCGGGCACGCCAGTAACGCGGAAGAACACCTGATCGGGACCAAACCGCTGGAAGCAGCGGAAAGTCATCTTAATCACTTCTTGAACGTGGCTAAGGAACTTGTCCAAGATGAACTGACGCTTAACCCCAGACAGCGGGTCATTTGCGCTAAGGCCAACCAGCCGGTCAGCCACGTCGATCAGGGTGCGCTCCATCTCAACGGAGCCGGGGTTGTACTGCGGCGTAGGGCCAAACTGGAACTCACCGCCACGGCGGTATGGCACAAAGCGGCCCGGTCCCCAGTCGCTGGGGGCGTTGCCCACAGGGTGCATGATCGGCGGCAGGGTGGCCATCGAGTTGCGGTCAATGCGGCTATCGCGCTCCACCTTAACCTGCCACTGGATGCCACGCAGCGTGTCGGACATGCTCTGCACATCGTACACGCGCTTGGACGCCTCACTAAGACGGGTAACTACCACCGGGTAGTCCTCGTATCCGTTCATCAGCTCAAACTTGGCATAGGGCTTAACGTCGCCCATCTTGGCCGAAAGCTCGCGGTGGAACACCGTGCAGTAGATGCCCTCGGAATTGTCAATTGGGTCAATCAAACGCTGGTAGCCATAGACCACCTCAACCAGTTCGTCGGCCTCGTAAACAACGTCATCCCACAGCAGGGTTTTGCGTGTGTTGTTCTCCTGACCAATCGTGTCCACGTTAACGCCCTTGTAGTGCTCAATAACGTAGTCCACCCACTCCTCATCCCAGCCCTCGGTAGCAACCTTGTTCTTTAGCTCTTGGGCGGTAAAATAGGTGCGCCAGAAGCAGAAGGGGGCACGCTGCGGATCAGCAACGTAGGACGGGAAGAAGAAGTCGCCATCAGGGGTAAGGGCCTGAACCAGCGGGGCATCCACCTGCCTACGGCTTACCGGAATCTCGGCAACGCCGGTCTTCCGCAAGTCCTTCACCGCTTTTCTTGCCCGCTTTTCGTTTATCGAGGGATAAACCGACTTGAGCAGATCAACAACCTGATCGTCAGCAATCCCATCCACAATGGCCTGTCCAAGCTGCGGATCGTTCTGGGCAATCTGGTCGAGGTTGAGGCTCTGCAAGAAAGTGCGGTCCTCGCGCTGCCAGCCAACGTAAGTGATAGCAATGCCGCGCTCAAGCATGTGGTTGCACGAAGCCTCCATCTCCTTCTTGAAGCGAGGAATGTAGCTGCTGACCATCCACTTCAGGAACGAGCTGATAACACGGGCGCGGGCCATGTCCCCCATCTCCACGGGGTAAGCGCGGATGTTCGCCCGCTGCATGGACGACATAAGCAGCGAGACATAGCTGTTAATGCGCTCATCAATGACGTGCGCCTCAGAGTCAGACGCGCCCTCCCATGGGAAGGCATCCGAGCCATGCTTGCGAAGATCCCGAGTCTTACCCGGCCAGATGTTGTTGCGGTCATCGTAGCTCTGGCGGCACTGCTGGAAGTAAGGCTCTAGGTCGGCAAGCGTGTTCTCGTATGCACGACGCAGAGCGTTTACGTTAGGCTCTTTCTCTACATACGTCAGGGATTTCTCGTCGTTGTCGGGAATCATAGGTTTTTGAACTTGTCGATAAACTGGCCAACGGCCCTATGCGTGAAGGTGGGGTGTACCCCAATCTTCTCGCAAATGGTACGCGGCTTCAAATTGTCTGGGTTGCCGGTAAGCTCTCTGTAAAGAATCTCGAACCCCAACAGGCGATCCACATGGGCATCAATCCAGTCGTCATCGCACGTCTCATCCCATGAGGGATGCGTGGCGGTAGGTCGTTCCTGTATTGTCTGTAATGGCATGAACCGGGAATTTCTTGTTCTTGAGTTTACCACGCAACTTTGGTGGAATCAGGATGGCGCGTTTACCGCCAACGCCTTGTATGTTTCCATAAATCCAACGGGGGTTCGGAGCATCGTGAACGTAGTCCGCTTGCAGGACATCTGGAGAAAACTCCGGGATGTCCATGGCCAGCCTAATTTTTACAACGGCACCCTCGGTGAACCATGTGTTCTTGCCGTGGCCCGCGTAGTCTTCGGGCGTAAGTTTCTTTGCTTTGAGTAGCATGAGATCGTTGACGTTAACACCAAGCTCCTCTGCTAGTTCTGTAATTTTAACCTTCATTAGTATCCGCCCTTTCTTTTTACTGCTTTCATGGAAGTTTCTTCAATGTAGTCCAAACGATGAACCGCCGCGTATCTGATCACGTCGACAGGATCTTTCAGTGGGTGCTCGCGGCTGCTGCCGTCGTATTCTTGCAGGGCCAAGATGATGTTTTCGCATCTGTCTGAAACGTAAAAATGAGGGCGGTTGTTTGCGTCGATGGGCCTACTCATGTCATACGAAAGCTTGTCTTGGATGGCTTGGATTCCCGGCTCCTCGTCAATGCCCGGAGCTGGCACCGTGATCAGGCCCTCTCGGCTCAGGTCTGAAATGTAATCGCTTTGCCCGCCGTGCTCACTGGAATATTTTGTTGCCCCCATTCGCGGATCAATAATCCGCTCAAAGACCTGTTCGCCCTCTTCAATCGTTCGGATGAGCTCAACGTAATCCTTAACCCCGTATCCAAGCTTTTGCTTGCAAGCTTCTCCGTTGACCCACTTGCCACCACGCTCCACCGCCCAGTCCCCGTGGGTTGAATCCGGCCACTCCCTGTAAACGTACCAAGTGTCCGTTGCGTCCACGGCTATCCAGCACATGAACCACGGCTTGCTCCCGGCGGGGTCAATGACCATGTACCGCGTGCATTTGCCAATGCGGCCCATAAGCTCGTCGTGCTTGACCACGTTGATCGTCGATTGAAACTTAGGGAACCGCGTCGATATGTTTCTGGTCGGTACGCCGTAAAGAGCCGTCAGGGAATAGTTGTCGTCGTTCCTTGCCGCACACTGCTCCAGAAGGTTTATGTAGCCAGACCACGGATTGTCTTTGGAATGGAAATAACAAATGGCCGTGTTCATGGACTCATTCTCTTGGTAGTACGGCACCTTTTGCGGAAAGGCCAACCCCTCCGAAACGCTCCTTGTTTCCACCGTCTTGGCCCGCTGCCTAAAATACTTAACCGTTTCCGTCTCACCGTCTTTCGGTGTAAACGAAATTAAGAGCTTGGCATTAAAGGTGGCCAGTCGTATGTAGAGGCGATCAATTAGGTCCATGCCCATCAGGTACTCGTCCAGCCACGCCCCAATGTTGTGCGTAACCGGCTCCCGGCACCCAAGCTCCATACCCTCAAGGATGGTATCGTCCTGCATCCATTGCGTGTAAAACTTAAAGATAATCTTAGACCCGTTGGGCAAAACTAAGGCGTTGTCCGTAAAGCCGTTCTTAAACGAGAAGTTGATATTGCCAACAGACGACAGCACCCTTGTCTTAAACTCAGACGGTAGCCACTGGTACACCGCCGACTGCTGCACCAGCACACTAATTTCTTTGTTCTGGCTAAAGCAAAAGATTAGCGACTTTGGATTGTCCATTGCCGATCTGACAATCTGGCGAGCGCAATACTGGGTCTTCCCACTTCGGTTGGCACCAAACAAAAGCAGGGTCTTGAAGTTGGACAATCCGGTGTCGGCGTATCCCCAATGCGGTAGGCTAAACCCGTAACGATACGGATCTTTCTCAGCGTTTTCGATGGCCTCATGGTACGCATCGTAAATTTGCAATAACCGCTCCGGGTCCATGACAGCCATCTCCTCCTTTGTCGGAGGCTTCAAAACCGGGTGCTCTCTCCACTTCATTTCCATGGCACCCCTATTCCTTAACCGGCGTTACATCAACCATCAATGACCCGTTCTTCATCTCGTTCCGGGCCTCATCAATCATACGCTTGGCCTCCTCAATCGACATCTTCTTGTGAGTGTGCTCAACGCGGGTCACGTTCTCGCCGAGGGCCGCAAAGCCCTTGTCCTGCGCTATTGCATATGGTATGACAAGATCCTTTAGATTCACCTTGCTTAGCTGGCTGTCGTCAGCCGCCAGCATCTTCAGCTTCTTCATGGCCAGCATACGCAAACCCTCAGCCATCTCAAAGCCATCTATCGCAAGCATCTTGCGCCGCTTCTCAATCGTGTCGGGGTGCCTAGCCTTCAGGTTTACCAGCGCCGAATAGTTCAGCCCAGTAATCCCAGCAATCTCATCATACGTTTTCCCCTCCGCAATAAGCTCTAAAGCAGTCGCGCACTCAGCAGGCATGCGACGCTCCACCAAATTGCCAGACCCCTTGGCCTCAGCAATTGCCGTGGCCGTAATCGTAGCAATGTAACCGTCTTTCAATTAGTCAAATGTACTTGTTACCAAACCTGCGTGCGCTTGTACTCCAAGGCATAACAAAGGTTACGTCCATAGACACTGGACCAATGCACATCCAAATCATCGCCTCATCCTTGTGGCAATAACCATTGCGCGTGTAGCTTACGTTAGCACCAATCGAAATGCGGTCGATGTCGTAGTCAAGGGACAGCAATCCAAACCCAAACCACACTGACAAGTATCTGTGCGTTCTCATGCCCTCACCGCATCAGACTTGCAAATGGTTGTCAAGCCCTTCCAATGTCCGATAGATCAAACGGCATTGCACCTATTGCCTGATAAATCAATCAAAGCCGAAAACATCCCCCAAACTTTCGGCGTACGCATTACGGCAACCCTACCTCCACTTTGCGCCTCACTTTACCCCACCCCCTTAAGTTTGCTTGACACACTTTCGATAAACCCCTTAAAACCCCGTTAGGGGCGCACAACGTGCGATCCGAGGCTTGGGGCCTCGGTCTTGTTAGAGCGCCACAGCCACGCATTACATCTTACGAAGTAGCCTTTTACGGATTTTTTACCAAGGGCAGGTTACTAATATATGTGTCGCACCCCCAACCTATGCAAGATGGCCCCCCCCCGGTATGCAGGTGGTGAGCGGAGCGAAGGTGGTTAGGGCGGTTTTAGGTAGGTGGCGAGCAAAGCGAGCGCTAGGTAGGCCACTACTAATGCAGGTAGTGAGCGATAGCGAACGCTCGGTTCCCCTCTACTTAAGTAGGTAGTGAACGGAGCGGAGCGGAGTGAACGGTCTTCCGGCGATTTTTTGGGGCTGTTGCAAGCGGTCGGCGGCAGTTTGTTGCGCTTTAGCGGCACCACGGGGAATGGATTACCACGGCCTGCTCTGTGATCTGGGCATGCGGAAGCCGCACCGTAGTAAAACCACAGTGCGGCTGTTTGCGCGGAGGTCGGCGGAACCCTAGTCGAAGCGAAGCGGAGACCAGGGTGTAGCTGACCGGAGCGGGAATCGGTCCAGTCAGGAGCGTTGCGCTACTGCCTGGACGGATTCCGGTTTGGTGGTTTGGTGGCTAGTCATGGATGTCGGGGTCTTTGCCCTTGTCGACCCAGATGCAAATGATCCAGAAGAGACAGGCGAGGGCGATGGCGTAGAAGCCGTCGGAGATTCTGTCATATATGTCGCGCATTTTAGTGTGTGAATTAGTCGAGTGATTATGCGTTGTCGAAGGTTGACTGTCGCCAGTTGGTGGTCGCGTCCGTGGTCCGTGCGGGCCAGTCCTGAAAGGCGCGGCTGGCTTGGTATTGGGCGGATGCGCTCACTGCGATCTTGGGAGTGAAGTGGGCGGTGCGCGTGTGGAGTCCGTCCTTGTAACGGAAGTGCGTATTGTCGCGGATCTTCCCTGAATACTTTGCGCCGGTTGCGGCGAGCACGCTTTCGTTGGTCGCGAACGCAAAGGCTCCGTTTTTGAGCACGCCGCCAACTAGAGGGGCGCGGGAGTCGCGAACGATGTCGAGTGTCCAGTGGTTCTTCGGGCGAGCCTCCAGCAGGGCAAAGGCGTAGTAGCCGGTGACATCGTTTTCCAGCGCTACGGTGCCCTGACTCTGGAAGGCGTGCGTCAGGATCTCGCTGTCGCACGTTGTTTCAACGTTGTGGTATCGGTCTGACGCAACGACGCCGTTGTGAATCAAGGCGGAGGAGCCGACAAGCATCGGGTGCGTGTTCTCTGGGCTTACTCCGCACGTTGCGGTGCGGGCGTGGATCAGGAGTGGGCCGCCGTTGCTGGTCGAGAAAGCGCCGTCGGTGAAGCCGTCGAAGAAGTCAGGCAACGACTCGCCGGGCGACGTCGTTGAAGATTTGATGTAACGGAGGGCGCCGCGAGGGCTGAGCCAAGCGGCTCCGAATCCGTCCTTCTCGGTTTTTGACATGGCGGTCCAGACGTCGGTGACGGTTTCGATCAGGCGCTTCGGGTCGTGTTTAAGGATGATGGCGATTTTGCACATGGTGATTATTGGGTCGATTGTTATTCGTTTTCGGTCGTGGCCGCGCCGGAGTCAGGATAACTGCCGGGGTTGAGGAGGCGGTGACGGGCTCGCCAGTAATTTTTGTCCCACTCGCAAAGCGGGATTGATTCTAGACCCGCGAGGGTCGTGGTCAGCTTGGGGGTGGGCGGTGGGAGTACCGCCAGCAGCTCCAGCAGCCGGAGCCACATCGTGATTTTGGTCTGGTCTATCGTGGCGGAGTGCAAGCGCACCTCGATGGTGTTTTTGCCGTTGGTCTGTACGGAGACGGCGCAATACCGGCCACTGCGCACATCTAGGTTGCAGTAGACGTTATCTCGGCGGGAGAGCGGGACAAGCTCGATCAACAGCGCGAGCCACTTCGTCATGTTGCGCTGCATCTTTTTGCGTGTGTTGATGTCCAGATGCCGAGCGTCAAGGTGAACATGCAACCCGCAGCTGCGGTTGGTGGAAAAGCCGACCGCTTCGAGCGTCTTGCAAACTCGGGTCAGGCGCTGGTCGAACGTGGCGCGGTCGAGTAGGATCTTCACCTCTGCGGGGGTGTGGTTGGGGAGGATGGTGCGGATGCTCCCGTCTGAAACTACTCGGGTGTAGTATGGAAGGTAATCAGAGAGCGAATCGTGGTCATATGGGGACGTGCCCTCGATTTCTATTCCTAGCGCTCGGCTGTAGCCGTAAAGTCCAGAGTCTTGGGGCGCGAGGTCAATGGAGCGGGCACGCTGAACGATTGTGCGCGGTTCTCTTGGCTGGTTTTCGGGGTAGCGGCGGAAGCCGATCGCGGTGTACACCGCATGGCGTAGCGAAGCGCCGAGCGCTTTTGCACGAACCACGCTTCCAATATGGCGGCGGGCCAAGCGGCTTAAACCCACGGGGCATGACCGGGGGTGAATAAACCAGATTTCCGAGTTCAGGAGGTAGCCGCAATACACATCGCTTTCAGCGGATTCCGCTCCGAAGGTTTTTGTCGCCGCGCGGTATGCGCGCAGGACGTCTGTAGCTGTATTTGAATCTTTTGGCAACCCGGTGAAGGGGCAGAAACGCGCTTCTGGCGCGGTGATCTGTGCGGTGAGCTTTCTGAACGTGGTTTTCATTGTGTGTGTTTTTTTTGGCGTGGCGTGGCCACGTCAGAAAGTTGGCGGATTCGGGGGTGCGGGTCGAGGTATTTCTTCGGGAATCTTTTGCAACTTGTTCGACGTGGAACGGTTTGCGGGCCGGTCGGGTGAGTGGCCAGCGCCGGAGTCCGGCGCGAAGAAGGGCCACGAATCCCGCAACTTGCTAGCAACGCGGTCGGCCAAGCCGGACCCAACCCCATAGAAGCTGATTGGGGATTGGGAGCTTCTATGAAGGAGGGCGAGCGGAGCGAGCGGTGCCCATTTTAAAGCACAACAAGGGTGAGCGCAGCGAGCGCTACCTTTGTTTGGTGCCTTGCTGGGCGTTGCGGGGCGCAGCACCCCGCTAGAATGGGGAGGCAGAGACGCAGGCTCTGCCGGGGGGAAAGGCTTTTCCCCCGTAAGAGAACGCTTACGATTATGACCTATCTCTTCATGCGCGTGCTTGCATGGGTTGAGCAATCAGCCATGAGGATTGTCGCAGGATAGGAGCTAGCGAGATGTATCGTAAGCAATACACGCAGGATGCTGGGAACTAGACAGCAAGCCGTCTGCATTGATTGAGGGTTGCAACCCTGTATCTGGATCGAGGATATGGGATTGAGACCTTGACTGCTGATTGCGTATGGATGCTTGGAACTTTGACCCCTGTTTGTGGTTGGAAGATTGCGGATTGATGTCTTTGGATTGATGCTTGCGTTTGTGGTGTTTGGTTTGTTGGTAGCGAGTTCCAACGAGCGCTAATGGGAGCGAGGTAACGAGCGGCAGGGTAGCGAGCGGGAGCGAGCGACCGACTTGGCGAGCGGCTGCGAGCCTTCAGGGGTCAGCGAGCCAACTGGCGAGCGTTAGGGGGGGGGTTCGCGCATAGGTTGGGGGTGCGACACATAGATACAATCACCGCCCGAGCCCGGTTTTATCACCACCCGAGCCGCGTTTTTTCTTGACGGGTAAGGCGCTATGTAATTCCGTCAGGCATGAGCGAACCAGAAGACAACCCCCAGCCAAGGAAGCGCAGACGCAAGAAGCTTGCAGACAGAAGGGTCAGGTTGTCGACGTGTGGCCCGTGGGTTAGGCGTGACGTGGATGATCTCCTGCGTTTCTGGCAGAGGGTACACGGCATCCCGATTGGCAGGGTTGTTGATGCGATGGTGGATTACATCAAGGAGCGGGATGATTTCCGCATAAAAATCCTGCCGTGGAGGAGCAATTCCACAATTAAAGGCTTGCACATCGCAGAAAGCCTTGGCATGTCTGACTTGAAAACAGAAAACAAAACATGACGCACAACATCACGATTTGCAGAAACTACGAACCGCTGTCCCTGATTATCAGGGCCACGATTACGCGCAACTACGACGATCCCGGCTCATTCCTTGGTCAGGGTGAGTGGCTGGTGGACTTGGACTCGGTGACGGATGAGCAAGGTAGGCCGGTTGAGCTGACGGAAGACGAACAGGACGAGGTGATCGACCGGATTGTAAGGTGAAATTGGGCACGACACCAAAGTACGCCAGAGTCTAAGACGACTTGACAACCGGCGGGAAAACTGTGCTATACTGCGTTTGTTGGGAAGCGGCCTGCACAGCCGATCGATTTTACTGGGTTTAGGTGTTTTACCCCAGTGAGCCCCGGAAGCTGTGCAGGCTTGCCGGGGCTTTTTCTTGCCCTGATCCTGACCGTTGGTTCCGGCAACGTATCAGCACCATTGCACCGGACGGCTTAAGCGCTGTTAAAGTTAGCTGCTAGGTATCACGACAAGTCCTTGCCCCAACTTAGGGAGATTCGAGGGAGCAAGGCATGGAACTAGCCTCAAAGGCTCAGTCAGGGGAGGAAGTGATGCTGAAACGGGGATGGAAGAACCTTTCCCGGAATGCAGTAGGCAAATAGGAGACATCCGCCGACATGGCGCATGGAATCTCCCTCTTGGCTAGTCGGGGAGTGTTAACTTACCCGATTACCCTAAAGACGGTTTCCGGTCCTTCATAGGAGGAAACGCTTTGGTTTCCATTTTGGTTTCCCTATCAATCAAAAGGTGTCCCCCTAAATGTACACGACTATTCGGGGGGCGTAAGAACGCATTGCCTTTCTCCAGCTTTCAATAGAAAGCTTCCGATCCGATAGCCTACCGATTACAATCAGGCATCACGAATTAGCTTGAGGTGCCGCAGCGAGGGTCCAGTGTGGAGACGCAATCAAAACAGCCTATGAAAAAAACATTGTTCGCTTTTGCGATGGCCTGTACGGCGCACGCAGCCCCACCAGAAATCTTCTGGAAGGCTCTGCATCAAGTGGAAACCAGTGGAAGGTTTGGAGCAATCAAGGGAGACAATGGCGCAGCCCTCGGACCCCTGCAAATCACACGGGCTTTCCACAAGGACAGTCGTGTGCCGGGACGCTATCAACAGGTGGCGGACCTAGCCTACGCCCGCCGGGTGGCGACCGCGTATTATATGCGATACGCCCCAGAGGCTTATAGGCAGGGCAACATGGAAGTGCTGGCCCGCATCCATTCGGGAGGGCCTAAGGGGCCGACCCGAGCCGCAACCCTGCCGCACGCAAGAAAGCTCATGGCCTACGTCCGCCGATGAACATGCACCCCTATTTAACGGGACTGGCCATCTTCGCCGTCATCGGCGTGCTTCTGGGCATCGCCGTCGTTGCGGTGCTGATGTCCGGCAGTGACCGCCTGTACCCGCCAGACGACCGTGAGGAAGACGACGAGGACTAGACGTTGAGAATGGTGGTGAATGTAGGGCTTTCTCGGATCACGACGTATGGCCGCATCACCCCATCCCAACAAGGGATATCAGGTTTCTTCACGGGCTTCTGCTTTTTTTCTTGAACAGTGCGTTCCTCAAGCACAGGATTCCCGAACAGATCAACTTCTGGCATAGATAAAACATAAACAACCATGACTAAAAAACAACTAGATTTAATTCACCACGCGGCCACTGTGCCCGTGGACGGAGAGCAGTGGAGGCACCGGATGGTGCTTTGGCTGCGTGAAAAGCGAATGAACCCCTTCGGTGTGGTGGTTTTCCAAACCATCCCTGACGAGGATGATGACTTCAGGGAGGCACGCGCAACAACACGGGCACCCAACAACTTCCCGCACGCATGACCTTTCAACCCGAGATAGAGCCATACCGCGAGGTCATCGACATCATGGCCGCTCGCATCAAGCGGGCGGAGCAACGCAACACCTACCTGAGCGAGGCGGTTGCCGAATGCCAGAAGCGCGTGGAACGGCTCAATGCCGAGCTTGAGAATGTGGCGTGGAAATCAAGCCCTGCATTGGCGCAGGCGCAGATTGATCAGTTGGTCGCACGCAACGCCGAGCTAGAGAAGGACAAGACGCGGCTGGATTGGTTGCTATTGAACCCGATAACGTTCCAGCCCGTGCAGATTCCGTGCCCCGACAAAAAGCCGGGGTGTCTGGTCTACCATTGCCGACCTCAAACACCGAGTGAGGCCCGGTCCACCATAGACGCCGCAATGGACGCCGCAATGGAGGCCAAGCCATGAGCACCAACGAAACCGCAGTGGCGTCGCTCTTTGAGACCATCTCTAGGCTGTCCCCCAAATATCACGCCTTGGTGAACGCCAACGCAGACGAGGTTGAGTCCGTACTGGACCAATCTCGGAGGCGGGAGCAGCTTCAGGAGAAAGACATCGCCAAGATTTTCTCCTTGAAATATAACGGCGGTTGCCCTAACACACAAATTGCACGCGTCATGGACATCTCTGACGTAACAGTCTACAACATTCTGCGTAGGAAACACAAGCTATCGGCCAACTGGCCGAAGCACAAAAAGGAAATATGAGCCTGACACTGGACAGTAATAACAGCCGTCGACTTGGAGTCGGCGAGCGAATTAACGCGGGTGTGTTCGCACGCCCTTGCTTTGGTGACCTTGAGTGGGCCATGGTTGGCCCCGCAGACTACGTTTGCGGAAGCTACGTCACTGATGACAGCGACCTTGAATACCGCGAGTACCTTCTGGTCGAGGGCGCGGACGACGAGGCCCCGATGGACACCTTTGAGACCGGCTCCATCCGTCAGTGCAAGGTGGGCAAGGGACGGTACGACCTCATCCCGCTTGAGGGGATGCGTGCATTGGCCATGCGCTACGAGCAGGGAGCCGCCGCGCACGGTGACCGCAACTGGGAGCTGGGCCAGCCGCTCTCGGTGTTTAAAAATAGCATGACTCGGCACGCCTGCCAAGTAGCCTACGACTTCGCGGAAGACCACGCAGCAGCGGTTGCGTGGAACGCCTTTGGATACATCACGACGATGGAGCGCATCAGGGCTGGGCTGTTGCCCGCCTCGCTCGATGACCTCTCTGTTTGCGACAAGGAACCCTCACGATGAATACTGAAAACCACTTCGCCGCCCTCGCGGCCATAAACGTAAACGACAAGACCGAAAAGAAGAACGGCTTGACGTACCTCTCATGGGCTTGGGCTGTTGACCAGCTCATGCGGAGAGATCCCAGCGCAAGCTGGGTATTTGGCGAGCCTGTGCGGTGGAACGAAACCGTAATGGTGTCCTGCACCGTCACGGCTTTCGGCAAGGCGATGACGGCACACCTGCCGGTGATGGATCACAGAAACAAGGCCATCCCCAACCCGGATGCCTTCCAAGCAAACGTGGCAATGCAGCGTTGCCTCGTCAAAGCCATCGCCCTCCACGGTTTGGCCCTATACATATATGCCGGTGATGACCTGCCCGCAGGCGAGCCAGATCCGAAGATTAGCGAGGAGACCCTCGTCAAACTGAACGAGCTTGGGGCGACAAAAGAAATTGCAGCGAAGATCGATTTAGCCCTTGCAAAGAAGGGCCGTAGCTCTCTTGGTGACCTCACCGAAGACGAAGGGCAGAAGCTCCTCGCTTGGCTGAACCGATAACCCATACACATACACACATATGAACTACACCGCTAAGATTGATGTTAAAAAGATTGACAAGGCCCACCTTTACAAGGGTCAGTATCTCGACCTCGTCCTCTGGGAGAACCGTGATGGCCCCGGCCAGTACGGGGATACCCATATGATCGTGCAGAGCGTATCCAAGGAGGACCGGGCAGCAGGCAAAAAGGGTGCCATTGTCGGCAACCTGCGACCCATGGAGAGCAAGGGCTTTGTGAAGTCGCGTCCAGCGTTTAAGCCGGATGCGAGCACTGAGGACGTGCCGTTTTAATCAGCAACCACAAGACAATCAAAAAACACTACTATGACAGACCTTGTTGACCATTATGCGAAGTTGTCCAACAGCTACGCCAGTAAAGCTGGGCAGCTTTACGGGATCTTAGAAATACTCCCGATCATTACCAGCGGCCTCGACCAAGATGCCGTGCGGAAAGCAATTGAAACAGCAGCGGATCGCGCCAAGGAGATCATGTCCACATGAGCGGCGAATCATCACACTGGTACACGCTTGACGGCAAGCCATGCCACACCCAGCCCACCAAGAAGGGGGCGAAGAACCCAGAGCGACCAACCAACATCAATGATGCCAAACTGCTGCGGCTCCTGCCCTCGGTCTCGGCTATTACGGCCATGATGGACGCACCGGGACTCGACTTCTACAAACGCAAGCGCGTTGCAGAAGCGGCATACGATTGCCCGGTATCCTCGCATGAGGACAAAAAAGAGTATTGCTCCTTCGTTTTGAAGAAGGCGGACGAGCCCATGCTACGGGCCAGAGAGTTTGGCTCAAGCATCCATGCCCCATTAGATGCCCATTACGGGCAAAATAAGCCCATTTCTGAAGCGGATGACATAAAGCTGCCGGATGGCCGGGAGGTGCCCTTAAGATGGTTTTTGGGGCCGGTTATCCAAAAGGTGGATGGGATGGGTCTGGAAATCTATTCGACCGAGCGCATCCTAGTGTCCGAACTTGGCTATGCCGGAACGTGCGACATGCTTGGGACTAAGGACGGCATGCCCATTATTGGGGACTACAAGACCAAGACGACCACCGAGGGCGAGCCTATCGTGTCGCCTTTTGCGTACCAGATGCAGATTGCGGCCTATTGGAAAGCGGCGTTCCCGCTGTCCAGTGCGCCGATGTCCGGCTTCAACCTGTTCATCAGCTCTACCGAGCCGGGGCGGGTAGAGCCGCACCATTACAGCAACAAGGAACTGACCCGCGCTTGGGATGCCTTCAAGTGCTGCTTGGAACTATGGAAGATTGTGAACGAGTACAGGAGCGAGTTCTAACAATCGCCTTGTTCCATGAATATCGGGAGCCCCACTCCCGATTTTCGTGGTTGACCATGTTGTCGATACCGACCATATGGTTCTGGCTCAAGTTTCCCGCTGCCCTGCCTACCCGGAAAGCCTGCGTTTACACACAGGTCCGCAGCCCCTCGGGGCATAGGCGTCTGGTGGGGCGGCGGGTCTTATCACAAGTAATTTTAGCTAGTTTTAGCCTAAACACCCATGCCAAACACCGACCTTCCACACACCCTTGACGGCGAACGCGCCATACTCTCCTGCATCCTGCTAGATGGTGCCGCCTCCCTATCCAAAGCATTGGATGCAAAGATTGGCGAGGAAGCCTTCTTTGATCCCATCCACCGCAAGGTGTGGCGGGGCATCCTCTGGCTTCACAAGAACAACCAAGCCATCGACATTACCATCCTAGCTGACGAACTAAAAAAGAAAGGGAAGCTGGAGGAGATTGGCGGAATAGAGGGGTTGATTAACGCCACAACGGCAGTGGCAACCACAGTCCAGTTCGACCACTGGCTTGAGCGGTTGCGTGAGGCTTACATTAATCGCAAGCTAATCGAGACCTGCGAGGCCATGGCGGAGAAGGCCCGCGCCAGCTCCGGCTCCGTAGAGGACTTCGTTCAATCTACGCACGAAATCCTGTCCATTCGCCACGCCACTCAAGCCAACAAGACCCTGAGTCAGGCATCGGGCGAGGCCATTGCCCGTGCGGAGAGCATCATAGCCGGGACAGAGAAGCCAGAGGACCGTGGCCTTAGCTGGCCGTGGGATAGTTGGAACACCCGCTTTGGCCCAGCCACAGCCGGGGAGCTGATCATCGTTGGCGCACGCCCCGGCATTGGCAAAAGCTCTATGGCTCGCCAGTGCTGCTTATCATGGGCAGGCGACGGCGAGGTGCTTTTGTTTAGCCGGGAAATGCCGGTTGAGGGGCTTCCCTTTCTGTTCGCGCAGCAGATTTCTGGTGTTTCGTGGAAGGACTTGAGGGACGGTCGCCTGCATCCAAGCGACGCCACCGACTTCGTTGGCGGGCTCAAGGCTGTCGAAGCAATGAAGCGCCTCCATGTTTTTGACAAGGACCGCACGCTCTCTCAGGTGACGGCACGCATCCGCGCCTTCTCCCAGATGAAGAAGGTGAAGGCCATTGCCATTGACTACCTACAGCGTTACGACCCACAGCAGGACAGGGGCGAGACCCGAGACATTGCCCTTGGCCGCATGAGCATGGCCTTTAAGGACATGGCCGTTGACCTTGGCATCCCCGTCCTGCTACTGGCACAAGTTTCTCGCGGCGTTGAAAGGGAGGCTAGGGAGCCACGCATAAGCGACCTCCGCGAGTCCGGCAATCTGGAGCAGGACGCAGATCGAATTATCTTCTTGCATGCCCCCGCACAAACCCCTAACGGTATATCTAACGATCCAACTGATCGCACATTAACCAACCTTTACACAGAAGCCATTCAGGCAAAGGGACGCGGAGAAGGACAGGACCGCGCCCCGCTTAACTTCCACCGCCCAACAACCCGTTTCCTGAGCATCCAACCATGACCACCGAAGAACTAGAAGCAGCAGGCTTTGCCCCGCTCACAGACCCCTATGAAATGCCAAGGGAGGAAGAAGAACTGGAACGTTGCAAGAAGCAGCTAGAGAACGGCAAGGCTGGTCCCATCCCTTATCGGATGCGCTGGATTGACCATGAGTTCGTAGAAATTTGGGCTAAGCCACGGGTCAAATGAACGGTAAAGGCGACTCCCCACGGAACTGCTTCAGCGAAGACTTCCGCTCCAACTATGACCAAATCTTCCGCAAAGCCCCGAAAGCCAAAGCCCGAAAAGCCCTTCAACGGGGGGCTCTGGACGGCAGCAAGGATGCGGTCCTTCATCATGTCGGCTCTTCGCCGCGCCCAATGGCCACAGAAGTACGCCTCGATAGCCAGCGCATACGTTCGTGACGGCATCAACCCCGCCACCGGCAAACCCTGCAAACTCCACCGCTGCCCACTCTGCCAGAAGCTCCACCCCAAAGGCATGATGCAGGCCGACCACACAATCCCCGTTATACCCCTGTCAGGCTTCGACTCTTGGGATGGTGTAATCTCTCGGCTCTACTGCGAAAAGGATGGCTTCCAACCCATCTGTAAGCCCTGCCACAAGGGCAAGACTCTCCTAGAAAACCAACAACGCAAAGCACTAAAGCCATGAAAAACGCCAAGAGGTTTGTTATATGTTCAGACATCCACGGGGACGAACAAGACGCTGACGCCGTCGCATCCCTGCACGCATTCTGCGACGATTTTAAGCCCACAGTCCGCGTCATCAATGGAGACCTCTGGGATCTCCGCAATCTCCGCAAGGGAGCCTCGGACGACGAAAAGGCATGCGACCTAGATTACGACTGGCAATTGGGGATGGAGTTCGCCTGCCGTTTCTTCAAGGGCGGGAAAGAGAACCACTTCCTGCGCGGAAACCATGACGAGCGTCTTTGGATGAGTCAGCAATCAGTCAGTGGTAGAGCACGTCACTACGCCGATAAAATGATCGAAGAAGTGAATAGCTCTGTGAGGCGTTGGAAGGCCAAGATGCTGCCGTATGACTCCCGGCACGGCGTCCTGAAGCTAGGGCATCTCACCGTAATCCACGGGTATCACGCAGGCGCGGGAGCCGCACAAGCCCATGCCCGCGTGTACGGCAACTGTGTCTTTGGGCACACCCACAGCATAGAGGTTAATGCCATTGCCTCCTTGCAGCCCGAGGAAGCTCGCGGCATTGGGTGCCTCTGCAAGAAGGACATGCCGTACATCAACGCCAAGACTGGCAAGCTGCGCTGGGCTCAAGGCTGGGCCTACGGCTTACTCTTTGACGACGGCACCTACCATCTGGAACAGGCCCGCAAGATTGGGGACACCTTCATCTGTGCCGACAACTTCAAAGCCTACTGACCATGAAACCTGTATCAGAACTGAGTGACGCCGCGCTTTCGGAGCTGTTCGCGGTGAAGGTGGCGGGGTGGTTTCCGGCTGAGCGCGGATGCAAGGTCTTTTACGACCCCGAGGGCGGGCACGTTCTTCCCCATGAGCTACCGGCATTTGCCACCAGCTCCGACGCTGTGCTGCCGTGGCTGGAGGGGTGGGGTGATTATTGCGCTACATTTGGGATCGACTATGAAAAGACCCCGGTAACCAAGGTAACGGTTTTATGCGCCGTGACTCGCGGAACGCATACAGGCAAAGCGATTGGCCCTAATGGCTTTCCCCGCGCCGCCTGCATCGCACACCTAGCCGCCAATGGCATTACGGAGGTTGAGTCATGAAATCTTGGGCAACACTACTACAACAGGAGACCCAGAAGCAGGTGCGGGAGCCAGAGGGCAAGGGGTGGCAGACCTTCGATGAAATCCATAAATCCTTTGGGCAAGGCGAAGGCAAGACTCGCCGCGTGATAAAACAATCAGTGCGCTCTGGTAAGTGCGAGGTCTTCAGGGGCACGCAAGCCACCCTAGATGGTCGCTTTAGCATGCAAGTGTGGTATCGTCTGAAGTGACGAGACAGACAGCATATGGCTGGTTGTTCGTCAAAGCTGGCGACTAGCCACAATCTTTACGCCCTCGTAGCTCAGCGGTAGAGCACCTGTTTTGTAAACAGGCTGTCGCAGGTTCAATCCCCGCCGGGGGCTCCAATTACTGATTGGCTCGCTCCGCCCTGCGCTCAAATTCGCGCAACTGTCTAGCCACCTCTGGGGTTAAAATGTCACGGCTCCTGAGACGACGGTAAAAATCATTACGGTCGCCTTGGGAAAAGTTCCTTGTAACATAGAAAATGTTCTTGGCGCGTTCGCCGTCCGCAATTCCCATGCCCGCAAAGAGAGATGCAATGGGGTCTTTCTTTCCAGATCTAATCTCTCGGCTGTATTCGCGGTACTCACTAGAAAGCTTTCGGCGCTCGCTTGAAGAATCCCCGGCGCGAGCCCGAATAAGCAGGTCGACTTGCTTGGGGTCGCCAGCAGCAAGCTGCTCAAAGAACTCGCTATTGGTTTGGCCGAGCCCACGGTTCATCGGAATCGGGGAGTTCATGGCAGCGCCAAGAATCAGCTTGCGGGAAACGCCAGCGTTCTCAAAGGCCGAGATGATCGAGGCGTCGGTAATTTTTGGCATTGTCTTTTGCAGCGTTTTCATCGCCGCATAGATTTTCCCAAGCTCCACCTGCGCGCTAATGTATTGCTCATTGCGCTGGTTGTAGAGCCGGGACTCGTTGAGCCCGGAAAGACCCTGACCCCCTCGGCTTGAGGTTTGGTTGAGGATTCTCCGATAACCGGCCTGAATGGCAACAACCTTGTCGACGGCATCTTTGGCCGCAATCTCCGCAAGCCTAGTTGGGTCACCCGTGTTCCCGCGAATACCGCCAATTCTCTTTACCACGTCACCCCATGTCGAGACCATGCCGAGCGCATTGGTTTGTCCGGCTGAAGCCTTTCTGGCTCTCTCAAGTGTGCCGGAAATGCTTCCGGGCATAAAGGCGTTGTTCAGGGCTCGGAGGAGCAGATCCGTGTTGTCCCGTGGCAGAGTAATTGGTACGTTTGTTTTGTAATAAGAATTGTTAAGGGCCTCAATAAACGGAGTTGCCAGTGGCCCAAAATCCGCTCCAAAAAACATGCTCTTGAGCGCGGGGATGGGGTCACCATTACCCGCAAGCTGGCCAATGGCACCTATCGCGTTAGAATGGGGCGCGAGATAGTTGAGCGGGGCGTACCAGATGTTTCCTTCTGGAGTCTTTGCAACCACCAGCGCCTTGTCCTTGTCGTATGAAGGCATGATTACCTTCATTGCCTCTTCTTCGTCCTTGGATACCCCGAGGGTTCTTGATGTATAGCTGCCAAGGCCAGCGGTTACGCCACCAACAGCCGCAAAGCCCATAAGGCGCTTCACGCCAGCCATTACCATTGCGCTGTTTCCAATTTGCTTGCCTTCTTGAATTAGATTACGAGCGTATTGAACTTGATTGATTGAATTTCTAATCACCTCAAACTCAAAGGCACCAAAAGCGTTGGCCAAGCCAACGGCAGACGCTTGGCGATAGCGCCTCGACACACGGCTGTATGTCGGGAACTGATTGTTCGTGATGTCTGCCGCTTTCTTTTCAATTTGTATTAAACGATCTTGAGTGATTGGACCCTTCTCAAAAGACTTAAGCTCGTCTACGTTGGACTTCCATATCGCATATCGGAAAACGGCATCCGGCGAGGAATAGACCTTGGAGAACTTGTCGATAACATCCTTGTAGCTCTTGCCCTCACCGGAAAGCCTAAACAGGGTGCGAAGCTCTTGAACGTCGTATGAATTGCCTATGAGCCCGTAGGATGTGAGCTTCTTTAGCTCAGCCGCCTGATTTATTTTCTCATCAGCCGACAATGATTTGCCAATCTTGCCAGCGGACACAAATGTGATCCTGCGAATTGCGTCGATAACGTATCGCGGGTTCGCCTTCCAAGAGGACGCGGCCAGTGCAAGGCCGCCATAAATTTGCGGTACAATGCTTTCCAGTGGGTTAAGAACCGTCTTGGTTGCCTTTGACAATCCAGAAAGCTCAAGCCAGCCGCCAAGGATCTTGTTGTCACCAAGAATGTTGGGGGAAAACATCTCCTTGAGGGCGCTGTTCACCTCTGGGGAGGCAAAAAGCCCCTCAAACTCAGGGTGAAGCACAGAGCCCTCGGATAAAGTCATTAGTTGATCCGTTTCATTTCTCTTGCTCAACGAGGCTAGACCTGATGTTTTTAGAAGTTTAACGACCGCCTTGTCTCGCTCTTGAGTGACAATCAGGCTTCCTTGGGTGTCTAGGGTGTCAGCAATGGCCCTTCCGGGATCACGAATTTCTCCCAACCACTTCCTTCCGGCTGGGCTGATGTCCGTCCTGAGCCCGAGTTTTTTTGATAAACTTCCTCGTTGGGATGGGCTAACATCCCCGGATGTGACATAGCCAACATCGCCCAACATTCTCGTCATTTTTGCGTCAGCCTGATTCGTGGCGTCTGCCACGCTTACATTCGGGTCTTGATTGATTATGTCATCAATCAGTTCTTGTTTGTATACAGCTCTGTCGGCGGGGGTGTCGTAATCAACACCCGCCTTAAACCCCTTGTTTTGTATGTGGGCTCGATAGCCTCGAGTGAGATATGTTTCTCTTTGCGCGTAAATTTTTTTAAGTACGTTTTCATCCTCAAGGTGCTGATAGTGGAAAAGCAGATCGTCTGTGTTTTTTATGCGGAGATCCCTAGCGCGATCAACGTACTTCTGCAAATTGCTTGGAAGTGAAACGCCGCCGCCTCCCTCAAGGGCAGAAAAAACATCCATTGCGGCCTGCTCTGGGTTTGGTTGCTTCATTACTTCCGCGTCAATAAAATCTCCGATAGCATAGGCCTCCGCCCGTATGCCCTTCCGGGCGTCTTCTGCCGTTCGGATTTCGGAAGTGGCTCCTTTGCCCACAACGGATTCTGGCCCCAGCGTCGTTAGTCTGGCCTTTGTGCCCCCCGCTTGAGCTAGTGCGGAAGGAATTTTTGTCCCGCCGTAAACAAGCATGGAGATGCCAAGGGCCTTGGGAAGGGCGGCTGAGTCCCCCTTTTCCTTCAACTCATCGTAAGCGTAAAGGCCAGCCCCGCCAGCGGCGGCAACCTGTCCCGCGCTCGCTATCACTGGGTTGCTAATGAGAGCACCGTCACGCGCATACTTGGAAAGAACAGACCCGGCTGCGCCTCCGAGGAGGAATCCAGCAGCGGCCTGCTTGGACAGATCAACGACATCTGGGAGCCTGCCCTCATCAAACGCAGAGCGAACGGCCTCTGCCGATGTGGCGAGAACAGCGCCTTCGCCGCCAGCCGTCAGACCAGCCCTTAAAACGCGGTTGTTAATAGACTTTCCAATTGGCGAAAGGGAAAGGAACGGAACAGAAGAAATGGCCGCAGCCGCAAGTTCTCCGCCCTGAAACTTATTGCGGTCGCCTCGGTCAATTTGAAGGTTCTGCTTGAGCCAGTTGGACAGGGTACCCGCTGAAGTGGCACCAATTGTAGCGCCCTTCCTAGCGCCCGCTGAACCGGCAATCCTTCCGCCAACAAAGCCACCAACCAGCGCAGGAATCGTGTCCAGAAAAATGTCGACGCCCTTGTTGATCATCGACCGGTCGTCATCCTGATCCATCTCGGTCGGCTGGGTGTTATTGCGCGTTTGCGCGTAGGCAATCTGCTCGGCCTCTTCCTGCGTGGGGGCTCTATCTGCCTCGATTAAGTACGAACCGTACTTCGTATTGATTTGAAACTGCGGCATTAGTACATCATACCAGCTTGCGTAATTCAAAGAGCCCTAAATCTCTCTGGTACACCCGAAACGTCTCCCGATCTCACGTTATTCAATAACTCAAGCAAGAACGCGTTGGACTTTTGTTTTTCCGCATCCGTTAAATCGTCTGAGTTTTTAACAACGCTGAGCTCGTCCAGAATCTTTGAAACAACTTCCTGCTTGCGCCCCTCATCTATTCCGCCGAACGTAATTAAGCCTCCGCGTGTAGGGGGTCGCCCAATGGGTGGCGTGGTCACGAGGGCTAAGGATTCCGCGAGCCACTCGCTTGCCGTCCTGTTGTATTCGGGTCCGGCACCTTCTGCCGCCCTTCGCGCCCCGTATGTAATTAAGTCGCCAATCCCTTCATCCGCAGCCAGTGCCAACGCCACACGCGGGGATCTCCTGAGTAAAGATTTACCACCAGCTAATATGGTTTTTGGGTTAATGCTCTTTTTGGCAAACTCTGATAGGGTTTTAACTGCCCTGCCCACGGCGGGGCCATGTTGTTGCGCCAAAACTCTAGCCGCATTTGCAACCTTGGGGGCAGCTTTCCATGCAAGATATCCCCCACTGCCAGCGTATGTGGCAATTTTTCTCAGCGGGAACGAATTGTCTTGGTCGGGTGACGGGTCGACTTGCGTCCCGGCATCTCCCGCCGAAGGGCTGGCCTCGGGAGGCAGGGCGGTGGTGCCTGTTTGGAAAACGCCGTTCTCTGGAGTTGGAGCACCCTGACCTCCAATTGCGCCAACGGCCCTGCCCGTAACGCTATCCGTGACAGGCCCCACGTCACTTATTGGCGTCACCATTCTTACATTCAGTGGCGGGTTGGGCACATCCACTCTCAGGCGTTCAGCCAAAGAGGTCGGCTGACCCATTTGCTGCGCGGTTTGACCGGCTGGGGAGGGAGCTGTCGGGAAAACTCCATTAGCTGAAGTCGGCGCAAGGCGCGGCGCTGTTGGTCCACCGGCCCGTGGTTCACGGGATTTTGATTCATCGCCATTATCGCCTTTTTGCGATGGCATTCTGTCGAAGATGTCACGAAGAAAAGCGTCAAACGGATCTTTGCCCTCACCAGCAGTGGGTAATGAT
>Ga0307379_10001421_pt1 | contig 37982 bp, 29 predicted proteins | sample UN2MG_FD_202237 | JGI IMG/M metagenome (GOLD analysis project Ga0307379, IMG submission 202237) | Soil microbial communities from Risofladan, Vaasa, Finland - UN-2 | ecosystem: Environmental > Terrestrial > Soil > Coastal area > Acid sulfate soil | place: Finland: Risofladan, Vaasa | collected...
TGGGAATGCCAGAATATGTTAACTGTTTGCCTGCTTATAGCAGAATCAGCCCAAAAACGCAAAGAAAGCAGGGGCGTCCATTTCAGAAGAGATTTTCCTGAAACGAACGATGAGAACTTCAAAACTCACATCGAAATATCAAAAGATGACCACATAAGCTAAAGCTTATCTCTGTAAAGCTCGCAGCCGAGATGAAAAAAGCCAAGTTTAGCTTAGTTCTTCAATCCGGCTTCTTCGCAAATTAACACGAGCGATGGAACAGTTCCGATTTTACATTCTACTTGTTTTTTTTCGTGTTTTTGTTTAGAATTACTTTCAGAGTGGGTCGGGCGGTCGCCGGTTCGCCAGAGGCGGGCCGGAGGAAAGTCCGAGCAGGACAGGGCGCGGTGGTGGCTAACGGCCACCCGGGGTAACCTGCGGGAAAGTGCCGCAGAAAATACACAGCCGATGTCCCCAGGGGGACAGGCAATGGTGAAATGGTGCGGTAAGAGCGCACCGCGGCGCCGGTGACGGCGCCGGCAGGGCAAACCCCACCGCCTGCAAGACCAAGCAGCTGGTCACTCGGCCCGAGTACGAGCGGTTAATCTTACCGCTCTGCCAGCGGGTAGGTCGCTTGCCGAAAGGCAGAGCCAACTGGCAACAGTTGGTCGAGATAAATGACCGCCGCCCGCCGCCAACGGCGGGATACAGAACTCGGCTTACAGACCCACTCTTTAATTGATTATTGACTGATGGCTTTTAATAATCCTGCAGTGTATTTCTAAACGCGCCCAGGCGGATTTCGAGCGCAACAGTATCATCCTCAACCATCATCCTAACCCTGCCCTTATCAAAATTAATGTGGTCGAACTCGATACCCTCAGCCTCACTCAATTTCATAACCAGCACAGGTGAGGAATCAAGTTCAAGTATAATCATCTTAAACAACTGATTTATGAGCATTCCGCAGACGCTAAGCATTTTATTACTCTGGCCGGGCGTATCAATACCTGCACCAAGCGCATCTATATCCTTGCGAAGACTTTCGAAGACATAGTTTAAAATCACGACCCGCCTTGTGTTTTCAGAAGCGTAAGATCTGTCAAGAACTTCCTCTTCCAGCACCATTTCGCAATCAAATCTAAGGCCACTATCGTATCCGGCCCGCAGACTTGTTGTCTTCTCATCAACCACGAAGAAATATTTGCGCATTACGTTTAGCCTGTACTCATGGAAGGCAACCAGATTAAACCATGTTTTATAGCCATCCTTGCTCTGCCCCACTGCGGCCACAACACTCTCGCCGTGACTGAGCAACTCGGTTCCACCAAATTGCGGCCCAAGCTCATTTTGCCACCTTTTGATCTTGGGCAACGCATCAAGAGTCATGCTCTTTTTCAGCTCTATCTGGTTGTAAGGTGTGGATAATTTTTCTTCGTAAGTAAACCTTTGCCGTCGCCTATCAGCACTCGAAGACTCAGAAGAACACCCCCCCAGCAAATTAACCAGGAACAAAACAGCAAAACAGCACATAGTAATTGCAAATTGTTTTGACTTTATCTGCTGCATGCTACTGCTCCTCAAACCAGTTCACAGCTCAGACCTCTTTCGAATCAATCCACTTCATCATTCTGCGAAGTTCTCCCCCTACTTTCTCCAGTTGGCAATCATGATCTTTTTCGTACAGCTTATTGAACTTCTTAAGTCCCGACTTGTATTCGTTTACCCATTCTTTGGCGAATTCGCCGGATGTAATCTCTGAGAGTATCTTTTTCATTACAGCTTTTGTTTGTTCGGGAATAATTCTCGGCCCGCGGGTCAGATCGCCGTACTCGGCTGTATTGGATATGCTGTATCTCATATAGCTCAATCCGCCCTGATACATGAGATCAACTATTAGTTTCACCTCGTGCATACATTCGAAATAAGCGATTTCAGGTTGATAACCGGCTTCCACAAGCGTTTCAAAACCGGCCTTAATCAGTGACGTCAGACCGCCGCAAAGAACACACTGCTCGCCAAACAAGTCCGTTTCTGTCTCTTCTTTATAAGTTGTCTCGATTATACCTGCCCTGGCACCACCGATCCCATTGCCCCAGGCAAGAGCAATCTGCTTTGCATCGCCGGTCGCATCCTGCTGGACAGCGATCAGGCACGGCACTCCGCCGCCTTTTTCAAACTCACTTCGAACCAGATGTCCCGGCCCCTTCGGAGCAATCATCACAACGTTCACATCCTCCGGCGGCACAATATACTTGAAATGAATATTGAACCCGTGACAAAAACCGAGCGTCTGGCCCGCAACAAGGTTGGGCTTAATGTGGTCGGCGTACAATTTCGCCTGAATTTCATCCGGGAGGGTCATGATGATAAGAGCTGCGCCGTCCATAGCTGTTTTTATGTCGGTCGGCGTAAAGCCATGCTTGATCGCGAGCTTATAATTGTCCGTCCCCTCCAGCTCGGCGACCACCACCTCGACGCCGCTCTCGTGCAGATTCAGACTGTGCGCATGGCCCTGACTGCCGTAACCAATAACGGCCACTTTCTTATCCTTCAATGCATCTATCGGAGCATCTTTTTCGTAATGTATTTTTACCGCCATAACTAATTTCTCCTTATCTGTGCTACAGAAATTAATAATCCATATTGCTTTTTACCTTAAATTTCTCAGGAAAGTCCGACATCGCTGCCCAATCCTGACGAGACTACAAAAGGCCCAAAATCGCCTAAAAACGACCGGATTTGCTTCTTTGGGCGTGATACTAACAGATAACCGGAGGATAAGCAAGGAATTTTAGTGCCCGCCGAGTGCAAATCTCGCCTTTAATTCCCCACGGACACAACTAATTGTCCTGCTTTTGTTACTTGTCAAACTGCTGTACTTCTTCAGACCCCGGATGCGCGTAATCGGGGTCTTTGGCCCGAATATAGATCCGGCCGCCTTCGACAATTTTCACATCCAGCGGAACTATGGTCACACCCTGCTTATTAATCGTATAGGCATTATCACCCATGGGTTTGTTTCTTATCTGCACACGAGACAGCGGCGGAACATTCGCATTGAAGAACGCCGTACACCACCATCGACCATCCCTGTCCTTGAACGGCGTGCCGTGCCCCAGAAAACGCCCTGCGAATCTTCTCGGGCTGTAAGGCCCCGTGACCTTATCGGCAGTACAGTAATAAAGATTGTAAGTGCCCTTACGCGTCCGGTCGGTCGACCAGCCGGTGCCGAACAATACATACTTGCCCCCGATCTTACGAATCAGGCATCCTTCGTGTCCCATTTTTCGATTGGCCGGACCAATCGTTGTCGGTTCGCCGGTAATTCCCGAAAAATCCGCCTTGAGCGGAGCGATCATCGTGGCTCCCCAAATCAGCCAAACCGTACCGTCATCATCTTTGAATAAGGACGGGTCGTGCCGCCTGCCGATTTCCGCACCCATCGGATTCTCGAACGGGCCTTCAATAGCCGGGCCTTTAGACATGGACAAATTCGCACCAGCAACCGGCGAGGGACTTGTATGCACAATGACCCATCTGCCTTCAAAAAAGTGAAGCTCGGGGGCCCACAATCTCCATTTGGATTCGTCCACTTCTTTGAATCGGTCCGGCCTCTGCCGGTACCAGATGCCCTCTTTCAAAGAGTAAGGCGTGCCAAGGTATTCCCAGCCAATAAGGTCCCGGCTCCTCCACAGTGACATCTTGTAACCCACGATGCTTCCGGTCCCGAGGCCCGTGTTGTGTTTATCTTCGATCTGGTCTTTATCGTCCGGCAGCGGCGTCGTCCCCGTCAGGTAGTAATATCCGTCAGGAGCCAATACAATATAGGGATCGCGAATCCAGCCGTCTTTGATATGCAAGGCCCTGTCATGACTCTTGAGACCTTTCTCGATTGCCTCTTTATCCATCGCTCCAAAACAGTCGCCCAGGGCAATTGCCGACATCATCAATAAGAAAAACGCCTTCTTCATTTTCTTTCATCTCCTTAAATCGTCTATCATCAAACCAGGAGAATACCGCAAACGCCCGCACTTTGCAAACTCTTCACCGAGAACTAAAGCCGTCAATATAACATAATCCGAACTCATTTTTCACCCTTTGCCTTTTTACCTATTCCTCCTGTGCCCCTGGCATGGTTTGGCCCCGCCACATGTGCCTGGCCACCCCTTTTGGGAGGTGCGCCATATCCTGTTTTTTCGCCTTCTTCCCAAATAATCCGTGACAAAAAGACCCAGGTGTGCTAATATAAAGATTGCGGATGCCATCCTGAGCGGAGTCGAAGGATTGACACATCTGTTTGGAGACTCCTATGCGAGATACGAAAGGACCTCAATGAAAGGGAGAAATGAGTAAGATTGCCCCGGATTTACATTTAGATTTCTTGATTTTTCCTTGAAAAATCCGGCGGTACAGCGTATATTAATATTAGAAGAGCAACGGAGCGAGACATCTTAGACTTGTGGCTCTCAATAATAATTGTTTTTGTACAGAGCACAGAAGCCGGTTACCGTCATGTATAATCATTGTTGGGCAAAAGAAGGGAAGATCCAGAAATTGTTACCGGACACCTTTAATTCTCCCTGACCCCATTAATTTTTGGTTATTTAGTCATGGCAGGCAAAGAATATTTGCTTAAACTAAATAATTTACTTGTTTGTTTTTGGTCTGTATACAATGATATTACATGAATTCAATTCATTTCGAAAGGATAGACCATGAATGATAATGCGATGGTTGAGCGATGGAATATTATTGATTCTGCTGCTATGGCTGTGGCTGTTGAAAGTGTTTTGTACAGATTAACTAAGAATAAACCTTTACCTTTTGATGTTGATGAAGCTTTGAAAAATGGGATCGGATTCTTGGAAGAAGCACAAAACGGTGGAGCTATCATCTGTGGAGAACCGGAATCAAGTGAGTTTACCGGAACGTTAACACCTCTTGTATGGTCAACTAATATATATATCAACTCAGGACCAAGCGAAGTAGGGATGTACAAAAAAGTAGTCGCCACGTTGAAAAGTTATAGAGACTTATTGGAAAAAATAAGAAAAGAACAAATCAAAGAGCTTAGTTCGGAAAATGACATCGATACAGCAAACAACGCTTATAGATTTTTCCATGAGCTAGCTGGAGAATTGATGAAGCAGGCAGACCCAGTTACTGAATCTTATTCTCATCAAATATGATACATAGTAGAGTATAACAGTGACACCATCTGATCTAACGAGAGTTTACTATCAAATCGAAAATGAGATAGAAAGTTATCGTAACGAACTGAATAAGCTTTCTGTTCCCAACTATCCTAGCGAAACGTGTCGTGAATTAATTATTGATCTTTTCGAGAAGCTAAAAGGATATGAGGAGACTCTATCCAAAATAATGGAAGATGCAAATGATCAGGATGAAAAAATTGTCGAGCAGAGCCTTCAAAAATTAATTACGAAGATTCATATTCCCTTGGTCAGAGAAGACACTAAATTTCTAAATTGGCTTTACAAGGCTCAAACAAAAAATGTGCCATGGAGTTTTGTTCATTGTGTCGAAAGACTCTTTCAGCAAATCGTTCCTAATCAGAAGTTGTTGATCTATTGTGAAAATCAGTATAATTATGGAATTTGCTGGTCCAAAAGTGAGACCATAGCACCTTATCCATACTATGTGCTTTCTTTCCCAAGGCTTCATAAAACTAATGTACTGTGGCATGCTGTTGTTGGTCATGAGATATTTCATCCTCGATGTTCCGAATTTATTAATAGACACAACCAAAACGTCCTCACAAATATTACAGGCGAAGTTACTAAAAATTACGAGAAATTCGCTACGACAGGAGCTTCTGAAAATTCATTTACGAAAAAAAGAGACCGAATAGACAGTATGACTAACGTAACTCACACTGCGTGGTGTCGTGCTACAGAAGAGCTCCTAAGTGATATGGCCTGTGTCGAAATCTTCGGCCCAGCAGCTATCTTAGCTATGAAGGCTTTTTCAGCATGTTCACCAAAAAACGATAGACCTGATCCAGATAATCATTTTTACCCATCATGGCAGTATCGCTTTGAGATTGTCTGGGATAATTTCATAGAAGACAAATTGTGTAAACTGGACCATGTGTATTCTGAAATCAAAAACAACGATATCGTAAGATGCTTTAAAGAAGATATGCTTGAAATCAAATGCCTTGTAGAGAAAAAAGAGGGTGAGGATTTGGTCAAGAAGCATCCACTTGCCAAAATAGCATATCAAGAGGTTCAAAATCTCATTTTGGATGCCGTAGATTTCGTGAAAGATAATACGCAAGATGTTTTGAAATGGCATGACGAAAAGACTCTTAGTCAAATTCCAAAACTTGTAGGGCGTTTAGAAAATGGCATTCCGCCTAATGAATCAGTAGCTGAAATTAATGAACAAGAAGGAATTTACAACACCCATCCAGCAGCAATACCTGCTATCCTTATATCGGGATGGATGTATGAAACATATTGGCAGGAAAAATTTAATGCGGATGAAGCGGATGAAAGAGTCATGACATACAAAACTTTGTCGAGGTTAATCTTGAAGGCTTGTGAGGATATTGAGACTATTAAAAAGAGTCAGCAATGTCAGTCTTAACGAAAAACGTAATATTAGAAGAACTGCAGAAGGGCAAGGACGGAAGCGGTTTGATTATTACTCCGCTTAAGATAAGTCAGATAGGTAAATCTTCTGTCGATTTACATCTTGGTAATGAATTCATTGTATTCAGGAAAGTTTCTTTGCCGTGTATGGATATTGCAGACGCAGGAGATATATCAAAGAATGTTCACAAGTATCAGGAAAAAGTTCGAATAAGCGATGTCGACAAGTTCGTCCTCCATCCAAGCCAGCTTGTTCTTGGCGCAACTAAGGAATATATAGCTTTACCTGATAACATTTCAGCAATTATCTGTGGACGATCAACATGGGGCAGAACAGGATTGATTATAGCCACAGCAACTCAAATTGAACCTTTATTTAAGGGGTGTGTGACTTTAGAACTCGTAAATGAAGGAGAAATACCCTTGGTTCTGTATCCTTTTCTCTGTGTAGCTCAGCTTATATTATATAGAACAGAGGGAAAACTCTCTACTAAAGACAAGAGCAGGTATCAATTTCAAACTGGGCCAGAATTCCCTAAGTTTGAAAAAGAACGAGCATACTTAAAACTTCGTAGAGGCAAAACCTGCAAAAGATAAGGACGTTGTTTTTATTGGGGACGTTTACCGAGTGGCGGTGATGATACCACCGATGTCTGTAATGTCAATGTACCCTTTTTTGAAATCGAGACGGTCGTTAGCACCCAAGCGGTTCGAAGGGTGGCAGCCACTGAGTAAGCGAAGTGGATGGTTTTCAACCAGGATTTTACTGGACTTTTTGGCTTTTTTGTGATATAATACGCAAAATTAATAGAATACAGAATACAAAGCACGGCAGTCAGCGGAGGACGCAAGCAAATCAAAAATCAAAATGCAACGTGCAAAACCACATCGAAAAAATCAAAAATTGAGCCAACTGGTGCGAAAAGCACGACAAAAAGATGCAAATTATTGAGTAAAATTGAGATTAATTTGAAAAAACAAAGCCAATTTATTTCGTATTGAGGACTTCGTGATGCGTATTGCGAAAAGGAATTTGAAAAAACAAAGCCAATTTTAAACGAAGTAAGATCGATTTTACTTATAACACAGAAGATTGCCACGGCCCTTCGGGCCTCGCAATGACAGAAAAGGCGTTTGAAAAAACAAAGCCAATTATCGAACGGGCAAAATGACGTTAAGTCAATAATAATAATGGTTTATGGAGATTATGATGGGCCGGGGTGGCGAAAAAACAAAGCCAATAGCCGGCCGTTGGCCGGAAATCCGAAGTTCTAATTCCGAAATCCGAAACGAGTTGAATGGGTGCGATTTGAAAAAACAAAGCCAATTTCATGAAGACTAATATGGACTTAAGTATATCAATTACAAGTTCTTATGGAGATTTTTATGGATGGAGGCTGCGAAAAAACAAAGCCAATCAAAGCCAATTTCAAAGTTCCGCAACACCACTAAATCGGCGGTCAGAAACAAAGGCCGGCAACGCAAATGGCTCGAATTGTGACGCTCTTGACGCGGCCGGGTGGTTTTGCTAACTTATTGTCGAGTTTGTAAACATGTATGAATTATGAAAGGAAGGTTATTATGGAAAGAAGAACATTTCTTGCATTGAGTACCGGTGCGGTGAGCGGTCTATATCTGCAATCGCCGTTGTCGGTTCTTGGCAAACAGGCAAAGACGAAAGAGAAAAAAGGAAAGAAGAAATCCGACAATAAGCCCCCCTTCAAGATTTCTCTGGCTCAGTGGTCCTGGCACAGAAGGCTCCGTGGCCAGCAGGAGCCGAAAATGGACAATCTCGACTTCGCAAAAGAGGCCAAAAGCTTTGGAATCAAAGCCGTCGAGTACGTCAATCAGTTTTTCATCGATAAGGCTAAAGACACTAAATATCTTGCTGAAATGAAAAAACGTGCGAAAGACAACGGCGTCAAATCCATGCTGATTATGTGCGACCGGGAGGGTAATCTCGGCGACCCGGACCCCGGGCAACGCACCAAGGCTGTCGAGAACCACTATAAGTGGGTCGAGGCGGCGAAGTTCCTCGGCTGTCGTACCATTCGTGTCAACGCCCGCTCCGAAGGCTCTTACGAAGAACAACTCAAGCTTGCCGCCGACGGATTGCGGCGATTGAGCGAGTATGCCGCCAACTACAAGATCAATGTGACTGTCGAGAACCACGGCGACCTCTCATCCAACGACAAGTGGCTGGTCAGTGTCATCAAAAAGGTGGACCTGCCCAACTGCGGGACTCTGCCCGACTTCGGCAACTTTCCGCCCGAAATCGACCGCTACGAAGCCGTAAAGATGTTTATGCCCTATGCCAAGGCAGTTAGTGCAAAGAGCTATGACTTCGACGAGAAAGGCAATGAGACCAAGATTGATTTTTACCGCATGATGAAAGTTGTCCTTGATGCCGGTTATAAAGGCCGTGTGGGTATCGAATACGAGGGCAACAGACTTAGCGAAAATGACGGCATCCTGGCGACCAAGCGATTGCTGGAGGAATGCCGCGAAAAATATATGAAGGCCTGAGATTAGTATCAGGAATTACCGGCCATATTGGCCAGGCAGATTCTCGCATTTCGCTTAAGGCCTTCGAGGCCCAAACGTTTGATTGGAGAATCGGCGAATTCGGCTTCGAATAATTCTTCATTTAAGCTCAGAAGCTCCTGAAGATCGAGCTGGGCTCTGTCACCATAAAATCTGAACTGCTTGTTGCTGCACACGGGCGCATCTTCCTGGTAGGGACATGCAAGGACACATTCGTCACAGCCGAAGAGCCGGTCGCCGATTTTCCCGGCCAGCTCCGGCGGTATAAGGCCTTTGTATTCTATCGTCAAATAATTGATGCACCTACCGGCGTCAAATTGCCCGTCGGCTCTCAAGGCTGCGGTCGGACAGGCATTGATGCACTTATTGCAGTTTGAACAGTTGGCTGTAATCGGTTCATCCGGCTGCAGTTTCAAGTCGGTTATTATCTCGCCCAGGAATATCTGGCAGCCGAGTCCGGGATTGATGAGCATGTGGTTTTTCCCGATGAAGCCCAGGCCCGCCCTGACGGCTAACGCCCGCTCGGCCAATGGTGCCGAGTCAACGCATATCCTGAATCGAAAGCCGGTATCAACAAGTGATTTCATGAAATCAATTAACTGACGCAATCGTTCTTTTATGAACGGATGATAATCTTCATATTGGGCGTAGTTGGCCACTTTGCCTGTTGGCGCAGTTGCATAAGTGAGTTTTTGTCTTTGCTTTGGTTGTGTGTAGTTTAGGCCAACGGCAATAACCGATTGTGCATTGTCCAGAAATTTTGTCGGGTCGAGACGCTTTTGCAAATTCCTGTACATATAATCCATCCGGCCCGCGAAACCGGACTTTAGCCACACAGCTAAAAATTCCGCCTGCTCGGCATCTATTGGCGATGAATCCGTTATGCCGACCAGGTCGAATCCTAACTCCATCGTTTTATGCTTTATCTCTTGAGCTAAACTCATAAAAGCGATTATACTAAATGTCGCCATGAGTTTTAAGTTTGTTGTCTCTGGTTGGCAGTCTTATTTTTGAGGCTGGTTCATAATTTGACGTATATCATAGAGCAAGCAGAATGGAGAGTTGACAGATATGGAATCGAGCTCGAATGAATTGCCGAGTCCGCTCCGCGGCATCATTCCGCCCATGGTCACGCCGCTTCTGGATCGGGACACCCTTGATTTAGCCGGTCTGGAGCGTCTGATTGAACATATCCTTTCCGGCGGCGTCCATGGTCTGTTCATCCTGGGGACAACCGGTGAGGCACCGAGTCTTAGTCATCGTCTACGATATGAACTTATCGAACGGGTCTGCGGACTAGTCAAAGGCCGGGTGCCGGTTCTGGTTGGAATCACCGATACATCATTTACCGAGTCGGTAAACACCGCCGTCAAGGCCAAGGACGCCGGCGCTCAGGCCGTCGTGCTGGCGCCGCCCTATTACTTTCCGGCGGGCCAGCCGGAATTGCTCGAATATCTCCAACATTTGACGCCCGAGCTGCCGCTGCCTTTGTTCCTTTACAACATGCCGAGCCTTACCAAGGCGGTTTTCGAGCCTCAGACCGTACGAGCAACTGCCGACATCAGCGGCATTGCAGGCTTAAAGGATAGTTCCGGCGACATGGCCTATTTCAAGCAGCTCCTGTCCCTGCTTAAAGACCACCCGGATTTCTCGCTTTTGATGGGCCATGAAGAGCTGCTGGCCGAGGCTGTTTTGCTCGGCGCCTGCGGCGGCGTTTGCGGGGGAGCGAACATCTTACCAAAGCTTTACGTCGACCTTTACGAGGCCGCTCGCTCGCGGGACATGGAAAAAATGGAAGAATTTCATAAAAAAGTCATGAAGATCAGCACCTCCATTTATGGCGTCGGACGCTATCAGTCGAGTTATCTCAAGGGACTGAAGTGCTCCCTTTCGTGCATGGGCATCTGCAGCGACTTTTTGGCAGAGCCGTTCCACCGTTTCCGCAGCACAGAGCACGATCTTATTCGCCGGCACCTGGAAGAACTTGGAATCGTGCAAAAAGATTAGAAGAGTTTTTACAAGGTCAAGCTAATGCAAGGAAGTCTCGGAACAATTGATATCGCTATTTTGTTTGTCTATTCCTGTGTGCTGATTGGGATGGGCATCTACTACAAACGTAAGTGCCGGACGGCGGAGCAATTCATGGTTGCCGACCGTTCGATTCCCGCGTGGGCGGCCGGCCTGGCGGTGATGAGCGCCTATACCAGCAGCATCTCCTATATCGCCACCCCCGGCAAGGCCTTTGATTCCAACTGGCATCCGATTATTTTCTCGCTCTGCATCTTCCCTGTGGCCTGGCTGGTCTGCAAATACGCCGTGCCATATTACCGTAAAAGGCAGCTGATTAGCGTTTATACGTTTCTGGAGGAAAGGCTCGGTTCCTGGGGACGAGTGTATGCGGCACTGGCGTTTGTGCTGTACATGATAGGGCGCGTTGCGGTCATTCTCTTCCTGGCCAGCCTGCTGCTCAGTACGTTTGTTCCGTGGAACATTTGTATGGTGATTATCGCCATCGGATTGATCACTATTGTCTATACACTGCTCGGGGGTATGGAGGCCGTGATTTGGACCGACGTCATGCAATCAATAATTATGATTGCAGGTGTCATCTTCTGCGCTGTGAGCCTGTCAAAAAAAGTTTTTGCCCAACCAGAATATTTAATACAGTCGGCTTTTGACGCCAACAAGTTCAGCTTCGGCAGTTGGGATTTGTCCCTTTCCTCCCGCACGATATGGGTCATGCTCATCTATGGAATCACGGAGAACCTGCGGGGCCTTTTGGCCGACCAGAACTACGTCCAGAAATACTGTTCAGTACCCACCGAGCGAGAGGCCAAGCGCTCTATCTGGATTGCGATGCTAATCTATATTCCGCTGACCGCGATGTTTCTTTATATCGGGACGACACTTTTCGCCTTATACTCCGGCGCCGGAAAGACGCTCGGAGAGGGGATCATAAAAGGTGACCAGGTCTTCCCTTACTTCATCGCGACAGAAATACCCGCAGGCCTGAAGGGACTGATTATCGCCGCTATTATCGCCGCGGCCATGAGCACAGTGGATTCGGCCTTGAACTGTTCTGCGACGGTTTTGCTGCTGGACTTCCATAAGCGATATTTCAATCCGAATATTTCAGAGCGGGCCAGCGTCCTGTTCCTGCGCCTTGCAACCGTAGTATGGGGCCTGCTCGGGACAGGTGCCGCCCTTTTAATGATTCGGGCCAAAAGTATTCTGGATGTCTGGTGGCAGATTTCAGGAATCTTTGGCGGTGCGCTTCTGGGCTTATTTCTTTTGGCCTTCCTGCAAGTCCGGCTACGTATGTGGCAGGGCATCGCTTCAATCGGCGTGAGTATCGTCGTGATCAGTTGGGGAACTTTCGCTCGCGATTTACCCGCTTCGTGGCGGTGGGCGCAGTGCAACCTGGACGCTATCATTGTCGGTGCTGTTGGAACGGCCGCTCTTATGGTGGTCGCTTTTCTATTCAGCCTGACGAATCGCTATCAAAACATAAGAGCCTGAGCAATCTTTAAGGAGATTATCTATGGACTTTAGCAGACTCAATAAGAGTTCCATGACGCACAAGAGTAACAACTTCTCTCCGTCCGGAATAAATCTTAGAATATCCTCTGTACTTCTTGCTGTCATAGTGGTTTGGATAGTACCGGTTCCCACGCTTGGGAGGATCGTGGCCCACTGGGACTTCAGCAGGGGTCTGCAAGGCTGGACGGGAAACAGTCGGGTGGAGAATCTCTCATTCTCGCAGGAAGGATTGATCGTGAAATCCACAGGCCAAGACCCGTGGATAGAAGGCCCTGCCGTGGATTTACCCCGCGATAAAATCACCAGAGTTAAAATCCGTATGAGATCGAACGCCGATGCAGGCGCGGAACTTTTTTACGGCAGGACATTCAGGGCCGGATACTCCGCACGATTCACCGCGCGACCGGACGGGAAATGGCACGACTATTTTCTTGTCATTCGGGACAAACTGGGCCCCGGCACGCGTTTTCGTCTCGACCCATGTATCGCAGAGGGCGAAGTTACTATTGCCTGGATCGCAGCCGAAGCAATCAACGAAATGGTTGTCCCCTCTTTAGATAAACCCCAGGAGCCGGACAGAACAGTGCCCGGAATAACTCCAATCAGGTCGAGTAATCTCGAATTCAAACATTATGGGAGCAGATGGGGAAACTTCGCTTTTTCCGTGAACGGCGTGGAAATGGCCGCCGGATACCAGAGCGAATTAATCGGTCTTCTATTTGACGACAATACCGAATGGCTTCATCTTAAAAATGCAAAGGTCAAGTTTGACAATCGGCCGGAGAGTAATGAATTTACAAGTACAGCTATTATTGAAGACAGCAGGAACGGAAAGTGGAAGATTCTAAAAAGCATAAGGCCGGGGGAGCATCAAGGAACACTCATCGTAGAAACCGAGCTGGAGGTCAACAAAGACAGGGATGTTATCCACATTCCGTGGATGACTATTTTCCCGGGTCTGGGTACATTCGGCCAGCGCAAAGACCAGGGCCTCTTCGCCGGTGTGGAATATCTCTGCGATGAACCCAGCAGCAGCGAAGCGGACATCGAGACATCGGAGCATATTCGCCGGGTGCCCGATCCCGTTAAGATAACATTTCCTCTTATGGCGATTGCGCACGGTGACAATTATTTTGGAGTAATCTGGGAGCCATCTGATATGGTGGCGGCTACTTTCGATTCGCCCGACAGAATTTACAATTCGGGCGCTCATGTTATGGCCCTGTCGGGACCTGCAGTCGGTGAGCTTCGTTTTGAGAATGATTTTTCCGCTCACACATCCTTGAGACTCGAAGCAAATAAACCATTGAAAGTCTCACTGCTGATAGTGGCAGGTATGGGAAAAACCATCGTCCCTGCAGTCAAGCATTACGCAGCTTTAAAGGGATTACCCGCTGTGCCCAGATTCGAAGGGGGCTTTAACGCCGCTGTCAATCTGCTCGCACACGGCTGGCTGGATTCACAGATAAATCAAAACGGTCTTTTCAGGCATGCGGTCTGGACCGAAAAATTTACAGCAAGCCCGGCGGCAGATGCCGTAATGTTTATCGACTGGCTCGCCAATAATACCGTAGATGAAAAACTTCGTGAAAGACTGGAAAATGCCAAAAGCCGGGGACTCGAAAGAATCCCATCAGGAAGACCTTTCTCGAGCAGCGTTTCGCACGCACATTTGCCAACAGCGCCTTTCATTCTCGGGCGCACCTTCGAATTCGTCAGACAAAGACACGATGCAGCACTGGGCCTGCTTAAAAATTTCGATGCAGACGGTATAAAAATCTACAGTCCGGGCAAAACGGATTATTCAAGAAAGCATTTCGCAAAACATGCTAACGGTTTGTCCGGACGGGATGTGGTCAGCATTCTTGAAGCTGCTGCTTTATCGGCAGATAAAAACCTTATCAATGAGGCGCTTCAACTGCTCGATAAGCAGACGACCCTTTATTCCAATACAGTCCCGCGCGGAGCACAAACCTGGGAGGTGCCGCTCCATACTCCCGATATACTGGCATCGGCCCATATGGTTAAGGCTTATACTCTGGGCTATATTATTTCGGGCAAAGGGAAATATCTTGAGCAGGCGCGGTACTGGGCATGGACGGGTGTTCCGTTTGTCTATCTTTACCCACCGACGTCCGGGACGGCAGGGCCTTACGCGACTATCGCCGTCCTGGGCGCAACTAACTGGAAGGCGCCGCTGTGGCTCGGAAGGCCCGTTCAGTGGTGCGGGCTTGTCTATTGCTCGGCACTACAGATGCTTAGTGAGTACGACCGTCAAGGCCCCTGGGGGAAAATCGCCAAAGGCATCACGACTGCCGGCCTGCAGATGTCCTGGCCTTTGACCGATGCGGAACGTCAGGGATTGCTGCCGGATTTCTTCGATTTGAGGGCGCAAATAGGTGCCGGGCCTGCTATAAATCCGGGAACGGTGCAGGCCCACCTGGCCGAACTCTACGAAAAAGGCAAAATATATGACGTAAAGAAACTACCCAATCATGGCTGGTTCATTCATGCACCTTGCATTATCAGCGATATTCGCGATGACAAAGATTGCGTTACATTAACGGCAGATGGCTGGGGCACCAAACGATACCGCGTGCTGATTTCAGGCATTGAAACAGAACCCAGCGAAGTGAGCCTTCGCAAAGTCGTTGGAAATACCGGCAAACAACTTGCCTTCAAATCCGCCGAGACAGAGTTCCACAGCGAATACAAGATTCTGATAATAGTCCTGGAAGGAAAAACGGAAATCCAAATCAAATAAGACGCATGGATTTCAATTATTCATGCTGTTTTGCAAATCCACAAAACGATTGTCAATGGATTGCGAAGGCATTACTATAGTGGCCAATAAGAACAAAGGAAACGAAAGGTTATGGCAGAAGAGCTAATCGGCATAATAGGAGGAACGGGGCTGGGCGACGCTCTGGCTGAACAAATAATCGATGCGGAGCTTTGCGACATCGATACGCCGTTCGGCAGACCGAGCACAGCCATTTTGGTCGGCAGGTTCGGCAAAAAGCAAATCGCATTTCTAAGTCGTCACGGCAAGGGACACAAACTATCGCCGAGTGAGGTCCCCTTTGCGGCAAATATTTTTGCCTTAAAAAAACTCGGCGTCCACACCCTGTTAAGCAGTGGAGCGGTAGGGTCGCTTCGAGACGAAATAGCTCCCGGAGATCTGGTTGTCGTCGACCAGTTTATTGACAAGACCTTCAAGCGAAAAAACAGTTTTTTCGACGGCTTTGGGGCCGTGCATTGCGAGATGGCCCAGCCGACCTGCGGGCGAGTTCGAGAGATACTTATCGATACTGCAAAAGGTATTAAAACAACGACACATCCAAAGGGCACATACGTATGTATGGAAGGACCCCAGTTTTCCACACGTGCAGAATCGTTTATGCACCGGAGCTGGGGCGGTGACTTGATTGGAATGACCGCAATGCCGGAAGCCAAGCTGGCCAGGGAGGCGCAAATCTGCTATGCGCTGGTTGCGCTGGCGAGCGATTATGACTGCTGGAAGCCCCACACAGGCGACAAAGACAAGCAAACCCTTCTCAAAGAGATAATCAGCAACCTCCAGGAGGCGACAAATAATTCTCTGGAGCTTATAAAGACCGTCTTATCAAGCGAGTGCGTGCTCGTCAGTGAGAGTTGTCACTGCCGAAAAAGTCTCGACCTGGCTGTTTGGACCGACCAAAGCCGGATCGAAGCAGTTGATAAGGAAAAGTTAAAACTGCTTTTCGAGTAGGTTGAATATTTGAAAGGATAAGAAAAATGAAAAATACGTTCCGAAAAGCGCTTGTTTTAGTAGTTGGCGTTGCCGTTACCTTGATTGCAGGCTGCGGCCAAAAAGAACCGCCGAATGTGAAAAAGAGCAGATTAACAGCTTCCGAGAACATAGAACTAAAAGAACAATTAAAGCAAAGCAGCAGGGAAATCGAAAGGCTGAATGAGCTGCATGATGAAAAGATTACGGAACAAAAAAATCTGCTCGAAAAATGTCAACAGGAAAAAGAGACCTGGAAAAAGAAGTCACAGCAAAACATTAGAGACCAGGTAAAGAGTGTTCTTGATACTGTTGTTGAAGAAAACGCAAAACTACGTGAGGAAAACGAAAAGCTCAAGACCCAAATAAAGGAGCTTCAAAAAGAGGGCGAACAGGGCGAAGACACGGAAAAGTAACATATCCTCAGTTGACAATTGAGTCGCTAATGCGTGCGGTTGCACACTTTCCGGGCTGCTGTTGTGTAATTGGGTAATTCTTCATCAGGGTAGTGTTTTTGCATTGCCGCCGCGACGAGTCCTACGAACATAGGCTGTGGTTTGAGTGGACGGGAGGTCAGGCAGGGATGCGCCTGAGTGCCGAAAAAGTACGCATGGGCCGGCAGCTCGAGTATCTGCATAATCGGCTGATTAGGTGCTTTGCCGGAAAATATCAGGCCGGCCATTTCCAGCCGTTCGATATAGCGAGGGTCAACCTCATAGCGATGCCTGAAGCGCATCCTGACCGAACCTGTCTCTCCGAAAAGTTTCCAGGCCATCGTCTTGGCTTTCAGCTCAATGTCCCTCCCGCCGAGGCGCATGTTTCCACCCAGGCCTTCAACTTTTTTCTGCTCCGGTAGTATGTCGATTACCGGCTCGGGACAATCGGGCTCAATCTCGGTGCTGTTGGCTTGTGTCAGCTCACAGACATTACGGGCATATTCGATCACAGCCATTTGAAAGCCAAAGCACAACCCAAGATAAGGCAGATTATTTTCTCTCGCATATTTTATGCAGGCAATTTTTCCCTCGGCACCGCGGGTACCGAAACCGCCCGGGACAATAATACCGTCAACGTCCTGAAGGTTCTCGGCGACATTTTCATCGGTAAGATTAGTTGTTTCGATCCATTTTATTTTTACGTCGCAGGCCAAAGCAATTCCGGCATGTTCGAGGGCGTTGATTATAGAGGCATAACTGTCACGGACAGATGTGTATTTACCTGTAATGCCGATGGTTATCTTGTGAGTGGCGGACCCGATTTTGTCGGTGAAATCGCACCACTGGGCCCAGTCTTTACGTTCCTGCCGCAGATTGATTCTGTCCTCAATTTTCAGGAGTCTGGCGACCTCGAAATCCAGGCCGACCTCCCTGAGCATCGCCGGTATCGTATATATACTTGCCGAATCCGGCAGACTAATGACTCTTTCAAAGGGGACATTGCTGTAAACACTAATTTTCTGTCTGACCTTTTCAGTGGCAGGATTTGTAGCTCTACAGGCTATGATGTCCGGCTGAATCCCTAACTGCATAAGCTGTTTGATTCCCAATTGCGCAGCCTTTGATTTCTGCTCACCGAGTGTCTTTGGTTCCAGTATATAGGTCAGAGCAACGAAGCAGCAACTGCCCGGGCCTTCTTCGTAGGCCAGCTCGCGCATCGCCTCGATGTAGTAGGCGTTTTCCAAGTCGCCGACGGTACCGCCGATCTCTATAAATACGACGTCGGCGTCAGATTCCATTGCAAGTTGACGCAACTTTAACTTAACCTCGCCGGTAACATGAGGGATCATCTGAACGTCTCTGCCGAGATAGTCACCGTGGCGCTCCTTGTACAGAATTGAGCTGAAGATTTGGCCGCTTGTGGCAAAATTCGCCCTGCTTAAATCCTGATTGAGCATTCTTTCGTATGTACCCAGGTCCATATCGCATTCCATACCGTCGTCGAGCACAAATACCTCGCCGTGCCGGAACGGATTCAGCGTGCCGGAGTCTATGTTCAAATAGCCCTCGAGCTTGATAGGCGCGACTTTGATGCCTTTATCCTGCATCAGCTTGGCAAGACAGGATGAAAATATTCCCTTGCCCAGCCCGCTCATCACCGTACCCATAACGAACACGTAGCGGCACTTTCCCTTCTTATATCCCTTAGGCACCGGCGAGAAAAACTCGCTCTCAGTCGAAACGTCACTGACCGAAGCTAATAAGTCATTATCTTTCGTCATAGTCTTTTCTTAGCTTTTATCAAAGAGGGCCACAGAGAAAATTCTAAAAATCATTTCTGTTGGGCTATCCTTAGCCTGATCTAATCGAGGCGAACACATGGCCATCTTTACTATTTTTTGTCATCAGTTTTCCCAAGCGAAAATTACTTTCAATCATCTGCACTTGTCAAATACATCCTTAAGACGCTGTGAGTCATCTCGTTTTACTCTTATATTCTTGTCACCCTCACTAATAACGGTCCAATTTCCCGTTTCCTGGATGACCTCTTTTATATATCTTTTTGCACTTCCTCTCCTTAAGTTTTGTTGTTTATCGACGCCAGCAAAAACAAATGTATTTTCTTGAGTGATCTTGTCATCAGTACAATGTCTCAAGTATTTATGGAGGGCATTCTTTATGCTTTGTGCATCTTTTAGTTTGCCTTGTTCACGAAACACATAAACCACAAAGAAACCAACGAAAAATACGAATAGAATCAATAGCAACAAACAAAACCATCCAGATATTTCAAAGGAGTGCTTAGCGACCAGCCAATTTCTTATATGTGTTCGAAAAAACCAACCTAAAACTGTGGTTACTATTCCACCTGAACCAAGTATATAAATCACCCAGTTTTCCACCAAAGATCTAAATAAATCTCTAACCAACTTCTTCATTAAAAATTCTCTTTTACTTTGTGGACACCGTGGCTTTTTTGTATCTTTTAACAAAATCCGCGTATTGCTCCGGCGTGTCGATACCGTCGCAGGTGTGTTTTACTTTGCCGACCAAAATACCATAGCCGTTTTCGATAGCCCGCAATTGCTCGAGTTTTTCGGTTTTTTCCAGCGGCGTCTGCGGCAGAGTGGTTATTTCCAGCAGGAATTTCTTGCGATAGGCGTAAATTCCGATGTGCCGCAGGTATTGCCGCACATCTCCGACGCCGGATTTCTCCCGGTCGTATGGAATCGGCGAGCGGGAAAAGTAAATCGCCCTGCCCTTCCGGTCGGTGATGACCTTGACAATATTAGGATCGGCGACCTGTTCGGCACTCTGGAAATCCGCCGCGAGTGTGGCCATCGGATAATCAGGATTCTCGACCAACAGCCTTGCCAGACGATCAATATTCTCCGGGTCGATTTCGGGCTCATCGGCCTGCAAATTCACCACAATCTCAACATCTATATCAGCAACGGCTTCGGCGATGCGATCCGTGCCGCTTTGGTGCTCGGGCGAAGTTAGAACACATTCGGCACCGAATGTTTTAGCGGCAGCAAGGACCTTTTCGTCATCGGCGGCTATTATCACCCTCTCAGGCAGTTTAGCTAAGCATGCCTGCTCGTAGGTGTGCTGGATGAGGAATTTGCCGGTATCTTTGGCGAGAACTTTACCGGCGAATCTGGTCGAACTGAAACGGGCCGGTATTACAGCTAAAATCTTCACTCTCGTTGAGCCTTATAAGCCAGCAAAGTCATATTGCCAGGTAAGCAGTATATATTCAGGGATCTCAATAGCCGTTTTGCCCGTACGGCTAAGAAATTCCAACTGGGCACTTACAATAAAAAGAAAACAGGGATTTGTCAACGGCTCTATCAGAAATTTTCCATTTTTGTTTCTTATTATTCAATCCGACCGCTTTTGAGTTGTCATACTGAGTAAAGAAAGTATACTTTATTGACTATTGAGTGTTGAATCTTTATCATTATTATCAAAATAAAATTTCTGGGAGCCGGAATTATGAAAAAGATTTTAGCAGTAGTTGTTTGTATCGTTTTAATTGTTGTTTTTGCCTCAACCAGTTGCAAACAGAAAAAAGAAGTAAGCACCGATAAGTATCGCATTGCCGTGATTCCCAAGGGCACAACGCACATTTTCTGGAAGTCGATTCATGCCGGGGCGGTCAAGGCCCAGCAGGAGCTGAAAGACGCTGGTCTTGACGTGGAAGTTATATGGAAAGGACCGCTCAAGGAGGATGACAGAGAATCGCAAATCAGGGTGGTAGAGGATTTCGTAACACGTGGCGTAACGGGAATAGTACTGGCGCCATTAGATGATGTGGCACTGCGGATGCCGGTCAAGGATGCCGTGAACAATGGTATCCCAGTAGTGATAATCGACAGCGGGCTAAAGAGCGAGGATTATGTCAGCTTTGTGGCAACAGATAACTATATCGGCGGCAAAAAAGGCGGCGAGCGCCTGGCCTCGATCTTAGGCGGCAAGGGCAAGGTAATTATGCTGCGATACCAGGAAGGTTCAGCGAGCACGATGAACCGTGAGCAGGGATTTCTGGATGTGCTGAAAGAGAAATATCCGGAGATTGAGGTAGTCAGCTCAAACCAGTACGGCGGGGCAACTACGGAAAGCGCTTACCAGGCCAGTGAAAACCTGCTGGCGCCATTGCGGACGGCTGACGGGGGGCTGACGATCAACGGTATCTTCTGCCCGAACGAGTCAACGGCATTTGCGATGCTCCGGGCATTGCAGGACAGCGGCCTGGCAGGCAAGGTAAATTATGTCGGCTTCGACAGCTCGGAGCGGCTGGTGCAGGGACTGGCCAATGGTGAGATTCAGGGGCTGGTTCTGCAGGACCCAATCAATATGGGTTACCTGGGAGTTAAAACTTTAGTGGCACATCTGCAGGGCCAGAAAGTAGATAAACGAATCGACACCGGTTCGGCAGTGGCGACCCCGGAAAATATGGACGAACCGAAGATGAAGAATCTTTTGGAGCCGGATTTCAAAAAATGGCTGAACGAATAGATTCGCAGCAACCAGTGGTACGGCTCCAGATGCAGGGAGTGTCTAAGCGCTTCGGCGCGACGGTAGCGCTGAAAGATGTAGGTATAAATGTAGCTGCCGGCCAGGTGCTGGCTCTGGTAGGTGAGAACGGCGCCGGCAAGAGCACACTAATGAAGGTGCTTTCAGGGGCAATCAAACCGGATGCCGGCCTAATGTGGCTTGATGGCGTTCCATATCGCCCCGGCAATCCCCTTGAAGCTCGGCGGGCCGGGGTGGCAATGATCTATCAGGAACTCTCCCTGACGCCGCATCTTAGTGTCCAGGAAAATATCATGTTGGGTATGGAGCCGACAGTGCTGGGCGTGGTTCGGTGGAGACAAGTGCGCCGGCGCGCGATTGAGGCGATTAAAGAGTTTGACAATCCGGAACTGACTCCGGATGCCCGGGTCGGCGGATTGTCAGTCGGCTCACAGCAATTGGTGGAAATTGCTCGTGCTTTAGCAATAGGTTGCAGGGTACTGGTTCTCGATGAACCCACCAGCAGTCTGACGCAACAGGATGTAGAGCAGTTATTCGAGATTATAGGGCGGCTCAAACAGCAGGGCAAAGCTATAGTTTACATTTCGCACTTTATCGAGGAGGTCAAGCGTGTCGCGGATAAAGTGGCGGTTCTGCGTGACGGACAAATGGTCGGCAGCAGTGATGTGGCAGCCATAAGCACAGACGAGATAATTTCAATGATGGTGGGCAGGCAGGTCGAGGATTTGTATCCGAGATCGGCACGGCAAGCCGGAGAGATTGTTTTGGAGGTTAAAGGTTTAGCCGGCCTTGAGAAGCCAAAGTCAGCGTCTCTGCAGTTGCACAGAGGAGAGGTAGTTGGCATTGCCGGACTGATTGGAGCCGGACGCACAGAATTATTGCGCAGCCTGTTCGGCTTGGATCCCGTTCGGGCCGGTCAAATCAAATTAGGTCTTTATACCGGACCTGCCTCACCGGTGCGACGATGGATGCAGGGGGCCGGCATTTTGAGCGAGGACCGCAAAGAGGAAGGATTGGCTCTTGCATTGAGCATAGCAGACAACGTTACGCTTTCCAAGCTCAGGGGATTCGGCCCTTTGGGTTTGGTGCTGCCGAGCCGACAGGACAAAGCTGCCAAACGCTGGATAAAGGAGTTAGGTATTCGTTGCCGCGGCCCAAAACAATCTGTGTTGTCGTTGTCGGGCGGAAATCAACAAAGGGTCGCACTGGCCAGGTTGCTTCAGCACGATGTGGATGTGTTTCTGCTGGATGAACCGACACGGGGTATCGATGTAGCGGCCAAGGCGCTTATTTACAAGTTGATCGACAAATTGGCCAGCGGCTCGCCAACCGAAGGGCGGGAGCCGAAGGCCGTACTAATGGTGAGCAGTTATTTGCCGGAATTGTTGGGTGTTTGCGACAGGGTCGCCGTGATGTGTCGTGGGAAATTGGGCCCGACTCATCCGATTGACCAGGTCGACGAGCACAAGCTTATGTTAGAGGCAACCGGACAGGAGATAAAATGTTAAGTGACAATGCCATAGAGGACAAAAGAGATTTTATGTCGGTTTTTAGGGCCTTGTTTGGGCTGGCCAGTATCAAGCTGGTCCTGGCTTTGCTTGGGATATTTTTGTTTTTTGTGGTTGCGATCGGCACTCAGGAAGCGGTTAAGGTTATAAGCTCGAATCAGGAGGTCCTGGCTGAGCTCGAAGCGCAAGGCATACCGGCTGATGAGCGTCAACGGGATTCGAGACTAATCAATCCGTGGCGGCAAGGTTGCAGCGCCTCTCTGCGTTTCTTAGGTTCGCGGAACACCGAAACGATTGCCCGGCAGACCACTATTGTTGGAATGGCAGCTTTGGGTATGACATTGGTGATTATTTCCGGTGGGATTGATCTGTCGGTTGGCTCGATCGTGGCGCTCAGTACAGTGGTGATTGCCCATTTGCTACAGAAAAGCGGTGCCGGGCCGATTGCCGCCGTTGCCGGCGGCGTTGCGGCAGGAGCGTTCTGTGGTCTTATTAGCGGGACGCTGATAACTTATCTTCGAGTTGTTCCGTTTATCGTCACTTTGGGGATGATGCTTGTAGTTCGAGGCACGGCCAAGTTTATCGGGCAAAATCAGAAGATAGATGTGGATACCGAACGGCTTAGATGGCTGGATGAGTTGATGGCCTCGATCCCGAAAGACAGAAGCTGGATGCTGCTGCCGTTGGGAGTGTGGCTCTTGATTTTAATGGCGGTGGTGGTCGCGATTTTGCTGCGCTATACCCGCCTGGGTCGACATATTTTCGCCGTCGGTTCCAATGAGCAAACGGCTCGTCTTTGTGGAGTGTCGGTTTGGCGTGTCAAGCTCATGGTTTTTATGCTGTCCGGGGCTTTTGCCGGTTTGGCAGGGCTTATGCAGTTTTCGAGGCTGACTGTGGGTGATCCCACCGTAGCGGTTGGTCTGGAGCTCGATGTAATCGCGGCGGTGGTTATAGGCGGTGGAAGCCTGGCCGGTGGAGAAGGTTCCATCCTGGGCACAATTGTCGGGGCGCTGATTATGACGGTCATCGCTTCGGGTTGTACACAAATGGGGCTGGCGAACTACTGGCAGGAGATTATTACAGGCGCTATTATAGTCGTGGCGGTCGCGCTGGATCGACTGCGTCACCGACGGACGGTCTGAATGATGCTCGATGCCGTTGTTTTTGAGAAAAAGAATCATTTTTCCGCCAACACTACGGTTCTGCAGATTTCCGCTTCCGTGGGGTTGACAATTATTCTTACGATTCAGGGATAATAAGGTTGGTATTCAATGTCAACGCAGTTAAGCACAAAAACTTTTGACAAGCAGCTACAGAAAAACGATAGTAGTCGGCGTGGAATCCAGCGGATTAGTGCTTGATATTTGATACGTAACTATAAGAAACAGCTATGATTGTCGGTGTAATGACAGCTCATTTGTCTTTGCAGGGGATAACCTCGCTCAAGGGAAAGAGAAGTATCGTCAAAAGCCTTATCGGGCGGCTCAAGAGCAGATTCAATATCTCAATCGCTGAAGTCGATCATCAGGACAGCAAGAGCATCGCGGTGATCGGCATTGCAGTTGTCAGCAACGAGGTCCGCTTCATCGACCAGCAGTTCGACGCGATTCTCAGTTTCATGCGGAATGACGGGCGGTTTTACCTCGGACAAATCGAACGCGAAACTTTCTCGTAATTCAAGCACCGAGTATCGATTCAGAAAATAATATCAACAACAAATCTAGCGCCAAGAAATATATCTATTGTCATTGCTGCACAAAGTACAACCTGCCGGAGCGGGCGCATCAGCAATTTTGTATGTGCCATAAAGAATATAACAGCGACCACAATTGCGCCGAGTATGTATATCTTGGCAGCTTCGGTAAACAGCTTGGCGGTATCTTCAGCCAGCCCTGCGAATATCTGAAAGGATTCTGTTGCCAATAGCAATGTCGCGATAGCAAGTGCGCCCATAACTATTACGTCAAACAGAATCCACTTTCTGTCGGCGAAGCCGGCACAGATAAGCCCCTGCATCCCTGCGCCAATAAGTATTGAGCTGCACAGTATGCTAATGGCAAGCCAGATAACAGGGCTGACACCGAAAACCGAATCGCAAAAGGCTAATATCGTGCCGATGACAAAAATTGCTATTATACCGAACCTGCGAGTTACCAGACCCGTTAGATATTTGCCCTTTTGGTGAATATCACCCATACATAGCATTTCTATGGGGGCAAAAAGCATAGAAAAGCCCATAGTCAGTGCTGCCATCGGAATATGATAAAAGCCGACTAAAGTCATCTGCCGCTTAGCTGAAACAAGGGGAGCCAACAAGCCAAGCAAGTCATCTGTATGTAATTTGAGTTTTATAGGGACAGGGTACAGATGGTAGTGAGCAGAAATTTTGAAAAACAGCACGATTGCTACAAAAGGCAGAACAGAAAGCGGCACGCGCAGCAGCTTCCACCTGGTTTTAGGACCAAACACGGCCGGGCAAAACAGCCACGGTAGAGCCGCTACTAAAAGACCTGCCGAAGGGTGAAACTTAGCCAATCCAAGTGTAAACGGCCCGAAGCCGTAAATAGCTCCTGCAAAAAACGACTCGGTAAATCCAGCCACCCAGCGCCTACTGAGTACATAACAACCCAATGAGGCCAAAAATGAATTCGCAACCAGAAGATAGAGAATCTTGTCGAAATTTTTGAAATACGGCTGATAAAGATATGTTGCAAAGGCAATGTATATTATGGCCGCCACGACAAACAATGCAGCGCCTGAGTTTATATGACTGCTGATCCTGCTGGTTTTTCCGTCCAGTCTCTCAATCATAGATTATTCTCACGAAAATGGTTTGGCCGCCCTGAAATGAGGTTCATACTTACAAAGCATCCATCACCAAAATTACCCGCTAAATTCAAAAGACCAGGGTACTGCATAACCAACTTAGAGTTTGACCTTTGTTTCCGACGGCTTCTTTGTGGATGGTTTCTCCACATCAATTATATCTATTTCCGATTTCGGACGTGCTAATTTCGGGCATTCCCCGGTCCAGCAATAGAGACAGAGCTTCTCTTTAGGCAGCCCAATAGCATCGACCATATCGTCCGCAGTCTGATATCTGAGAGTTGTAACACCCAGGTCTTTGGCAATCCATTGGACCATTTTTTTGTACTTTTTGGAGTTGTGGTCTATGTACTGCGAGACATCTTCAACGTCACGCTTCTCCAAGCTGCTTATGGCTTTTCGAGCGACCAGCTCATGAATGGAACGCGTGGAGAGATTGAACCTGCACGGAAACATCAAAGGTGGACAGGCGGGTCTTATATGTATTTTCCTGGCCCCGCAGTCCCAAAGTTTCTTTATTGTGAAGTTCTTGAGCTGGGTTCCTCTGACGATCGAATCCTCACAGACGACGATGCTGTTACCTTCGATCACCTCTTTAATGGGAATAAGCTTCATCTTGGCAATCAGGTCACGCGTGTGCTGTGAAGGTGGGGTATAGCTTCTGCCGTATCCCGGTGTGTATTTTACCAGGGGGCGTCTGAACGGCTTACCGGATTCCATGGCATATCCTAATCCATGGGCAAATCCAGAGTCCGGGACGCCTGAGACCAGGTCTACATCAATGTCTTTATCATACTTTGCCAAATACCGGCCACAGGTTTCCCTGACTACCTCAACATTTATTCCTTCGTAGTTTGAGGCGGGAAAGCCGGTATATATCCAGAGAAACGTGCATATTTGGCTTATACTACTTTGACCCGACCTCTTCTGTACCATCCCATCCTCATTGAGCAGAACTATCTCCCCCGGTTCAATATGCTTTACAACCTCGAATCCATTGTTAGGGAAAGCACTCGTCTCAGTAGTTACCGCCCATGAATCCGATCGCCTGCCAACAATAAGTGGTGTATATCCAAGTCTGTCTCTCGCTGCATATATTCCATCCTTGTTCAGCAACAAGAGTGAGCAGGAACCCTCAATGACCTCAAACATCTTCTCTATACCATCAGCCAAATCGTTTCCCTGGTTGACTAACTTTGCTATCAATTCGGGAGTATTAACAGCTCTCTCACTTACTTCGCTGAAAGATATTCCCCTGCTCAGCAGTTTTGTCGCCAGCTTTTCGGCATTCTCTACAAATCCGCTTGTTGCTATGCAGAATGGTCCAAATCTTGAGTTCAGATAAATAGGTTGTTCGTCATAATCGCTTATAACGCCGATGCCTTTGTTGCCTTCTATATGTTTGTAGTCATCAAAGAATTTTGATTTGAACTGGCTCTGGTTAAGGTTGTGTATTTGGCGGGTAAAGTCCTCCTTTAGGACTGCTATGCCTCCATATTCAGTGCCCAGATGCGAATGATAATCTGTGCCATAGAAAAGTGTTTCTGCGCAATTTCCTTTTGAGACCACCCCGAAAATACCGCTCATGTTTTTGGCTCCTATGTGTTTTGTCTGAGACTTATTTATAAATTGCTCAGCGACACCGCCAAGCCCCTCTTTATCAACATTGTATCATATTTACATTTGTGCGTACAAACCCAAATGGAAAATATTGGTTCAAACTTAATATCTGTCACCCAAACGCAAGCCGGTCCTGGAGATTAGACCGACGAGACACAAGTCATTTGAAAACTACTCTTCCGGTACCGGTTGTTATTCTGCCTATCTTGTACACCTTCTCGCCAAATCGCCTTAGCTTGTTTGCTATTGAATTGGCGAAATCCTCAGCCACTATCAGCACAAATCCTACCCCCATGTTGAAGACTCGGAACATTTCATCTTCTTCGACAGGACCTTTTGCCTGCAGAAACGAGAATATCTTCGGGACTACCCAGCTTGATTTTTTTATGACCGCGTCGCAATCTCTCGGCAGCACACGCGGAATGTTGCCCGGTAGACCGCCGCCGGTAATATGCGCCATCCCGTGAACAACGCGTTTGACCTTATATTGGCCCATTAGTTTTACTATTGGCCGAACATATATTCGCGTCGGCTCCAGCAGCACATCCCCAAGCGCAACGCCATCGAGTTCAGCCAGCACATCTGTCATTTTGAGCTTTGCCTGTCTGAAACAGATATTTCGAACGAGCGTATAGCCATTACTATGCAGTCCGCTCGAGGCAAGACCGAGAATCACATCACCTCTCCTGATGTTTTCTCCTGTAATGATCCTTTTCCGCTCGGCTACCCCGACGGCGAAACCAGCCATATCAAAATCACCTTTGCTATAGGTATCCGGCATTTCAGCTGTTTCTCCACCGATTAGTGCACAGTGGGCTTGACGGCAACCAGCCGCTACGCCTTTTACAAGCTCAGTGACTATGTCCGGCTCCAGCTTGTGAACCGCCAGGTAGTCTAAGAAAAACAAAGGCTCGGCACCCAGCACGAGCATATCGTTGACATTCATCGCAACTAAATCTATGCCGACGGTATCGAACTTCTTTATTTTGCCTGCCAATTGGACCTTGCTGCCCACTCCATCAGTGCAGGCTAAAAGAACAGGATTCTTGTAATTTCGTTTAAAGAGCCTTTCGTCATAATCCAGACGAAACATACCCGCGAAGGAGTTTTGTAAATCGATAACCCTCGGCCCGAACGTGCTGGCAACGGCCGAACGTATTTGCCGAACCATCTGATCGTTGGCATCAATACTAACGCCGGACTCTTCGTAGCTTATGTATTTGCTCATTAGCGGATAAAATAATTCAAATTCCGAGCTTCCCACCAAGTTTATTGGATGAGAATCCTAAATCTCGATTCTATTCTTCTACGTCAAACATATTCAATTGGTAGTGCTCCAGGGCGAACTTGTTAACCACAACATTTGTCGGTATCCTGTATTTGCCATCCCAGCAGGCGGTACAGTAGTGGCTCGCCGGCAAAGCTGCACACTTAAGGGTTCCTTCCAGCGACATATAACCTATACTGTCAACCTCAAGAAATTCCTTTATTTGCTCCAAATTGCGATTGTTTGCCAGCAGTTCTTCCTTGGTCGGGAAATCGACACCGTAAAAACAGGGAAATCTGATTGGAGGGCAACTCACTCGCATGTGAATTTGCTTTGCGCCGGCCTGGCGCAATGCTCTTATCTTGCCTCTTGTGGTTGTACCGCGAACGATTGAGTCATCCACAACCACGACCCGTTTTGCGGCTACCACCTCGTTAACGACCGCCAGCTTGAGTTTAACCTCAAGCTCTCTTTTTTTCTGGTCCGGCGAGATAAACGTTCTGCCTACGTAGTGGCTTCTGACCATTCCCATATCGAAAGGTATTTTGCTTTGCTCTGCGTATCCCACTGCCGCCGAGGTCCCTGAGTCCGGCACCGGTATCACCACGTCGGCGTCAACAGGGTGTTCTATCGCAAGCTGTCTTCCGAGCTTTTTTCTGAATTCGTGAACATTTTCGCCAAAAAAGGTGCTGTTTTGCTTGGCGAAGTAGATGTGCTCGAAGATGCAGTGGGCCGGTGTGACGGTGCCGGGCGTTACGAAGAATCTGCTGGAGAGGCCATTTTTGTCCAGTCGAACGATTTCACCCGGTTCGACTTCGCGAACGAACTGAGCCTCCACAGCATCAAAAGCACATGTCTCGCTGGCAACAACATAGCAGCCTTTATCGGTCTGGCCGAGGCACAAGGGCCTGATGCCATAAGGGTCCCGAGCTGCTTCGATACGGTCGGCATACAGAAAAAGCAGACTATAAGCCCCCTGAAGATGGTTAAATACATGTGCCAAGGGATCTGATTTGCTGACGTGGGTCGGCTTGGCAAGCAAATGAATAATTACCTCGGTATCAGCTGTGGACTTAAAAATGCTGCCGTACGCCTCATATTCATCACGCAGCAGAGATGCGTTTACGAGATTGCCGTTATGTGCCACAGCCACCTGCCCCCGGGAGTACTCTGCCAAAAGCGGCTGACTGTTTGCAACTCTGCTGGTACCTGCCGTTGAATACCGCACGTGGCCGATCGCTATAGGATTGGACAATTTTTCAAAAATGTCCTCACCAGCACGGAAAACCCTCCTAACCGTGCCCATACCCGTATAGCACTGCAGTGAATCACCGTCGCTGGTGGCGATTCCCGCCGATTCCTGCCCGCGATGCTGAAGACTGTGCAAACCGAAATAGGTTTTTTGAACTGCCTCGGAGTCACCAAAAATGCCAAAAAGACCACAGCTTTCTTTCTTCTCTGAAACCATAAGCGGATTTTCAATTTTCAATCACTAATTGTCAATTGAAATTCGGAAATGAATTGCTTTTTCTTCCTCGCTCCACAAAAATTTTTCCTTTTCCACGGTATTACCGATTACAGGACTTCTGACCGGACTCGGGGTACATAAATTCAGGTATTCGTTGAATTTTGCCCTCGGCATTGACGCAGGCCACCGTGCTGGCACCCTCAGCCAGGATTACTCCATCGCAGCAACGTGTCAGTTTATAGACATGCTCAACCTTACTGGCGGTAACAGTCGAACAGGTCGTTTCTAATTCAAGCTCCTCATCGTATCGTGCAGGCCGGCGATATTTTATCCGTAACTCAGCTACGACAAAAAACACGCCAGCCTGTTCAAGGTCTTTGTACGCCAGCCCGTTGGCACGTAAAAGCTCAGTGCGTCCCATCTCAAACCATACCGGATAAACGCTATGGTGCACGACTCCACCTTTGTCGGTTTCAGCGTATCGAGGAAAAATAGTTATCTTATGGCTATGAATAGTTATTCGTTCAGGGAAATTCATTTCGCACTCTCAATTACGGTATAATGGCCAATATCTGGTGTACTTGAAATTCGGGCAAGTCAGCTTCAATACGGCCATTCTTATAAATCCAGCCATTCAGCTCAATTCCCTGAGGCTCAAGCCTTATTGCAGCGGGTCTCGAAGGAAATTTTATCGAAACATGACACGGCCGCACCGGTGGAATATCGGTAATATGGTTATACGGCTTACCCCATTGTAAACCCAATGCTTCCCGTGTGCCAGGAGCACGATTCACCAAGTGAAGGAAACTGTTTCCCTTACCTCGCCGTAGCACCACTTCAACAGTTTCAGGAGCATCAGTAATAACCAATCGCTTTTCTGGCGGCAGAGACTCCTGCAAAACGTAGGATAACAGCAGGGATGGCACTTCGCGTTGCTTTTCGGGAAGTTGAAACAATGGGAGAAGGACACATACAGCCTGGCCTTTGCCAACTCGATGCTTTGTAAACAACGGATATTTTCGGCCCTGCTTGTCCTCGGCTGACAGCAAAACCTCCGCGCCTACCGCTTGCGTTCGATGCAATTGATTTCGAAACTCTAAGGATCGACTACCTATTTTGACAGTCCAATCTTCCGACACTTTCGGGCTCAACAACAGTTCCAGGCCTAAAAGCTCAGGCAATCCGGCGAACGTCAAGCCTTTTCCGGTTATTATTACAGTTCCCCCATTTGTAACATAACGGCGTAGGGCCTGGGCGTTGTCTGAATCAATCAGTTCAGGATTTGCCACAATCAGCAACAGGCCGTCTATATCCAGAGAACGCAGCCGATGGTCGGATATCATTTCATAGTTTAAGTGGGACCTGCACAATACCTCTGTAACAGCGTGCATATAGTTACCTTGTGGAAAAACACGAGTAGCCCCATTTCCAACAGCATAGTGATTCACGGCACTATAAAGCAAAGAAACGTCCGGAATACGCTCGCTTTGCAGACACCATTTCTGCCTTTCGCGTAAAAAAGGCGCGACTACATTACCTAAAAACTCATGACATTCGCGCGAAAGACCGCTTGTGGGACTTGGAGTATCCCATGCGAAGTAACGACCGCCATTGGCGATAATAATGGCCATTTCCTGCTTTATCTGCTCCATCGGTTTCGGGGTACGACCGTCGGCATTCCGCAGAAAAACTGTGGTCATCAAATCGAAAGGTTTATTCTGGGAATCATACCAATGGGCTTCCTGGGAGAGCAGGTCAACATTATTTCCATGGTCGCCCGTAAGATAATCAATACGCCAATACGGCTCTTCGGGCATCATCAACGAGTAAGCCCAGTTCACAGCGACCAGACAATCAGAGTCTTTTTTCTTTATTCTGTCCACAGTCTGGCGAATAAACTCGCGATATATCCGGCGCTGCATTTCCTTGTATTCGGGCCAACCTTTATCTTGAGAGTTTTTTGGCGCTTCAAGTCCGTGCTCGCGGCGAAATCGAGTGCGGCATTTATCGCAGTAACAAACATTGACAGTGAAACACGAACCATCGAACCAAAAACCGTCCGGCTCGTATTTTTCCATAATTTCTTCAACCATCGGCCAAAGGTACTCCTGGGCAACTCCCGAATGGTAACATAGCATACGTTCGTAGAGTTTATTGTCAGCCTTGATCCGATTCCATTCCGGATGCCGCTTCATGATTTCTCCATCTCGCCCGATGTTATAATAAGCACTGAAGCGGTAACCATCTTTGCGGGCGATATCGCGCCAGACGGCCATTACATCACCTTTGAGTTTCGATGGAGTATGACCAATCTTTGTCGGATAAGTTGTCCATCCCGGATTGCCCTTGGCGTGTATTTGGATAATATCAGGCCGAGATAATTCAATCAGCTCGGCGGTAACGGCAGGATCGGCATCTTTTCCAACTTCGTTCTTATCCGATGTATGATGGTCCTCGTGGAGCAGATAGAAACTTTTGCTATACCAACTTTCGCCCTCCGATGCACTGCTTTCTGAGACCCAACATCCGCAGAAAATTATCAAAACAATTAACATTAGCAAACAGATTTTCATTGTAATTCCTTTAACCCAATTTCCTATTCCTGTATCCAGTATCTTTCTATCTCTTCCAGTGTTTTGCCTTTGGTCTCCGGCACGAACCGCCAGACAAAGGCCAGCAAGGCAATACAGAAAATACCGTACAGCCAAAACGGGAAGGCGCGATGAAATTTCTCGAGCAGCCATGGATTCTCATCCATTATTGTAAATGTCTGGGTCACGACGTAGTTCGCCAGCCACAGAAACACCGTCGCCACACCCATTGCACGACCACGAATCCGCGTCGGGAATATCTCCGAAAGAATCACCCACGTCACCGGACCCACCGAAAGGGCGAAGCACGCGATATACCCAAGAATAAAGACCAACAGCCATATCCCCGTCGTCCGCTGAAGATAGCCGGCAAGTCCCATGGCCGCCAGGCAGATTCCCATCCCAGCTGAGCCGATGAGCATCAAGGGCCTGCGGCCAAGACGATCTACCGTCCAGATGGCAATCACGGTGAAAGTCAGATTCACCACGCCAACGATAACCTCCTTTAGCAAGGCGGCGTGTGTGCCCGAGCCCATTTTCTTGAATATCTCGGCCCCGAAATATAAAAAGACATTGATGCCTGTAACCTGCTGCAAGACGGCAAGCACAATACCTATTACGAGCAAGATTCGCATCCCCGGCCTGAACAATTGCCCCAGCGAACTACTCTCGTGGGCAATCGCATCCTCGATGGACTCCAGTTCCCGCTGGCCGTGGGCGCGGCCTCCTACGCGAGAAAGCACTGCTAAGGCTTTCTGACGCCGACCATACTTCGCCAGCCATCGTGGACTTTCCGGAACAAAGAAAAGCAGTACCAATAGCAGCAGTGCCGGTAATGCTTCCGAGCCAAACATCCATCGCCAGCCGTACTGCAAATTCCAGGACTCGGTACCTTGCAGAGCAATAAAGTAGTTGACCAGATACACAACCAGGAAACCTGTCACAATCGCGAATTGATTGACCGAAACCATTCGACCCCGGATGCGTGCGGGTGATATCTCCGCAATATACATCGGCGAGGTGATGGACGCCGCCCCCACCCCAACTCCACCTATTATCCTGAAAATCACGAACATCGTGATATTTCTCGGCAGCGCCGTCCCGACCGCTGAAATGAAGAACAAAATCGCCGCGACGATGAGCGTCTTCTTCCTGCCAAGCCAGTCGCTCAGCAATCCCGCAAACGAAACGCCAATCGTACAGCCGATTAACGCACTGGCTGCTACCCAGCCCTTTTGAAAGCTCGGGTCAAGGTTAAAATGGACCTCTAAGAAACCGATCGCTCCGGCTATCACGCCTGTATCGTAGCCAAATAAAAGCCCGCCCAAAGCAGCCACAACACACACAAGCGCCACGTACAATACGCTTCCCTTTTTGTCATCCTGCATTATCGCTCCATCCGTTACTTAGCTTCATCTTCCGACTACGAACAGTTGTCCAAAGCGTACTTCAGAGCCCAGTCGATGAACGTCGCATGATTGTTGTTCTTGTAGTTACCACCAGGTGTTTTGCACCTGGCCCGAGCCTCGCGGATTTGCTCAACGATAGCACACGCCTCGGCACCCACACGCTGAATCTCTCTGGCTGCGTACAGGACGGTCTCTTCCCTGTCCTCTTTTAGTCCATCGGCCAGGACAAGCAGCGCCGCCTCGCACGAACTGCCCTGTGGCGGGGCCATCCTGCAGAGGGCCCCAGCGGCCGCAAACCTCACATTAGGGCTGACATCCTTCAGAACACGCTCGAGCGACTCGGTCGCCCCTTTGGCCTCTGAGCCCAAGGCGTCCAGCGCAATTACGGCCCAATAGCGCACGGCGCTGTCCGAATCGCTCAACAACCCGATTAGGTCGGGAATGTTGTTCGGTCCTTTGCCGACCAAATCGGCAGCAGCGAGGATACGCCGCTGAGGATATTTGCGGGCATTTTGCGCTATCTCGTACGGCGTTGAGCCTTCGGCGCGAATGTGCATCTCCGCCTCCGGCAGTAATCCTGTGTCATGCGTCTGGAGCATCCATTCACGGTGCACCTTACGCAGCCTTTCGAGAATTTTTCTATGTCGAGGGCGTTCCGCCAGGTTATCTATTTCGTGCGGGTCAGCCAAAGTGTCATAGAGTTCCTCGGTCGGTCTGGTTGGTGCCCAGAATGATTTTTGTACCTCCGAAAGCTTTCCTTCTGCAACCACTCGCCGCAATTCCTTCATTATTTCTGCCCTGTCCGGATATTCACTTGGCTGGATATACGGCAAATTCGGCAGATAATTACGAATATACTTGTAACGCTTGTCACGCACGCAGCGAGAAAACTCATACGCCTCATCAACCCGACTCGACGCCCCATAGATATATTCTCGTGGCGGTTCCGCCTTGGCGCCAAGAAATGCTCCTCCCTGCATAAAGTCCTGGACCGGTAATCCCGCCAGCCCTAAAACGGTCGGTGCAAAATCAACGAAACTCACCAACCTGTCAATTTTTCCACCTGCCTTGACCGGCGAGAAGTTCCGATACCGTTCAGGAAAGTGAATGATTAACGGGACATGCAGGCCTGAATCGTAGAGCGTTCTTTTAAAACGTGGGATTCCCATGCCGTGGTCTGAAAAAAAGAATACTATGGTACTATCGGCCAGACCGTCGGCCTGGAGCTGGCTGAGTAAGTCCCCGACTTGTTTATCCATAAATGTAATAAGATTGTAGTAGCGGGCCCATATTTTCCGCACAAACTCAGTATCGGGATAGTATGGCGGCAAAGGAATCTTACGCTCATCATGGCGCTCTTCAGGTTTGAGTTTTGAACTATATGTGGCGAAAAATTGCTCGTCGGAGCCGTTAATCTGGCCCTGGTGTGTGGAGGTAAAATTGAACACGCTAAAAAATGGCTGGCCGTCCCTGCGCTTACGCCAATGAGCCTCATTGCTCGATTCGTCCCAGACATTTATATCGGTAAAGTTATAATCTTTTTTGTAATTATTCGAACAGTAGTAGCCGGCCGACCGAAGGTATTCCGGAAAACACCTGATTTGCTTCGGCAATTGTACTTCGGAACGCAGATGCTGCGTACCCATGGAAGTTGCATACACCCCTGTTATAAGGCAGGAACGCGACGGTGCACATACCGGAGCGGTCGCAAAAGCCCTTGTATACAACACCGACTCTCCAGCCAGCTTATCCATGTTAGGCGTTATTGCATTGCTGTCACCATAACAGCCCAGGTAGGGACTAATATCTTCACAAGTAATCCAAAGAATATTAGGTTGTTCCCGGGATGCTTCGCTGGTTTTCTGTTTTGTCGGGCCGACGCACCCTGAAACAGCAAAGCCTGATGCACAGAATCCCACTGCTTTTAGGAAATCACGACGCGAACTCTTACTCGTACTCATTTCAATTCTCCAAAACTACTCTAACAGACTCAGAACTATTTGCCCAAAGCTATCACTTTAAAATCTCGCAGGCTGCGAACTGCCGCACCATTTGCTCCAGCCAATTCAGCGACAAGCTGATAATCTCCCGTTTTATTCGGAATCCTCTGCTGGTTAAATGTTATAACTTCCCGGCCGAGACTCTCCACGATACAACTTCGAGACTGCTCAGCGATGACTTGTGTGTTATGCATAATTAGCAAACGGACAGTTCCCTTCCAGTTTTCATAAAAATCGTTTATTACAAAGACCTTGAACTGTTGTTCTGCTCCACCTGTGAGCTCTTCATCCCAGAAATCAATCATCAGCCCCACCGGTGAAAAGGCATCGCGAACATACTGCTCGAAATTCGGTTCGAAGGTCAGTCTTTCCAAATCGATGAAATGGTCACTCGTAGCACCGCCTTGAGGTCTGGGTTTGTCACCAGCTCGCGAATACCCTAATCCGCAAAAGTGCAGCACACCGGCACACTCACGATGACAGCGCCAAAACTCGGTTAGTGCCGCTAAATAACGAGCATAAAGCAACCGCCGTTCAGCCGCGGTCGAGCCCGGGCCAAGCAGTTTTTCATAAATACTTCCAGTCAAACAGGTAGTGCTTCCGTCACGATTGAGCCATAACCAGCCATATTCGTTAATAATAATGGGCTGATGATATTTTTCCTGTTCCTTTCTCACTGAGGGACGGCCAGAAGTCTTCGCCATATCTGAAAGGGCAAATTTTCGGTCATCCGCCCAATATTCCTTCCATAACTTGGAAAATAAATAGGGATGGGTCTCAACACAATCGGCCTCCGATTGAGGTATTGCCCAGCCATTGTCCCACGGCCGACCGGACAAATCCAGTTCACGCACAGCCTGCAAAGCCTTGCCGGTTTCGTCGGTAACACTTTCGTTCTGTGCATCCCATATAACAACACACGGATGGTTCCATCGCTCACGCATCCATTCGGTATATTCGGGAATGATCTTCTCGCTCACGGGATTTTCCGGGGCCCGATTGAGCAGCCAGATGGGAAACTCATCCTGAATAAGAAAACCTTCTTCGTCAGCGATTTCATACCAGATTTCAGGTGGAAAGCCGATGCAATAGCGAATCGAATTCCAGTGCATACTCTTGAATTTGCGGTGCAATCGCCGCACCCACTCAGCCCGCCATGGCTTGTCACCTCGCCCGTCATCCTCAAAAAACCGATATGCGCAGACATTAGTTCCGCGCATATAATAAGGCTTGCCATTCAAAATCGCCCGACCGCTTTCTTTGTCAAATCGAAACGACCGCATTCCAAAACGAACCTTAACGGTATCCGTGCCGATATTCAACTCCAGCTCATACAGAAACGGATCCTCCGGCGACCAGAGTTTGCAATTGCCCATAGGAAGGATTGTATCGAAGGGAAACACAGGATCATCTCCGAGTTGTCTTACACTGGTCAAATCAGAGCTTCCAGATTTTCCGCTTTTGAATTCTCGTGCTTTACAGATAATGTCAACCGTGTCCTTAAGTGTCGGATTTTGAATCAGCGATTCGACACGAACTGAATTATCTTCAAGTTGCGGAACGACCTGGATATGGGAAATGTATGGTGCACCGGTGAGAATAAGCTCCACCGAGTCGTATATGCCGGGAATATATAGATATTTTTCGAAGTCCCAGCCGCTTGGCATACCTTCCGGCAAACACTCACGGTCGGCACCGACACGTATGGTTAACTCATTCTGCCTGCCTGAACCTTTGAGAAATTTCTTTACGTCCAGCAGAGCGGGGGTGAAACACGGCAGATGTTCGCCGACAACTTTGCCGTTAAGAAATACCTTTGTGCCGTATTTCGCTTTGTGGATTTTCAAAATCGCAACGGCTGGAAT
>Ga0307379_10001422_pt1 | contig 37956 bp, 47 predicted proteins | sample UN2MG_FD_202237 | JGI IMG/M metagenome (GOLD analysis project Ga0307379, IMG submission 202237) | Soil microbial communities from Risofladan, Vaasa, Finland - UN-2 | ecosystem: Environmental > Terrestrial > Soil > Coastal area > Acid sulfate soil | place: Finland: Risofladan, Vaasa | collected...
TTCATGCAAATACACTCGAATGATTGGGATAACGAGCTGCCCGACTTCGTGTGGTGGGATGAGTATGACGACGAGTACATCGCGCTGGAAGAAGAGCGATTCATAATGCCGATCGTGATCGCACAGGTGCGCCCTGCGCGGTCACTGGTCCGGGAAAGGAGAGAAGGGAGATGAAAAAGGTACTGTTGCTGAACAAAAACGGGGAGCCATTAGGCATGATCCCGTGGACACGCGCTCTGTCGCTGGTGTTTCGGGACAAGGTCCAGGTCTTCGAGTACTACGAGGGCGTGGCTATCCGGTCAGCACGAGAAGTCCATGCTCTGCCGAGCGTTGTCTTGCTGAAGCACACGTTTGTGCCGTACGGCAAGCGCGTCGGCTTGAACAAGCGGAACGTTCTCGTGCGAGACGGTTTCGAATGCCAGTACTGCGGCAAGGAGCTGAGCGAGTCCTCGGCAACGGTGGACCACATCATCCCGAGCTGCAACGATGGGCCGCACGCCTGGGAGAACGTCGTGGCAGCGTGCAAGCGCTGCAACAACTCCAAGGCAAGCAAGTCGCTGGATCAGGCAAACATGAAGCTGCGAAGCCGACCGTTCCGCCCGTCGAAGGCGTTACTCCTGCGGCAAAGAGCGGCGAAGCTGGGCTACAATCAGTGGATGCCATACTTTGCCCACACGTAGGGGGAAGATGACGAGCAACCGCCGACATAAGAAAGAGGCGAGTGCACGACTGAAGAAGAAGCAGAAGGTCGAGCGTCAGTTCACACGGATGGCGCTCGACGTTCTCAACAAGCATCGCGGTAAGCCGATGGCGGTTGCCGAGCTGCTGAGCGCGATGAAGCTGCCTGCGCACGAGCGACAGCGCGGAGCAGCATCGCTGTCGTCGTCGCTGTATAAGAAGGTGATGAGCGGCCCGCTCATTCGCGTGAAGAATTTTGGTGTGCGTGGCGGCTATGGCTACGTCTGGCCGGTTCGTGAACCATCGCTTGGCGGAGTACAGCGAGTCGTGATCGACGTCCTGAAAGAAACACTGACGTGGCGCGACTATAGATACGTCAACGAACAAGCGTCGACGACACTATTCGGGCGGCACGACTACGAGGGTGTTGCGCATCTGGCCGTGTTGACGCTGTGGCGCGAGGGGCTGGTTGATCTCGACCAGGGATGGCCGGGCGAATTGGAGAATATGTCGCCAGCAACGCGGCAGAAGACCATCCCGGTGATGACTACCTGTCGGTGTAGGTTGACGGTCAACAGCGTACTCAAAGAGCGGACACGCGTATGGACGTGAGAGCGCACCCATCGTCTAATGGATAGGACACTTGGTTGCGGACCAAGAGCTTGCAGGTTCGAGTCCTGCTGGGTGCGCCATACAAATCAGGGTCGGGGTGTAGCTCAGCTTGGACAGAGCGCTCGGTTCGGGTCCGAGAGGTTCGCTGGTTCGAATCCAGTCACCCCGACCATTATCCTTGCTGTGGCAATGCCTGGCATGGTGATGCAAGTTTTGGCTTGTTGGTGTTCGGTAAGGCGTTGGCGAGGCAAGCAGTGGCGAGGCGGGGGGCGTACCTATCGAGAGGTGTATCGCGCAGTGAAGAAGCTCATCTGTCTGAAGTGCTGTAGAAGAGCTGGCGATACTTCGCGTAGCGCTACAAAACTTCAGGGCGTGTGCGACATCTGTGAACGTGTTTCAACAGTCGCAGCAGTAGGACTTACGAAATTCAATGAAGTCAGTGCCAAGGTAGCCCAACATAGGTAGAGGCGTCGGTTTCAAGAACCGAATGCTGCGGGTTCGAATCCCGCCCTTGGCACCAGACTTTTCATGGCCAGCCCGGGTGATGTGAGGCTCGGCTGGGCGATGCGAGGTCAGGCGAGTTCGGGCCAGGTAGGGGTCGCACCAAGACGCCGGGGTAGCCCAATGGTAGAGGCGGCCGTTTTAAGAACGGCTTAGTGGGGGTTCGAGTCCCCCCTCCGGCACCATCACGCACGGGCCAGGTGTGGTTACGCGTGGATAGGCCGGGCATGTATCGTTCAGGTAGGCAGGGGTAATGCAAGGCATGGGTAGCACAAATCAGCCGGAGACGAAGTTCTTTCACTGTTCGTGCTATGGTGAAGGAGTAGCCGTCACGCACGACGGCGACACGATAGACCTGGCGTTCTGGCAATTCAGCCACCGCAACAGGCTCACCCTCTCCGCGCGTATTCGGCACATTCTTCACATCATCTTCAAGGGAACGCCATTCACGGACATGGTGGTGCTGTCACCAAAAGAAGCGCTGAATCTCGGTCGGTACTTGCTTCGAACGGCTGAGACCAGTACAGTAGAAATAGGAGGAAGCGGAGACGATGGAGGTCATCGCCTCACTGAAGTTCACGACACCGTGCCTGGGCAACATTCGCAAACTTGATTGCGATCTGATGCAGCGCGACAGTGACGGGAAGCCGATTTTCCTGTCGACGTGGTGGCGCGCGGCATTTGCCCAAGCGGCGAAGGCGATCAACAGGTACCACAGGTACGTTGATCAGATCCACGCGGCCCTGCAGGTCGAGGGCGACATAGTGCGGATAAAGCGAAGGTACGGCAAGAGACCCACAGACTTCAAGTGGCATGAGGGTTTCGCGGTAGATTCAGTTGCCGTCGTTCGCTTTGCGATCCCAAACGCAATGACTAGTGATCAGTTCACCGAGCTGCTGGAGGCGCTCGGCGACTACATTGGGATCAGTCCATACGGGTGGAAGAAGGGCGACTATGGACACTTCAAGGTTCTCGGCGTCAGGAGCGTCGCTGGTGGTACATCTTCGAAAGGCCGGGACAGTGCTGCAAGTGACCCCGGCAGTCGATGTGCTACGCCCAGCGTTGACGTTCGAGAAAAGAGTGCAGGCCGGAGGAAACGCCCGCGCGGTTGAGATTGTAGAAGTTCAGCCGTTCGAGATCAGGCGTGACGATCCGAAGCAGCCAGAGTACCTCATCACGCATGCGGGCTTCACGTCTCGCATTGTTCGTGCGCTTAAATCATTCAACATCGAGTACGTCTACGAGGATATGCGCCCACTAACGATCGAGGAGCCTTGCTACGACGGGCTCGACGATCCGCGCGAGGGGCAGGATGTCATTCTTGCCAAGATCATCTCGGCAGAGCGTGGGCAGATCGTAGCGCCAACTGGCGATGGAAAGACTTGGATTATCTGTCAGGTCTGCAAGCTGTTCCCGCGTACGAAGATCCTCATTGTGGCGCCGGGGCGAGCCGAAGCGAAGACGGTCAGAGACCGCCTGCTGGGCATATTCCCCGAACACGAAGTAGGACTGATCGGATCAGGCCGAGACGAGCCGGGCAGACGCGTCACTGTATGCGTCCGCAACTCGCTTGGAAAGATCATCGATCGCGAGCAGCATGTGTGCGACATCCTGATGTACGACGAAGTCCACACGGCAGCGGGACCGAAGACGAGCCAGATATTAGCGCGAGTCGACAACTGCAAGATGTTTGGCTTCACGGCGAGCGCAGAAATGCGTTCTGACAAGGCGGACATGCTGGTCGAGGCGTACTTCGGTCCAGTGATTCATGAGACGACGTACCAGGAGTCGCAGGATCGCGGCAATGTTGTGCCAATCACGGTGATCATGCGCAGCGTGACGGAGGGACCAGCGCTCGCGTCGAAGACGTCGACTGCGCTGAACCGTCATGGGCTGTGGCGCAATAAGACGCGTAACAAGCAGATCGCTGAGGACGCGAGCAAGCTGTCCGCGAATGGCGAGCAGCTGCTGATCACGGTGGCGACGGTTGAGCACGGGTTGGAGCTGCTTCGGCATCTGCCCGACTTCGTGCTCGTCTACAATCACATGAAGCGCACGATGCGGGAGAAGTACGAGAAGGACGGCGTCATTCAGGCAGGCGAGCACCCGATCAGCTTCAAGGAGCGTGAACAGTTCCAAGAGTTGTTCCGGGAGGGCAAGCTGCGCAAGGTCATCTCGACGTGCTGGAATCAGGGCGTAGACTTTCCGCACCTGCAGGTGCTGATCCGCGCAGAGGGCTCGGACAGCAACATCAAGAACATTCAGACGCCGGGCCGACTGTCCCGTACATCTGACGGTAAGGCGCTTGGGATGCTGGTCGACTACATCGACGAGTTCAACAAGACGCTCAAACGTCGGTCGCAGAACAGAGTCCGGATGTACAAGCGGCGTGGCTGGAATATCCAGGCGCCGCGCGTACTGGGAGGAGCACATGTCTCAGGAGATCTTGGAGCGATCTGCTGAGCAGATGAAGATCGTATACGCACGGATGCGCAAACTCGACTCGCCCGGATTCCGACACAGCCGACGAGATATGAAGCACTGGCTGCGGCTCGCAAATGTGCTGCAGCAGTTCGGTGTGCACGGACCGCACTACATCCTCTGGGCGTACCCCCATCTTAGGGGACAGTCGAAGAACGTCTATATCCCAATCATCACATCGTCGAAGTACGTGGATGAGTATGTTCGTTCCGGCAACGGCGCAGCAACGCGCCGGCAGGAGCTGATCATCAAGATCGGCATCCAGGGCCGCACAGTGCAGCGTGAGCTGAATATGGGCCGAGAATTGGCGGCGGTTCTTTTGGACCACGACCTTGACCTCGGGGTGGTATTCAGATATGTTTGTGCACTGACTGCGGGTCTCTCAGTTGTCGCGGATCAGCTCCGAACGGAGGCGGAGCTGGAAATCGCATTGGAGCCCCTTTACAACGAACTGCTTGCACAACATCTACCTCCCATTGCGGGAATGGACGGTAGCCGTGGTATCGCTCCCTGATCTGCTCACTGGATTTCAGGGCCGGGATCAGTTGGTCATGCTTATGGCCCACGCGATCCGCTGCCCTCAAGTAGCTCAGATAGCCATTTACAAAGTTCAGCCGGTGGATTTCGATCCAGCTGGCGAGAGTGAATTTCAGGTCATCTGGGCCGTCGCACAGGCGTACTGGCAGGCATATAGCGACACGCCGCCGGTAGAGTACATGAATCGGCTCTCCTCTGGAGTGCTGACACAGCAGGGCTACGCTGAGGCAGGCATCCACGGCAGGATGCAACAGACTATCGCCGAGATCTACTCGTACGATAGCGACTGGAACGTCGATCTCGGCAAGCAGCTGCTTAATTCGTTCCTCGGCCGCACGTTTGCTTCGCGCGTCAAGGACATCACGGCGACTCAGCCGGGTCAACTGAACAAGTTGTTTGGGCTCATCGAGACTGAGTTTCAGTCACGCACCATAGCGGACGAGCCCGAGATGGATCCATTCGATCTCGATTCCTTCGTTCCTGACCATCAACACAAGATCCCCACAAACGTACCGATGCTGGATGTCCTGCTCAATGGCGGGGTCTTGGGTGCGGAGTGCTATGGGATCCTCGGACCGTCAGGCGGCGGAAAGACAACGCTGGCGATTCAGACGGCCGCCAGCTTGGCGGCGAACAAGCAGCACGTGCTGTACTACACGTACGAGCAGCCTATGCGCGAGCTGCAGCCGCGCTTGTTGTCGTGCGCGGCGCGAATCAGCCGCGAGCACATCGACAACAAGGGATGGGACGAGATCGGCGAAGACATACGCAAGCGTCTTCGAGTTGCTGCGGACAGCTGCAAGCACTACCTGAAGATCATCGATCGGTCGTCGGCGGGGGACAACCTCGTCGAGATCGAGGCACGCATCAAGCGCGCGGTCTCGGCTGGAGAGAAGCCGACGTTGGTGATCATCGACTGGATGTGGATCCTCGTCACGCGGCTGGCTGCTGCGGGTGCAGGGACGAAGAACAAGCAGGAGCGCCAGTACATGATTGAGGCAGTGGATCGCTTCAAGAGTATGGCGGCCGAATACAACACCAGCTTCATGCTCTTGCAACAGCTCAGCACAGAGGTTGCGAAGAAGTCCCCAGGGTCCAAGCCTCAGTGGTTTAACTCCGCTGAGGCCGGTAACTTCGCATGGCTTCTGGCCTATTGTTTTGCTATCGGTACCGCCGACGCAAATGGCGTGTGCTGGATGGTGGGGTCGAAGGCGCGTAACGCCGTCAAGCGTGACGTCAGCATGCGGCTGAACGGCGAGTACAACAGGTTCGACATGATCGATACGGATATGGAGTGGAAGAAGGAGGACGGCAAGTTCGTCGTGTCGGGCGAGGTAGATGCGATGCCGAACGATGACGACGACACCGATGAGGAGAAGTCTCTCTATGAGGGAACGACGGACGTAGGCTGATGGCACTGAACGAGAAACTCTATCGGTCGTTGTTCAAGGCGTTCCACGGCGGTGTCAAAATCGCCAAGGAGAACGAACCGATGCAGTGTACGCCCAACATCAACCCGATCACGGGGAAGAAGGGCGTGAAGCTCAATTCGAGCGGCGAGGAGTATCGTGTATGCTGTCCGTTCTGTGATGACGAGCGGTATCGGCTTTGGATCAACCATAGGTGGGACACGCAGGTTGACGACGTGAAGTTTGGACTGGGACTGATGAACTGCTTCAACGACGGTTGCGACCTGAACATGGATCACGCTGATCCGGAGGACCGTCGACTGCTACAGACGCAGTTCAAGGATATGCTCAGCCCGCTGCTTCGACACACGTTGCCGTCTCGTGTCGCCACGCCGGTAGAAAAGGAGAAGGTAGAGCCGGCGCTTCCGGAAACGATCATGTCTTTGGGCGCGCTACCAACAACGCACGCGGCCCGACAGTATCTCGACCGGCGAGGCTATATGGTGGAGCACGCGATTGAAACGTGGAACCTGCTGTACTGCCCAGACGACAACCATCCCTTCGTGCGTGATCGTATCATTCTGCCGATCACGATGGAGGGCAAACTGCGGGGCTGGCAGGCACGCTATGTCGGTGAGCCAGAGGATCCAGAGCCGAAGTACTACACGATGCCGGGAACCCAGAAGAACTCGATCCTGTACAACTACGATCGAGCGTCGAAGTTCCCGTGGGGCGTCCTCGTGGAGGGCGTCACGGACGTATGGTCCGTTGGTTTTCAGGGCGTCTGCCGCTTTGGCTCGACGCTCAGCGCCCATCAGCTGAACCTGCTCACGTTGGCGTGGCACGAGTCAGGGGTCATACTGCTGGCTGATGGTGACGTGAAGACCACCGAGGCGAAGGCGAAGACGCACGCCACGGTCTTGGAGACGCTGAAGCATCCAGGCAACTTCAAGAAGGGCGTCGTCGAGGTGTTGTTACCGGAGGGCGCAGATCCAGGCAAGCTGTCCGCCTATCAGATCTGGAGCCGAATTAACGACGAAGCCCACAGGCAGTTGGGGATTGAGGGGCTTCACAACGCCGACGCGTTGAAGGGCGTTAGTAAGAAGGCTATATGGGTACAGTCACAGTAGATCTAGATCCCTGGGTTGAGGAGAAGTTTCCACCGACCCATCAGATCGAGCGATCCGCCGAGGCGATGGATATGCCGACGGCGGACTTCGTTCAACACATGCTCTACAACATCGAGACGCTCAACGTCATCGACGTGAAGGGCAAAGGCGCAGAGCCGCAACAGTACTCCCCGGTTATCGCATTGCCGGGGCACACCAAGGGAGGGCCGTACGGTCCTCGCTCGGCAGACGTCATGATCATCGGCAAGCGCCCCGGTTTCGAGGAGATCAACCGGCGACGGAATCTCGTCGGACCGGCGGGGCTGGAGCTGAGTCGAGTGTTCGCAGACTGCGGTATAGATGACTCTGAGTTCTATGCCACGAACGTGGTTCGTTTCATCCCGCCTGATGGCGGCAAGAACCTGAAGGCGCACCACATCAAGGACTGCTCGACGCTGCTCGCGCACGAGATCTCAATCGTGAACCCGCGATTCATCCTGCTGCTGGGAGCCGACGCTGTGAAGTTCATGTTTGGCAAGAAGGCATCGCTCTCCAGCGTACGCGGGGCGGAGCTGACGTTCCGTAAGGGCCAGATCGGTACGTTCCCGAAGCGCGATACCAACGACGGGATCGCGTTCCTGAATGATGTTCATGGCGCCAAGGTCGTAGCGACGATCAACCCAGCGCAGGTGCTGCGGGAGCCGGAGCTGATGGAGGAGTTTGAGAACGACGTCAGGCGCTTCGTCGGTTTGGTCAACGGCGAGCGCAGCAGGCTCTCCGTGTCGGCTGGCGAGGGCGACGTGAAGTACCAATACATCAGCGACGCCAGCACGTTGGAGACGTTGGTCAACTGGCTGGTCAAGGACGAATACAAGCAGTTCGCAGTCGACTGCGAGTGGGGTGGCCCCAACTACCGTGAAGGCTGGCTTCGTTCGATCCAGTTCAGCTGGGCGGCGCGCGAGGCTGCGGTAGTCCATCTACACTCGGTGGACAAGCAGCCGGTGTTCCAGCCATTCGACTACAAGGCGTACGAACTGCTGCGGCGGTTGTTCGACCGTCCCGGCGTTCAGATGATCGGTCACTACTTTCGCGCGGACGCTCCGTGGTTGGAGGATCGCGGTATACCGGTCATGAAGCACCTCTACTTCGACACGCTGCTGGCGGACCACTTGCTCAACGAGCATGCTGATCACACGCTGTGTCCGGGGTTGGCTATTCGACATACGGACATGGGTCGATACGACTTCGAGCTTCAGTCGTGGATCAAGCGGCATCCAGGCGTCGTGACGAAGAGCAGAGCGTACGGGGACATCCCCGACGAGTTGTTGCTGCCATATGGCGGCGCAGACGCAGACTGCACCTTCCGCAGCTTCGAGAAGCTCGTGGAGACCCTGCAGCGCCCTGAGAACGCGGCAGTGGCTGCACTGCTGCGTGAGATATCGATGCCGGCGAATCAGCCCATCTTCGAGATGGAGATGAATGGTCTACTGGCCGATACAGACCGGATGCTCGATCTCATGTACCGCTACGACCAGCGCAAGAAGGAGCTGCTGGCCGAGCTGCGCGACGTGGTCAAGATGCCGTCGTTCAACCCGCGTTCCTTCAAGCAGAAGGCCGAGTTGCTCTTCGGCAATCCTGCTGATGGCGGCCTGGGGCTGTCTCCGGTGAAGTCGACTGGGAAGCCAGCGATGGAGTGGTCGCGCGTGATGGAGCTGCCGTCGGCTGAGCGAGCGCGAATGAACCCGTCCACGGATGCTGAGACGTTGGAGCTGTTGACGGCAGATGCGCCGTTGGAGTGGCAGCGTGAAGTGGTCGGACTCGTGCAGAAGTTCCAGATCATCGATCAGGTGACGAAGAACTTCCTGCGGACGCCCAAGGGCTACACAGAGGAGCAGGCTGACAACGCTCAGTTCGACCGTAACACCTTCGAGAAGGGGTTGCTGAGCTGTGTTGCCGACGACGGGCGTATCCGTACTCGGTTCTCGCAGACAAAGGAGACGGGCCGGTATGGTTCGTCTGACCCGAACCTGCAGAACATCAGCAAGCGACAGGAGCCGCGTTATCGAGAGATCATGGGCGACGACATCCCGTCGATTCGTTCATGCTTCGTGGCCGAGCCTGGGCGTGTGCTGATAGAGGCAGACTTCAAGTCGGCTGAGATCGTCACGCTGGCGTACGTCAGCGGCGACAAGAACCTCATCGCCGACGCGCTTGGTCCGGTCAAGCTGCACGCGAAGGTGGCTGTTGATATTCTCGGCGCGCCCTGCTCATACGAGGAGGTCGCTGAGAAGCATCCGCACTTGTATGTTGGTGCCAAGAACATCAACTTCGGCATCCCGTACCAGCGTGGAGCGAAGGCCATCGCGCGGCAGGTGAACCGGGAGACCAAGGGCAAAGCGAACATGACGCAGGATGGTGCGCAGGCGCTCATCGACGCTTGGTACACGCGGTACCACGGTGTGGCTGACTATGTCGGTCGGTGCAAGTATAGCGTGCGGCACGCGCCGCACTACATACAGACGCCGTACGGCAGGCGACGCCACTTCTCTGTATCTCCAGAGGAATCGGTTATGGCGGCGCAGGAGCGTGAGGGCGTGAACTTCTCAATCCAGAGCATTGTGGCTGAGACGCTCTCGAAGGCGCTGTTCAATCTGTGGCAGTTCAAGCAGGACAACCCGTGGTGCGACTACCAGCTCCTGCTCGCAATTCATGATGCTGCGATGGCGTCGGTCGCTATCGAGCATATCGAAGTGTTCATGGAACATGTGCTTCCTCTGTGCATGGTGCACGGCGCGCGCGTTCCTGAGCTTGGCTTCACACTCGGCATCGACAAGGAGATCATGCTGAGGTGGGGCGAGCATCCTAGCCGCGCCGCGCTGGAGGCGCGCGGCGTCCCCGAGAAGTATCTACCCGAAGAGTAGGTTGGAAAGGAAAGACAGTGGGTTTCAAAGACCAGGTTTCAGGTGGCGGGCTGGACAGCTCGTCCGGGTTTATGATTAAGAACCCGGCTGCCCCGCACCGGACCCAGTTGCCGTCATGGGAGAACGAGACACAGCTTCGTGTGTTCCCGTCCCCCAAGGCGGAGGGCGGTTGGCACACGATGCGTGAGAGCGACAACGACGACAACTTCGGTCCGGCGGTATGGGCCGAGCCGGTCGCTCGGCGTCTCGGTGTGTTCGAGCAGTTCACTTATGTCACGCGCATTCCGGGCAGTCAGACCGAAGATCCGACGACGAAGTTCTGTCGAGCCATCATCAAGACGGCGAAGGATCATCCGCACGACATCCCGAGCGAGTGGTACGAGTGGACACAGAAGAAGGGCAACGCTGCTCCGAAGATCGCCCATGTGAACAGGGGCATCTTCTTCCAAGCGGCGATGTTCATGATCGACGGCAAGCTGTGCACGGACAGGACCACAGGTCAGCCCGCGCCGCAGTTTCCATCGCTGTTCATGGGGACGGTCAGCTTGCTGATGTCGTTCCAGCACCTCGGCAATACGCTGACGCCGGGCTACACCGGGCCGAAGCCGGACTCGGTGATGCTGGACGACCCGCAGTACCAGGAGAAGATGGACGCCATCTGGGCGGCCATGTTCAAGCTGGGCGACTGGTCGTCGCCGCTCGGCGGTCGGCTCTTGCGGGTCTTCAAGGCTCCGTCTGACGGCAACTTTGACAAGCCGCACTACGCGATCGACGTGGCGCAGAACGTCCCGATTACGGGGTTGGAAGACAAGATCCGTCAGTTCTGGATGCCGTGGGAGCAGCTGCTTCGCTTCCACAGCGCTGAAGAGCAGATCGGCTACTTGCTCCGCGCCTTCCCGGCGGAAGCCGTCGACTTCGCACTTGGGCGCAGCGAGTACGAGACGTTGCTTCCGGCGCAGGTTCGGGGCTCGTGGATGCGCTCGAAGGGCCAGGGCGTTGCGCAGGGCTTCACCAGTCAGGCAGCAACCCAGCAGATGGTGCAGCCGCAGACGGGCGCGCCGACGCCGTCGTTTGGCCAGCAACCGCCGCAGCAGCCGCAGCAGCCTGCGCCGCAGACGCAGCAGCCTGCGCCGCAGACGCAGCAGGCACCCTCGGCATCGAGTCCGTGGGGCACTGGGGAGGCGGCGCCGGTCGATGAGTTGCCTGACACGGGCGTAAACGTGCCGGGGACTCCGGCCGAGTTTGCGCAGCCGCCGCAGACGCAGCAGACGCAAACAACTGCGGCGTCGTACCCGGGGCAGGTGACTGCACCCAACACCCCGGCAGGCGCAGTGGCCGGTGGCGCTGTTGACCCAGCGGGGCTCGCAGGAGCGCTCGACAAGATGAACGCCGGGCGCAGGGCGGCGGGTGAGGGCAACCCCGGACAGGCACAGTAGAAGTACGCACGCGTTCGTAAATGTGGGCGCCCCGAGGGGCGCCCACACAGTGTCGCAATACAAGGAGGGCCATGTATATGGCGAAGGCAAAGAAGAAGCGGCGGGTCATCCAATCTCACAGCATTGGCGCGCTCAAAGAGGCAGCGGCGAAGAACTTCGGCGTTGAGGGCGCGTATGTAGGGTCAGAGCATGGCAAGTACTTCAGGGGCATTCCGTTTCAGAGCATCGCCCTGGAGTACCTGTTCGGAAGCAACATGCTCATACTGGGGATGACGTATGGTATCTCTGGCCCGCCGCAGTCATTTAAGTCGGCGCTCGCGCTGGAATTCATCAGGTTGCTCCTGAGCTACGGAGGCTCGGGGTTCCACGTGGAGACCGAAGGTCGGAAGATCAGTGCGCCCATGCTCGAAGCCATCCTTGGCAAGCACATCGACGACGTGGTGATGCGGCCGGTGGACAGCGTCGAGAAGGCGCAGGACGCGCTGACGTGGGCGGTTGACTTCGAGAAGACGAGCTTCCCTGACAAGAACAACCTGCTGGCGCTGGCAATTGACAGCCTCAGCGGCGCGGCGACCGAAGAGCGAGCTGAGTCTATCGCCAAAGAGGGGCACGCGAAGCGCGACTTCTCGTCCGAGGCGCTCTACTGGTCGAAGTGGTTGAACACGTATGGCAGCAAGCTGGCGGGTTGGCCGATGGCGCTCTTCATCGTGAATCACGAGAAGCCGAAGATGGAGGACAAGACCGGCCACGGCAAGACAATCACCGGCGGCTGGGCGCAGCAGTTCTACGCTACGACGTATCTGAGCGTGCGTCGTGTTGGTGAGAACAGAGGTGCAACGCAGACGATCACGGCGCTGTCGATCAAGTCATCGAAGAACTCGTTCGGTGAGTACAACCGCAAGATCCTCGTCCCGTTCATCTACGGGCACAAGGGCGTAACGATGACGTTCGACTGGGGGCATGCGGCGGCGCAGATGCTCCTGGACAACGCAGCCAAGGTGAAGGAGTTCTTGGAGGTGAAGTCGTCGTCACCGAGTATGACAGCGCAGACGCGGACGTTCAGCTGCAAGCAGCTCGGCGTGACGCAGGTATCTGGCGAGGAGTTCGGGTTGGCGCTGCAGGCGCAGCCGGAATTGCTGGAGCAGTTGCGAAGCGCGCCGCTCGGTATCACGCGCTACAAGCTGTTCGAGGGCGCTATGCCTGACTCCATCGGGGAGAAGGTCGAGACGGCAGAATGTGGTCCGGACGACACGATGGACGATATCGATCCTTGACCCGGCGTTCTAGCCACGCTAGCATGTGGGTTGCTGGCGTGGAGGGGTACTATGGCAACAGTCCGAGCAAAGACCGATCTGAGATCACCAACTGGGAAGCTGCTGATAGCCAAGGCGGGGCGCTTCGGCATGGCGCTTCGGGAACACGCCGTCAAAGAAGGCCACTACAACAAGGTGCCCGTCAGGTGGAAGGGGCGGAGCAAGGTCTACTGGCACGATCTGGACGATCTGGAATTCATCCAAGTAGAGTGCGACAAGCTGGCGTATGTGGCCAGACGTCCAGATCAGCTGCTAGACCTGCCCCCCATCCCCAAACCACCAACCCACTACAACTACCATTTCGGCGAGACCTTGCGGGCGTTCCGCGAGGATCGAAAACTGCCGCAGTGGGAGTTGGCAAATCGGATGATGCACTGCGGGGAGCCCGTGGCGCAGACGACGATATCGTACTGGGAGCGGAGCGAAGCGGCGCCTAACGGCGTCTACGTGACCGCACTAGCCAAGGCGCTCGACGTGCCGGTCTTCCTGTTCTTCGTGAACTTCAGAGACTGCACGTGGTTGCGCAAGGTACGCCAGTACATCAATCAGCTCACCGACATGATGTGCCAGGATGTGATCTATTGAGCAAATTCACTGACGGCGTCAACAGCTACCTGAGCGACCAACAGCAGGAGGCGTCAGCGCAGATGAGCGCGCGGCTGCTGGAGCGGATGCTGGGGGAGCTGTCGACACAGAGGTTCGCGCGACAGGTGCGAAACGAGGCCGGCGCAGAGTTTGGCTTCGAGTGGTTCAATGGGCAGTACGACGCACCAATCAAGCTGTATGCGGTGCAGCTGGCGAAGGTGCGGCTCGACACGCTGGTACGTAGCGACAAGATGCCGAAATGCAAGATCTGGGATATGTACTTCGACGTGAAACGCAACCACAACGTTGATACGCCTGTGGGGCTGTTCTTCCCGATTCCGTATTTGAAGGAGTGGATCATCCACAACTCGCTGACCATACCGCAGGTGCCTGGCTTCAACTATGTGGTTCGACCGGCCAGTGACGAGCATAACCAGATCACAGTCTCGGAGTACACCGCGTTCGTGGCTGGACTGAAGAGAGTATACGAGCTGTGAGCGCAGAGCGACCGCTGATACCACCGGAGCAGGTGCGATCAAACTCGTACCCGTCTGAGCAGGAGCTGAAGGCTCTTGGCGCTGAGCTGCGGGAGTTCGGCGTGTCATTCTCGGTCCGAGTCATGATGGCGCAGCTGGCGGCACGTCCGCCGCGTGTCCGACTCGCGGCCAACCTCAAGACGGTTGTCTCATTGATGGCAAAAGCCCCGGTCTACAACATTCTGACCGAGGGACTCACTCCAGAAGAGCACGCTGCGTTGGTCGAACTCGACATGCGGGGGTTGTCGATCGGCGCACGGCAGACGGCGCACGGGTTGCTGAACGTGCATGAGCGGTGGACGATGCTTCGTTCGCTGCGCCGGCTGTTCAAGCAAGCTCCTCGCAAGGGGTATTTGACGCCAAGATCGGAGGAATCGAATGGGTCGAAAGGAACTGAAGACTCTTGAGTTCGCCGGCCCGCAGTATCCGGGGCGGCAGGAGGCTGGACAGGTCTTCGCCGAGCTGGAGCGGCAGGCCGAGCACTACAGGGACTTCTCAGTCTCAACGCGAAGCATGGAGCTGAAGCTGCACGAAGAGCACGGGATCGTCCTTCACTTCGCGCCCGATCAAGCTGTTCGTGATGTGGGGATCGGCGTTGACATGCCGATGAGCAAGCGGGCATGGGTGCAGTTGGCGCAGTGGATGGGCGTGCCGACGAACTCGCTGTTCTACAAGCGGTTGCGGTGGGGCTTCACAACGATCTCGAAGCGAAACAACAGGGCCGGCAGCGACCGCTTCTGGCAGACGTGGATCAATATGGTCAACGATCACTTCAAGATCGTGAACTCACAGAAGCTGATTCGTACGCTGAAGCGCGCGGATGGCGAGTGGTACGTCCGAGCGTTCCTCGGCAGCACGTACCTGGTCATCCCAAACAACCAGCTGTTCCTCGCTGTCGCCGACAAGTTGAAGGAGGCAGAGGTGGAGTTCTGGGATGCGCGGCTGTCGGAGGATTCGTTCTACCTCTACGCCGTTGCGCCGGGCGTGAGCGCCCAGATCAGGACCGACAGGCCGTGGGACAAGAACTACAAGCGGTTCATCGGCGATGACGGTGACACGGCGAACGCAGCGCTGATGCTGCGCAACTCAGAGACAGGTCAGGGTAGCTGCGAAGTGTGCCCGGCCATCGTGACGGGGATGTCAGGCGCGTACTTCGTGAAGCAAAACGCGCTCAGCATGCGCCATGTCGGCAAGAAGCACGAGATGGACTCGATGCTGACGGACGAGACGATCAAGAAGCGTAACTCCGTGGTCTACGACGAGGTCAGGGACTATTGCGCGGCGGTCTTCGACATGGACAAGTTCCAGGCGTTTGTGGATCAGGTCTGTGACGCGACGCAGGATGAGATCGATGATCCAGTGAAGGCGGTCGAAGCGGTGGCGGGGATCTACGATCTGTCCGAGACGCGCAAGGATGAGATCACGAAGTGGATCTTCAAGTCTGCAGATCGCAGCCGTTACGGGCTGGCGTGCGCTGTCACCAAGGAAGCCCACGACAATCCTAACATCGGTGCGGACGAAGCGGCGAAGCTGGAGCAGGTCGCGGGTGCGCTGATCGAGGAGCAGACCGCAGTGAAGTTGGCGAAACAGTACAAGAAGAAGGCAGAGGATGACGCGTACGCACAGGCTGTCAAGACTGCACGGTCAACGCCCCAGATGGCGACGATCGAGGATGCTGAGATTGTAGCTTAGGAGGAGCTGATGGTGAATTCGCAGAACGAGTTGGCCAAGACGGAGGCGTCGCCACTGAAGGCGGCAAACGATCGATTCAAGGAAGCCATTGCGGGCTTGCTCGATCGGAAGAAGAATATGGTGGCCGAGGCGTTGCAGTTCCGCTACGACGTGGGGCTCGTGGCCAAGCGGCTCATGGACGACTCGAACAAGGCGAAGAAGGAACGCTATTACGGGAGCCATACGGTAGCGAACCTGGCGCTCAAGTTGGGGGACAGCGAGTCCACGCTTAACCTGTGCCTCAAGTTCGTGAGCAAGATCGAGCCGGGCGAGCTGAAGCAGCTGCAGGAGAAGGACTGGCCGTGGCGATGCGTCACGTCGCTGCTCTCGCTGGAGAAGCCGGAGGACCGCAAGAAGTTCCGGACGGACTGGGAGGCGGGTGTATACGCCGAGACCGGCAGCGAGGGGCTGAAGAGCGACATCGCCGAGCACAACCAGGTGGCGCGGAAGACCGGCGAGCGCACGGACAATCGCGGCAACCGATCGCCGTATCTCACGCCGGTGAAGTCGGCCGAGACGATCGTCACGCAGGCAGCGAGCACGACCTTGCCCGAGTTCGTGCACACGCTGAAAGAGTTGGCCAAGCACAAGGGCCAGATCGAAGAGAAGAAGCTGGGCGCGATCAAAGAGCATGTCGATGGTGTGAGCAAGCTGATTCCGGCAACTCGGAAGTTGCTTGATGACGCTGAGAAGGCTATCAAGGAGACGGGGCTGTAGAGCGCGGCGCGATGCCGCAGGAGAGGAGTGCGCAATGGGCGAGTCGAAGACTACGGGCGTGAAGGCCACGATCATCATGCAGGCCATCGCGAAGTTCGGAGGTCTGAAGGCGTTGGGCGGCATCATGTCGAGCCGCAAGGGCATCTTCGGGCTGCTGGCGATCGGCATCAGCTACTGGCTGCTGTTGGGTCGCCTGCCGGTGGACGCTGCACCGGAAGTAGTGGCATCGATGGGTCAGCTCTTTGTCACGCTCGTTGGGGCGGTCTCTGCGCTGTACATTGGCGGCACCGCACTCGAAGACGGGCTGGAGAAGAAGGGGAGGGCAGAAGGTGAAGCCGCCAACCCCATGGCCAAGGTCGCCAGCGCCGCGATCATCGAGGCATCCAAGGACGGGAAGATGGACGTCAAGGGGTTCCTTGGTGGGCTGCTCAGAGAAGAGCTGGCGAATCGGATCACGCAGAAGAAGTAGAGTACGCAGGAACAAGAAACGGCGGCCTCCGGGCCGCCGTTTTCATTTGAGGGGCGTGGGCGAGAGACACCACACTGGGTGTCTTCAACGAGGTCACTTGTTGGGGGGTTGATTAGCCGCGACGATGACCACCGCATTCCTCCGATCGGGCTCGCCCACTTGTGTCGCAGAACCATCTTAGCCTACACGGCAGAAAGGTCAACTAATGCCTCAACAACTTCCTCCGCCTGTTCGGCGACTCTGGAGGAAACTCTTTGACAAAGCGCGAACCGTGGGTTGGCACGCGCTGCCCGGCCCGACGCTAGGCGCCGACGGGTTCATGCTGATATGCCAGTCAGATACTGGCAGCGTGTTGCGCGTGAATCGAACCGGAGATTTCACGTTTGTTCCGTGGAACTGCACTAACGAGCACAGCATAAGCCACACGCCGCAATCTATGCGTGAGCTGATGCAGCTCGCGCGGCTATGGTTTGGCGGTTGCCACTATGTCACGTTCGACGTTGACCAACTGCTGCATGTCGCCTGGACGCTGCCGCCGTGCGTCACCATAGCTGGCCTGGTATCAAGCGCGGGCGGCGAGGACGCATTGTCACTTACGGGCGTAATGGGCATACACGAGGTAACTACCGCGCTCGCCATGAGGAGCATGTGGAATGCGGCGTTAGCGTGTCCAGAGAGTGGCTTGATCAGGAATCATACGATGTATCTCGCGTTCGATGCAATCGGGTTCTCGGATCTCACGGCGTACACGGCAGACATGGACATGTTGTTCGATTGTTCGTACGCGGGTAACTACAGCGCGCACACCCTCCAGCCGGTCTTCCACGAGGTTCACATGGACAATTTAGGCGAGGAGGACATCGAGAACGTAGAAGTCTTTGTTTCACGCTACGGCATAGGCGTGGGGCTTGAGCACGACGGAGTCAATTACCATAGCGGCATGCTGCCGTGGGACGGTGTCGCAATGATACAGAAAATATTGGAGGGCGACACCAGTGGCCAGCAACAAGAATCAACCCCAGCAATCGTGGTCACGGCTCAACGCAACGATACTCCGGGGTTCGCGCCGCAACAGCACGTCGCCGATCATCGCGAAGTCTCATGAAGAGCGTGAACTCTGCACATGCTGGCTGGTATTCCCAGGCTGTGATTTTGAGGTGCTCATCTCTCATGAAGTTGCGGTGGCGTTTCGACGCAAGGGCGTAGCCGTCTGTGTGGAGAACATCGAGGACCGCGACGTGGCGGACTACGATGCTCGCAGCACGGTGACGGAATTCAAGTACAGCAAGATGAAGCGTGAGCCGTTCAACGCTGCGCTTCTCGACAACCTGATACTGGCGCTGCGCGGTGTCACGTCAGGCGAGGACATCGTGGGCGACTCGGCCCACTTTGTGGGGATCATTAGTGACGCAATCGCCAAGCTCGGCGAGCTGGGTGAGTCGTCAAAGGAGGACATCGACGGCATGAAGATGGCACTCGTGAAGATGCGAGCGAGTCTGTTCGGGAAGCTGATGTCACGCGACATGAGAAGAGGCACCTGATGGGGTGCTATCTGAACTGGTACGTGAATTTTACGGTGAAGCCTGGAACAACCGAGAGAGTGATCTTCGACATGATCGAGAACGACTTGGACCCAGGCGAGTACGAGTCGCGTGACTTCCTGACCGATCTGGCGAATAGCAGTGGGTTCAGCGATATGGAGTTCAGCATAGAGCACGGCAAGTTGCACTGCGGGTACAACGGAGAGGCCGGACACGGCACAGCTGACGATCTGACGAGGATCATGCAGGCTGTTGCAGATAAGTTCGCTGACTGGTCGAAGGGGCCGGTGGAGTTCACAGTCTGGTCCGATGATGCCGATCGCGAGGGAGATACGTCGTTCTACGGTCCTCGCGACGTGACGCTCACGCAGGTGCTTGAGTGTATGCGCCGGCGGATGCAGCAGCTGCACGCGAATATGCAGGTGCTTGAAGAGATGTTGACGAAGCCTGGCAAGCGGGTGCCTATGGAGCTGCCTGAGCTTGAGGGCGAGTACGATATCAGTGGGGAGTGGTTGGAGTCATGCAAGGTCAAACGGGACTGACAGCGAGGATCTACGCGCTGCTGTACGGGAACGACTTCAAGCTACATGACCGATTGCTGCAGAGTCTGGTGCGGTTCGTGCCACAGGACAAGGCGAACATTGTGCTGTGGTGCAACACCGTTGGTACCAGGACGAAGGATGCGATCCGCAGATACGTTCGTACTGGTGTCCCGATCCAGTTCTTCTTCAGTGACGAGAACGTTCCCAAGTACAAAGTGATGCGGAAGCTGTTCCACGAGGACGCACCGCCGGACACGCCGTGGATCATCTGGCTCGATGACGACTCGTACATCTCACTGCCGGACTGGTGGGACAAGACGCTGGAATTCATCGAGTCAAAGAAGAGCGAGAACATCTGCTATCTCGGACAGCAGTGGTACGTGCACCACCTGCGTGGGCAGTGGGATTTCATCTCGAAGGCGACGTGGTTCAAAGGTCGCCAGCCCGAGATGTGTCCCACAAGAAAGCGTACCGTGAAGAAGCCGGGTATCACGTTTGCGCAGGGCGCCTACTGGTGGCTGCGTACCGACGTGATGAAGCAGATCGACTGGCCTGATCCGAGGCTGAGCCATAACGGCGGCGACACACTGCTCGGCGAGGCGGTCAGGCAACAGGGACTGCCGTTCCACAAGTTCCACTACGGTATGGCGGTCAACAAGGCCAAGCGGCGGGGGCTCAGCGAGCGGCCTGCCGGTTCTGCAGAGGATGTGAGGAGATAGCATGCACGCAGGGGACGCACTGTGGAAGCTGTACGGGCTCGCGGGGCTGCTGAATAGCGGCAGGGACTGCGAGATGCTCGCAACGATGACGCGGGATTGCTGCACAGCAATAGGGGAACTCATCGGGGTTCCGGCGCCGTCGCCGGAGCAGCTGGCTAACATCATGACGATGTTGGCGTCGCCTACCGTTCCGCAGCCCGAGGAACCGGAGAAGCCACGACGCAGCGCCAACAACGCGTCGGCGCTCGTAGAGGCGGTGGCGCTATTGACAAGCAGGATGATCGACGATGAAGCGTTTGAGTGGGTCACGTCGGGGATACTTGAGAGTATTCACGAGCAGACTGATAGAGAGCAGGATCCGTTCGTCACCCCGAAGCAGTGCTTGGCGGTGCTGAACATTGCAGAGCGTGGTGAGGTATTCATCACGGACTTCGAATCAGATCATCCGGAGGAACTGCGGCTCGTAACTGAGCACGCGAGAAAGTAGGAGGACTATGCCGCGAAGGACAAGCAATATTCGTACTGGTTTCGCGCCGCGCACGGCGACTCGGCGAACGACCCGCAGCGGCGGGCGGCAGACCACTGCTTCGCGCGCCAACGAGGCCGTCACGACGGCTCCGCGCTCGCACAACAACCCGCGCGACGCCTGGCAGCGGCTGGAGAACATCCTGGCCAGCGCCGACGGTCCCAAGACCAAGGAGCAGTTGCAGCGGGAGCTGCAGCGTGCCGGGATTGGCGGGGATGTGATTGGGCTGATGACGAGCGTCAGGAAGCACGGCGGCGTCATCGTCCGAAGCGTCATCAACAAGCAGTACACGTCGACGCCGTCAGGACTGGAGATCGTCGGCGAACTGAACAAGCGGCTTCGGCTGATTGCGTCGTACGGCGCGAACATCCGGGGGCTGCGGCGCTGGTATCAGCAGAATCGGCGCGAGATCGACCGCAATATGAGCGAAGAGGAGAAGAGCCTGCTGCACGCGTTGGCGCAGTGCCACGAAGAGGTCTTCAACTACACCGTCGCTCGTCAGTCACACCACAACCTGTAGCCGTAGTCGTCAACAGAAACAGAATGGAGAACGCACATGCCTTATGAGGGAGTTGTCAAAGACATGGCGGGCATCAAGCAGCTCGTCGCGAGTAGTGAGCTTGAGGAGAGCAACATGTTGCTCGTTTTCGGCGAGAGTCGATGCCGCTACATGGGCGCGCTGATCCAGAAGTCAATCGAGGAGAAGCACAAGACGCAGCGCGAGTTCGAAAGAGCCGGCGGCATGAGGCAGGGTACTGCCGCCTCCGTGATGAAGGCCAAGCGGGGTGTCAACGGAGCAATGTTCGCGCGGATCGCGAAGGCTCTGGGACTGCCGCCGAAGAAGTTCCTTGCAGAACTCGACAAGGCTCCTGCGGTCACGGAGGCAGTTGCTACTCCGGGGCTGGGCGCACCGGCGGGTGACGTGGAGGAGGATGCCGGCGGCGCGCTGCTCTCCATGCTGCAGAGCATGAAGCTGCAGGACGAGCCGAAGCTCATCGTCGATGTTCCTCATCTCGGCAAGATCGAGCTGGGAATGGCGTCGGGTAGATGGGCGCCGGTGAAGAAGAAAAAGGTCGCCCGCGCAGGCGGTGACTAGTTGACGTAGGTTCGATGCTACGGTAGAAGATTCACATCGAGGAGCCACATGCCCACGCCCCAAGAGTTCAAAGAAGCGCGGTTGGAGCGTCGCGAGAAACGCCGTGCACGCGCACGACGCTTGTCGAAATGGGTACCGGCTCTTAAAGCCATCTGCCGTAAGTACAGCATCGAGACCAAGGACATTTCAGGCGGCCACCAGTTCCGCGCTCGTGAATACATAGTCAACTGGTGGCCGTCGTCCAACAAGATCACGATTCAGTACGCTGGCTCGGGCGAGAATCGCAAGTTCGAGCCAGAGATCGTACCGGACGAGCCGAAGATCATCACAGCGATCAAGAAGCTCGTTCGTGTCGTGAAAGGAGCAGATCCGTCGACGGACCATACCTCACCCTCCGCATCCGAGCGGTGACAGTCTCAACCAAGTGTCGGCTGTGCGGAGGACGCAATGTCCTCGAAACGCCGATGATCAGAGTTATGCCCTACCTGGCGAAGCATCACGTACGAGCCTACTACTGTCAGAACTGTTTCAAGCATCTTGTCAAATGGGTGCGGCAGCAGTATCCGACGTTCATGAAGAAGGGCGAGGTGAACACGTCATACTACGCCACGTTGATTGGGCTGAAGTCTGAAGCGATGCACGAGCGAGAGATGGACGAGAAGGTGTTCGGGTTCACATCGAGTCACGAGACCGATACGCCGTTCACTATGACAGACGTCGCAGATCTGGCGCCGCTGTCAGCGTTCGTACCCCACAACGCGGAGGAGCTTGACGCAATGATGACGGAATCACGAAAGCTGATGCTGAATGAGTGACGAGAACAGGATCGAATTCTCTGAGAGCGGAAAAGCGGAACATCGAGAGCTGTGGGCGTTGGCTCCGATAACGGATAGCGCGACGATCAGAGGCTGGGCGATGAACTTGCTGGCGGATCTGCGAGATCGGTATTCGACAGCAGAGGTCTGGATCAACGGGCGGAAGTTCAGTCCCACTCCCGAAGAGCTAGACGCGTACAGGAAGCATCTCTCCAGCCTCCTGCAGAAGGAGAGCCTTCTGCGGGCGCAGAAGCCAGCTGAGCCCGAGACACCAGATGTGGTGGTGATACCGGAGAAGCCCCAACCGGCGCCCAAGGTAACAAAGCGGGAGTTGCCGTTACCCACGGCATCCAACGGACTTCTGATAGACCCAAGAGCACTGGAATCAGATTTGGATTTTTGACGAAAAACCACTTGATGTGGTGCCCATCGGCTGCTTTAATACCAACGATGGGCAGCACATAGAAAGCCTTCGATCGCGCGACCTCCCGCAGTCGCCGATTTCTCCGAATGATGGGGTGGTCCTCCGGCCACCCCATCTTCATTTCTATAGTTTCCAACTTGCCAAGCATCCTACGTGTTGGTATAACCCGGAAGTCGAGGGGAAGCGGGAGCCCTATGTCGGATGAGTACAAGCGAATCCCCGAGTACGATCTCGGGCGACTGCGTGCACGCCGCCGCAAGCTCCTTGACCACACTCTGGATCTCGTAGGGCTGCCGATCGAGGGCGATGTCCTCGCTCAACTGGTTCGACGAACGAAGCAGCTCCTTCGAATCAAAGAGGAGATCATCATCCGCGAGACGCTGCTTCCGTTCATGGAGCAGGACTTCGCGATGCTGGTGCGCGATAAGTTGATTTTGACGCTGGCCGGGGGCTACACAACGCTGAAGAGCGGAGAGCCTATCCGACCTTTCTGCGGGCTACCGAGACCAGAGTGGGCGCCTGTCGAGATCGACGAGGTCAGGTTTGGGCGAGTGAGTAAAGGGCGGACGTTCGCCGAGATGACTGCGCTCGTTATGGCAGGTTCAGCGGTCGGTCAGTCGCTGAAGAAGCAGCTGCCGATGAAGTTCGTGACGACGGGGCTGGCGCGACGGCTTGCATGGCCACTACGCGATCCGCGCCCGGTTCACAGCGAGCTGACCGGTATGACTTTCATGGCTCAGCTATTTCAGGACGACCGACAGCGGCTAGATATCAAGGAGTTCGTGTGCGTTCCACACCAGGTCAGGCACAACAAAGATCTACGGAAGCGCCGGCAAGAGCCGTGCGTTCGACACTACAGACAGCGGTGTCACACCTGCCCGATAGGCCATACATCGTGCTATCGGGGAACGCATCGAACCACTTGGATCTTCAAGCCGTGCAAATCATGCAAGCGCGAGCAGGCGCCGTTCGACCCGTGGAAGCCACAGGCCGCTGTCTGCATCGCGTGCAGTACAAAAATGGCGCGCGCTCACTGGTCACGTGAGCGCCGAGCAATGGCATAGGAGGGCAGCATGCCAGATGTATCCAACCAGCGAAACGTACTCCAGTTCAAGCACAGCAACACGCGTGTGTACAACCCCGACCGCGACATGGCGTGGGCATTCCCACGTCTGATGCGTTCGGCGCTCGCCAGGCTCGGGACGCTAGACATCAACGGGCTGAGGGAGCACATGGTCGCTCGATCAATTCGAGGGCCGGCGGATGACGTAGAACTTTGGAACGCGTTCGAAGGTTTCATCAACGAGATGAACGCGTTTCTCAAGGAGATGAAGAGCAATCGTGGCGCCATCAAGTCTGCACCGCCCTTCCTCGATCGGCTCTACGCTGACGACAAGAAGCAGGTGCGACTGCTGATTGCTGATCTGCTCGTGGAGCAGATTTTCGCTGAGCTGCCCGTCTGGTTTGAGTCGGTTCATCCCATGCGGGAAAACGATCCGGCTCCTCCCATAGAGGAGGTTGAGGACGCGGCACGCAAACTTCTTGACGGCAGAGAGTGAGCGTCTGCAGATGAACGACTACAGACAGCTGATGCGAGAGGTTGCCCTACGCTGCCCGACTGGGCGGTTGCCGGACGACTACCTCGTTGTCGATATTGAGACCAACGGCTTCAACTGGAACCCGAAGCCCGGCGAGAAGCCGGCAGTGGTAACCCAGCTGGGGTACGCGGCGGTGCGGGGGCAGAAGGAAGTGGCCAATAGCGCCCACTACGTGAAGCGCCCACCCGGTACGCTCAAAGGCACGAAGGCCAGCGAGATTACTGGGATCACTGACGAGATGTTGGCGAAGATGGGGGAGAACCCGGGTGAGTTGTTCTCACGGTTCTACGATCTGCTGAAGCTGTATCGCGGCAGTCACGCTATGTTCGTGGGCCACAACATCTCGAAGTTCGACGCTCCGTTCCTGGACGCCGAGTTTGAGCGCCACGGCATACCCTTCCGCTTCGAAGACAACTCGTTCGTCGACACAGGCTGTCTGTACAAGGCAGTTCAACTGCGGACATTTCCCAATACGAGCGAAGATCTGCATCACTTCTTCATGCGTGTGGCGAACACGCGGAGCAGAGTCAAATGGAAGCTGACGCTAGCTGTTGAAACGCTCGGCATTGACAGACGGTTTGGTCTCGACCTCGAAGCAGCGCACGACGCTGGTTTCGACTGTCACATCACGCATCTCTTGTTTGAGGAGTTGCGGCGATTGTCAGATTCGCCGGTCGATCCCAACGGAAAGATGACCTAATGGCCAAGAAGGCCAAAGCGAAGAAGAAGCGACGAAAGGGTACCCCAGCGAAGGGGCCGCGCTTCGAGCGGGAGCAGGCTGTGACCTACAGTCTGTGGTGGACGGACAACGAACGTGACGACATCTTCTGGCGCACCGACGGGTCAGGCAGCCGCGCGACGAACAGGGCGCGGAAGGGCAAGAAGACCCGATTCCAGTATGGAGACATGACGTTTACAGATCCGATCGGCCAGCCGCTGATCGACATCTTCAGCTTCGAGTTCAAGTTCTACTACCGATACTCGATGCTGGGCGTGTTCCACAACGTCAGCTTCGACCACGACTGGCTGAAGTTCTGGGCGAAGGCGTGGCGTGACGCTGAAGAGTCGGGGCGCCGATCGATGCTCGTCACGAAGATGAGCTACGGCGAGCCGATCTGCTGGGTCACGAGGAAGACGGCGCTGAAGCTGCACAATGTCGGCTTCGGTCCGCTCGATCATATGGATATTCACATCGGCGAGCGTGATGTTCAGGTGACTCGCGGCAAGAAGGTAAACGAGGTTGTCCACCTGCCCACTCACGCTGTCGTGGGTTTCCGGCAGGCCGACATGCTGAGCATCCTTAACCCAGAAGCGATGGTCGAGGCATTCAAAGAGGAGACGCAATGTCTGACGACGACAAGCTGAAGCTCAACCTGGATATGCTAGAGCAGCGGAAGAAGCTGCAGGAGCAGCAGGAGGCGTTAGAGAAGAAACTGCAGGAGGCTGCTGCAGCCGTGCAGGGGCGCATGAATGACGATGTCGAGCTGCAGAAGGCGTCGTACATGATGCTGCTCGGGCACCAGCTTGCTCGTTGGGGCGCCACGCGTGTCTCGGAGTTGGAGGGTATCGACTCGGCCATGCTCTACATCGTGGAGCAGGCGCAGAGCGAGGCGGCGTCACATCCGTTCGACTTCGCTCAGATGGTCACGGATTTGCAGAACCAGCAGATGCCGTGGCTGGAGTCGCACAGGCGCGATGCGCTCGTGCGGCGCAAGCAGAAGGAGCGCAGGATAGCCACGCTGACACAGCGCGTGCGGACCAAGGACGTGCCGCTGACATTCGAGGGACTGCACGCGCCGTTTGGCGATGACGACGACGACAAGATGCAACATGACGACCAGTTGCTGCTCTACGGAAGTGCTGCGCATATCGTGCCGATCATGCGGGCGTGCGCGCAGAGCTACACCGACGCCGGTGGTCGCGTGGCTCTACTGGCAGCAGACAGATCGAACCCGCAGTGCGCTGAGCTGATGCTCCCGCCGAACGCGTGGGTGAACAAGGGCGACATCTACGGGAGCCTGCTGACGGCGCTGAAGGCCGTGACGAAGCAAAGTCTGAAGCCGTTTGGGCTGCTCGTCATCGAAGACCTCGATCATCTGCTCGCCGAGTCTCCGTTCAGGGAGCCACGGCCACGCAGGCTGACTCGGGCGCTGGCGGCGGTATGCCAGCTGCAGTCTGAGTACCCCATGGCGCTTATCGTTGGTGTCAACACCGACAATGACCAGCCGCAGGGGATGCGGCCCGAGGAGGTGTACCCGCCGCTGCTGACCTCACTGCCGCACGTGGTAGTTGAGAAGAAGAAGTCAGATCTCGTAGGCGGTACGGAGAACATATTCGTCGGCGAAGAGGTGGTGCCAATCACGCAGTTTCAGAAACTGACGGAGGAGAAGAAGGATGATGCTGACAGTAGGTGAGCTGAGGGAAGCGCTCAAAGACGTGCCAGACGACGCGGTCGTTGTGGTGCCTGCGTTCCCGTCGGCGTTCCGCCCGTTGACTCGTGCGGTGGTACAGACGCTGTTCGCTACCGAACACGACCCCGGACGCTTCTACAGCGAGGAGCCGAAGGACGGGAAGAAGCTCGACGCGATCGTACTGTTATAGGAGAGGACGTCCGTAGCACAATGGTAGTGCAGCGGCTTCTAACACCGCACTATGCGGGTTCAAGTCCCGCCGGACGTTCCAAATTTCGAGGAGGAGATCATGGGCGACGGGATCATGACTGAGTCAGACGTCCGGTTTCATCTGGTCAACGCACTCAGCGCCGCGAATGTCGCAGACGAGCAAGCGGCGTTGACCAAGCGTACGCTCGCGCGCTACGAGAAGGAGCGCGAGCTGCTGGCCATCAAGCTCGATTCCGAGGCCGGTGAGTCTCTGGTAGATGCCTGCTCTCGTGTGGTAGCAGCAGGCAAGAAGGCCGCCGAGGCGCTCGCTGCTGCAGAGACGATGACCAAGTGGGCGGAGCGGGATACTCGCGATGCCAAGAGTCGTCTCGCCGGCGTTGTCAAAGAGCGTGACGTCACGCTTGAGGAAGAGCGCGAGACGGCGGTAAAGGAAGCTGAGAGCTGGAAGAGGGAACGCGCGGGGCTGGCCAAGGCCATAGAGATGAAGGCTGACGAGTGCCTGCTCACCGCGATACTGCGGCTCCAGCGTGAACGCCAGGAAGCGATTGATGAGGTGACTGAAATGAAGTTCGACTTAGACGACCATTTGTAGATACATCCGCCGTAGATTCGTGGTCCACCTTCAGTGGGGCAATTCGTAGTTCAACCAACCCCATTTTGAAGGAGAAAACGATGGACCATGAAATTGACCGTGCTGCATATCGTCGTGGCGTTGCCGCACTGAAGACGGAGATCAAAAGGCTGGCAGCGAAGCAGAAGAGCTGGAAGGCTGTTCTGCGGATGCCGCGCAAGGATGCAAATGATCGGATGCACCTGCAGTGGGCAATCGACAAGATTCTGCCGCCAGATCCGAAGCGCTACGGCAGTCCGCACTATGACGTGACGTACGTGCAGTCGTGGGCGGCTGCGCGTAAGATTCGGATATCGGCCTACCTGAATGTGTATGCGCAAGTGCGCGGCAAGGCGCCGTGCCATACGCCGAGGGAGGGCTGGCAATACGAACTCCCTCGACACATGAACCGGGCCAGGGAGGAGTTTAACAAAGCATGCGGTACTACATTGGTGAAGAGCTGACGGCCGCCGACAACTGGGAAGATGTCTACCCGCCGATCGAGGCGCCGAGGAACTACAAGGATCCTCAGAAGATCGCCGAGTACATCGAGCGGCGGAAGTACGAGCTGGCCACGGGCGAGGCGTCGATGAACCCTCTGACGGGTAACGTCACGCGCGTCGTGGCGATCAAGAACAAGGCCGATGACATAGACGTTGTCTTCGATGAGGCGGGTGCTGGCATCGGCGCGAAGTTCTTGGACTGGTTCCTCAAGGACACGGGCATGGACACTGATCCAACCCTGTTGAAGGAGCAGCTGGTAGTCGGTTGCAACGTCAGGCGTGATCTGCGCCTGATGGCAATCGAGTACATCTTCGTGAACGGCTCGTTGCCGTTCTCGCTGTGGTGGGCGCTGGATCTGGAAGCGGACTTCCGCTACAACCAGATCCCCGGATTTATAGATCCGCTCAGCGCGATCTTCGGGACGTCGAGCACCGATATGGCGGCTGCAGGTCGTCGATTCGGGCTTGTGGAGGATCCTGAAGCCAAGGAGGAGAATCTCGACGCAGAGGCGCGGGCGGTACTGGCGTACCAGCTCGCCAAGCGTATGGGGCTGTAACAGAGCGTGGAGGGGTCGTCACGGTTCGCCGTGGCGGCCCCACTTCAACGGAGGTGCGGGATGGCGAAGTTCAGGAAGAAGCCGGTTGTGATCGAGGCGTTCCAGATGACGTTTGAGCGGCGCTGGGACAACAGCGAGTGGCCCGAGTGGCTGAACAAGGCGTGGCAGCAGGGGGCGGGCGAGAACGGCATGTGGATCGACTCTGATGCCCCGGTCGCCGAGGGGCGTGAGTCTGCCGACGAGCTGGTGCTCGGGACGTTGGAAGGTGTCCATCGCATCACCTGGGGCGACTGGATCATTCAGGGTGTGAAGGGCGAGCTGTATCCGTGCAAGCCTGACATCTTCGATGCGACGTACGATCCGGTCGAAGCAGAGAACGTAGAGCGGTCGTGCTGCGAGGCAGGAGACTGCAAGTGCAAGTAGATGTCTACAGCAAGAAGGACTGCGGAGTCTGTACGGCGGCGAAGAAGAAGCTCGATATCATGAAGCTGCCGTACACCGAGTACGACATCGACTACATGACGTCGGTGCACGAAGGATGGCGTGACGACGGGTCGGTGGACGCACAGGTGTATCTCTGCCTCATAAACAACGCGATCCCGATGATCGTGATCGATGGGGTGCCGTTCACTTACTCGGGGGCCATGAGGTTTCTGAAGGAGCGCAAATAGTGAGCACGGTGAAGAACATTGGCATGGTTGGGTCGTTGGCGGAGCTGCGGAAGGAAGGCTTCGTTCCGTTCACTCACGGTCCGCTCTACGTCTACGGTGGTGTGCCGTTCGACATCATCGAGCGCTTCGCCATGGAGACGTTGACGGAGTGCTACACGACGAATTACGACTTCCAGGAATTCGAGATCATCACACTGCCGAAGCCGTACAATGTGCGGTTGTTCGTCATGGATGACACGTCGTACCCGAAGTTCTGTGCGTGGCTCGACACGGTCGAGATCGTCCGCGAGGAGCATAAGCTCTTTGCGGTGCCTCGGCGTGTCGCTGCGCCGATCACTGATCCGTTCATGCGCTACGTGAATGTTTCGGTGCCGAAGCCGGAGTTGATCGATGTTTGGACGGTCAGCTCGATGACTGAGTCCATCAAGCCGAAGACGCACACCGAAGTGTTGCTCTACCCGGTATTCCGGGAGGGCGAAGCAGAGGATCTGGCGCGAGAGGAGTTCCTCAAACGACTGCCCAAACCAGCAAGCGCGCCGCTGAAGATCGAGCTGCAGAGAGACAAGCCCGACCCCACGGTGATCGTGCGAGGTCGAGCAAGGTACAAGGAGATGGGAGACTAGTTATGCGCGTACTGATCAAGCCGCCGTCGGCGTTGGAGGCCAAGGCCATCGAGCAGAAGGACGCTACCCCGGGCTTCGGGGTAGAGCCGATCTTCTACGAGTCGCGCGGCAAAGCCATCGCTGCGTTCATAGAAATTCAGGGCGACGACAACAACACGCTCTTCCGGGGGCTGCTCACTGTCAACGGCCGCACGGGCGGCGTGGATATCATCCCGCGCACGCGACCTGTGAAGGCTGAGATCGACGTGCCGAAGAAGGCGAGTAAGAAATGAGTGACGAGAAGAAGGCACCTGCGGGCATCGACGAGTACCCGCTCTGGCTGGTGATCGTGGGCGACACGTTCGACCCGCCGCCGCGCCGCATCAAGTGCGAGACGGCTGAGGCGTTCGAGAAGGCGCTCAAGGAGAACGTGCTCGACTCCGACCAGGAACTCTACGCGTTCGCCTTCCAGGGCGAAGTGGTGCCCATCGGGGCACTGCAGCCGGTCGGCTCGTATTCGATTGGCGGCAAGGTGATTCAGGTCGGAAAGGCGCCGCCTGCGTTCGACGACTCGGGCCACATTGTCCCGCTGACGCGCAAGCCGGGCGGCTAAATAGTCCTGCCACGCGCGTTACTATGAGCTGGTGATCCCGCTGCTATTGAGAGCAGCGTAGAGAGGGAGAATCAGCCCATGGGTAGTAAGATTGAGTTCGTACGTGAGGGCTTCCGTGAGTTCTGTGGACGCGCAGACAGGCACGTGAAGGCCAGCCCCACCATCACCGAGAGTGGGGAAGTGGAGAATCCGTTTGGGTTCGCCACCGTCGTTGATGCCGGAGCCCTGATTGGGTTCGGGCAACTCGACGACATGGATCGTGACATGATCAACTGCGACAAGGCAATCGCGTTGGTCATGCGTTGGGACCAGCCGCGCAAGCGGCCGGACCGTCCTGAGCCGGTGGCGTATGACCGGTACGAGGCGGTGCCGTTTTGCTTGGCGCACGACGGTACGATTCACGCTGGCGGTACGCGCCATGCTGATGAGACTCGGCACGGTGGTTGGGTCAAGATCGTTGATCCACAGGATCGCCGACGGTACAAGATCGTCACCGTCGCCGAGCTGTCCTCACCGGCAGCTGGGCATGCCGTTGGTCAGAGCCGGCGTGGCGACATCGAGGGGAAAGATCATTCCCTCAAGCGCACCGGCAATGATCCGTCAGACCGCCTGCTTCTCGACGCGTACTGCTGGTTGGTCTCGGCAGCGCGGAAGAGGAAGGCAGAGGGCAGCCTCAGCGAGGGCAAAGCGATCGATTCTCGAATGCAGTTCGAGGTTGAAGCATTGTCCGGGCGGCCTCTGACTCTTCGGTGGGACGACAGCCGGTGGGGCGATCACCAGGGAGCGTTGCGCGCGGTCGACGAAATCGTAGCGCGCAATGTGAAGAACGGCACGTGGCAGACAGTGGCGCTCACCGACCGTGGTGAAGGCGTCGTGACTCACGTGACTGACAACCTGGTCATCGTCCGCTACGGCGGTGATGGCGAAGGGGCGTATGAGCACGAGCACGCGCTGCCGGTTACGATTCGTGACCAGATCACAGCGCTCACCGGCATTCCCTGCGAGGACATGCCGATCGTGCCGCTGGTGGAGCCGCGTCAACGTGTCAACGTCAGGACGTCACTCTTCGGCCCGACCGCACTTCACGCTATGTCAGATGCGCAGACCGTGCATGCGTTGGCGGCAGAGGTATCGGCAGGGCCGATGAACACGCTTATGCGGCTGCGACAGTGGCGCGCATGGGCAACAGTGGCTGAGGCGCGCGAGGAGGGCGGCAAGAAGCTGTACCCTCTGGCGCTCGTAGTGCCTGACGATCTTCGCAGGACGTACCTGCGCCTCGGCGCGAACAAGTTGCAGCACTTGACCCTCATCGAGGGCGTGCCGGGCAGCTTGAGGGCTGACCCCAGTATGGGGGTTGGCTATCGCATCGATCTCTTCGACCACTCACAGCGGTCGAAGATGTTGTCGGACATGACGAAGCCGCGCCAGACGCGTGCGCCGGCGCCGAAGAAGCAGCATCGAACAAATAGCCGCTCCAAGCGGCCTTCGGCATAGGGAAAGTGCAGCGGGATCACCAATCTGGTCGGGCGGCTCATGCCGCCCGGCCGGACCCCCCTTTTCCTTAGCTATCAGCTTGAGGCTTGACCGGGGAGTTCGGCGCTCGTAGCATGAGGGTAGCTTATCGAGGAGGAAACTATGGGCGATGCACAAGATGAGGTTCGCACGCAGTACGGCTCCGATCCCCAGCTGAAGGCGACGGTGCTTCCGTCTGCGCGGCCGAACGTCGCAAGTGGACTGAGTTATGGCTTCAGTCCGGACAGCAAACAGGTGAAGCAGAACATCATTTCGTTCGACGAGAGCGGGCAGATCAAAATAGCTGAAGTGACGGCAGCGCAAATCTCTGGCAGTAGTGCTGTTGAGAACCCGACGGATGATCGGACGGCGGCATCGCCTGAAGAGATTCGCGAAATGAGTGAGAGAGCTGCGAACATCTACAAGAACATGGGTGCGGCGGAGAGGGCGGGGCCGCACGACGTACCTGCCCCGCCGGAGAACGCAGCCGGTGCGGTCCCTGACCGTTTCACTGTTCCTACACCGCAGAAGGCTGCTGACCAGATGCAGGAAATTCCGGACGTGCAGATTGATGTATCCCAGCAAGAGGTCAATCCGCCCGTTCCGCCGGAGCTGGCCAATGCGGTGGCATCTATTCAGCAGATGGACAACGAGGTAGCGGCGGCGCCCGAGGAGAAGGTCGAGAAGATGCAGGCGGCGAAGCCCAAACCGCTGGTCGTCTCGATCGCTGGGCCGTTCGGCAAGATGCGCATCCCGTATTCTTCGATCTTCCGTGATGGAATTTGTCTCGTGCTCGTGACGGACCACAGGCAGATGCCGGGCATGTTCGAGCTGCCGGAGATCGATACTGAGCCTCTGACGCTGGAGCTGACCATCAACCAGAAGAGCGTGCGCTGCATTTGGGGAGGAATTCAGTTTACACTCCCGAACGGATCGGTTACATTCACAGTGTTGCTAGTCCAGGAGGAGACTGACGTTGGCGAAGAAGGACTCTTCCGTTAAATTTGGCTCTACGAAGTGCGATTGTTGCCCCGAGCCCGCCGTTGCCGCCGTAGGCAAGCTCGTGGTTTGCGCACGTCATAGCGAGCTGATCAAGACGGCATTCCCGGATAAGACACTGAAATCAGCCGGCATCACGCTGCAGGATGCCCACGAGTGAGATAACACATGTCCGGATCCACGTTCCCCATGTTTCCGAATGCGTCGGGCACTGCCAACGGCTCGATGAACCGCTATTCGTCAGCCTTCCCCGACCCCTTCTTTGACTATGCCTCAACGCAGATGCCGCGCAGCCTCTACGACGTGCTACGTTGGTGTGAATTCATCTGGGTGACCAACGGTACGTACCGCATGGCGTCGCAGCGCGTCGTTCGCTATTTCCTCACCAAGATCGAACTAGAAGATGCCTCGGACGACGAGAAGAACAAGTTCGAGGAGTTCCTTGAGAAGCAGGTCAAGGCACTCGACGTGCTCGCCGTTGTCGGCGACGACTATATGTGCTACGGCAACTCGCTCACGTCGCTGCACGTCCCGTTCCGTCGACACCTACGCTGCCGCAAGTGCTTCCACGAACGAGCCATCGACAAGATCGAGTATTCCTTCGAGGACTGGACCTTCCGTGGGAAGTGTCCGAACTGCGGTTTCCAGGGTGAGTTTGAGCGAGTCGACCGCCGGAGTATTGAACAAGACAACATCCGAGTCATCCGCTGGTCGCCGCACGAGATTCGCATTCAGTACCAACCCATCTCACACGACACGGTCTACTACTGGATCCCGCCTGCCGACTTCAAGCGCGAGATCCGTCGCGGCAACCAGTTCTATCTGGCCAGCACGCCGTGGGAGATCGTCGAGGCAATCAAGAACGACAAGTGGTTCGAGTTCAACAAGGGCGTCATCTACCACGTGAAGGAAGAGACGCTCGCCGGTATCCGCAACGCTGGCTGGGGCATCCCGCGCATCCTGTCGAACTTCAAGCAGGCGTGGTACGTTCAGGTGCTCAAGCGATACAACGAGGCCATCGGCCTCGACTACATCATGCCGTTCCGTGTCATCACGCCAGGTAAGGGGCCGGGCACGGGTGAGGTTGATCCGCTGTACCACGTCAATGCTGGTGCGTTCCTTGGTCGCGTCATGGAGATGCTGCGCAAGCATCGTCGCGATCCGGTCCAGTGGAATGCGCTGCCGTTCCCGGTCGAGTATCAGGCGCTTGGCGGCGAAGGCCAAGAGCTGGCACCGACCGACCTGATCAATGCTGGTACCGATGAGTTCCTCAACGCCATGGGTGTCCCCGCTGAGCTGTATCGCGGATCGCTCACGGTGCAGGCGGCGCCGATGGCGCTCCGTCTGTTCGAGCGCACGTGGACGCACTACGTGTCTGCGATGAACGGCTGGCTCAACTGGTTCTTCGAGACCGTCACCAATCTCATGAACTGGGAGAATATCGGCGGTCGTCTGCAGCCGACGACGCTCGCAGAGGACATCGAGAAGAAGCAGGTTCAGCTCCAGCTGGCAGCGGCCCAGCAAATCTCCAAGCAAACCGCATTCGCGCCGTTCGGCATCGACTGGCGCGAGGAAGTGCGACGTATGTTCGAGGAGGAGAAGCAGTTCTCGGAGGAGAGCAACAGGTTCCAGAAGGAGCAGGGGAAGGCGCAGGAGTTCGAGCAAATGTTCGACGCCGCCGACCAAGCAGCCATGCAGCCGCCGGGGATGCAGCCCGGAATGCCTGGCGCAGCTGGTGCTCCAGTGGGACCGACGCCTCCTGGGGGAGCTGCGCCAATGGGTGGAGCCCCTGCAGCCGGCGGTACGACGCCTGACGACATGATGGCACAAGCTGAGCAGATCGCGCAGCAGATGCTCGGCATGCCGTATGAAATCAGGAAGTCCGAACTCGGTAAGATGAAGAAGGCCGACGAGACTCTACACGCGCTGGTCATTCAGAAGATGGATGAGATCCGCAACCAGGCGAAGAGTCAGGGCGGCTTCCAGGCGCTCCAGCAAATGGTCGGTGGCCAAGCCGGCTAATGCTGGGAGTGAATAGTGAACCCCGACAGAGCAGCCAGTATTCTCATCACGCGTATCAACTTGAGTCGTCCCGACCCTGACTGGTTCAGCCCGCGCTTGGAGTACTTCCGTAGGTTTTGCATACCGTCCGTGCAGGCGCAGCGGCATCAGCCCACGCGTTGGCTCCTTCTGTTCGATAAACAGACGCCCGTGGATTTCTGCAAGGAGGTGATGCGGGGCGTCAATGGCGTTAGGCTCTTCACGAAGACGCCTATAGCGGTCAAGTCGATCAAGGCGTGGATCAAAAAGAACATTTCGACAGACTGGGTGATCACGACCCGTTTCGATAGCGACGATGCACTGCACCCGCTGTATCTGCAGGACGTTCAGCGAGCGAGCAGACCGAAGAAGGAGCTGCTTTCGCTTCCTGACGGATGGGCTACGCACGCTGGTAGAGTCTTCAAGTGGCGATGGCATAGCGCGTTCGTCTCATTGGTCGAGCGCAACAACGATGCGATGAACACGGTGAACAAGGGCGCGCACGACAGACTCGCGGCGCGATACCCATATCGCGTACTGCACAATAAGCGGCGATGGTTGTATGTTCTCCATGACAGGAATCTCAGCGGCGATAAGAAGATACAGGAGATCACCAAGCAGGCTGTTGAGGTGCCCAAGGAGATCATCAACACAGAGTTCGAGTGGATCACGCTATGAAGAAGCAGGTGTTCGTGGTCAGCTGCTCTCCGAGAAGCGGCAGCTCGATGCTGCAGCGGCTGCTGATGTCACACCCCGATATGTTCATGTGGGGCGAGGCGCGCTGGGTCATTCGTCACGTGGCTGAGCTGTGCAAGTCGTACAACGCTAGAAAGAGTAGCACGATTCGCGGCAGCTGGAACAACCTGAAGAAGGATGGGCCGATCGTGGGATGGTATGCCACGCTGATGCCCATGGTGAACATGGAACAGCTTGCGGCCAGGTGGTTGAACGACATGCTCAAGCACCCCAAGAAGCCGGGGGGTAGCTGGGGCTGCAAGTTCGTGCTCTTGCGGCCAGAGCACGTTGAGTTCTTGCACGAGATCTTCCCGGACGCTGGCTTCATCTTTCTTGAGCGGCGGTGGGAGCAGGTAGAGCCGTCGATCAAGCTGCGACACTCGTGGTGGCCGAGTATGACTATGGCCGATCAGCGGAAGCACTGGGAGACGCTGACGAAGTTCTTCAAGACTACGAAGATCCCGGGGCTGCATATCCACTACGACAAGATCACGAACGGGGACGACTCTGTGGTCGGTAAGCTGGAGCGGTACTTGGGAATGAACCCCGGGTCTCTCAATCGCAAGGTGCTTCGCAACAAGATCGCCTCGAAGAAGCCGGCGGAGAACACATATTCCGAATGAGACGTCGAGGAGGTCTGGCATGTCTGTGGCCAGCGTGTACAGGTGCAAGGGGAACAATATAGGCGACTTCGCGTCGTCGCCCGCCCTGTACTTCAGGCTCCCCGGCGAGATCACCAAGTACGAACTTCCCTTCCAAGAGGATTGGCCCTGCCCGACGTCAGGGAACGTGATAGTTGGTGGCGGCGGCCTGATCGGTGCGGGCGTCGAGAAGATCCGTAGAGCGATGACGCTGCTCGCCGACAGGGCCAAGCCCGACACGCGGCTGATTTGCTGGGGTGCGGGACTGCACGACAACCTGAACCACGTGCTTGACGAGCCAATCCCAAGTTTCCTGAGGAAGTACAAACTGGTCGGTATCCGCGACGTCGTCGACTGCGTACGCTGGGTTCCGTGTGCCAGCTGTATGCTGGCGATCTTCAAGCGCGAGATGAAGCCTACGGAGGAGTTCGTCGTTTATAGCCACGGCGTCCACAAGCTGGATTTGGGCGTACCGGCGAAGCAGGCAAACAACACAGCTAGTCAGGTCGGCACGCCAAGACGTGCGATCGAATTCATAGCTTCTGGAGCTGTGGTGCTTACCAACACGTATCACGGCGCGTATTGGGCGACGTTGTTGGGCAGGAAGGTCGTCGTCATCAATCCGTGGTCCACGAAGTTCTTTCGGATGAAGCATCCGCCGGTGTTCGCGACCGTGGAGGACTGGAAGCATCGCGTGAAGGCCGCCGTCAATTACGATGAGGCGCTGGACGAGTGCCGAGAGGCCAGCACGAGGTTCTACGCGGACGTTATGAATGTCATTTCGGGGTAGCGTGATGCGTACATTGTTTGCCGACGCGAGTCATGCAGAGTTCGGCTGGGAACTGATGTCGTGGCAGGGCTACGTGCGGAAGCTCGCACGCGCCTACGACAAGGTGGTCATCTGCACGACGAAGGGGCTCGAACCCATCTATGCTGACATCACGGACGAGTTCCTCGTTCACAGCGTATCGATGGTGCGTGACTGCTTCAATCACAGGGAGATTCACGACAAGAACGCGTGGATTCGCTATCAAGGGCGCATCGCTGAGCGGTATACCGCCGCGCAGAAGCATGGCGAAGTCAAAACGATTACGGCGTCCAAGTACATCGCGCCGGACCAGCAGTCGTTCATCTGCTACGGTGATGCTGAGCGCGCGAAAGAGCGCGGCCACGTGTATGATCTGGTGGTCCACGCACGCAACAAGCACAGCGCGAACTCGTACTACAACGTCTACAACTGGCCGATCGAGCGGTGGATCGCCGCTATATCGGCCATACGCGACAAGGGACTGCGTGTGGCCGCCATTGGTACGAAGGCCAACGCGCTGGCGCCCACGAACGCTGATGACTTGCGCGATCTTCCGCTAGACCAGCTGGCTGACCTCATGTCGGCGAGCAAGATGATAGCCGGTCCGTCGAGTGGGCCAATCCATCTGGCGGCATTATGTGGTCTGCCGAGGTTGGTGTGGGCGACGACGAAGTTCAGCACGAGTACCAAGATGGATGACAAGATACGGTACGAGACGCGATGGAACCCATTCGAAACGCCATGTGTT
>Ga0307379_10001423_pt1 | contig 37933 bp, 39 predicted proteins | sample UN2MG_FD_202237 | JGI IMG/M metagenome (GOLD analysis project Ga0307379, IMG submission 202237) | Soil microbial communities from Risofladan, Vaasa, Finland - UN-2 | ecosystem: Environmental > Terrestrial > Soil > Coastal area > Acid sulfate soil | place: Finland: Risofladan, Vaasa | collected...
TAATGGGATCGGCCCAGTTCTGATGGGGTCAGCCCAACACCACCCAGCGGCGCGGGAGGCCCCATCATGTTGATGGTTGCGCTGATTCTCGCGGTGATCGGCCTGGTGGCATTGGTGGCTGCGGTCGCCACCAACAACGAGATGGTTGCCTGGGTGTGCATCGCGGCCAGTTCTCTCGGCGTGATCGTGCTGATCGTCGATGCCATTCGGGAGCGCACGGGGGAGCGCACGTCCGACCCGATCGAGGAATCCGGGCCTGATAACTCGGCGGTTCCCTTTGCTGCTGACGCTGAAGACATCGACGTCCCCGGCATCGACGTCCCCGGCATCGACGTCCCCGGCATCGACGTCCCCGGCATCGACGTGACGGAGGTCGTTGACGTGACGGAGGTCGTTGACGTGACGGATTTCATCGCGACCGAAGATCACCCTGAGGAACTCGTCCACGACGAACCGGAGTACGACATGCCTGGTGACGACGAACCGGAGTATGAAGAGTCCGCCGAGGAAGCCGCGATCCACATTGTCGATGAGTTGCCGGAACCCGACCGGCGATCTCCCGGCGACGAGGCCTGATCTCATGGGTATCGAGTACGCCAGTGTTGTCGCCCATCCACTTGACAAGGTGTTCGCCTGGCACACCCGACCGGGCGCGATGCGCCGTCTGGTGCCGCCGTGGCAGCCCATGCGGGTCGTCAAGGAGACCGAGTCGCTGGCCGACGGTACCGCTGTTCTCGGCCTTCCGGCAGGCCTGCGTTGGATAGCGCGACATGACCCGGCCGGTTATGACCCGCCGTATCAGTTCCGTGACGTACTCTCCTCCGACGGTGTGATGACGTTGCCGCCACGGGTGATCGGATGGTGGCGGCACACCCACCGGTTCAGCGACGCCGGGCGCGGTACCACCCGGGTCCACGACATCGTTGACACCACGGTGCCCGCGGTGGCACTGCGATCGACCTTCGCCTACCGGCACCGCCAACTGGCCGAGGACCTGGCCGCGCACTCCGATGCGGCGTCGGCGGGCGCGCGGGGGCTGACCGTCGCGGTCACCGGATCCTCCGGCTTGGTTGGCACCGCACTGAGCGCGTTTCTGAGTACCGGTGGTCACCAGGTGATTCGTCTGGTGCGCGGTGATCCGGTCAATGACGGCGAACGACGGTGGGTACCGAGTCAACCTGCGGGTGACCTGCTCGACGGAGTTGACGCCGTGATCCATCTGGCGGGGGAGTCCATCGCCGGGCGGTTCACCGCTTCGCACCGCAGGGCGATCCGAGACTCACGCATCGAGCCGACCCGCCGCCTCGCCGAGGTCGCCGCGGCCACCGGCGGGCGACTGAAAACCTTCATCAGCGCCTCGGCGATCGGCTTCTACGGTTACGACTGCGGCGATACGGTGCTCGATGAAAACAGTCCCCGGGGCGACGGGTTTCTCGCCGAGGTCGTCGCGGATTGGGAAGCGGCGACCGCACCCGCCGCCGCCGCCGGACTGCGGGTGGTTCGAGTGCGGACCGGGATCGTGCAGGCCGCCGCCGGCGGCACGCTGAAACTGCTGCGGCCCCTGTTCGCGACAGGCCTGGGTGGGCGGTTGGGCAGTGGGCGGCAGTGGCTGTCCTGGATCGGCCTTGACGATCTGCTTGACGTCTACTATCGCGCGATCTACGACGACAGGCTGACCGGGGCGGTCAACGCGGTCGGGCCTGAACCGGTCCGCAACAGCGACTACACCAAGGCGTTGGCGGCGACGTTGCGTCGGCCGGCGCTGGTGCCGGTGCCGTCGATCGGCCCGCGGTTGCTGCTCGGAAAGCAGGGTGCGGCGGAATTGGCTGAGGCCGACCAGCGGGTTCGTCCCGCAATGCTGGAGGAGTTGGGACACCGGTTCCGCCAGCCGACCGTACGGGACGCGCTGGCCCATCAACTCGGCCGCGACCCGGCCCCCGGGGTGCTGTAGCGGCGCCGAGTTGGTGACCTATTCCCCGCGCGCGGACCGGGTGCGGTCGGGCACCATAGGGGCATGGCCGCCGATCCCGTGATGCTCGACGGCGCGGGACTGGGTCTCCTCGTTGATGAACTCCGCGGACGTGGTTACCGGGTGATCGGCCCCACCCTGGCGGACAACGCGATCGTGCTCGCCGAATTGACCAGCGCGTCCGACCTGCCCAACGGATGGGGCGTCGACGTCGCGCCGGGGACCTACCGGTTACGCCAGCGTGCGGACAGCGCGGCGTTCGGGCACTCCGCCGGCCCGCAGTCCTGGAAACAGTTCGTCCACCCTCCCCGGCAGATGGTGTGGTCATCGGACCCCGACGGTGCCGATCTCCATAACGGCAGACCTCCCGAGGATGGTGCGCGTTACGCATTCCTCGGTGTCCGTGGTTGCGATCTCGCCGCACTTGGCGTGCTCGATCGGGTGCTGGCCGGTGGTGGCCATCCCGACAGCTCCTATACCGCGCGGCGTGACGGGGTCTTCGTGGTTGCCGTCAACTGCACCGAACCCGGGGGGCTGTGTTTCTGCGCCTCCATGGGTACCGGCCCGGCCTGCGGGCCCGGTTACGACCTGGCCATGACTGAACGGGTGGACGGCGACAACGTCAGCTACCTCGTTGAGGTGGGTACAGAGTTCGGTGCCCAGGTACTGGCCGCGTTGCCGCACCGATTGGCCGAACCGACCGAGTGCGCGGCTGCCGCTGACGAAATCGCGGCGGCAGCAACACAAATGGGCCGCCAAATGCCTGAGCGGGATTTGCGCCAACTGCTTGTCGACTCCCGGGAGTCGGCGCACTGGTCAGAGGTTGCCGATCGCTGCCTCACCTGTGGTAACTGCACCATGGTGTGTCCGACCTGTTTTTGTACCTCCGTCTCCGAGGTCACCGATCTGACGGGCGAGCATGCCCAACGGTGGTCGGAATGGGCGTCGTGCTTCGAATTGGACTTCACCTTCATCCATGACGGGCCGGTCCGGACGTCGGGAGCATCGCGGTACCGGCACTGGCTGACCCACAAGTTGAGTTCCTGGCACGACCAATTCGGCAGTTCGGGTTGTGTGGGCTGCGGTCGCTGTATTGCCTGGTGCCCACCCGGGATCGATATCACCGAGGAGATGGCGATTTTCGATCGCGAACACCCGCGAGACGGCGCCGATGACTGAGACCGCGGTTCGCCCGCCGATCCACCCGATGACGCCGGTGGGCTACCGGGTGCGGACGAAGGTGGTCGAGAACGCCGATTCGGTGACGCTGTGTCTTGAGCCGGTGGACAACGCGCTTCCCGCCCCCGCGCCGGGGGAGTTCAACATGCTGCACGCATTCGGCGTCGGCGAGGTGGCGATCTCCGTCAGTGGCGACCCATCGATCACCGACGGGAGCATCACCCACACCATCCGTTCGGTCGGTGCGGTCAGCGCCGCGCTGTGCGCGACCGAACCGGGTTCGGCAGTCGGCGTGCGGGGGCCGTTCGGAACCACCTGGGGGTTGCCCGAGGCCGTCGGCCGGGACCTGGTCATCGTGGCCGGTGGGGTCGGACTGGCCCCGTTGCGACCGGTCGTGCTCGGTGCGCTCGCCGACCGCAGGCGTTACGGGCGGGTGGTGCTCATCGCGGGGTCCCGTTCGCAGCGCGAATTTCTCTATGGCGCCGAACTCGCCGCCTGGGAGGACGATTCGCGCCTGGAGGTCCACCTGACCGTCGACGTCCCGATCCAGGGCTGGGCCGGGGAGAGCGGATTCGTCACCGAACCGCTGCGTCGTCTGACCCTGAGCCCCGAGCGAACCACGGCGTTTCTGTGTGGTCCCGAGGCCATGATGCGTGTCGGTGCGCAGGGGTTGCTCGCGAAAGGACTTGCGGCGTCGAGTATCAGAGTGTCACTGGAGCGCAACATGCAGTGCGGTGTCGGCTGGTGCGGCCACTGTCAGCTCGGGCCGCTGCTGCTGTGCCGCGATGGTCCGGTGGTCGGATACGACGTGGCGTGCCCGCTGCTTGAGACCGGGGAGCTGTAGATGCCCACCCTGGGAGTGTGGAAGTTCGCCTCCTGCGACGGCTGTCAGCTCACCCTGCTCGACTGCGAAGACGAACTGCTGCTACTGGCCGAGCAGGTGCAGATCGCGACCTTCATCGAGGCGTCCAGTGCCGTCGTCGGCGGCCCCTACGACGTGTCGCTGGTGGAAGGCTCGATCACCACGGCGGGCGACGAGCGGCGGATTCGGGAAATCCGGGAGCAGTCCGGTGTCCTGGTGGCGATCGGTGCCTGCGCCACCGCCGGCGGCATCCAGGCGCTGCGCAACTTTGCCGATGTCGCCGAATTCGCCTCGGTGGTCTACGCACGACCCGACTACATCGATACTTTGGCCACCTCCACGGCGGCCTCGGCCCACGTGAGTGTCGATTACGAGTTGCGGGGTTGCCCGATTGACCGCGGGCAACTGCTCGACACCCTGGCCGCGCTGCTGGTCGGCCGCAAACCACGACTGCCCGCCGCCACGGTGTGCACCGAATGTAAGCGTGCGGGCGTGACCTGTGTGAGCGTCGCCGAGGGAATCCCCTGCCTGGGGCCGATCACCCACGCCGGCTGCGGGGCGCTGTGCCCCCGCCATCATCGCGGCTGCTACGGCTGTTTCGGTCCGACGGCAACACCGAACACCGCTGTGATGATTCCACTACTGCACCGCGACGGGATGTCCGCTCCGGACGTCGACCGGGTGCTGAGCACCTTCAACGTCACCGCGTTCGACGCCACCCGCGACGACGGGGGCCGGAGTTGACTACGCGCACGATCCGCGTCGGTGCACTGACCCGGGTCGAGGGCGAAGGTGCGCTGCACGTCGAATTGCGTGATGGCGTGCCCGAGCGAGTCGAGCTCAACATCTACGAGCCGCCAAGGTTCTTCGAGGCGTTCCTCCGTGGTCGTTGCTATACCGAACCCCCCGACCTCACCGCGCGAATCTGCGGCATCTGCCCGGTCGCGTACCAGATCAGTGCGTGCAATGCGATCGAGGATGCCTGCGGGGTCTCCCTCGACCCCGAGTTGGTCGCCCTGCGCCGAGCGCTCTACTGCGGGGAGTGGATTCACAGCCACGCCTTGCACATCTATATGTTGCATGCCCCGGACTTCCTCGGGGCGCCCGACATCATCTCCGTGGCCCGCGACCATCGGGCGGCTGTCGAGTGCGGACTCGCGCTGAAGAAGGCCGGAAACCGGTTGATGGAACTCATCGGCGGCCGTTCGATCCATCCGGTGAATGTCCGGCTTGGTGGCTTCTACTCGGTGCCGTCCCGTGCCGACATGACCGCGATGAGTGAACAGTTGCGGGTAGCACTTGACAACGCACTGGCGACGGTGACCTGGGTCGCAGGATTCGATTTTCCCGATCTGGAGATCGAGCACGAGTTCCTCGCGCTGACCGGCGTGCGCTATGCCATCGAGGGCGGGGAGATCATCCGCAGCGCGGGGCCCGCGTTCGACATCGCCGATTTCAGCGAGCACGTGTGCGAGACCCAGGTGGCGCACTCGACCGCGCTGCACGCCACCCTTGACGGGCGTCGGCACCTGACCGGTCCGTTGGCCCGCTACGCGTTGAACTACGACACACTCTCACCGCTGGCGCGGGAGGCGGCAACTGCTGCCGGGCTCGACCGAGAGTGCCGAAACCCGTTCCGCTCCATTGTCGTTCGTGCTGTGGAAATCGTCTACGCGGTGGAGGAAGCGCTGCGGATACTCGAGGGTTATCGCCCGCCGAATCGGCCATATGTCGAGGTCGAGGCCCGTCCGGGGGTGGGTCACGGCGTCAGTGAAGCCCCGCGTGGCCTGCTCTACCACCGCTATGAGATCGACGACGCGGGACTGATCAAGTCGGCGTTGATCGTGCCGCCCACCTCTCAGAATCAGGGTGCCATTGAGGACGATCTCACCCGCGTGGTCGTGGCGGACGGTGGACTCGATGACGCCGCGCTGACCACGATGTGTGAACGCGCGATCCGCAACTACGACCCGTGCATCTCCTGCGCCACGCACTTCCTCACGTTGAAGGTCGACCGGCGGTGACCGTAGCGGCCGACGTTGTGGTGATCGGTATCGGCAATCCTTACCGCCGCGACGACGGGGTGGGCCCGGCGGTCGCCGCCGCGGTCGCTGCGCTCGGACGACGGGGTGTGCGGGTGGTGACCTGTGCCGCCGAACCGACCGCCATCCTCGATGCCTGGGCCGGTGCCACCCTCGCGGTAGTCGTGGACGCCGCCGCCGGCGGCACCCCGGGCCGGGTGCGGGTGGGAACTCTCGAGGACTTTGCCGAACCAGTGGTGGTCAGTTCCCATGATCTGAGCGTGCGAGCGACCTACGAACTGGCGGCGGTGTTGGGGCGGGCGCCGGCGGCGCTGCGGGTGGTCACGGTGGACGTCGCCGAGGTCGGACACGGCGAGGGGCGCAGCCCCGCGGTGGCGGCGGCCCTACCGGCGGCTGTGCGCGCGGTGCTGTCCGTCATCGGCGACCGGGCTCTGCAGCGTGCCGAGAAAACCGCGCACCAGCAGTCGTAACCGGCGGGCGGCGTCGTCGACCTCGCGAGCGGTGCGTGCGAGGAGGTCGTCGGGCGCTATCCCGAGCCCGGCCATGTCCCCGGCGGTGTCCTCGTCGATCCACCGCTGCGCGAGAGCTACGTCCACCTCCGGGTGAAACTGCAATCCCAGAGCGTGGCCATGGCTGAAAGCTTGTGCGGCGCGGTCATTTCGGGCGATAACGGTGGCCCCGGGCGGAACCGTGAACCGGTCGAAATGCCACTGGAACCAGGGCCCGCCGGGGACCAGATCGGGTCTGCTGCTGTGCACGTCGTGCCAGCCGATCTCTGGTGCGGGTGAGCGCCCCACCGTTCCGCCGAGCGCCTGGGCCAGCAGTTGGCCGCCGAAGCACACACCGAGTACCCCGACCCCGCCCGACAGCGCCGTACGCACCATCGCCATCTCATCGGCCACCCAGGAGTCGGCCAGGCGTTCGTCGTAGACCGCCCACCGGGCACCCAGTGCCACGATGACGTCGAAGTGCAGTGGATCGGGGAAAGAGACATCGAACACCGGATCGTCGGCCCGCTCTGGTGCCACCACATCAAAAGTGCGGACGTCGAAGCCGAATTCGGTAAATGCTTCACCCAGGAGTGCTGCCGGCGCAGTCGGGTCGTTGTGGAGGAACAACACCTGGCGGGGCATCCGCCTACGCTACGTCGGCGGTAGCATTACGGCATGTGGTTGCTGTCCACCGCCCTGGTGTGGCTGGTGGCCGCGGCTCACTTCGCTTTCCTGATCTATCTTCCGGTCGGCGGTATCCTTGCCCTGCGGTGGCGGCGCACGATCTGGTTGCACGTAGCGGCGGTCGCGTGGGCCGCCGTCAGCGTGCTGTTGCACGTCTCGTGCCCGCTAACCGGGATCGAGCGGCTAGCCCGGGAACAGGCGGGCATGGCTGCGCTGGGGCCGACGGGATTCATCGATCACTACATCTCGGACGCCGGTGCCCATGTCGTGCAGGCGGCGGCGCTCGCCGTGGTGGTGGTGTCGTGGATCGGTTACGCGATGACCGGACGTCTACGTCGGTCACAGCGCAGTGTCGGCCCGCTCACTCCCGTGGCCCAGCAAACCTTGTGAAGGCCACCCGCCGGGGAGCCTGCATACTGGGGAAGTGAACGTGTCGGTGATGGTCTGGGTTGTCACGTGCGCGGTGATCCTGGGGTTGTTCATCTTCGACTTCTACGCCCATGTGCGCGTGCCCCACGATCCGACATTCAAAGAGTCGGCGACCTGGTCGGCTGTCTACATCGCGCTGGCGGTGTTGTTCGGGTTTTTCCTCTGGTGGCAGTGGGGCGGGCAGTACGGCGGGGAGTATTTTGCCGGCTACATCACCGAGAAAGCGCTATCGGTGGACAACCTGTTCGTGTTCACCGTGATTATGACCTCGTTCGCCGTCCCGCGGCCATACCAGCAGAAACTGCTGCTGATCGGCATCGTGATGGCATTGGTCATGCGGGGTGGGTTCATCGCCATCGGCGCGGCCGCGATCAACACGTTCAGCTGGATCTTCTACCTGTTCGGCCTGTTTCTGATTCTCACCGCGGTCAAACTGGCCCGGGAGAGCGGTCACGAGAAGGAGGCCGAACAGAAACGCGACAGCAAGATCGTGACACTGGTACGGCGCTTTGTGCCGGTCAGCGATGACTATGACCGCGATAAATTCCTTACCCGGATCGACGGCAAGCGGGCCGTTACCCCGCTGATGTTGGCGCTGGTCGCCATCGGATTCACGGATCTCTTGTTCGCGCTGGACTCGATTCCGGCTATCTACGGGCTTACCAAAGAGCCCTACATCGTCTTCACCGCCAACGCTTTCGCGTTGATGGGCCTGCGACAGTTGTACTTCCTGATCGGTGGGCTGCTCGACCGGTTGATCTACCTGTCCGTGGGCTTGTCGATCATCCTCGGCTTCATCGGCGTCAAGCTGATACTGCACGCGCTGCACAAGAACACGCTGCCGTTCATCAACAACGGCAACTACCTTGACGTGCCGGAGATCTCAACGGGCATGTCCATCAGTGTGATCGTCGCGGTGCTGGCGATCACCACCGTCGCCAGCCTGCTGCGCACCCGGGGCCGAGCCCCCAGCGACGCCAAATAACGGCAGGTATCCCGTAGGTGTCCGAGGGGGGACTTGAACCCCCACGCCCGTTAATAGGGCACTAGCACCTCAAGCTAGCGCGTCTGCCATTCCGCCACTCGGACTCAGTGCACCCCCAAGGGGCAGTTCAGGCTAACGGATCGACTCTCGTCGGCCCAAACCCGGCGTGCCGCCCAACTGCAGGTTGGCTAGGCGACGGGTAACCGCTCGCCGATCATGGTGGCGATCGCCGCCGCTGCCGAGGTCGGCGCGCCGAGGCTGCAGGCTTCCACATCAACCGCCACATTGACGCGAACGGCGAGCGCCCGTTGACAGGACCAACGCTGCGGGCCCTGTTGCGTGCGGGAAACTGACAGTACGTCTGCGTCAGTGCTGCTCGGTCCGACCGACCAGAATTGGTCGGGTGCGGGCTGCTGGGTGTAGGTCAAGTCACGTTCGGAGCAGCCGGCCCAACTGCTCTGAGATCGCGCGAAGAAGTCTGCGGCTGCGCGGGCGGTTTCGAAGAGCACCACGGCCTGAACGGCAAAGTGCGACCATTCGGGAGCGGTCGGCGGCTCGCGGAGGATTTGGCCGTGCATACCGGTCCAGCCGGAATCGGCGTAGACGCCCTTTTGGGCGGCTCCGCCGATCGCCAGACAGTCCGTACTGTCGAAGCGCGCGCCGTCGTTCCATAGTTCCCTGACGTCCCGGGTCACCACCAGGTCGTCGCCGGCCGGGTCGCCGCCGGCCAGGGCGGTGCCCACCTCAGAAGCGGACAACAGCAGCGCGGACAGGGTGTCGGCCGTGGTCGGCGGAATCGGCGCCATCGGCAACGCGGTACCGGCCGTCGTGGCTGCGCACCCGCCGACGGTGATGCAGAGCCCTCCGAGCAGCACAGCCAGCCGGGTGGTCACCGGATAAATAGAACCCCATGAGCCGCGTGTTGTAAATGGGGTTTTTGTTAAGGATGTGATAGCGGTTGGTCGCTCTCCCCGATTCCCCGGCAGCGGTGTTGGCAGTGGTATTAATGCAACCGTGACGAATCCCGAGGATGAGGTGGTCGGGCTTGTCAGCGCCCTGATCCGGTTCGACACCTCGAACACGGGGGAGCCGGCCACCACCAAGGGTGAGGCGGAGTGCGCCCGATGGGTCGCCGAGCAGCTGAGCGAGGTCGGCTACGAGCCGGAGTACATCGAATCCGGCGCCCCAAACCGGGCCAACGTGTTCGTCCGGTTGCCTGGCGCCGATCCGTCGCGCGGGGCGCTGCTGATCCACGGGCACCTCGACGTCGTGCCCGCCGAGGCCGCTGACTGGAGCGTGCACCCCTTCTCCGGCGCGGTCTCCGACGGCTACGTGTGGGGTCGCGGCGCTGTCGACATGAAGGACATGTGCGGGATGATGCTGGCGGTCGCCCGGCACTTCAAAGGATCCGGCGTGGTGCCGCCGCGCGACCTGGTGTTCGCCTTCGTCGCCGACGAGGAGCACGGCGGCAATTACGGGGCCCAGTGGTTGGTCGATCACCGGCGGGATCTTTTCGACGGTGTCAGCGAGGCGATCGGTGAGGTGGGCGGCTTCTCGGTCACTCTGCCGCGCCGCGACGGCGGCGAGCGCCGGCTATACCTGATCGAGACCGCCGAGAAGGGCCTGCTGTGGATGCGGTTGACCGCGCGCGGCCGCGCCGGCCACGGGTCGATGATCCACGACGACAATGCCGTCACCACCATCGCCGCGGCCGTGGCGCGCCTCGGCGCCCATCAGTTCCCACTGGTGTTGACCGACTCGGTGGCGCAGTTCCTGACAGCGGTCGGCGAGGAGACCGGCTACACCTTCGACGTCGACTCCTCCGATCTCGAGGGTGCGGTCGCCAAGCTGGGCCCGATCGCCCGCCTGGTGGGAGCCACCCTGCGGGACACTGCCAACCCGACCATGCTGTCGGCCGGTTACAAGGCCAACGTCATCCCGGCCACCGCCGAGGCCGTCGTCGACTGCCGGGTGCTGCCCGGGCGGCAGGCCGCCTTCGAGCGTGAGGTCGACGAGATCATCGGTCCGAGCGTCAGCCGGGAGTGGATCTCTGAACTTCCGTCCTACGAGACCAGCTTCGACGGTGACCTGGTGGACGCGATGAACGACGCACTGGTGGCCGTCGATCCGGAAGCGCGCATCGTCCCGTACATGCTCTCCGGCGGCACCGACGCCAAAGCCTTTGCTCGGCTAGGGATTCGGTGCTTCGGTTTCGCTCCGCTGCGCCTGCCGCCGGAATTGGACTTCGCCGCGCTGTTCCACGGCGTCGACGAGCGGGTGCCGGTGGACGCGCTCGAGTTCGGCGCCCGGGTGCTCGAACACTTCTTGAAGAACTGCTGACCGGACGAGAGAGGGATCACCTGCCATGGCTTTTCCGTACAACCCCTACGACTTCCTGCCCGAGTTGCCCGGGTTCACCCTGACCAGCTCCGACGTCGCCGACGGCAGCGCACTGAAGATGGCACAGGTCAGTGGCATCATGGGTGCGGGAGGCGAGGATCTCTCCCCGCAGCTGAGCTGGTCGGGTTTCCCGGAGGAGACTCGAAGCTTCGCGGTGACGGTGTTCGATCCAGATGCACCGACCGCGTCGGGCTTCTGGCACTGGGTGGTGGCGAATCTGCCTGCCACGGTGACCGATCTGCCGACCGGTGTCGGCGATGGATCGGTGCTGCCCGGCGATGCGCTAACCCTGCGCAATGACGCCGGCATCCGCCGCTACGTGGGTGCGGCCCCGCCCGCCGGTCACGGCGTGCATCGGTACTTCGTGGTGGTACACGCGCTCGACCAGGAGAAGCTGGAACTCACCGAGGATGCCAGCCCCGCATACCTGGGCTTCAATCTGTTCATGCACTCGATCGCACGCGCGGTCATCCATGGCACCTACGAGCAGACCTAGCCCCCGCACTCGCCGGGTGTCAGCGGGTGGCTGAGCCCACCGCGTCGCTCAGCGACGTGAAACCGCCGGCATGCAACCGCTCAGCCAGGCCGTCGTGAATGTGTTTGGCCCACAATCCGCCACCGTAGACGAAACCGGTGTAGCCCTGCAGTAACGACGCTCCCGCGGTGATGCGCCCCCAGGCATCCTCGGCGGTCTCGATACCTCCGACGCTGATCAGCGACTGCCGACCGCCGACCCGGGCGTACAGACGGCGCAGCACTTCAGCCGACCGTGTTGCCACCGGGGCACCTGAAATGCCGCCCGGCCCGAGTTCGTCGACACCGGGCGTGCGCAGGCCGGACCGCGACACCGTGGTGTTGGTCGCGACGATTCCAGCCAGGCCGGCTTCCACGGCCAGGTCGGCCACCGCATCAATGTCAGCGTCGGACAGATCGGGGGCGATCTTGACCAGCACCGGCGTTGCCGTTTCCGCCAGCACGGCGGCCAGGATCGGTTGTAAAGACTCAACCGCCTGCAGGTCGCGCAGACCCGGGGTATTGGGTGAGCTGACGTTGACCACCAGATAGTCGGCCAGGGAGCCCAGCAGCCTGGCGCTGGCCGCGTAGTCTTGCGGGGCGTGTTCGGGCGGGGTCACTTTGGACTTGCCGATGTTGACCCCGATCGGGGTATCCGGATGATGGCGGGCCAGGCGAAGCGCCAATTGCCCGGCGCCGTGATTATTGAAGCCCATCCTGTTGAGAAGTGCCCGATCGGCTGCCAGGCGGAACAGCCTGGGCTGCGGGTTTCCCGGTTGCGAACGGGGGGTCACCGTGCCGATCTCGGCGTAACCGAATCCCAGTGCGCCCCAGGTTTTCAGGCCTTCGCCGTCCTTGTCGAATCCCGCTGCCAGGCCGAGCGGTCCCGGAAAGCGCACCCCGAACACCGTGCTCGCCAGAATTGGGTCAGTCGGCGCCAGTGCCCGCCGCAACGGTCCGCGGGAGAATTCGGTCGCGGTGGCGCCGCGCAGGGCGGTGAACACGAGGTTGTGCACCCTTTCCGGGGGCGCCAGGAACAAAGCCCGCCGCACGGCCTCGTAAATCACAGGCTCGGCTGGTCAGCCGGCCGCGGATTGTCAATCCGGGACTTTCTGCGCCGCAACAGCACCCGTCTGCTCCCATCGGTATAGAGCCGAACCCTGCTCAGTTCCCAGCCGCGATATTCGGCCTCGATGGCCAGTCGGGTGGACGCGCTGACCCGCGTCACCTCGGGCGGCAAACGTAGTGGAATCCACTCATAATCGTCGGAGAGTTCGCTTTCCCAGGCGGGGGGTATCCGACTCCAGTGCGGCGCATTCATGTCGCACCGGCCGCATTGCGAATTACCTGAATGCCGTCACCGGAACCCGAAATAACATAGAGGGTACCGGTACCTTCATCAAAGGCCAGCGAGTTGGGTTGCTGCACAGTCGGATAACGCATCTTCTCCACCGGTATACCGGTGGAAAGATCGTATCCGACCACGGCATTGCTCGCCGTCTCCGAAACCCAGATCAGTGTCTGTGAACCGACGATCCCGTAGGGCGTTCCGCTGACCGGATATCCCTGGCGTTGGATCAACGGATCGACACTGAACACCAGCAACTGTCCACCGCGGGTATCGACCACGAGCACCCGGCCTGCTGAGTCCGCGGCGATGGTGGTTGCGCCAATTCCGGCCCGCAACGCCTGCAGGGCCGCACCCTGTTCGTTGAGGGCGGTCACCGAGGTCTGCCCGCGGTCGAGCACCACCGCGGTGTCGTCCTCAATGACGATGGCGTCGACCCGGGCGAAGATCTCGGTTTTGTTGGTCACCGCCCGCTCGTCGTCCACGATGACGATGGCGCCGCCGGCGCTGCCGAGCACCATGCTGCCGTCGGCGCGACGGGCGATGGCGGTGAAATCGGTGTTGGCTTCGCCGTCGATGGTCGTCGCGGTCACCGTGCCGGTGGTCAGGTCGACGGAGTTGAAGCCGCCGCGGGTGGCGGCATAGGCCACGCCGCGGCCGTTACCGGCGATCGCGGTCGCAGCGCCGTCCAACTCCACCGGGCGCGTGCCGCCACCGGGTCCGACGATTGTCACGGTGGCGGGAGCCTGCGGGTCCGCACCGGGGGTGAAGACCACCAACGACGACGTCACCGGGTCGAACAACGCCGCGGTGTGGAGGCCACCCACCGCCAGCACCTCGCCGGCGGGTGCCTGCGCCGGCGAAGGCGACACCGCCGCAGTGGCCGGTTCGATGGTGGCCGGTGTGGGATCGGTGAGTTTCGACGAGCATCCGGTGACCACCAGCACCAACGCCAGCATTCCGCATACGGTGCCGCTGATAATTCCACCTGTGGAGCGGTTCGGGTGCGGTGGCAACGGGTGGCCCCCAGGTCGGTCGGTCATTCGGTTCGTCGATCGGTTCGCATCGGCGTTGGCCCGATTCTAGGTCCCCGGGCGCGATTGACTCGGTGCGGGCAGTGACATCTCCCCGTCGTAACCGGGCTTATGGTGCCCGGGTTATGGTGTGACCGTGACGTTGGCTGCCGCACCGTTTCCCCCGGGAACCGAGTTCCTGGTCGAAGACATCAGCACCGGGGTGAACGGCAGTGGATTCGGACAACTGGGTGACGGTCGCAGTTTCTCATTCCGGATTCACCATGGGCAGTTGCTCGTCGAGATCTATCGGCCCCGGCTAGCGGGACCGGTTCCGCTTCCCGAGGATGTGGTGGCCAGCGCGAGGCGGTCACTGGCCGACCTCGACGTCGATGACGTTCGCAGCCTGACCGCCGCCGTTCGCGATGCCGTCGGTACGGCCGCCCCGGTATCGCCAGTGCGCTGACGCACTATCCAGGTACGGACAGCGTCCCAGGTACGGTCAGCCACGTGGACGTGTCGCCGATGTCGTGGTTGCAGGTCGTGGTGCTCTCGATCGTCCAGGGGTTGACCGAGTTCCTGCCTGTCTCGTCCTCAGCCCACCTGGCCATCGTCTCGCGGTTCTTTTTCGGCGGTGATGCGGGCGCGTCGTTCACCGCAGTTTCCCAACTCGGTACCGAAGCCGCAGTGGTGGTCTACTTCGCTCGCGACATCGCCCGCATCGTGCGGGCGTGGTTGCGCGGCCTGTTCGTCCGTGCGCACCGCGACAATGTCGACTACCGGATGGGCTGGTATGTGATCATCGGAACCATTCCGATCGGCGTACTGGGATTCGCGTTCAAGGACACCATCCGGTCGGAGGCAAGAAATCTCTGGGTGATCGCCACCGCGATGTTGGTGTTCTCGGCCGTGATTGCGGCCGCCGAGTACTACGGCCGCCAGAACCGCCACGAGGCCGAACTCACCTGGCGCGACGGCCTTATCGTCGGTCTTGCCCAGTGTCTTGCGCTGGTTCCCGGGGTGTCACGCTCCGGTGCCACCATCAGCGCCGGCCTGTTCCTCGGCGTGGACCGGGCGTTGGCGGCGAGATTCGGCTTCCTGCTTGCTATTCCGGCAGTCTTGGCCTCTGGTCTGTTTTCGCTTCCTGATGCGTTCAACCCGGCAAACGATGGGATGAGCGCGACGGGCGTTCAACTGTTGGCGTCGGTGGTGATCACCTTCGTGGTCGGCCTCGCCGCGGTGGCCTGGCTGCTGCGCTTCCTGACCCACCACGCGATGTACTGGTTTGTCGGTTACCGCGTGGTTCTCGCGCTGGTAGTGATGGCCTTGCTGGCCACCGGAACGATGGCTGCCACATGAGGGGGTTGCGGTGACCGTCATCCTGCTGCGCCACGGAAGGTCGGTGGCTAACACCGCGCACACTCTCGCCGGACGCTCCGAGGGCGTTGAACTCGATGAGAAGGGTCTGACCCAAGCCGGCGCGCTGATCGAACGACTTGAAGGATTACCGATCAAGGCGTTGGTGAGGTCGCCGTTGCTGCGTTGTCGGCGCACCCTTGAGCCGCTGGCTGCTGCGCTCGGACTCGATCCGCTGGTCGACGAGCGACTCTCCGAGGTGGATTACGGGCAGTGGACCGGCCGTCAATTGGGTGAACTGGTCAGCGAGCCGCTCTGGACGATCGTTCAGCAACAACCCAGCGCCGCGGTGTTTCCAGAGGGGGAGGGCCTGGCGCAGGTGCAGGCTCGTGCGGTGGCGGCCGTGCGCGACCACGACCGAAGGCTCGCCGAGGTGCACGGCACTGACACGCTGTGGGTGGCCTGCACGCACGGAGACGTGATCAAGTCGGTGCTCGCCGACGCCCTGGGCACCCACCTGGACAGCTTCCAGCGCATTACCGCCGATCCGGCATCGATGAGCGTGATCCGCTACACGTCCACCCGTCCATTCGTCCTGCACGTCAACCACACCGGCGCCCAACTCGCCTCCGCGTTGAAGGCACCCTCGTCCGTAGCTGAGGGGTCTGCGACTTCGGGGTCTTCGGGGTCCGGCGGAGCCGGCGACGCGGTCGTCGGCGGATCGACCGATTGACCGCCGTGCCCCGACCGGTATTTTGGGACTGACCATGACCCGCGCAATTCATGTCTTCCGCACACCCGACCGATTCGTGGCCGGGACCGTCGGCGAGCCCGGAAGTCGGACCTTCTACCTGCAGGCGGTGCACGACAGCCGGATCATCTCGGTGATGTTGGAGAAGCAGCAGGTGGAGATGCTGGCCGATCGGATCGACGCCCTCCTCGTCGAGATCAACCGCCGGTTCGGCACGCCATTGCCACCGGAGTGCGAGGTCGAGGACCTCGATCCGCTGGCGATGCCGGTCGATGCGGAATTTCGCGTCGGCACGATGGGCCTGGGCTGGGATGCCGAGGCACAGAACGTCGTCGTCGAGTTGCTCGCCGCCACCGATACCGAAATTGACGCGTCGGTCATCCTCGACGACGCCGAGGATGGCCCCGATGCGGTTCGGGTGTTCCTCTCGCCGGATTCGGCGCGTCAGTTCGCGACCCGATCGCAACGTGTCATCTCAGCGGGACGCCCGCCGTGCCCGCTGTGTGCGGAGGCATTGGATCCACAGGGGCATGTTTGCGCACGCACCAACGGATATCGCCGCGGTGCCCTGCTTGGCACCGGAGATGATCCCGAGCCGTGACCCAGACCGACGAGCGGGACGAGACTCTGCGCAGCGGTGAACTGAAGATCCTCGGGCGGATCAGGTCAGCGAGCAACGCGACGTTCCTCTGCGAGGCACTGCGCGGTGCGGACAGTGTGCATTGCGTTTACAAGCCGGTCGCCGGTGAACAGCCGCTGTGGGATTTTCCCGACGGCACCCTGGCCGGCCGAGAGTTCAGTGCCTTTGCGATCTCGGCGGCGCTGAGCTGGGATGTGGTGCCGTACACCCTTATTCGGGACGGACCGGCCGGTCCGGGAATGGTCCAACTGTGGATCGACCAGTCCGATGCCGATGACGACGATGAGGGTGACGCGGACCGGGAGCCGGGACTGGTGGATCTCTGGCCAACCGAATCCGTTCCGGAGGGCTATCTTTCGGTGCTGCGCGCCTATGACTACACCGGCGGCGAGGTGACGCTGATTCATGCCGATGATCCGCGGCTGCGACGGATGGCGGTGTTCGACGTCATTGTGAACAACGCCGACCGCAAGGGTGGTCACATCCTGAGTGGGCTGGACGGCCGGGTGTACGGCGTCGATCACGGAATCTCCATGCACGCCCAGGAAAAGCTACGCACGGTGCTGTGGGGATGGGCAGGTAAGCCGATCGACGACCCGACCCTGGAGGAAATGGCAGGCCTGCAGGAGAGGCTGGCGGGTTCACTCGGCGAGGAATTGCGTGAGCACATCACCGCGGTGGAGGTGGCGGCGCTATGTGGGCGGGTGCGCGCCCTGCTCGCGGATCCGGTGATGCCCGATCCGAATCGGCGCAGCCCGATTCCCTGGCCGGCATTCTGAATATCGCCGCCGGCGCGGGCTTAGGCTGTCGGTGTGCCACTGACCCCTGTTCGCTCTGACCCCGATTCACTGATTTCGCGACGTCGGTGGCACCATTAATCGGTGTCCGCCGAACTGAGCCAGCAGCGCGTGTCAGGTCCGCTGTCCGCGGCCGACATCGACGCAGCTGCGGGCAGGATCTCCGACGTCGTGCTGCGGACCCCGTTGGAGTTCTGCGATCGGCTGTCGGCGGCGACTGGCGCGCAGGTCTACCTGAAGCGCGAGGACTTGCAGAGCGTGCGGTCCTACAAGGTTCGCGGAGCCTACAACCTGCTCAAGCAACTCACCGACGATGAGTTGCGGGCCGGTGTGGTCTGTTCCTCGGCCGGCAACCATGCCCAGGGCTTCGCGTTGGCCTGCCGTTCGATGCAGGTCCATGGCCGGGTGTACGTCCCGGGCAAGACGCCCAAGCAGAAACGCGATCGGATCCGCTATCACGGCGGTGAGTTCATTGAGTTGATCGTCGGCGGCCGGACCTACGACGAAGCCGCCGCCGCCGCTGTCGACGACGTGGCGAGAACCGGCGCAACGCTGGTGCCGCCGTACGACGATCTGCGCACCATGGCCGGCCAGGGCACCATCGCTGTGGAGATCCTCGACCAACTCGACGCCGAACCGGATCTGGTGATCGTCGGCGTCGGTGGCGGTGGCTGTATTTCGGGGATCACCGCCTACCTCGCCGAGCGCACGACAAACACGGCCGTGCTGGGTGTCGAACCAGCCGGGGCGGCCTCAATGATGGCCGCGCTGGCCACCGGCGAACCGGTGACGCTCGATCACGTCGATCAGTTCGTCGACGGCGCCGCGGTCAAGCGGGCCGGTGTGCTGACGTACGCGGCGTTGGCCGCGGCCGGAGACATGGTGTCGGTCACCACCGTCGACGAGGGCGCGGTGTGCACGGCGATGCTCGATCTGTATCAGAACGAGGGAATCATCGCCGAACCCGCCGGCGCACTGGCGGTTGCGGGGCTCCTGGAAGCCGACGTGGCGCCGGGAGCGACGGTGGTGTGCCTGATCGGCGGAGGGAACAACGACGTCTCCCGCTACGGCGAGGTGCTGGAGCGTTCCCTGGTGCACCTGGGCCTCAAACACTATTTCCTGGTGGACTTCCCGCAGGAACCCGGTGCGCTGCGCCGCTTCCTCGACGAGGTGCTCGGCCCGGAGGACGACATCACCTTGTTCGAGTACGTCAAGCGCAACAACCGGGAAACCGGTGAGGCACTCGTCGGTATCGAACTCGGCTCGGCCGCTGGTCTCGACGGGCTTCGCGACCGGATGGAGGTGTCCGGACTGCAGGTCGAGGCACTGGAACCGGGATCACCGGCCTATCGGTATCTGACCTAGGGCGCTGCGCCCCGTCGCCCAGTCGCTCAGTCGTTCAGCCGCTCTTCCGCAGCACCAGCATGCTTCGACCGACCAGGGCGATCTTCTCACCCGCGGGAACGACGAGATCGGTGGCGCCGGTCGGATCGGCGGTGTCGAGCACCGCCGACCACTGCTGCGCATATTCCCCGTCGGGCGTGACGACGTCGACGGTCTCGTCATGAGCGTTGAAACACAGCAGAAATGAGTCGTCGACGACCCGTTGGCCGCGGCTGTCCGGTGCCGGGATGGCCGCGCCGTTGAGAAATACCGTGACGCACTTTCCGAACCCGCTGTTCCAATCCGCCGGTGTCATCTCCTGGCCGGTCGGACTCAGCCATGCGATGTCGCGGGCTTGTTCGCCGCTGCGGATCGGCGTGCCTTCGAAGAAACGTCGCCGCCGAAACACCGGATGTTCGGTGCGCAGCGCGGTCGCCTTTCGGGTGAACTCGAGGAGGTCGGCGTTGGGCCCGGCCAGGCTCCAGTCCACCCAGGTGAGCGGCGAATCCTGGCAGTAGCCGTTGTTGTTGCCGTGCTGCGTCCGACCGATCTCGTCGCCGTGACTGATCATCGGGGTGCCCTGGGAGACCATCATCGTGGCGATGATGTTGCGCATTTGACGGTGCCGCAGTGCCACGATCTGCGGATCGGCGGTAGGGCCCTCCACGCCGCAGTTCCACGACCGGTTGTGACTCTCGCCGTCGCGGTTGTGCTCCCCGTTGGCCTCGTTGTGTTTCTCGTTGTAGGACACCAGGTCGGCCAGTGGAAATCCGTCATGACAGGTGACGAAGTTGATGCTGGCACCGGGCCGGCGCCCGGTGTCCTCGTAGAGATCTGACGAACCCGTCAGGCGGGAGGCGAACTCTCCCAGGGTGGCCGGCTGACCGCGCCAGTAGTCGCGCACGGTGTCTCGATACTTGCCGTTCCACTCCGTCCACAAGCCGGGGAAGTTGCCCACCTGATAGCCGCCCTCGCCGATATCCCACGGTTCGGCGATCAGCTTGACCTGACTGATCACCGGATCCTGCTGCACCAGGTCGAAGAAGGCCGACAACCGGTCGACGTCGTAGAACTCCCTGGCCAGCGTGGAGGCCAGGTCGAACCGGAAACCGTCGACGTGCATCTCCAGAATCCAGTACCGCAGCGAGTCCATGATCAGCTGCAGGGTGTGTGGGTGACGCGCATTGAGGCTGTTCCCGGTTCCGGTGAAGTCTTTGTAGAGCCGCAGATCACCGTCGAGCAATCGGTAGTAGGCGGCGTTGTCGATGCCGCGAAAGTTGATGGTGGGGCCCAGGTGGTCGCCCTCAGCGGTGTGGTTGTAGACCACGTCGAGGATCACCTCGATTCCGGCCTCATGGAAGGCGCGAACCATGGTCTTGAACTCGCCTACCTCGCCGTCGGTCCGACGACTTGCGGCGTACTCGCTGTGCGGGGCCAGGTATCCGAAAGTGTTGTATCCCCAGTAGTTTCGCAATCCGAGTTCGAGTAGCCGCTTGTCGTGCAAGAACTGGTGCACCGGCATGAGTTCGATCGCGGTCACGTTCAGCGACAGCAGATGTTCGATCACCACCGGGTGGGCGAGGCCGGCATAGGTCCCGCGGATCTCCTCGGGGATGTCGGGATGGGTTTGCGTCATTCCCTTGACGTGGGCCTCATAAATGATCGTCTCGTGATACGGGGTGCGCGGAGAACGGTCGGAGCCCCATCCGAAGAACGGGTTGGTCACCACGCTGGTCATGGTGTGCCCGAGGGAGTCGATCATGGGGGGCGTGCCACCGGTGGCCGGGTCCACGGCGTCGAGGTCGTAGGAATACAGCGCCTGGGTGAAGTCGAACTCGCCATGGAATGACTTGCCATAGGGGTCCAGTAGCAACTTGCTGGCATCGCAGCGCTGGCCGGCGTCGGTGTTCCAGGGTCCGTGCACCCGAAACCCGTAGCGTTGCCCGGGCGTGATGGTCGGGAGGTAGGCGTGCCAGACGAAACCGTCGACCTCGTCGAGTTCGATACGGGTCTCGTGATCGTCGCCGTCGATGAGGCAGAGTTCGACTCGCTCGGCCACCTCGGAGAACACCGAGAAGTTGGTTCCTGCTCCGTCGTAGGTGGCGCCGAGCGGATAGGCGGTGCCGGGCCAGACGGTGATCCGGGCGGGCGCCGGACTCGCGGGGTCGTTCAAGGCCATCGGCCGAGCCTATGCCTATCGGGCCGGGGTCCACCATCCTGTGGCGGCGCCGATCTGGCGGCCGAGTTCCGGTGTCATGGTGCGCATGTAGGTCGCCGACAGGTGGTGTGAGTCGTGGTAGACGAGGACGTTGCCCTCGACGGCCCGGCAGTAGTCCAGCCGACACACGGCGTCGCTCATATCGAGGACCTTCAGTGACGGGAACCGGTTAAGGAAGTCCAGCGTCTGGTTGCGTTCGGAGAGCACCCGGGAACGTTCGATCCCACAGGACACCGCGTTGCCGCCCTTGGCCAAGCAGTCGGCCGGACGGAACGGCTTGCCATTACGAACCAGCCACGGGGTGTCTCGCATCGCGAGAATTGGAATCTTGTTGTCCGTCAGCGTTTTCCATATTCCTAGATAGGTGGCGGGCATGACGTCGCCGGGCTTGGTGTTCCACGGCCGCGTCGAGGTGGTGAAGACGTAGTCGGGACGGTCGGCGATGAGTCGGTCCATCACCCGCTCGTTCCACACCCGGCATTGCGGGTAGGGCCGATTGTCACCCATCACCAGCGGCATCTTCTCGGTGGTCAGCGGGCAGCCCATCTTCAGGTAGGTCACCACCTTGAAGTTGTGCTCGCTGCCCAGGATGTCCAAGGCGGTGATCCAGTGCTCTGCGTGCGATCCACCGGCAAGGGCGATCGTGCGGGTGGCCGCGAGGTCGCCGTAGGTGCAGTTGATGATGCCGACGTTGTCGAAATCGCTGATGCAACCATCGGCGGTGGATTTCGGCAGGTCCCCGGAGGCCTCCAGCACACCGGGCCGGAACCGCAGGGGCGGTACCGGGACGTCGTCGAGTAGTGCCTGGGCACCCGGATATCCGGTTGCCTCCAGCGTGGCCTGCTGCGCCTCGGCATCGGCGCGCTGCACGGATACGTGCTCGCGCCAACTGAAGGATGTGGCCGTCAGCGTGACCCCGAGCAGCACTACGGCGGTACCCGCGATGATGGTCGGCCGGCGAAACCGCTCGCGCCAGGGTCTGCTCGGCGCCGTGGCATCGGCGCGCCGGGCACGCAGCGGTTCCTCGACGAAGCGCATCGTGAGATAGGCCAGGACGCCGGAGATCAGCAGGATGGCCAGGCCGTCGGCGAACTGCGCATGCGCACCGCCGGTGTAGGCGAGCCAGAAGATCAGTAGTGGCCAATGCCACAGGTAAAGCGAGTACGCCATCGAGCCCAGCGTGACCAGGGGGGCGGTCGCCAGTAAGCGGTTGGGCAGCGGTAGCCGGCCCCGCATCGACGGGTCGGTGGAACGGTTGGCCGCAGCGAGTATCAGCAGCACCGTCGCACCCACCGGTACCAGTGCCCAGGGCCCGGGAAACTCCGCGACCCCGTCGATCAGAGCGCCACAGGACAGCACCGCCAGTAGAGCCGCGGTGGCGACGAGCGTCCGCAGCCACATCGGCCACCCAACATAGGGCACCAGCGCGCCCGCGAGCACACCGAGCAGTAGTTCCCACCCCCGGGCGAAGCTGTTGTAGTACGCGGTTGCCTGATCGGTCTGGTGGGCGATGATCGCGTACCCGAACGATGCGACGGTCAAGACACCCAGCAGCCCGATGAACATCGGCCGCAGTCGGTTGCCGAGTGGTCGGCGCAACAGCGCGGCGAAGAGCAGCACCATGACCAGGAAGGCGAGGTAGAACTGGCCCTGCACCGACATCGACCAGATGTGCTGCAGCGGGGAGACCGTCTCGCCCGCGCGCAGATAATCTGATGCCGTGGCGGCCAGTTCCCAGTTCTGGTAGTAGCCCAGGCTTGCCAGGCTCTGATCGGCGAAGCTCTCCCAGCGGGTCTGGGGCTGCACCGCGACGGTGAGTACCGCGGCCGCCGCGAGCACCACGATCAGGGCGGGCAACAGCCGCCGAGCCAGGCGCGTGATGTGCCGCCACGGCGACAGCGAGGTACCGGGCGTCAGCGCGGTCCGCAGGAGCGAACTGCCGAAGAAGTAACCCGAGAGCACCAGAAACACGTCGACGCCGCCCGACACTCGGCCGAACCAGACGTGGAAGATCGCCACCAGCGCGATCGCGACACCGCGCAGGCCGTCGAGGTCGCGGCGATAGGCGACCGGCGGGGCCGGGGGAGCCGGGGTGGGCTCCGGCGGGTCACCGAGGGCCGCTGCGGGCGGCCGGAACTGGGTCAGGGCGGTCATGGTCGTTCGTTAATCTACCCAATCGCGCGATGCCGCTCATCTGCAGCGGAGCGTCGGGCACCGGGGCCGATTAGGCTGCTCACCGTGTCGGCGTTGACCCCTGAGCAGATCAGCGCCATCGACGCCGCTCACGTGTGGCACCCCTACAGCGCGTTCGGTGCGGAGGTGACCGCGCCGGTGGTCGCGGTGGCCGCCGACGGTGTTTGGCTGACCGTGATCTCCGACGGCGCGCCGATCCGGGTGATCGATGCGATGGCGTCGTGGTGGACGGCGATCCACGGACACGGCCACCCCGAACTCGATGCCGCGCTCTCACGTCAATTGCAGCTGATGAACCACGTCATGTTCGGCGGTCTCACCCATGAGCCGGCTGCCCGGCTGGCCGCGCTTTTGGTGGACATCACACCGGTGGGTTTGGACACCGTGTTCTTCTCCGACTCCGGTTCGGTGGGCGTCGAGGTCGCGGTGAAAATGGCGTTGCAGTACTGGCGCAGCGTTGGCCGGTTCGCCAAATGCCGGCTGATGACCTGGCGCGGCGGGTACCACGGCGACACGTTCGCTCCGATGAGTGTCTGTGACCCGGTCGGCGGCATGCACTCGCTGTGGCGCGACGTGCTGGCCGAGCAGGTTTTCGCCGAGCCCGTGCCCGCCGCCTACGACCCCGATTACGTCGCCGCCTTTGCCGCTCAATTGGCCGCGCACGCAGATGAGTTGGCGGCGGTCATCGTTGAGCCGGTGGTGCAGGGCGCCGGCGGGATGCGGTTTCATGACCCGAGGTATCTGACGGACCTCCGGGCGATCTGCGATCGTCATGACGTACTGCTCATCTTCGATGAGATCGCGACCGGCTTCGGCCGCACCGGGGAGATGTTCGCCGCCGATCACGCCGGCGTCAGCCCCGACATCATGTGCGTCGGCAAGGCGCTCACCGGTGGCTACCTGACCCTGGCGGCGACCCTGTGTACCCGGGAGATCGCCACGACGATCAGTGCCGGGGAGGCCGGCGCACTGATGCATGGGCCGACATTCATGGCCAATGCGCTGGCGTGCGCGGTGGCGGTGGCGTCGGTGGAACTGCTGTTGCGCCAGGACTGGCGGGCCCGGGTCGCCGAGATCAGTGCGGGACTGACTGCCGGGCTCAAACCGGCACGGGCACTGCCCGCGGTCACCGACGTGCGGGTGTGCGGCGCGATCGGTGTCATCGAGACCCATCGACCCGTCGATATGCGGGTGGCCACCGCGGTGGGCCTTGATCACGGCGTGTGGCTGCGGCCGTTCCGCAACCTCATCTACGTCATGCCACCATTCATCTGCTCGACCGACGAGGTCGATCGGATCACCTCGGCCATGGTGGCGGTCGCGCGGGCCCTAGGGTAGGAGGCGATGACCTCCGGACCGTTTCCGCGCGACTCCCGTGTCGACACCTCGCCGTTGGCCTGGCTCGACTCCGTGGAGCGTCAGCGACGACTGGCTGGTCTGCGCCGTACGCTGCGGTCGCGGTCGGCGGTGGCCTGCGAGGTCGACCTCGCGTCGAACGACTATCTGGGTCTCTCGCAGCACCCCGAGGTGATCGAGGCAGGGGTGTGCGCCGTGCGCACCTGGGGCACCGGTTCGACCGGTTCGCGTCTGGTCACCGGAAACACCGAACTGCACGAGGAGTTCGAGGCCGAGCTCGCCGATTTCGTCGGGGTCCCCGCCGCCCTGGTGTTCTCCTCGGGATACACCGCAAACCTGGGCGCTGTGGTGAGCCTGTCGGGGCCCGGTTCACTCATAGTCTCCGATGCCGCCTCGCATGCCTCACTGGTCGACGCGTGCCGGTTGTCGAGGGCGCGGATCGTGGTGACACCGCATCGGGACGTCGACGCGGTCGAGGCCGCACTGGCGGGCCGCGACGAGGAGCGCGCGCTGGTCGTGACGGATTCGGTGTTCAGCACCGATGGCGCGCTGGCGCCACTGCGGCGTCTGCACGAGGTGTGCCGGACCCATCGCGCCGTGCTGCTCGTCGACGAGGCGCATGGTCTGGGCGTGCGGGGCACCGGTGGACGCGGCCTGCTGAACGAGCTGGGAATGGCGGGTGCGCCCGATGTGGTGATGACGACGACGATGTCCAAGGCTCTCGGCAGTCAGGGTGGGGTGGTGCTGGCCTCCGAGGCGGTGCGCGACCATCTCATCGACAGCGCACGGCCGTTCATCTTCGACACCGGGTTGGCGCCCTCAGCAGTCGGTGCGGCCCGCGCCGCGCTGCGCATACTCACCGATCAGCCGTGGCGACCGAAGGCCGTCCTGGCCCATGCGCGCACCCTCGCCGAGGCGTGCGGGGTGTCCGGCACACTCGAATCGGCTGCACCCGAATCGGCGGTGGTATCGGTGATCCTCGGCCACCCGGATGCCGCCGTGCGAGCCACGAATGACTGCCTTGCGGCCGGCCTGCGGGTGGGGTGTTTCCGGCCCCCGGCTGTTGCTGCCGGAACCTCGCGGTTGCGGCTGACCGCCCGGGCATCGCTCACCGACGAGGAGATCGAGTTGGCCTGCACCGTGCTGACCGCGGTGCTCGGCACCGGGATGCGATGACGGTTCTCGTCATCACCGGGACCGGAACCGGCGTGGGCAAGACCATCGCGACGGCCGCCCTGGCCAGTCACGCCCGTGGTTGCGGGGGCGACGTCGTGGTGTGTAAACCCGTGCAGACCGGTTCCGGGCCCGGTGCCCAGGGAGGGGACGACGATCTGGCGGAGATCGCCCGCCTGGCCGGAGTGCATGAGCTGGTTTCAGTGGCGCGCTACCCCGAGCCGCTGGCCCCGGTTGCGGCCGCCGCGGCCGCCGGGCTGCCGCTGCCCTCGGCCGAACAGCTCATCGCGGCGGTCCGCGGCGTTGACCGGCCGGGTCGGCTCACCCTGGTGGAGGGCGCCGGGGGACTGCTGGTCGAGATCGCCGATGCGCACGTGACATTGCGGGATCTGGCCGTGGAGCTCGGCGCGGCGGTGTTGGTGGTCTGCGAAGCCGGACTGGGAACCCTTAACCACACGGCTCTGACGCTGGAAGCCCTTGCCGGTAGAGGGCTTTCGTGCGCCGGTTTGGTGATCGGGTCTTGGCCGAAGGCTCCGGGCGCCGCCGAGGAATTCAACCGCGGCGCGCTGGCGCGGCTCGCCGCGGTGCGCGCGGTACTGCCGGCGGGAGCGGCCGCCCTGACCCCCGATGGTTTCGCCAGGATGAGTGGGCACGCGTTCGACTCCGATTGGGTGGCCGGGCTCGCCTGACGCACCCGATCGAGTGCGCCCGCCTGCCTCGGGGACAGACTCGGCCGGTGCACTAACCTGACCTGCGTGACACAGTCAGTCGGCCCAACCCTCCCGGATATCCTAAATCAGGCTCGCGATCAGGTGCTGGAGCGCGGCGAAGGACTGACCCGCGATCAGGTGCTCGCCGTCCTGCGAACACCCGGTGACCAACTCGAAGCACTGCTGGGGCTGGCTCACGAGGTCCGGATGCGCTGGTGTGGGCCGGAGGTTGAGGTCGAGGGCATCATCAGCCTCAAGACCGGCGGCTGCCCGGAGGACTGTCACTTCTGCGCCCAGTCGGGTCTGTTCGCCTCGCCGGTGCGCAGTGCCTGGCTGGATATCCCAAGCCTGGTCGAGGCCGCCAAACAGACCGCCAAGTCCGGCGCTACCGAGTTCTGCATCGTCGCCGCGGTCCGCGGACCCGACGAGCGGCTACTGGCACAGGTCGCCGCCGGTATCGAGGCCATCCGCAACGAGGTCGACATCCACATCGCCTGCTCACTGGGCATGCTGACCGCCGAGCAGGTGGATCGGCTCGTCGAGATGGGCGTGCACCGCTACAACCACAATCTGGAGACGGCGCGGTCCTTCTTCACCAACGTCGTCACCACCCATACGTGGGAGGAACGCCGGGACACCTTGGCGATGGTCCGTGAGGCCGGTATCCAGGTGTGCTGCGGGGGCATCCTCGGGATGGGCGAGACCCTGGAACAGCGCGCTGAATTTGCCGCCGAGCTGGCCGAACTGGACCCGCACGAGGTGCCGCTGAACTTCCTCAACCCGCGCCCGGGAACCCCGTTCGGTGACCTCGAGGTGATGCCGGCCGCCGAGGCACTCCGAGCCGTGGCCGCGTTCCGCCTGGCACTGCCGCGCACCATGCTGCGCTTCGCCGGTGGCCGCGAGATCACCCTCGGGGACCTCGGGGCCAAGCGCGGCATCCTGGGCGGCATCAACGCGGTCATCGTGGGCAACTACCTGACCACCCTGGGCCGGCCGGCCGAGGCCGACCTCGAGTTGCTTGATGATCTGCAGATGCCGATCAAAGCGCTCAATGCCACCCTCTAGGGCTCTGATGGTCGAGGATCCACCGACACCGATCAGTGCGGGCGGCTATGACGTCTACACCGGATCACCCCTCGGGGCCGACGTCCCGACGGCGGCGCGACTGGGTCTTGAGCCGCCGCGGTTCTGTGCGCAGTGCGCCCGGCGAATGGTGGTGCAGGTTCGCCCCGACGGCTGGTGGGCGCAATGCTCCCGCCATGGCCGAGTGGACTCCGCGGACGTGGAGGCCAAACGATGACCCGTCCGGCGATGATGATGGCGCCCCGACGCTCGAACCTGGCTGCGGCGGTGATTGTTGTTGTCGCGCTTGGGGTTTGTGGCGCACTTCTGGGAGGGCTGTGGTCCCTTATCGCCCCGCCGATTCACACGATCACCGCCTTGACCAGATCCGGGCAACAGGTGGAGGCCTTCCGCGGTACCGATGCCGACAACCTGTTCGTCGCCGCCGCCATGCTGATCGGTCTGTTGAGCATGCTCGCGGTCCTCTCGTCGGTGCTGGTGTGGCAGTGGCGGGCGCATCGCGGCCCGGGGCTGGCCGCCGCGCTGTGGATCGGTCAGATGCTCGCCGGAGTGACGGCGGCCGGCGTCGGCGCCGCCCTGGTGCACCAGCGTTACGGCACCCCGGACCGGCAAGGACTGAAGTTAAGTCCGCAAAACAGAGTGCACTACTTCACCGAGGCGCCACCGGTGTTCCTGGCCCAGAGCCCACTGCAGATTGCCGTGACACTGCTCCTGCCCGCCGCGTTGGCGGCGCTGGTCTACTCGCTGATGGCGGCGGCCGCGCCGCGCGATGACCTCGGTGCCTGGCCGGTCGAGGAACACCGGTGGCAACCGGCGGCCCAACCGGTGGGTCCGACTTCCCCCGCGATAGCGCCGACTTCCCCCGCGATAGCGCAGGATCAACTTCCTCAGCGATAGTGCCGAATCAGAGGTAGCCGGCGAGCGTTTCGGCGTCGTCGGGGTAGCCGAGGCGAGCGGTGACGTCGACGAGTTTGGCCAGATGATGCTTGGGCACGCGGGCGAGTTCGCCAATCGGATAGCGCAGCTTCGGCGACTTGTAGGCATTGTGTTCGTTGTGCCACAGGCCCTTGCCGTCCCTGATGACCCGGTGACCGACGATGCTACCGAGTAGGTCGTCGTCGCAGGTTCGTTCGACCCGGAAGATCACCTCGGGATTCTCCTCGAGGCAGATGTCATACCAGTAGGCCAGCGACATCACGGCCCAGCCGAAGAAGTCGTAGATTCCGTTTCCGCCCTTCTGGTCGGTCGTCGCGAAGATGTCGATGCCGCGACGCTCCCAGATGACCTGGCTGCGGAACCCGATCGAGCGGATCTCTTGGTTCTCGGTGGCAACGGAATCCAGGGCGGCCAGCGGGGACCGGGCGACGAGGAAAAGCCTGGAGCCCGGCGGATAAACGGCAAGGGTCTGCCCCCAGGGCGCGGCATGGCGTTTGGCGACCTGCATCCAGGACACGATCCCGGCGGGGCCGACCTTCTCATGCAGTACCGGCGTCCCGTTCGCCGCGAGCAGGCTGGCCGCGAAGCCCGTTCCGCAGCGAGGATGCCCGAGGCCCACAATCACCTGGGCACCCTACCCGGGTCTGGTTGTCCTGGGTCTGGTTGTCCTGGGTCTGGTCGTCCTGGGTCCGGTTATCCTGGGTCCGGTTATCCCAGTGCGCCGACTCATCAGAGCGGCCGCAGACCCACCCGCCCGCCAGCGGCGACCCGCGCGACGATGCCGCCCAGGCGCCACATGCCCGCGTAGGTGATCGGGTTGAGCAGTGTCGGCCACTTGGTGCGGATCAGGTGGGCGTCGATGGGCCGATCGGCGAACCGGTCGGCCAGCCAACGCAATGTCATCGGTGCCGACATCGGGTGCAGCAGCATGTGCTCGCTGAACGAATCGCGGTGGTAGGTCACCTGGGCGCCACCTTGGGAGTACAGGTCGGCCAGGGCGTCGATGTCTTCGACGGCGATCACCGAGTCGTGGACGGCCTGCACGATCAGCAGCGGTGGCGTCGGCACGGCCTTGCCGAGCCGAATGGCCTCGAATACCTCCCGCACCTGCGGCAGATCGAGGACCTCGGTCAGCGGCGGGCGCACCCAGTCGTCCATGTCGGTCCGGAACAGCCGGATTATCGCCTCCACGGTGGTCATCCGCTCCAGCCCTCGAAGCTTCGCGCGGCCGACGTCGGTGGCGTGCTCCTCGATGATCCGGTCCAGACCCGGGAACGTCTTCGCCAGGGCCGAGACCACCATCGCCGGCAGCGCCGACATGGCCGACCCGTTGAGTCTTAGAAAGGTGTTGCCCAGGTCGCCCACCGGCGAACCCAGCACCGCGCCGACGATGTTGAGCTCGGGGGCGTAGTCGGCGTGCGCCTCAGCGGCCCAGGCGCTGGCGAGTCCGCCGCCGGAGTACCCCCACAGGCCGACCTTGCTCCCCGGAGCGAGCCCGAATCGGTCGAAGCTCAACGCGGCGCGCAGGCCGTCTAGCACCCGATAGCCAGGCTCCATCGGCGCGCCCCACAGACCGTCCGGGCCCTCGTGGTCGGGTACTGAAACGACCCAGCCCTCGGCGAGCGCCGCCGCCATCAACAGGTATTCGAACTGCGGCAGTGATCCAAGTGCCCGGGCTCCGCGGCGCAGCGCGTAGGAGGGAAAGCAGCGCGACGAGATCGCGTCGATGGCGCACTGATAGGACACCATGTGGCGGGGTTGATTGGCGAAGTGCCCGGCTGGCACCAGCACCGTGGTGGCGCAGGCTTCGGGGTCGCCGTGGCGGTTGACCGTTCGGTAGAGCAACTGAGTCGCACGGACTCGTTGCGGGATCAGGCCTAGGAAGCGCTGCGATCACGTCCTCGGCACCGCTCAGCGCCTTCAAGAACAAATCCCGGATCAATGCCTTGCGATAGTCGGCCGAAGCCCGCAGATCATTGAGCGGTTGAAATTCAGCGGCCAGCACCTCCAGCACCTCATCGTCCGCAGCGTTCTGGTAGGATCTCCCCACAAGCATGCGCTCGGTCTTCGTCGCCCGGGCCGGAGTCGCGGCCACTCCGCCGTAGGCGAGGCGCGCGTCGGTGATGACCTTCTCATCATCCACCACCAGCCGGATGGCGGCAGAGACCGCCGAAATGTCCATCTCCCGCCGTTTGGATACCTTGTAAAAGACACAGCGCCCCGGGAGTTTCCGCGGGAGGGAGATGGTTACGAGAATTTCTCCCGCGGCGAGGACCGTCTTGCGGTAACCGGTGAAAAACTCCGCCAGTGGCACCACGCGTTCCCCGGTGAGCGAGGCCAGCGTGACCGTCGCATCAAGCGCCAACAATACCGGGGCCGAATCCCCGATGGGGGACGCCGTGACCAGGTTTCCCCCCAGCGAAGCGCGGTGCCGAATTTGCCGCGAGGCGAAGAGCCGGAACATCTGGTCGAGGGCCGGAAACTCGCCTTTCAAGCGATCCACCAAATCGGTCAAGCGAACCGCCGCCCCGATATGCCAGTGACTCTCGGTTTCCTCCACGGTGAGAAGCCGGTCAACGTGCTCCAAGGAGATCAGCTTCTCCGGCCGCAGGTGTTGCTTGTTGATCAAGACCGCCAGTTCGGTCGCGCCGACGATGAACGGCGCGTCCGGATGCTCCGCCTTCCATTGCAACGCCTCGTCCAGAGTGGCAGGGGTCAGATAAGCGGGACTGCCTGCTTCGGATGGCCGGACAGAGCTTGTCATCGGCAGTTCCGGAACCCCGTCCATCGCGTCGCGGATCGGCCGATACCCGGTGCAGCGGCAAAGGTTTCCGCAGAGTTGGTCCGCGACCGCTACCGGATCACCGGCCACCCCGCGGGCGGAAGCCTCGGCCATGGAACAGACAAATCCTGGCGTGCAGTAACCGCACTGCGAGCCGTTGCTTGCCATCATCGCCTGCTGGACCGGATGAAACCCGCTCCCGCCCAGTCCCTCTGCGGTCACCACTTCCCGGCCGATCAAGGAGTGCACCAGTGCGAGGCAGGAATTGATGGCCCGCGGCGGCCGATCGAGTTCCAAAAGGAGCACAGTGCATGCCCCGCAGTCGCCTTCATTACAGCCCGCTTTGGAACCCGTGCGGCCGGAAAGCCGGAGGAACTCCAGCAGATTTTGGTGGAGTGGTGCCGACGAGACCTCGACCGGGTCGCCGTTGATCGTGATCAATGCGGTCAATGGAGTTTCAGGGCATCCGATGGATGTTTTTGTAATAAAGGTAAGATGCCGGGACATCGCCGATGGCCGCGAACCACTGCGGACAGTAAGGCGCCATCCAGACTGCATCCCCCGACTCGACCGGATAATAGGCAGCCTCCAACCGATAGACACCTTGGCCGGAGAGCATCAGCAAACCGTGTTCCATCACGTGGGTCTCGACAAAGGGCAGAGTCGCCCCCGGTTGATAGGTGAAAATGTTGATTGCCAGGTCAAAACGCGGATCACTCGGTAGCAGGGTCTGCAAAACCGCCCGCTCATTACCGAGGAAGGGCTCGCCTTGGACTTCCTTGGCGTGGCCGAAAGTCACCGGGGGCGACTCCACCCCGGCAGATGGCTCGAAGTTCTTGCGGAACACCGTCACCCGGGCGTCCGCCGATCCGACGACCCGGCACGCCGTTTCCGCGGGAATAAAAGCAAACCCGCTGGGGCCTAAGTCGATGGCTTCACCGTCGCCGTAGTGAATCCGAGAGGTTCCCGTCTCAACATAAAAGGCATGCTCCTTTTGCTCCGCAGCAAAGACCGCGCTACCGCCGTCCTCTTGAAAAGTGATGAGGATTTGGGAGAGGGACGCACCCATCGCCGGCGACAACACGACAAAGCCCGTCGCTTGTTCCCAACCGGGAAATGCGGAGGGCATATGACCGTCGGGCGCGATGAGGGCGTGACGGCTGCAAACAACGGTCCGGGTGTTCACCGCTTTTAGTTTAGAAGAAATCGGGGCGAAGGAAACGGCCTTTTGTTGCCATGTCCACCTTGGCGCCCCGCAAAAATGTCGCCTTCACCCGGTGCCTGAGCCGCATCCCGAGGTAAGGGGAGATCGGATGGCGGGTCAAAAACTCACCCCGTTCAATCGCCCGGTCGTCCGGGATAAAAATCGAAAAGTCCGCGTGGTTCCCCACCGAGAGCGAGCCCTTGCCGCGCAGCTTGAAACGCTTCGCAACATTCGCGCTGGCGGGTCCCGTAAGATTAAGTTCCCGGTCGAGAAGGAGTGGGTGCCCGTGTTGGATCCCGGCGATGCCGCCCCAGATCGTAAAAAAATCGTCGCCGGTTTTCAGCTCGGGGCTCGACGGCGAATGGTCGGAACCGAGGGTATCGATTGCGCCCGCCCGCAGTTTTTCCCACATTCTCGCCACGGTCTCCGCCGGACGCAGCGGGGGTGCGCATTTCGCCGGGGCGCCGATGGCAATGGCATTCTCCTCGTCGAGCAAAAGGTAATGCGGGCAAGTCTCCACCGTGACATCGACACCCTGTTTCTTGGCTCGGGTCACCAAGTCGATTCCCTCCGGACAAGTGACGTGGACGATATGCAGGGCGCATCCGGTTTCCCCGGCGAGATCCAAGGCGAGCCGAATGGCCACTAGTTCGAAGCTCTGCGGCCGCGAGGCCAACCACGCCGCCATGTCATGACCCACGCGCGGCAAGTCGCGGCAAATCTCGGCGTGGACCGAAACGGGCAGATTCAAGCCGGCGGCGATTTTCATCCCCGCCTTCATTGTCGCTGCGTCGGCCCATGGATATTCATCGAGTCCGGAGTGACACATGAAGGCCTTGAAGCCGATCGCACCGCCCTCCGCCATGGCCTCCAAGTGGGCGAGCGAGTCCGGCGTGAGTCCTGCCCAGAGCGCGAAATCCAAATGCGATTTCTCCGTGGCGATGAGCCGTTTTTTTTCCAACGATGCCGCATCCACGACCGGGGGCGTCGAGTTCAGCGGCATGTCAAAGAAGGTCGTGCCGCCGGCCGCCGCGAGCGCGAGGCTTCCGGTTTCCAAGCCTTCCCACTCGGTCCGGCCGGGCTCGTTGAAATGCACATGGGCATCGATCCACCCTGGAACGATCCGCCCGTCCGGCACCTCGACCACCTGCTTCGCCGGACCGGCCAAAGAGGGACCGGTCGCCGCCACCAAGCCGTCGATCACGCCAAGGCTCAAGCCCGGGGTATGGACCAAAAGATCGAAGTCGCTCATGCCGGCAGCGATTTTAGAAATTCCACCAGCACCCGGATGCCCACCCCGATGTCGGCTGGAGAAGCATATTCCTCCGGGTGATGGGAAAGCCCGGCCCGGCAGCGGACGAAAATCATTCCGACCGGCGCCACCTTCGAAATCGCGACCCCGTCATGCCCGGCGCCGCTGGCGAGCTGCCGCCGCGAACCGGTGACGCGCTCCAAAGCGTCGCAAAGATCGGCCGTAAGCCCCGCGTCACAAACAACCGCATCGTTTTCTTGGACCAGCTGCCAGTCCAGTTCCAGCTGGCGGGAGGCGGTGATCTTCCGGACCGAATCTTCCAAGGCCTTGAGCAAGCGGACCCGCTCGGCATCGACCGGATGGCGGAAATCAAGGGTGAAGCTCGTCACCCCGGGAATCGAATTCGAGCCTCCGGGAAGAACCTCGATCTTGCCGACCGTGGCCACCAACCCGGTTTGGTCGCGGGCGAGTTTCTCCGTCGCCAAAATGGCTTCGGCCGCGGCGGTTAATGCGTCGCGTCGCAGCTCCATCGGCGTGGTACCGGCATGCTCGGTGCGTCCGGTCAGGGTTACCAGAAGGCGCGATTGCCCGTTGATTCCGGACACCACACAAGCCGGCTCATCGCATTCTTCGAGGATACGGCCCTGCTCGATATGGATTTCCACGTATCCGCGGACGTTTCCGTGCTCATAATGAATCTCCGACGCGCCTTCGTGCCAACCCTCGGTCGCCAAGACGAGGGCTTGGCTCTGGCCTGCGGCGTCCAGCCGGTTACGGGTCGCCGGGTCCAGTTGACCGGTCACGCCGCGGCTGCCGAGGTAGGTTGTTTGAAACCGCACGCCCTCTTCGTCGGAAAACCCGAGAAGATGCACGGGAAACGGCAGTTGAATCCCCTCGTCCCGGAGTTCCTCAAGGGCGGCAAGAGCGGCGATCAGGCCGAGAGCACCGTCGTATTTCCCGGCGTTAATCACCGTGTCCAGATGCGACCCCAAGAGCAACGGCTTAGCCTCCGGTTCGGGGCCGGGAAGAACACCCCGCACTGTGCCGTCCGACAAATGCTCGGTTTTCATTCCCAGCTCCGCCATCCAGCCAAGCAGGCACTCCGCCGCCTGCCGGTTGGCGGGCGAAAGGTAGGTCCGTACCAAAGAGCGCGGGTTGTCGGAAATCTGCCCGAGGAACTCAAGCCGTTCCACGGCCTTGTTGAGCATCCGACCCATGATCTAACTCCCCCGGTAGGTGGAGTAAGACCACGGCGTGCACACCAGTGGAACATGGTAAGACTGACCGGCCGCCGCAGTGAATTGGACTGGCACGCGATCGAGAAAGGGCGACTCCACCCCCTGATTGCGAAAATAATCACCCACGGCGAATTCAATCCGGTAAACCCCGGCCGGAAGCTTGCGGGCAAGCAGTTCCGGACAACGTCCGTCGGCATTGGTCACGGACTGTGAGACCAGCCGGTCGCCCTGGAAAAGGAAAACACCGACCCCCGCAGCAGGCTTGCCGTGCGCCGTGTCCAAAACATGGGTGGTGAGTTTTTCCATAACGCGGACTTAAACAGAATGGCTCTTGGAATACGACGAAGAATCCGCTTGGAAATCAAGGGGTCTGGACCAGGGCGGGAGGTGTGCGCTGACGCATCCGCCGTGCCGAAGCGACCACAGTTGCTGCGTCTCGCCGCAATAGACCAAGAATGGACTGCGGTGGAAGCGACGGCACCACGCCGCTTTGGATCAGCGCGCCACCTCGGGCTACCGGCTGCCATCCCCCGCAATAAACCGACGGATCGCCTCCACCTCAAGCTGGTCCTCGCCGGACAATTCCACGGTGTCCGGCAATCTGCCGTCGGTCTCCAGTTCCAGCACTTCAAACCAGCCGCGCAGCGGGACGCCTCCGTCCGAGCCAGACCCAGCTATGGCCACAAGAACAACCCCGGTATCCTCGGGCGGCGGCAGAGCAAAAATTCCCTGCGCATCGGTCATCACGGTCTGCCGCGGCGCAGGCAAGGCATTCAATAATCCCTCCAGGGTTACCAAACCCTCCTTTTCGGCCGACAGTCTCTTCAACTCTTCCATCGCCGCGACTTCCCCGGCTTGCTTCGCATCGCGCTCCGCCCGGAGTTCGGCCAAGTCGGGCATGTTATATTCCTCACCGACGGCGTAAACACGCGACGCTTCGTCATAAGCAAGCCACGCTTGGCGGTGCCGCGCCAGCGCCTCGGTCGAAAGTTCGGCCAACTCCGCGGCCCGCACGTCCGCCGCGGCGAGCAAATCCCGCCAGGCTGCCGACAAATCCTCCCTCCCCAAGACGTGGATCTCGACCGCGCCGGTTTCGTCGCCGGAGAGCGAAACGCGCCCGGAAATCGGGGCGGGTTCCGAATTGAGCCACCACCAACCTCCTCCGCCTGCCAATCCGGCAAAAAGCACGACCAAGACAACAGCACGCCACCTCCCGGTCGGAGGGAGACCGCGCGCGGTGAACGCCGGAGCCGCCGCAGTCCCGGGCTTTGACCGCGAGCCCGCATCCGGAAGAGGCACCGGAGAGGCCCCGGCTGCGACCGGCGGACTAGACTTCGCAGCCGGCGGCGGGGCCATCGGCACCTTGTCCGGGATGGTCCCGGCGGGAGGTATTTTTTCGGGGTTCGGTTTCAAGGTCTGGGTGCCCGGGCGGGCTGTTCCTTGGCACGATGAACAAACCGGGCCGACGGATCAACCCCGCGGGAGGCAGAACGAAAATTCCACCGAAAATACCGCGTCCTTCCAGCTTAAACCAGTTTGGCGTGCGAGCCGTCGCAGAATGGCGGCGAGGCCGTGTGCTTGCACATGCACCAAGCCACCCGCTTCTTCTCCGTGATGACCACCTTGACCGGCTTGAATCCCTTGTCCTTGTGCATCCCGTTGCAAAAAGGTTGCGTGGTCGAATACCCGCAAGAACACCACCAGTAAGTGCCCGGTTCCATTTCTTCCACCAGTGGCGATTTCTGACACACGTGCGGTTCGTTCATAACGCAGTGGTAACACCCCGATCCCAAACCCTCAATCAGTCATTCCTTATCCGCCACCCTGACCAAACGCACCGCAGTGAATGGCGCCATGGTGAAAGCCTGCGCGGTGTTCTCCGCTATGATGACAAGTTGCCCACCCTCGACGCGGAAATAAGCGCGGGGACGCGGGTGCGGCGGGGCGCGCCGGTCCCAGTCGTCGCCAAGGAGAGAATCGCGCCGCCCGAAGGATAATGCCCGCAGATGCAATAGGCCTCCTTCCTCCACCATGTAAACGCCGCTCATCAAAAGGCCGCGCGACTCATCCTGAGGTTGCCAAGTAGCCTCCCACGAACCATCGCGGTTAAAGGTGTAGGTCACTTCCGGAACGTCGGGATCTTGGTAACTTCCCGGCACGGAATCGGGAGAAATCGGTTCGATGCTGGATTCCAAGAGAACAGCGGAGGGAGAATCCTGCCCGTCCGATCCTCTCTCCACCACCTCAACCATTTCCTCCTTGCCCGGGGGCCTATCCGCCCCGGATTTTTCTTCTTCGGGTAGCGGCTGGCCGCAAGCGGCTAAGACCATGCAAGCGGCCAGGGCTGGAAATCCGGTCAGGGTAAAAAATTTCATAGGGTGGATGCTCAGTGAAAAGCGGGTCAAGAAGCTCGGACTCACCATGGCTAGCTAAACATCTAGCCGTGCCCTTTTCTCCGCATAATTCGTCCGGCCAAGAGCCGAAACGCGGGGACTTCTTATGCCTTTAGTATGCTGGGCCATGGCGAGAGTTGACGAAATTCACCGCGCAGACGGGAACTCTTCCCCGTACTAAACTGGAGCTTTTCTTCACTCCGACTTTAAGCCATTTCTGCACAGCGCGAAGCAGAAAACGCGCGCGGACGCGCTCGCCCTCTCCCTCCGCCCAGCGATGCCCGATTGACCTCCGCCGCCTCATCTGGCTCCATATATCCGTGGAAGTCGTCGCTTCCGGATGCAGACTCCGGGCCAACGCCCGGAAGGGCTGAGGAAGATTGAGATAGTTACAATGCGTTGCGCTTGTGCCGCGGCCACCCCACGAGAAAGCTTGAAAACAATGCCAACCGAAAACGCGAAGAGGACTGTTCTGATCATCGGTGCCGGACCCGGCGGGCTGACCCTCGCCAACGCTTTGCAGCGGAAGGGAGTGGCCTGCATGGTCTTCGAA
>Ga0307379_10001425_pt1 | contig 37922 bp, 32 predicted proteins | sample UN2MG_FD_202237 | JGI IMG/M metagenome (GOLD analysis project Ga0307379, IMG submission 202237) | Soil microbial communities from Risofladan, Vaasa, Finland - UN-2 | ecosystem: Environmental > Terrestrial > Soil > Coastal area > Acid sulfate soil | place: Finland: Risofladan, Vaasa | collected...
CCCACCAAACACACGAGCAACGGGCGATGTTCCTAATTCTGCCAATCCAGCTTTGTAAAAACTTAACGCATTAGTATGTAAGACATCGCCAATAGTCGATTCAGTAAACCCAACTATACCAAGCCCTTTATGATTAAATACCACGATAGGCCCAGGTTCGACTACGGGAGGGCCAGGATCGCCAGTACCATCATCTCCAGTCACAATCGATCCTGACGGAGCGTTTATTTTCATTTTGCCTTCGAAATACGAATTGCCACTTGAATCCAAACTGATTACCGCTTCGTCTGCAACAAGAGTTGAATTGTACCGCACAATATCTAGCGTGGTTCCATCCCACGTAATCGCAGGCTTATTATTCGCTGTCGGGCCAATCCTCATACTGCCTGTAGCAGAATCGAAAGTGAATGTAGTTGTTGATGCAGCGCCAACATTTGTACCAAACTTTACATCACCAGACGCGTCAATATCAACTGTCTGATTGCCGCCTGTCCAAGATTGGAATGGAACGTTATTGAGCCTAACAACCTCATTACTGAATCTCAAATACGAAGCAGAATCGGCAACGCCACTCCCAAGAAACATTCCGTACTCATCTGGAACGCCTGCGCCAGATACACCATACAAGTTCCCAAACCGACCGCGCAGCGTCAAGTTAGATGGATGCGTAGTCCATGTAACGATCTGTGCATATGGCGAGTTCTCTGCGTTTAGACCATCAATAGCATTAACTTCATAATAGCCATTCCCACTAACGCCAAAATCCAGAACAATACTATCTGCATAAATAGTGCCAGAAGCGGCTCCAGGTGTCGTAGCGTGTCGCGTAAACGTCCAATGCTGTACTTTATTTGCATCATCAACATAAGATGTGACCGTTCCCCATGCCCAAGCAACCGTTAATCCGCCACCCGCTCTGCTGAATTGCCGCAAAGCAACAAAATCTCCGCTCTGGAACACAGCCATACCTTCAGCAGATGGCAAATCATTCACATACAACGTGCCCGTATTTCCAGCAGTTGGCAACACGAAATCTTGAGCTAAAGTTGTCACGGATTTCGTGATAATCTGACCACCAGCAAGAGCCTGCTCTAAATCTGCTATGAAGCTCTTTACAACTAGCTCATCAGAGTATAAATATCTAAAGTCGCCCGCTCCACCATATGTAATTTGCCATCCGGTTAGCTGCGATACCCAATCTTGGCGACCGATACTTACGTTGCTTCCCATGTAAACAGAATCGCCCGTCGGATTCAACCACAAATAAGTGGTTGGCGATAGATACAAAGCAGTTGCAGCCTTCGTACTGATAATCGGAGTAAACAGTTCCGTTAAATACAGGTATCCAGCACTTGTCGATTCAAGCACCTTACTGGTCGCGCCAGGGTCAGATGATGTCGTCAGTAAAATTTGATCTGCGCTAACGCTCAAACCGATAGCACCACTATTTGACACGGCAACATTCAACACACCGGAAGACATCGTTAATCCGTTGCCAGCAATAGTGGATAAGTTCTGCCACGCTGCCAAAGTTCCCGATCCGGTTCCTATAAACTGATAGGTAGCTCCAGCCGGAATACCGACCGCATCTGCACTAACTGAAATCATTGTGCCAGCACCAACAGCCATCACTCCCGCTGTCCACGTCAAACCAGCGCCAGCAATAGATGAAGCTACCGCAACCGCATCCGCCGAAACACTAATGCCATCACCTTGGCCAACACTTATCACGCCAGCAGAATACGTTAGGCCAGCACCAGCAACACTGGCGTCAATCTCGAACGTTGTCGTACCGACAATCTCGGACGAGTAAATTTTTCCAATCCGATTCGTCGGCGTCCCTATGTTATATTTCGCATCAAATCTCGGAACGATGTTTCCGCCCATCGAGTTGTTCGCATCGTTGTTCCAGATATACGGTTTTAATGCCGTGAGTAACTCGTTTAACGAAATTTTCATTTAACCACCCGTATCTACCTCTAGTTGTGCAATCACAAATTCCGCCTTGTCAGGTAAACCACGCGGAGTGATACTTGCAATGCCAGATTTTAAATCACAACTAATTGACCCTATCACAAAACACGTTAGAATGAAATCATCACCATAATACCCCTGAGATAATTTTACCATACTTGGCGCATATACAACATCACCTGCACGCATATGCCAGGGAGCACGATGGCCGCTCGCCCCGCCAGATCGAATACTACCAGCAACACTAATAGACGATATCGATGCTGCGTTTAGCTTGTTCAGTAGACTCGTCTCAATCGTCAACAACATTTCGCCTTCGCCAAGATTTCCATCCGAGACAGCACGCTCTCTAATGCCATACCTGCGAACCAAATCTTCATCATATGCCCTGGCAGTTTCTAAAGTCTCTCCGTTTGGGCCGCGATATGTACCATAAACCGCATTGCTAATCTGACCAAGCTCGACAGACATCTCGCCTGACTCAATTAAATTTTCGGCATCTATAATCCAATCGCTCTCATACGCATTTGGCTCTGTCTCTACTCTTTGAGTAGTAACATATAGCTCATCCCAAACCTGAACAACATACGTATCGAATGTGCCATCGTATGCGCCTAATTTCAGTACAGTATCAATTGCCTCGGACGCCGCAACTGGATTTGAAGTAAAATCCATTGGCCCTATACCATTAAGAGCCTCTTGCGCATCGTTAATTACATTTCCACGATCAATACCACCATCAATATTATACCTCAATGTGTCGGCAGAACCGATCATATCTCGAATCATGTATGGGCCAGTATTAATTGCATCGCTGTTGAAGTACCCAACATAAAAGACGTTTGTAAGTAAGCTCTTAAAACCTAAGCAATCCATTCTTACTAGCTCATCCGAAACAGAGTATGAAGATACATAGCCATCCCAAATGATACCACCATCATCGGTAACGTACATTCTCCAATTCAATGGGTTGATCCCACCAACATAACGGTCGAATCCATCATATGCAAACTCAAGAGACGCCGTGTCGAATCCAGTGTCAATACTAGATGTTATATTTCCACCAACTAGATACTCGCCAATTGAATATCCATCAGTAAGCGCATACCGATCTATTGGGGTAAACACCAGGAAATCATCTCCGGCCACTGGAGCGTATGGCAAAGCTTCTCTTAGTTCGATTCTGCTAATATCATTACCAGCAGCAGTAACCTCTGTAATAATCGAACCGTATCTTTCATTGTTGCCATTCGTAAACATCATCACGCGCCCAACAAGCTGTTGTGGATTCGCTCGCGTCCAAACTGGACTAATCGTTACATACGTCCCACTTTTGACAGCCGTATCGATTCCATCAGCAACCAAGTTAGCCACGTCAACAATAATTGAATCGCCAGCAGTACCAGTGTTCTGAATGCCAATTAGGATGTAGGTCGTATCGTGCGTAAACGTAAAAGTTCTAGTCATCGTGTACTTCGCCCATGTCGTCCCAGGAGAAATCGCAATATACGCATCTCCAACATAGGAACTGAAATCCGCATCCATGAACATTCGAAAACCAGTACCAAGAGTCTTTGTGTAAATCGTAAATGTTATCTCTACGTTATTGATATCTCCAGAGTTGCCAGTAACAGTATAGATGTCGGTGGCAAATATCTCTGCATTATCATCGAAGATAACGAACGCAGACGACTGACCATCTGCCGCCTCACTGTAGTCAATCACCACACTATTCGTCGGCGGATCAACAACAACACCACTTGTCCAGAAATCCCAACCACTGTAATCACCTTCGAAACTCGTGTTACCTATATACTGTTCTGGCACATACGTATATCCGCCAGCAGATACGGCAAACGATTGCCCATCTGATCTCTCTGTGGTATACGCGTTGTTTGGCTTGTATAACGTTACGTTAATCATATTATCCCACCAATAAATATCTTGGACGAATCACTACAGTCGCTCTATCGGTATTTGTACTGGTCGTCGTAGATTTATCTCTAAACTCTCTAGTTTGCGATCCAAATATTGGAACACACATAATCGTATTTGTTACGTTTGGAATCAATGTAATCATCGAACCCTGGTGTGACTCATCGAGAGGAACTATTAAATTATCGACAGCACCAGACGTTGTTCGGTAATCCACTACAGACTCAGCAATATATGGCGCTGACGGATTGAAATTCGAGTAAACCTCAATGCCATCTCTGCTAGTATTCCATCCGGCATGTATATACGAATTTGCATCATCGCATGGAATCAAGTATATTCCATTTATTGTCAAATCAGATGAAGCCGAAACAGCCTCCAGCAACCTAAACCTCAGCGATATCCCATACACGATAGTAGTATCTGGGTGATCTGCGCCACGCGATCCGCGAGGTGTAAAGTCGATAACCCCTAAGTCTGCCATCCAGTATACTGTATTAGCGGGCGGTCTAATCCAGTTTGTCTTAAAGGCATCAGATGTCACTACGGAATTACTAGCAAACACGTAAGCCTGCGCCTCAATGTTGGCTGTATCCATATCTATAGACGCAATGATTTTATACCTACCAGATACCCCTGGCTGAGCTACGACATACGCATTAGTTACACTATAGCCATCATCAGACATAAATGTCGCCAGATTTGTATACATATCAGAAGTGTTGCCCATTGCAATGTACGCCTGATGCGTATTGAACGCCAAAGTATTCGTCGGAGTAAGGCCACTTGGCGCAGCAACAGTTGTAAAGTATCCAACTCCAGTTTCAATCTCGTGCCTTACAAATGGCGTCGATGCATCGTAATTTGCACTCCAAGTACCACCATCAACCCTGTGCTTTACGTTCAGTGGACTCAAAGAATTGACGTAAATCTCGTATAATTTTCCAGTTGAAGACTCGACATCTCCATACGGAATGAACTGAGTGCTATACAATCCAGAAGAAATATTTTTAGGCAAGCTCGGAGTATTCCAAATGCTACGCCCATAATCTCTTGCGATAATCATGCCGTTGCCATTTGTGTTGGTCGTCATTCTCACAAGAGCATCATGTGACCCAGGAATATTAGCACCTGTTATCACAATGCGATTAGTTCGACCAGAAGTCCCGGCAGGATATGGAATGGAATACAGGTTTGCCACATCAGCAACCTCGCGCGGAGGACCAACGGCAAGCGGCTCACACTCTAGCATAAGCTCTACTTCAGTAGCCAAAAATCCACCATCATTAATGGCTACCCCATCAGCACTGAATAGGTTATTTAGCGTCTGCTCGCCAGCGATAACCCTAAATATATACACCCTGTTATCGGCTCTAGTTGTTCCTAGCTCATCAGTGTAATTAGAACCAGTAGTTGGGCCGAATTGAATCTTTAGAACAACGCCGCCATCTCCAGAGTACGTTTCATCGTTGGCCGCTGGATAATAATCGAACTTGCCATCAATAATGCCACCGGATATCGATTTATTTAGATTGGCCCTGGCTAAAATACGAAAAACTTTATTCGCTGCATCCATTATACCCTTGCGAGTTGTCGCTTTAATCTGATAAAGAAACGTAATTTCCCTGTTCTCGTAACTACGAGAAATCAAATTACGCGATACTGGATTCATCAACTCTAACCTACGCTCGATTGGGTCTGGTACAGGAGCGTCAAAGGTTCCATCTAATAGATAGTACGTACTTGTTGCATCTGAAATAAAGTCTACGTACTCAACGCTATCTTGCAATCTTAATGTAAAGTCTGCCATTATCTAGCTCCTGCGTATCTTAGGTCTTTAGCCAGCTTGCGAGAAACTGCATCTGCCAAATCATCTATTCTCTTCTTGCTGTCCACCGTCACTCCAGAAATATCAACATTTATTGTTGTTGTGCTTCCGGTATCCATTGCGGCACCAAGTCTATCCATTGCAGCAAACATATCGTCGCTACCCATACCGTAATTTGCCACCGCACTATTTACAGCATCTGTCAAAGTCGATGTTCCAGTAACCGATCCTGAATCCGTTAGCGGCGGGCCATCATCTGTAGTAGTTGTATCGACACTAACATTTGCAATTGCCTTGCTTACAGCGTGCTCAATGCCGTTTGTAATCTCTTTCCAATTATTCTCCACACCAGCACGAATAGCCTTGGAAATCTTCTCGCCAATTCGTTCAGAATCGGAAAGTATCTGATGATCTCCAGTAATACCACCGACAAACTCAGATAGCGAGCTGGTTATAACATCATAAGCATTGACATGCCCAGTAACATATACACCCATGCCACCAAGTATCGCCATGCCAACCAGTTGTCCAGTTCCATCTAACAACGTTAAATTAGCACCAACCCAAGTCAACAACGAAGTGCCAATCACGCCAAGCAATGTTTGTCCATCGCCAGACATGTACTCTCCCATGCCATTGAATATCGACATGCCAAGAGTAGCACCTATCGATGCGCCAGTTCCATCCGGCAAACTAGCTCCACCACTCAAGACAGATTCCAGTTCAGGTATTATCGTGCTAGCCTTATCGTTGTACCCACTTGCAACATTACCTATCTGCGTTAGGTTCTCACCAACAGACTGTAACGTATCGCTAGTCGCAAATGAATTCTTTGTAGCATAAACTAGATATGGATTTACACCAATAAGACCCTTGTTGTACAAATCGGTTTTCGCCTGAAGCTGAACCATTGTATCGGTCAACTGAGACTGAGCATCAGCTTCTCTATCGGCGGCCTCTGCACTCTTGGGGAATATCCAACCAAGAGGATTAATGGCATCAAGAAAACCCATTACCTCGCTTTTCTTTTGCTCAATAAACGATGTTGACTGTTCATTAAACTCGGAAATATCTTGCCCATAGAAATCAAAGCTTGGCTCTCCTAGACCAAAATCTGGCATACTCTTTTCGGCTGGCCCACCAAAGAACGATACCCCTTCCATTGGATTAACCCATTCGCTTGGTGGCCACAGAGGGCCAAACGGCCCAGGTGGAGCAACATCCCCTATGCCTATCTCTTCGAAAGGCCCAGCAGGTGGTCGTATTTGATCGATAAAGTCACTTGCATTATCGACCCAAACACCCAAAGTATTTCCACCACGTTGCATTTTGTCGATTTGAAGTGCATTTGGCAAATCTTTGGTTACAACCTGCTTTGTGGCATCTATATTCTTTTGCAACTGCTCGGCTGCTAAACGCTTATTCGCTTCGTTAGCCTTTTGAGCATCCGTACTGTACATATTAAGAGTATCTGTTTGTTCTTGAGTAAGCTCTAACACCTTGCGAATGTTAGGCGATGGTGTAACATCGTTGCCCAACAACACACCAGATGTTTGCTGTACAGTCGCAAGGGCTTCCGCTCTCGCCTTTTTATCCTGAGTCTCGTCAAGAACAATTTGAGCAGCAGATTCAGCTATCGGCTTCAACTCGCCAACGGAACCAACCTCATACTTATCGAGAATTTCCTGTTGGTTCAATCCGGTTTCTCGTCCGGTTATGACGTTCATTATACCGCCATAGAAGCCATCTATAAATGCGCGTGCAATCTTCGTCATTGTATCGGCATTAAATAGAGCGCCCCAATTAGCATCAATAATGCCCGTTGCAATTGCAGTAGCAATATCGCCAAGCAACTTACCTACACTAGACCATAGCCCAGGCTTCGCTAACTCTTTTATCAATGCATTCAGGAATCCAGTCAATGCATCAGACACACTACCCCAAGGAGCATCTGCAAGCGCCCCAAGTATCGCCCTAAGCAATTCTCCAAGCGTCGCTACAGCAGTACCCCAATCGAGGCCAGCAACACCCATCACCAACGCGTTGGCAAACGATGCGAGCGCACCCTTGAATTCGCCAGACGCAACACCCTGATACATCCCAAAGACAATAGCATTGATGATTGCCTGAACAGCGCCAATTATATCCTTATACTCTAACGCAGCAAGCGCTTCGGCCAAAGCCTTAAAGATGTTTTCAGCGACCGGCTTGAGTTCCTTCTCCTCTATCTCTGGCGTCAAAACATTAACAAGCGCAGCAATTCTTTCGCCAAATCTACCAAGCTCTAAACCAGAAATGAATCCTTCGATTAGCTCAAGCAGCGATCCAAATATCTGACCAACCTTATCGAGCGGCAAGCGATCTAGTAATCCAGGTTCATCAACAGCTATACCATTACCAACATCTAGTTGCTTGCCAAACAAGACGCCATTGATTGCGGTAGCCAAATCTTGTCCAATTTTAGACCAGTCAGCCTCTTGAATTGACGTGCCGATATAATCAACTATCTGCTTGCCAATAGGATCACTTGGGTTTCCAAGCGCAGCGGCCTCATTGATTTTATCTTTTAGATTCTCGTCACCAATCAACTGCAAGTTTGCATACAGCAACATTGGTGCTTCTTGTACGCCAAGGAAGGATAGTGCCATTGAAGCAAGAGCACCAGCAACTCCCCATAACTGTATCGCCAACTTAGCTATCCCGCCCAACGCCGTACCAAGATCGCCAATGTGATCAAACGCCAGTCCAGCTATCGTAGACAGCGCACCGGCAATCGACGCTAATGGAAAAGCAAGCAATTCTGCGTTCTTGATAATTGGATTATCTGGCCCAAATATCGCCATGAAGTTTTCAGCAAACAAGGCAATCTGTTCTTGTAACGCACCGAAGAATCCCTTTGCCTGTTGCTCTGGATCATCATAAAATAATTCTTGTAGCCATCCAACGAACACGCCAATCGCAACTCCAGCTTGGCCAAAAGCAACTCCGATACCATAAACGACGCTTGCCAAATCGCTATCAACAAGCGTCTCAGTAGCAGTAACAGTTCCACCAGGATCAACTTGTTGCCCAGAGCCTACCTTTGCACCCATCATAAAGATAGAAGCGACCTGAGCGAGACGCTCTGCAACAGTGATCATCGTTTCCCATTTGGCAGTAACTTCATCCAGAAACGCCAAATACGAACTACGAATATTCTGCCCACCACCATATCCGGACATGTAAGCATCGCTCTGAGCAGAGCCTTTTTCTAGCGCGCCACCAGCGATACCCTTCCCTGCGCCAGTAAGCAAACTTCCTCTGCCAAGTTTATCGACTGGAGCTTCTAGCTCAACACCGAACAGGCCAGCAAAGAATCCTTTTAACTTTTCGCCCGACTCGCTCATCTTTTGAACGAACCGACCTGTATCTGCCGCCATAACAGCAAATTTTTCCGATATTTTATCTGTTGCTTCGTCTATTGTAGTGGCGGCTTTTTCTGTATCAAACTCCAGACCAGTAATAGCATCATCAACTTTTGCCACTTTGTCTTTTGTGCTTGTACCGCCACTCATAGTATCGGTTTTTGCAGCAGCAGCACTCGGTACGAATTGCTGAAGCAACGAGATCATCTTTTTACGATATTCAATCTCAGTCGCTAACGCATCCTGTTTAGCTGTGGCAGACTTCTCCTCGGCTTGAAGCTCTACTTTACGAGCAGCAGCAGAAATCTTTGCAGAACGAATTGCAGCAACGCGCTCTGATATCGTCATGTCTCTACGTTGCGCAATCAACTTAATCTGGTTATTTACTACATCATCAAACCCTTCCATCTCATTGCGAATGCGCTCTACCGTCAAGGCAGCTTCATTATATCGCTCTTGCAGCACAACAAGATTAGTAAAGTCAGCAGAAAACTCGCCAAGATATTTAGTTAGCGCCCAAATACCATCACCGGCGCTAATTGCTCCATCTTGCACGCTCTTCATGTAGTAAACTAGCTGGCCAAGCGCATCTCTACCGCGCTGTGCAGCCTCTTCGGTGCCAAGGCCCATCGAATCTGTTACGGTCTTAGCGATAGACGTGTATATACCCGATATATCATCGAACAAGTCCATGCTCTCAGACGAAATACCGCGTATGGCATCTTGTAGTTGTTGGCTAATGAACTGTGTAAACTTAAATAGAGATGCAACAACTTTCTTTTTCTTCTTGCCGCCAGTTGACTTGGCAATGGAATCGCCAAACTTTTCGCCTACATCATCTGCAAATTCCTCTACAGCAGAAGTGTCTGCTTCGGCAAACGAATCTACAAATGTTTCGCCAAGATTCTTGCCCCACTTGTCAATCTGCTTGAGCGGGCCTTCCTTTGGAGGAGAAAACGCTTCAAGCATCCTGGCCATACCTTCGAGCAATCCATATACAGCATTGTATACAGCACCAGCAGCAGCATTAATCCCGTTTGCGAATCCTATAAACGCATTGTATCCCCATACATACAGACTCTCAGCAAACGAAGCTATCGCTGTACCAACCGCACCAACAGTCGTACCAAAGTTGATAAACGCAATCGCCGCAGCGCCAATACCAAAAACTACCAAACGTATCGGAGACAACATGCCAAGTATCGCACCGGCAAAGCTCAATGGTAATGAAATCAACTTACCAAACACAGTAATCAGACCAGTCATACCAGTGGTCATGATACCAAACGAGAACAAGAGCGAACCCATCAAGTACAGGAGAGGCCCAAGCACGGCAGATAGTCCAAGCACAACGACGATCATTATCTTAAATCTATCTTCCATGCCCTTCATTAACTTAGTAAATGCTTGAGTCAATGGAATGATGTACGACAGCGTTTCCGTTATAATCGGCAAGAACGCCTCACCCAAAGTAATAGACAGAATGCTGAACTGATTTTTGGCAAGTTTTACTTGGTTGCTAACGCCATCCATCGCCCTACTGTACTCAATCATCAAGGACGTTCCATCCTCGAACGCCGTTCTAGATAAAGCAATATTCTCTGCAACCTTCTCGAATCCAGCACCAACAATACGTGTAGCCTTGCCGCCAATCTTACCAAACAACTCGTTGGCAGCATTAGACCTCAACATCGGGTCTTCAATAGATGCAATTGCATCTGCAATAGACAAAAACAACGCTGTCGGGTCTTCAGAATACAACTCGCGGTAAGTATCAATTGTAACGCCGCCAGCCTTAGCCAAATCTTCGACATTGGCAGCAACCTCATCTAGCGCCCTGGCCAATTGAGTACCAGAACGTTCAGCAGAAGCAGAAGCACCCGCTACACTAGCGGTAAATCCAAGCATATCTTCTACAGACATACCCATCGCCTTAGCAGCAGGAGCAACACGCAATGCAGCAGCAACCAACTCAGACTCAGTAATCGGGTTTGCCTGACCCAACTCGTTAATCGCACTACCTATTCCGTTAATCGTCTTTATAAATTGCTCACCAGACATCATGCCCTTTTCGGACATATCGTAAAATAAATTTGTAATACGACCAATCGCCGTAGTTGCATCATCGGCAGTAATGTTAGTGGCAACAACCAACTGATCCATCACTTGTGTAAACGGAGCGATAAATTGTGGAGGCAAACCAACGCGTGCTGCATCGGCTGCAATCTTGCCTATATCGGCTGGCGTTGTAGGGCTAAACGAAGCTATATCTAATAGCTCTTTTTTAATGTTTTCTAACGTGTAGCCAACACCATCCAATGCCAAGTCCGAATTCTTGCGAATCTCAATGAGCATCGCATCGAAATCGCTTGCAGCACTCCACATCCCACGCAAAGCATTAGCCGCTGGATAGGAAATAAAGATCGACATCGTAGTACCGGCGTTCTGAAGCGCCTGACCAAGCTGTCGAACAGATGAGCCTAATGTGTTAATCCATCTATTGACATTAACAACGTTACCGACAAGCCCCTTCAGCGAACGCGAGTGCCAGCCCTCAGCATCCGCAACCTGGCCCATCGATCTACCTGCACCCTCAGCCGATTTGCGCGTGCTCATTAGAGCGCGCCCTAATCTGAGAACTCCACCAACACCTTTAGCTGCTGTTGTCCCTACTCTCACAAGGAACGATAGAAGTTTCTGCAATGCGCTAACCGCAATCTTAGCGCCGTTGTAAAGCTGCTTCCCGAGTGCAATACCTAACCTAGTTACAAAACCAAGTAGCTTACGTATCGCCCCAACAATCTTATCGATTGCCGCAACCAACAGGCCAAGCGTCACACCAAGTTTTACCCACTTACCAGAAGTAGTTTGTGCAGTAGCGCCAGTCTTCGTTAATACTTGACCAACAAGACCAGCGGCTGTAGATACAGCGCCAAGCTTCCCTGTCAATGTAGTACCCATTGCGGCAGAAGCATTAAAGTTCTTGCTCAACATCGCAGCGCCTAGAGTCGTAGCACCAAACGCAGTAGATGCCTTTGCAGCGGCCTGACCAGCCATCGCCATCGATGTAGCGAGCTTACGCCATACACTTTGCCCCTGGACTTGCTGAGTCGCAGCAATCCTTTTTACCTCTGCATCTTGCTGTTCTTTTGCGACTTGCAAAGCAGCGCGACGTTGAGACACTTCGCTACTTGCCGCTTGCATCCTTTGGGACTCAAGGCTCTGCAATCGCTTAGCCAAATCTAGTTCGGCCTGGACAAACTGGCGAGCCTCATTTCGTATATCAGCCATTCGCTGATACATTCTGGCTTGCTGGTTATATATCTGTAGATTTTGACGCGCAAGCTGAAGCTCTTCTTTTTGCTCATCGGTTAGCTTCATCGCTTCGAGCTTAGTCTTCTCGTATGCTCGCTGCTGTTTCTCTAGCCGCTGAACAATCTCCGTCATAGTTCCAGCAAGTTTCCGGTTGGCATCAGCTATAGTCTGCCAACCGGATTTCTGCGCATCAATAGTCGCTTTTCCTTGCTTTTTCGCGCGTTCAAGAGCATCGGCCATAGCACCGATGCTCTTATTTAACTTTCCGAATGTAACTGATAAACCATTGTCTACAGCTTCTAGGCTGATTAGTATGGATTCTTTACTCTGTGCCATGTGATTCCTTCTTTAACGAAAGTAGAACCGAATCTTGAGACTCACCTTGATCAAGGTGAACCTCGAAACTAGATTCTATTGGATCGTCCTTTTTGAAGGGATTACCATACAGAGATCGCTCAACAGCATGTAGCTCTTTTTCCAAATCTCTCAGTTCTCGCTGTAGACTCTGACCGGCTTCTTTGGTCATCGGTGTATGGGATAACAACGCACGCTTGACATCCCAACGGTGACTACTAATATCCCTGCCTACTAATTGACGGATAATCGCAGCTCTCCATTCATCTGATTTAGCAATAACATACTCTTGACTAAATCCAGTTTCAAGAACAATAAACCTTATTGTCTTGGCGTACCCGCTGTCGGGGAGAGCATCGATGTAAAATTTCCGATTGCCTCGATCAGATGCGAGTTGCCTATGAGAATTGTCAAGGCACGAGTTACCCACAACAGATCGAAGTTATCTTCAACAAACTGCTTGTCGGCACCAATTGCCAACGCAGAAATCTCTAGCAAGTCATCATCACCAAGCTCGCTCAAGAACGCCATAATGTAATCCATGTCTGTTGGGTTCTTCAGCTTGGAAAACGCACCACGAGCCTTCAAGTTAATCCGAGCAAACGCACGGACAATTCCAGTAATCTGACGCGCCTTTGGATGTGACAAGTCAAACACTTGACCATTCACCTCTACCGAGTTCGGCGGCAAAGCATCAACCTCTTCAACAACTTCTTCGATAATAAATTCAGCAGCCTCAGCCGCAACCACTTTTTCTTCTGACATTACATCCTCCATAAATTTCTCTATTAAACACTTTTACTTACTGAATATATTATACCATACAGATACGCTTATGTCAAATCTACATGACAGGGAATCATGTGGTGCGTCCATATGATATTGACATAAATCGAGTCTTGTGGTATAATAGAATGACGTAATAATAGGTGGATGCGATATGGCAAAAAAAAGGTTAATCTCAATGGCAAATCTTACAAATGAACAATACACAAATCTATGGGCAGAACTAATGAGGGGATTGTCCAGAGATGGGGAAAGTATTGGCATAGACAAGCACGCGCTTAAAGACGCCGTTATAGCCTTAGATTCATATATAGATGCAACGGCGGCAGAAATCAACCAAGCTATCCCTCAACCTGCACGTAACGCGTTAACTATACAGCAAAAAGCACGTATGCTGATGCTTATTATGAAATATCGATACACGGAGAACGCATAATGTCGAGTAGATTTGTTTTTACACCCCTAGCGGCTGAATATCCAACAAGCAATTATCCGTCGCTAACACTATCTAACCAACGGCCCGTGTTGGCGTTCGATGCTACAACCAACGAAACGTGTTACTGGTCATCCGTTGTTCCTACTGGATGGACTGGCACGATTACGGCCAAGGTTTTCTACAAAATGGCTTCGGCCACAAGCGGCGACGTCGATGTGGATGTGGCGGTCGAGTCCGTCAGCGATGGGGATACCGTAGACTTGGATGCTACCACTTCGTTTGACACGGCAAACAGTACAGACAATACAACGGTTCCGGGCACGGCTGGTTACATGGATGTGGTATCCGTGACGCTGACTAACAACGATTCTAGTGCAGCGGGCGATTACATCCGGTTTCGGCTTACGCGGGACGCCGCAAGCGATACCGCAGCGGGCGACATGCATGTACTGATGGTCGAAATTCAGGACGGTGCATAAATGGCTATCGTTTCATCCGGAAACGAATATCTAGCAGTTAGTGATGGCCCTAGCAGCCTGAGGAGCTTCACCTATTGTACTTGGGTCTACTTTGATACCGCGGCACTTGGTATTTACCAAGGCGCGATTGGCGCGCATTATATCAATAGCGCCAATTGTAACTATTTTAGCGGCAATTGGGATGGAAGTTACTTAGCGTACCATACCAGCGTAAGTGATTCATGGAACGAAACGCAATTTCTCCAGATGTCTACCTGGGGAAATCAATGGGTTTTTCTTGCCTGGAGTACAAACGGCAGCGGGTCAACCACACTATACTGGCGCGGCCTGACGGATAGTACATTCTACAGCACAACGGCAAGCGGCACAGTAGGAACGTGGACGCCCACGGATTCGGCTATCATGGGCACACAAATGTGGCCGAGTGAAACGCGGGACGATGTTTGGATCGTCGCGTCAAGGCGATGGACAGCAGCCCTTACCGAGTCTGAATTACTAGCGGAAAGTTATCATATCACACCGGTTCGATGGGCTAACTTGTGGTCGGCTACACCGCTATTGGTTGGCGGTCAAAATCCTTATCACGATCTAACGGGCTATCGGAATTGGGCACCGAGCGACGCGGCGTCAAACTGGACTACCGTAGACAATCCGCCGATAGCCTGGGGCGCGCCGATCTGGATAGTTGGCCAACCTGCGGGCGGCGGGCCAACCTCAATCGAGGGTACACTTTCTAAGACACTAGCGGATGCAACACTGTCATCGGCTGGAGAATTGACAATTGAAGGTTCTGCGGCAAACACACTAGGCAACGCAACGCTATCCGCATCTGCGAAACTTGCAATTGCCGGATCGTCAAGCATAACATTAGGCGATACCACAAGTGCATCAACAGGCGCTTTGGCACTACAGGCAAACGCATCCGTAACACTAGACGACGCCACGCTTGAATCCGCTGCCGCATTAACGTGGGAACCGATTACTGGATCGTCAGACGTAACACTCGATGATGCAACAGTATCCTCTTCCGCCGCTCTTGCTATTGTCGGTAGCCTTGCAAAAACACTATCTGATGTAAGTGTGTCATCCCAGGCAGCACTAGATGTTGTTGGACAATTAGCAAAAACATTAGCGGATGCAGCATTAACATCGACCGGCGCACTGTTAATTACTGGACAATCATCAAGTACACTGGACGATGTTTCCGCAACATCATCTGGCACACTACCAATTGATGGACAAGCTGGCATTACGCTATCTGATGCTACAGTTGTATCGGCTGGTAAACTGGCAATAGATGGGCAACTTGCATCCCAACTAGATAGTGCAACCGTTTCATCGACAGCCAAACTGTCCATCACAGCAACATCTAGCACAACGCTTAATGATGTTGTGTTGAATAGCTCAGGAACATCTGGGCAGGGCGGATCGCTAAGCATAACGTTGGCAGATGTAACAATTACAAGCGCCGGAACACTATCGATTAGTGGGCAGGCATCAAATACATTGGCCAATGTGACTGTCGATGCCACTGGCGAGGCGTCCAAATCTGGACAACTAACATCGCTATTGGCCGATGCGACAATAACATCAACAGCAAAATTGTCAATCACAGCAACGGCCAGCGCGACACTAGAAGATGTTACACTTGAAGGTGCCGGAACATCTGGGCAAGGTGGATCGCTCAGTGCCACGTTAGCTGATGTAACTATCGCCAGTACAGGCACGTTGTTGATTCAAGGTCAATCCAGCATAACTCTAGACAATGCCACAATTGCCTCAGATGGCGCTCTAGCAATCGTCGCTGCGCTAAGTGCGACGCTTGCAGATGTGACACTAGAATCGACTGGAATCATCGCATCTGGAGCCACTGGCAGCCTTATTGCCACACTTGCAGATGCAACAATGGCGGCAACAGGCGTACTACCAATCAGTGGACAGACGGCAAGTACCCTAGATGATGTACAATTAACATCAACTGGTACTACTGCAATACTTGGCGCTCTTGCTTCCACGCTTGCGGATGCAACGTTATCCGCCACGGCAAAACTTGCGCTAATTGGACAATTGGCATCTACTTTAGAAGATGTCAGCTTAGTCTCTACTGGCGAATTAATTTATGGTGGATCACTCAGTACCACCCTAGATGATGTTACAATAGTAAGCACAGGCGAACTGTCAATCGTAGGCTCATCCTCTGTCACACTAAGCGATTCGCTACTAAGTGCAACTGGCGTATCGACTTTATCTGGTCAATCTGGAATTACGCTAGAGGATACTTCGATAACTGCCGTTGGCGCTCTATCTATTACTGGACAATCCAGTATAACGCTAGATGGTGTTACATTATCTAGTACCGCAGCAATTGATTTGACAATAGCAGTAGTTGTTGGAAGTATTATAGGATTACGCAACACAGGAACAGTAACCGGAGTGAAAACAAGTGGAAGTTTCCGTTCCGTTAAAACAAGCGGGAGTATGCAATAATGGCACTACCAGATGCAGTTAAAGGTGGTAAACGTCCATCGGCACTTATTACATGGCTCGACGGAGACGACGCAGCCGTTGATTTGTCTGGTGCTACAATTACAGCACGTATAACAGATGATGACCGAGTAACACGCGATGCTGATGGCGATTTCGTTATAACCGATGCTGCGAACGGCGTATTCCGTTGGGATTACGGCGACACAGACATCGGAACGGCAGGAACATTTAACGTACAGTTCTCTGCTTCATTCGGCACAAGCCCAACGCCATTACGTATGATAATGACACGTTGGATCGTTCACCCATACCTATAGGAGATTAAATCATGGCAGTACAACTATCAGTAACAGTAAGAAATGCACAGCTTGATGCAGTTGAATCTACAATCGGCACAAGCGCGGTACTCAAAATTCGCACAGGGGCACAACCAGTAGATGTCGCTACCGCAGATAGTGGTACAGTTCTGGCGACACTGAGCCTTCCTTCCGACTGGATGGCCGCAGCATCTGGTGGCACAAAAGCTTTAACTGGTACGTGGGAAGATGCATCGGCTGACGCAGATGGCACCGCAGCCCACTTCCGACTATACGCAAGCGATGGCACTACTGCTCATATGCAAGGTTCTGTCACCGCGACATCTGGCGGCGGCGACATGGAAGTAGATAATGTCGTGTTTGCCACAGGGCAATCCTTTACCGTAACAGGATTCACATTGACTGCCGGAAATGCATAGAATAGGATAATGCAATAAATGCTTACAGGATGCATACCACTTAGAGACGAGTATACAGATGCTGGAATCGTAATTGCGTTCGACCATCATGAAATTCATGAAGGCGATGCTTATTCCGTTGCGTACGATGCAGACGTTGCTGCTGGACAGACTCTGATACTCCTCATTGTTACTCCAAACACCACAAAATGGTGTAATATGCTTTACAGTTGTACTGGAGAAGCAGAGGCAACATTAGTTTTCAGCGAAGGTGCAACCGTATCTGCTAACGGAACTGCAATTACAGCGAGAAACCGTAATCGAAATGTTAGCGGTGCATCAACAACACTGTGCTACCATACTCCAACTGTAACTAACGCCGGTACGACAATCGATACAGATCACTTTGGCAGTGGAAGACAATCTGGCGGATTAACTCGCGGTGATAACGAATGGTTACTCAAGCAAAACTCGAAATACCTAGTAACCATTACTAGTCAGTCCGTATCCACAGCGTGGATAAGAGTACAATTGCATTGGTACGAACACACTAGCAACGAGGGGTGATGTCGTTTGACACACAATATAAGTTGTAGTATAATATGGGCATTAACAACAACAGAAACTGAGTAAAGATACGTCCTAATAGGCGTCGCCTCATAGCCGCAAGGCTTTCGGGAAAACAAACTTCTGATTAGACCTTCCGTGCGATCTGTATGTGCGGAAGGCTACATCTCTCTCGGTAGACAGGGATGTAGGGTAGGTCAACTACCGAAAGCGTGGGAGTCTGGGCCTAATCGCCGCATTACCACGACCGTTGTCCTCCGAAGCTGTGATGTTCTACAGTGGAAGATAGCTCTTTAGCGAATGACCATTAAGTGTTTATACGATGGGTGACAACCAGCATCGTCAACAGCTAAACTGTTACAACTATTAGCGATGGCCGCATTGCGTCTTTTTTTTTGGTCATCGCAGGGGGGGGGTATGAATCTATCTTAAATTCTGTTGTTTTTGCTTTTAGGAAGTTAAAATTAGTTGATAGCACAGCGTTAGCTGTAGCGCGCAGCGCTTCTCAGGGGAGATTGCGCCTTGAGTAAAGGCATTTGACAATTCGTTATTGTTGTGTTATAATATGGATATAACGAATTAAAAGTTAAATGCGTGACTTAACAGGTGAAGAGATGAATTCTAAAGGGTATAGCACGATTGAGGTAATAAAGACCAAACAGGGTGATGGAACCTCTTATATTGAAGAGGATTCTATTGATGAGCATAAGACACAAGACAAGAAAAAGAAACCTAACAAGAAACATGGCCGACTATCTAAAGGTGAGCTATATGTTCTATCTACACCAGACAGGGCACATGGATTTTACGTAAGAAACGAAGTCGTTTACCGTCCAGATAGGTCTGTATCCTTCTTGTTGGGGATGAACTTAAAGGATGTATATTCTCTAGCTGAAATGGCTGGATGGAATATCATCCAAGCGCCAAAAAACGTTCGATTTGACAAACCAAAGGGTTTTGTGGTATAATATATAGATAGAGAGAGGGTACTACATGAAACCTCCAGACTCCCAGGCTACCCACTCATCTTTCAAGAATAATACCCTCTCTCTATATATACCAATAGGATAAAGATGTCTAAGACGAATAGAAGGTATAACAAGACAAAGCGCCATAATAGTTTGAAGCGTAGGGATAGAAAAGATGTCGCAAAGAAAATGCAATATGTTAGTAACATCTTAGCTCTGAGAGATAAACTTGGAACGAACGGCCTAAAACAGCTTGAACTGTTAAGGGAAGATGACGAGCTAGATTTACTACTGGTAGATTTGCAAGAAGAAACGAGAAGCTATAGTGGCGACGACATACGATACGAAGACTCCATTTTACAAGATTAATTACGGCGATTTAACTATTGACCTTGCGCCGGAAAGAGATAAAGGGCATGGATTTATCATTGTTGGTATACATAGAGGCGGCGGGAATAATAAATCTTGCGCTTGCATTACTGTTAATCTTGATGAACCCTCTTCGATAATAGAGGCCATCAAGCAGGTTGCAGAGGAGTCCAAACTTGGACACGATATCACGGTATCGAATGAGGTATTTTGGTTTTAAGCCTTAATGCCGTATGAGCGGCATCCTATTAGTAAGGCTTGAGATAAAAAAAGGAGACGACAAAAATCGTCTCCTTTTTATTTATCCTACTTTGCTTACGCGGCGAAGCGCTGCAAAGCCCCATCTCCGGTGAAGTCAATGTTAATCTCAACAAAGCCATCGACGCTGGTCGATTCGCTAACCTCGAACCATGCCAGACCATACCAGTAGTTGGTAAGATCAGCGCGGGATTCGTAAAGCAGCAATGGAGCAACAGCGGTACTGCCTGCGCCAATCGCGTAACCGACAAGAGTCTCGCTGGAATCGTCGTAGTAACCGTTCATCGATCCAGTCCAGGATCGGAAACCGGCAATTTGATCGACCCAGGATGCACCAGCACTTGCAGACTGGAAGACACGGGCTTCCTGCAACTCACGAGAGATGTTAAGACTCCACTCGTTACGCTGCGGGATTTCTGTGCCACCAATATAGGCAAGAGCGTTGATTCCTAGAATTTTAGCCATTAGTGACCTCCGTCAAACGTCTGGTTTTAATCGCCTCAAGCAACATATCAGCTACGAACTTTGAGCGATTATTATACGTCATACCTTGAACGATATCGTAGGCTTGTTTTGCCTTGGCAATTCGTTCATCTTCGTGCGTCAGGTAGTAGCGAATTAGATTTTCAAGTTCTTTACCAGTTGTAAACGTTGGTATAGATTCGCCAAATATATCCGTAATCTCTGGTCTAGGCTCGCTTAACACAAATGCACCACAAGCTACGGCTTCAATGACTCTCGGCCCAACTGAATACGCTAGGTCTGCTTCAATATGTTGTAAATCTAGTTTGGGCGTCCAACCAAACGTTCGATTCATGTTAATCGCAATTTTCGATCCACGATAATATTGAGCAACCTCGTAATTTGGTAAACCACTATCGCTAACTACTCCGAACTCTTTAATCTTGTTGTATTCACTATCATCTGTTAATGCCCACGTCCCACACAACAAGGCGTCTATATCTGTCCAGTCAACATCGGACAAAATCTTTGCTCTCTCTGGAAAGACTGTCCCACAAAAGAACACATCTTTATTATATTTATCATCTACGTCGCCAGCATAATGTACAGTCTCGCTGTAAGAGTGCGGCAAGTAGAAAATAAATCTATCGTTGTTCGGATTTCTCCGCTCTGCATCTTTCTTATCGTTGACAAACAATACATCATAAAAAACAGCATACTTGTCTATGATATCATTAATGTATGGAGCTTCAGTAGCGTAACAAGCGACAATAAAGTTTCTATTAATCTCACGACGTAGCTTATGAATCTCCTCTAGCAGTACAGGCGGAAACTTACTGCCATCTATAAACAAAAGTGCATCTGGTTTCCGCAATACAATCTCGACAATTAGCTCTCGTGCCGCCCTTACTATATCATGTGTCTCATCTCCATACATGATTCCATAAGTGTTATACATTCCTTCTCTACCAAGTTTGTGATATTCAATCACGTTATGAAATGCAAATCCCCACAGGTCACTTATGTCATCTTGCTGGCCTAACCCATCCAGGTAATAATTATACGTATCAAATGTGCTATATATCGATCCTGGGGCTACGACCATTAGCTTTAGTGTATCTTGCATATCCGTCTCCATCTTCTCTTTTCTCTAGGTTCGTCTCAAGAAATGCCTTGTATCGCTCTTCGAATTCCCTGCTCGCATATAGTGAGCTAGTTGTTCCCAAAGCAGCGAGCAATCGAGACATTACACCGCCGCCAACATTAATGACATCCCCAATTACGTTATAAGTAATACTGTTCGCAGGAATACGACCGGCATCCAAGTCAGTTCTAATATCAGACAAGTTTACCCCCTTTGGGGTGGACTTCGCTACTGGTTTCTCTTGCTCAACTTTATCTTCTACGATACTTGTATCTTTGCGTGCCATAATTTACCCCTTATGATATATTATCCATTACATCAAACTCGACAACCACAAAAACATACTCGTAGTTACCGCGAGCGTATGACATCGGCTCACTTCCAGTTCTAGGTCTAGCAACCATCACTGTGCCATCCAACGTCGGGTTTGACGAAACAAGTTGGATAAGGTCATCTACAAATGTTCGTGCGCTCTGTAGTGGTGTGTTGTAATCAGTATTTTGTATTCTGAAAAATACGTTAATGACAATACGCCACTCAATCGTTCTACTGGCAAACTCGCTCGCCCCTCTTACGCCAAATCCAGCGTACTCCGTGATGCAACAAGTTTGTGGAGCGCCTTCTGTATTTTGAATATATGCAAATACAGCTTCGTCGCCAACCTTGCAATTGTCGGCTGTGTAATCGCTCATATTGGCTATAATCGCATTGTTTATACTCGTTACGGCATTGATAAGACTCATGTAATCTCCTTTATTGCGATGCCAATTGCTTCAAGTTCTGGTCGTACTTGCTTGTACGCCTCTTCAACGTAATCAAACATTCTTGCGCCGCTTGGCGGTAGTTTTCTGAGCCTAGACAATCCGGTAGACCCAGCCCCAACACCAGTAGCAAATGATTTTTGAATTGCAAATGCAATCCTAGTTTGGTTCAGGTCATCCTCATTGCTAAGGTTTGGAATGTATGCCATCCAGTCGCGTAGAGCAGCAATTGTAGGAATACCTTGATTATCAAGGCTTCTCCATGTACTCTTATACGCAATGTCTGAATCGATATCCATGCGACCCGCACCGTATCTAACCTTGTGAAATGAATCTACTAACGCTCTTGACGCCGCAAATTTTTCACCCTGTTCGCGCATTGCATCGAGCATTCTATCTGCAACAGGCTCAATAATATCATCGAGTATCTTGCCACTTGCGCTTGCTGCCTGCATCGCTAAAAGATTATCTATGCCAGGAGAGTACCTAACTTTCATTTTGACTAAATCAACACGAAATACTTTTTGGCCAAGCGATGTAGTCTTAAATGATCTTATCGTATTGCGCAATCTTGCAGAGATGACCGATATAACACTCATGCTACTCGAAACTTCTTTCCGAGGAATGTCTCAATGATTCCCTCGATTTTGCCGTGTATTCCCCAGCGAATCAACGGGTCTTCTGTCGCTGCGCTTTGTCCTGGCCGATAAAACTGAATAACAGCTTCGGAACCCTCCATAGTGTGGAGATTCGCAAGTTCCTTAATTATCAAAGCAACAACAAGAGCAACAGAATAATCTATAGTCGAAGTTCCACTCGTATATACAAGTGTAACATTTTTGTCGCCTTCAGTGATAACCTGATCGTCTGCATATGGGTTTCCTGTGTATCCAGAATCGGACAACACAATGCTTGTTGTGTCATATGATATATATGCACTATCGACAGAATACCCATCAACGGTTACGGAAGTGACAGCCGAAATTGGCGGCTGGTGTACATCTATTCTTGGCAGGTCTCGACCATCTCTGACCTCTGTTATGGATGTCGGTGCTCCAACATTCCAAATCCCAGCAATACGGCCAACGATTCCGGTTGCCATGTTGTACCATATATCTCGCAGGTCTGATTGTTTAATGCCCGCAAGTAGAGCAACTTCTTCTTTAGAGATCATCTCCCATGCCATTAGTATACCCCGCTACTATGCAAAAATAACAACATAAAAATTACCGAAAATAATACCAAGTTTGCTATAATCGACAATCGCAATGTTCTCGCCAGTAATCTAACAAGATCGTTGATACTTTGAAGAGATTGATCCAATTCGTCTAACGCAAGTTGTTCTGGTCTAGACAATAGAGCCTCAAGACTAACGGCAAACCCGTATGTTCCATCCTGTCCAGTTCCAGATTGCGAAAAAGCCAAAGGGTAATCAATCGATCCCTTTTCGTGCCCATTTTGATGTTCAATGTACTCGTAAAACGCAAGTGGAAATTTCCATGCGCTAAATTCTGGTATATCCATGTTGGCAAATATCGCATACGGAATGCCATGAGCAGTCGCATAAGATGCTAATTTTCCGGTGTTGCAACCGTTAAAAAAGACAAGAGATGCCTCTGCTAGTTTTGATACTGTAACAATATCTTCTGGCGATAAAACCTCATCGCCGCTGAGCTGTATGCCTGCTGGCCCAGAGTGAGAAGCAAAGTGCAATGCATCTATTTGTTGTCCGCGCGCAGCTTGATAAACATCCTGCGTCGTAACTGTGCCATTAAGTGTCTGTACGCGATGCATTCCACTTAACGTTCGTATCTCAGATATACTATCAATATTACTCGACTCTGGTGCTATTAGCAGTATTTTCATAGTTCTCTTATCTTTGTGTATGGGGGGCCGAAGCCCCCCAATACATTTACTGTATCTTAGGCCAATTTGACGCGTCGTGCCATCGCATGAAGCTGAGGATACGGGACCAACGCAGCCATGAACCCTTCAATCATATACTCAAACGCACTCTTGCGAGTGGCCAGAGGAATGTAATTGAAGAAAGTCTCGGTGCGCTCGCCCAACGGACTCATCATACCAACAGACTGAAGGCCGCGCTGTGCATCCAGATCGACCAAGAAGATCGACTGTTCGCCAGTGGTAAGCGGCTTGACATTCGTGTTGGGAGTGTAAGTACCGTCATCAGTCCAAGTAGCAACATTCGTGCTAATTGCACCGTCAGAAGCATAGGTCTTGGCAGCAACCGTAGCCAGAAGGCCATGATTGTCAGTGCCAGTCGTTAAGGCTCGGTAAATCTTGTACAGCTTAGCATTCGCATCAGCCGTCCAAGTCAACACAACTTTGTTGTTCGTGGTCTCAGTCGTCGCACTATCTTCCGTGCCGTGCAACTGCTCACCAGCATCGGTGACGCTAGAAATGACGTAGAAATACTCATCATCGGCCAGCGATCCGCCAGCGCCCTTCGTCGCGGTGGCAGCAGGGGAAGTCGTGGTCACAGCAGGAGTTGCGTAGCTCGCAGGAAGCAGAGGAACGCCACGATAGCTGCTGAAGCGCAGGCCACCAGGAAATTCAACGCTATCTACGTTACGGGCAACACGCGTCTGCAAACCAGAAACCTTGCTGATCATCTCGTTGCTCATCAAGAATGCACGAGCATCGCGCTGTGCGGCGCGGTAGCTATTCACACGGTCAATCATGTTGTCCAGGTGAGTAAGCGTAACGACGCCATCAACATTCAAGATGTTTCCACCACTGGCCAAAGCGGTCTTGGCAGTAGAGTCTTCTTCCATCTGAGTGGCAAGGCCATTAATCTGATAGGTATCTATATCATTACCAAAAATGACCGACCATTCAACCATCTCAGCCAAACCCTCAAGGGAACCAATCAGTTCCGCCTGAAGCGCATTAACAAAGCGCTCGGAAACGGCCTGCTGGTATCCAGAGACACCACCCCACGTGCGCAGAATCTTGAGTTGCTGCGATTCACGCGTGTAGGTGCTGGACGAAGCGGTCGTTGCTGTCAGTTCGCCTTCGAACCATGCAGACGGAACAGCAGTTCGCTTCACATATTCGTGCGTTTTGCCTTCGGCTTGTTTCTTGGGCATCAGTTGCCACAGCGGGCTAAGACGACCAAGATATTCCATAATAACCGGATTCAGGTCTTCAGGAATCAGGTACTGACCAGAACCAGTGGTCTGTTGCAATGCTTTAGTCAGAGCATCCATTATTTATTCCTCCATTACATGCGACGCGCGGCGGTCAGAGCAAGCAGCTTGCTTAGCTCATCAGTCGGCATCGTTGATACATCCGCCTGCTTAGGCTCTTCATCGACCTTCTCGTTATGCACCGCAGCCTTGCGCTCAGATCGAGCAGCGGCCAGTTCAGCCACTATCGCGGAGACAACACCCTTGAGTTGTTCATCATTCAGAACAACAACAGTTTCTTTGGCACCGTCATCGGCAGATTTCTCTTCGACTTCCGGTTCCACGACAGGCTCTTCAGCCTCATCGACGGGTTTGTCATCTTCGACTTTTGGTTGCAATGCTTCCACGAGACGAGCGTCAAGATCGTCCAAGCGTTTGGAAATAGCTTCAATCGCTTTTGCGAGTTCAATTGCCTTATCGACATTTTCGCCTTCGGCCTCAACTTCAGCCTCGGCAACTACATCTTCAAGCTGCTCGTCTGCGGGCTGCTCATCGATAACCTCATCGGCCTCGACAGCTTTTTCCTCGACAGCAACTTCTTCTTCAGCAACAGGCTCAGCGACTTTATCCTCTGCCACGACTTCGATTTCCTCAGCCGCGACCTCTACATTTTTTTCGTCGCTCACAGTAACCTCCGATTGTGAATTTAATACATCAGATTCGTTGGACGCAATGTTGGTATCTTGTTTGACACCATTGCCGGAATCATCGACCGGCAATTCTTTTGTATTATCAGCGTGAATAGCATCGTACATTTCTTTTGTAACTACCACATCCACCGAACTATGCACAATACCGCTAAGCGTATCTAGTGCTTTCGGCTGGAAAATTGATGGTAGTACATCGGCCTGTACGCCACTACTTTTTTGACTATCCTGCACGCGAGCCTGCGGGTTTGCAGGACGATCAACAATGCTGACCTCCACCAAAGCCAATCCGGTGATTCTAAATATCTCACCGTATTCCCTAAACATATTAACAAGAGACATCGGCACGCCAGCCAAATCTTCCTCGTTCAAATTATCGAATCGAGTAAATTCACCCTTAGTGACTAGGATGCCAACGCTAAATGCCTTGTATACTTTATCTTGAACAAGTTGAAGTACATTTGTTCCAGATGCACTATTGCTAATCTTAGCAGCAATCCAATTCCACTCTGGAATACCAATTTTATCTGCAACACCAACGGCGTTTTCGTGCATCTCGCGGATTGTTCCCCAAGTGCGATAATCATCTAACGCCTCAAGCATTGCATTCTTATCGATCATATGCCCTTGCAAATCGAGTGTCGCGCTCGTGTAATACCCAGGAACAATTCGATTTTTAAGGTCAATGCCAGATTTCTGGATTCCACCGCTTGTCATTTTGTATAATTGTTGCATGTGCAATTCCTTTATCCATCTGCGGATTTTGCTTTGTTGCATTCCTCCAAAATGCCTTTAGCGGCAGCAACAGTAAATCCGGTAAACTTTTTGCGAAACACAGTATATTTATTCTCGCAAAGTTCAATCAAATCGTAACACGTAATATCGTATGTACCACCACCGAAATCAAGCAGATCGCCATACTCGTTTTCTTTCCATTGCTTTACAATGTCGTTTGCAACTTCTTCGGGCAGCACTTCGCTAACTAGCGTGCCGTGCTCCATATTCACAAAATGCAATCCATCGCTTCTCATCATGCCTCCTATTATACCATAGAATATCGGTTATGTCAATTTCCTACACGCCGAACCACTGCATCTGCAATCTCATTGATTAGCGCGGTAAGCCTATCTGATGCATACCAAATCTTTCGCCTGTCGCATTTTGGACACCTAATTACTATATCCGCTCCATCTGTATTAAACGAAACCGTAGAATCGCAATACAGTTGTCCAAACAAGACAAGGCCAAGAACCTCGCCGCATTCTCGATTTGCACATCTCCACTCCTTGGGCTTTCGCCCGCCCACATTGTCTTCCATTATTAATCATTCTCCTCATATGCCTTTATAGCGCGATCAAAGATTCCTTTGACTTCCTGAAAGTCTTTACCGACATCGATTAGTTGCCGTTGAACTTCCTGAAGTACTTCCTGGTCTATGTAGTCGCTTTTGAATTCTTTTTTCTCACGTTTACCATCTAGATACTGAAGATGTAGCCTGCGCCACAACCGTAAATCTGAAATCGCCATGTTACTTACACTTGTATCCTCATCTCGCGGTACGCGCTCAGGCTCACTAGGCTCTGTTTCATCTGGCTCGGTTTGCCCAGGGTTATCGTTCTCAGTCTTATCGCCTGTAGGGGAAACCATTTCACCATCTGTCATTTGAACCATATTCATAGGCGCATAGTAGTAATCGCCATCTGTCCGTGGGTCTTCGCCACGATGTTTGCGAATCTCGTTGGGACTGTAAATACCCCATTGCAGCATACGCATATCAATCGATGCTTGCTCGACAGCGTTGGTAATATCGGGTTGCTTGAACTGGAATTTCCAGCCACGTGCATCAAGCATTCTAACTATTACTTGATAATAAATATCATCTTCTAGTTTCCTAAATAGGGGTCGCAAGATGTTTTCATGGAATTCCCTGCGCGTCTCTCTGATGTTAGCTTTGTTTGCGCTAGATGTAATCCCAAGTTTATTTCCGTCAACACCAGTGACACCAAAGAATTCTTCCCTGTTGAAAGATCGACCATCCAGGTATGGAGCGTCTTCTGTATTTCTAGATTTTACCTGCTTGAAATCTGCGCCACCGCGAATAACAAGTGGATTGCGACCGAAATTTGTTGCTCCAGAATATCTCTCTTCGAGCAACGCTAAGAAGAAATCAAAGTCGTCATCGGACACTGACGGGTCAATCTGCCACAGGCCATTGTATGGAGCATTGACGTTCTCAAACAGCGACCTATAAGATACTGCCGCAAAAAGATCAGATGGTATTGTCGTATTTGCAAGTGTGGAATATGGGCTTTCGCCAGTAATCTTTCCGGTAATACCAGAATTATAGAAGTATGCAATTTCGTCTACCTGATACTCAATTGGGTCTCCTGCTCCCCACGGATAAAATAAAAATGCTGGATTCTCAAAGTATCCAGATTCATCAACTTGCGGTATAACAATTCCAGACAATACATCAAAGCCTATGGGGTCGTTGTTGCCATCTCGAACCATCTCCCATGCGGCATGACCAAACAAGCGATAAGAACCTACGGTTTGAGCCAGCTTATCAGGTAGAGACTGGAAATCTTTAATGTTGTCCCATGAGCGTTCACGATATTCAAAGAAATCCTCGACAGCTTTACGCTTACGTTTAGATTGATCGTTTGCATATCGTTCTACAGGAACAATCGACCACCCAGAACCAACGACAGATCGCGAAATCGCATCTACAGTAGCGAATGTCCACGAATGCTCGTGCGCTGCCTGAGCCAACAGCTTCAACATGTCTATATGCGTGATATCCTTACTGCCAGAAAACAGGTTGCTGCCTATTTTCTTAATGCCGATATCCATGCCTTTCTTCGCTGGGGTGTATATTTTCATTTTACGTGAACCTCGCTAGGCTAATGGGGTTATCTGTTGCTATTACCAGATAACGTTCGTGCTTCAATATAGCGCGCAGTTGCGCTTCGAGTTTCGCAACCTGATCCTCATCGACACTCTCTGGAACAACCAAAATCACGCTATCGTTCGATCCCATTATGCACACCTGACTAATTAAAGATTGCGTAAAACGCATCGTCAATTGATCTACAATATCTTGGTTGTCTACGTCAAGCAAATACCTTACTACGACATCGATTATCCATTGCTTAATTGCTCTCATCTCGCTATCCCCTTAAACCTTCTCGTTGAATCCCTGACTCTCGTCAATGCCCTACGCAGAACATAAGGATTATTATTGAATTGCTCGGTTACAACCTCTTCATCATCGGAATCGCTTTGTTTCGGTTCACCAAGTCTAGTAATTCTAAAACCTGAAGATGATGTCGCAAGATCAACAGCGACATTCAGGTAGTTGATTGCATGTGCAAAGTGATCTGGGCCAGAATGCACCCACGCAACTTCTGTTTTCTCTCCGCCCATTTTAGTATTGGTAAGAACCTCATCCCTACGCATACTAGCCAAATGCGATACAGCCAGCCGCAACTCATTTGTTAGGTTTGTCTTATCGCCATATAATGCAATCTCGCCAGCGTTGATCTTCTCATATAAATAATCGAACGCTATAGACCTGTTAATCTCAACTCGAAAACCCAAAGCGTTTTCTTTGTATACATCCGGAGTTTGCGTATAGAATGCCATTAACGCTCTTCCACCACGATAGAAACTGGCAAACGAGTTAGCTGAATGTCTATTCGGCAGCCCATCGATAACTGCTTGTTGTATGCCAAATCTGTCCATCAAAACATACAACTCGTCAAACCCACGTTCAAGCGGTATAACATCCATGTATACAATTTCAATTGTATCGCCAACCGCTTTACCTATGACAACGTGAATATCGTTGCCCTGGTCAGCACCCATAAAGTATCCGCTACCAGCGTATTCCTTGCCGTGTGTATTACGTATACACTTATCGTAAATAAGCTGTCTGGTAATCGATCCAGTTGACTGAGTGTACGGCTTGCCAAGACGAAGATTGTAAAAGTTCTTCGTCCTCATCGTCTTTGAATCTTCCCATAGGCTGCTGGGAGGTATTGACGTTACCATCATCTGAGAAACTGCATACCCGCTAATATCACGGCCGGGGTGATCTGCAATCCACGATCCGCTTTGTACGATGTCTGGAGTAAACTCCCTATCGCATTGACCGCAAGCGTACCATGTTTCTCCACCAGAGTTACGAATGTTATTATCCCAAATTAATTCTTGCTCGTGGTTGCACCGTGGGCACTTTATAATCCACCGTTTCTTATCGCTCTTATCAAACAAAGAGTCAATGCCAAATCCATTGACGGTTGGCGTCGATATTCTCCAATGTATCTTATATTCAGAGGCATCTAGACGTGCGATGTACTGCTCAAGGTTGTCTTGGTTAGACATATCAATCTCGTCATTGACCAGACAATCAACATCAAGCATACGTGGCGTTACGCTAGATTCCATAAAGTGCAAATATGAATCGCCATACACCTTAAAGCGAACGTTATCCGATGAGCCTATCATACTGGATAACAATGGACTATCTCTAAACATAGATGAAACGCGGCCGTTTACAAGGTCATATACATCATCTTGCCTTGGCAGCGTATACATAACACGCACTGGATGGTAATGTGCAAAATGCAACATCTTGCATAGCATAAGCGTTGTCATTCCGATTTGAGTCGGTTTAATAACAACTATCTCTCTAGAGTTATCATCAAAAATTGCCGCTTGCCATTTTCTATGTTGAAAATCCCACGGCGCTCGCTTTGGCAATCTGACATTCCTAGATGACCAAATCATTGGTGATGCTTTTTCGTATTCTGCCAGATCAATTGTCTTATCGCTCATCTATTCTAAACACCGTCCTATATTCTTCTTGCGAAAGACCATGCTTACGATTGGTATGCCCAAATAAATCAACAAACCAGCCGCCGCATATATGGCACTGACGAGTATCAGATTCATCATCGTAATTTATAACGCCATAATCCGTTTCCGGGTGGCAAGAATACGATGGATGCGTTTCTATATATTCGCCTTCTATATACTCTTCGCCCTTGTCAAGTTCGGTAATTCGCGCAGCTATTGCATCAATAGAGCCAGTAGAAATGAACAGTTGTGGTGTAAACGAATTGCCAGATGCCGATCCACTATCATCACTACGTTCAAGCACAAACCTAGCCATGCGCGCTATCTCGCGTCTCTCTTGGTCAAAAGCCTTTGAGTAATCTTGACTTAGAATCTCCAGTGCCTTATCTAAAGCAAGTGTTCGCGTCTGCTCGATAATCTTTTTACTCTGTTCTACAGCAGATTCACGAGCATATATAATCGCATCATTAAAAATAGAATCTTCGCTGAGCCAATTATTTATCGTATCCAATGAAACACCTACAGAGCTAGATACGATTTGAGCCGGTATTCCATGTCCGAGAAGTTGAACAGCGCGCATCTGTTTGTATGTTAAACCGTTGTATCTTGCGGCTAATTCTTCAATACTTCTTTTAATTAAATCGTTCGACATATATCAATTCTCCTATCTATATTATACACCATAAATGGTTTTATGTCAATTTACTGTACACGCACCCGATCGTTTGACCAACTAATCTATGTGTGGTATAATAGGAGAATGCACATAATTTTAAGTCTCGCACAAACCGCTTAGGCGGATTTTCTAATTTTTAGGGCAACAATATCAACAGTGTATCGGGGGAATCGCTAATGCTATCTTTTCATCTTGACCATGAGTTTGTAGATCGATATCGAGATCGTCCAGAGCCATTTGGGTTTGGCTCTCTTGGGGCTGTGACATTTTATCGCACGTATGCTAGGGTAAAACCTGATGGTAATCTAGAATCTTGGGCAGACGCTTGCGAGAGAATTATCAATGGAATGTACACAATACAGAAAGATTACGCATCGGAACATGGTGTACCGTGGTCAGATGATAAAGCAAAAGAGTCAGCACACGAGGCATACGATAGACTGTTTAACTTGAAGTGGAGTCCACCAGGACGCGGATTGTATCATATGGGTGCCCCATCAGTACATGAGCGTAATATGGTAGAGGCAACGAACAATTGCGCGTTCACCAGCACGCAATCAATTCGAGATCACAAAGGCCATATCTTTGAGTGGGTCATGGAGATGTTGATGCTCGGCGTTGGTGTTGGATTTGATATTCGTGGCGCTGGCCTAGTAGAGATTGTTAAGCCACGAGATACCGATCTCAATATATTTGTCATACCTGACAGCCGAGAAGGATGGGCAGATTCGATAGGCCGACTCGTGTCGTCCTACATACCGAATGGCGATGTCCAGCACGCCGTAACATTCGACTACTCTTTGATTCGCCCAAAGGGTTCGTTAATCCGCGGATTTGGCGGGGTGGCTAGTGGATATGAACCTTTGGAGTGGCTTCACGATAAGGTTCGTACAATTTTGGACGATGCACATGGAGATCGCATTTCCGGTAGAATCATCACTGACATCATGAATATGATTGGCGTTGTAGTTGTTGCCGGTAACGTGCGGAGAAGCAGCGAAATTGCCCTTGGAAGTCCATTCGATACTGAGTTCGCTAATCTTAAAAATTACACGCAGAATCCAGAACGCAAGGAGTGGGGATGGTCTTCAAACAATAGCGTGTTTGCTAACGTTGGCATGGATTACAAGCCGTTTGTTGAAAGAATTATGGATAATGGCGAGCCTGGATTCGTGTGGTTAGAAAACGCGAATAAGTATGCTCGTATGAACGGCATTGAAGATCATCGTGACTTAGCTACTGGAGTTAATCCATGCTTCCGTGGCGATACGCTTATACGCACCAAGAACGGAGATGTACCCATTGTTGATTTGGTTGGAGAGACCGCCGATATATGGGACGGTAGCCAGTGGGTTGCGATTGACAACTTTAGGGTAACTGGAACCAACCAAAAAGTATTGCGAATTGAGCTTCAAGATGGAACAGAGCTATTTGTTACGCCATACCACACAATGGTTCTTGACGATGGCACTTCTCGACAGGCGAAAGATATTGTAGCTGGCGATAAACTACAATCATCTACTGCCCCGGAGTCTCATGGAGATTTAGATGTTGCAGGCGCATATGTAAAAGGATTTATGCTTGGAGATGGTACTTCTCATGGGACTGTACCGGCGCTATGGTTATACGATACAAAAAAAGTATGTGCCGAGAAAATCGTGCAATCGTTGTCCGAGATTCCTGCACGCGATGGAAGAAGCGACATGATTAGCGAGCCAAACTATACGGATGGCGAATACAGCAATGGTCGCTCGGTGGTTGTGATCCAAGGATTACGCGCTAGAGATTATGATATTATGCCGTGGGCAACAACATATAAAGATAAACTTCCGTTTGAGGTATTTGGGTGGAATAGAAAATCGAAACTAGAGTTAATTGCTGGAATCTTCGATTCCGATGGCACGGCATTTGATACGAATAATGGATTTGGATATCAACTTTCATCTGTACGCCGCGAGTTTCTATTAGATGTACAAACACTACTAAAGTCAATCGGAGTACATTCAAAACTTGCCATGTCGCACGAGGCAGGAATACGCGATTTTGGCGATGGTTATGGAGAATATAAAGCTAAAGAATGCTGGCGTTTATCTATTGCTCAACACGCAAGCATCGTTTTGTCTAACCAGATACAGTTTGCCAGATTGGATAACTTACACCTGACGTGTAAGACAACATATCAATATACGTTAAAATGGAATACAGTTGTCAAGATAGAGCCTGCTGGAACAGAGGACAAAGTGTATTGTTGTACTGTACCTACGAGCCATCGAATCTCGTTGTCTTGCGGGATTGAGACTGGACAGTGCGGCGAGCAGTTTTTGTACGGATGGTCGCCCGCTGGTGTTGGCGGTGAGCTATGCGTAGCTGGCGATACGCAAATACAAACAGAAGATGGTATATTCCGAATCTCCGACTTGGTTAATAAGCGCGTTAAGATTTGGAACGGAGAAGAGTGGTCTGAGGTTACTCCATTTTTGGCTGGAACCGGAAGCCTTTACAGGGTGACACTATCGGATGGTTCGTACTTAGATGCGACCCCAAAACACGAATGGATTGCAAAAACAAAAACCCAGGCTAAGTATCGAACGCACACGACGGATTCCCTCGAAGTCGGAATGGTTCTTCCGAAATTCGAAGTAATAGATTCTGGCGGAACCAGTGACAAACACGCATACGAGCTTGGGTGGTTTACTGGTGACGGATATATAGATGACAACAGAAAAGCACTGGCGGTTATTCAGGAGAACGAATATTTTATAGGACAAGATGCTGGCTGGAATATGTGGAAAGAGCAGCATCCTGCTGGATATTCACGTCCGTTCCGCAGGGTAAACTTTAGCGGGGAAATCGATATGGATACTGCGGTTCAACTGCGAGATCATGACGCCGGTCTTGCTAGTCGAATCATGCGTATGGACGCAGATGGTATTTCCGAGTTCATGGGTGGGTGGATAGATGCAGATGGTTCAATAGCTAAAAACCCCAACACGCAACATTATGTGTTGTATGGGTCAGAACAAAAGCTGAGAGATGCGCAAATACTATTGCGGAGAATCGGGGTAAACCACGCTACAATACGATTGTTGTCGCCAACTGGGACAATCACGAATTATGGACGAAGAAATTACGATTTGTGGCGAATGTTTATCCCTAGCTACGAGTGCAGTAAAATAAAAACAAGGCTAAAGGTTATCGAGCGGTTTGGCTCTGAATATCAAGAAAACCATGCCCATAAAAATTCAAAGCCGATCAGCAGGGCAAAACGACAACGGGTTGTAAGCATCAAATTAATCTCGGACAGCGAGCCAACATATTGTTTCAACGAGCCGATGCGACATATGGGTGTATTTGGAAACGTAATCACGAAGCAATGCACCCTTGTAGAGTTGTACCCGAATCGACACGATTCCTTCTACGATTTCGCACGTAGTATTAAGTTTGCATACTTGTACGGGAAGTCCATTACGCTTCTCAGCGAGAAAATTGCACATCCTGGTACGCGACAGCTTATGATGCAGAATCGTCGCATTGGCCTATCGATGACTGGCATCGCTCAGTTTGTCGCATCGCGTGGCATGGGAACACTTGTCAAGTGGGCAGAGGATGGTTATTCATACGTCAAGCACTACGATAAGAGATATAGCAACTGGTTCGGCGTCAATGAGAGCGTGCGCGTCACGACCGTCAAGCCATCTGGAACGGTATCTCTGGTTGCCGGTGCGACACCAGGGGTTCACCATCCTGTTGCTGAATATTACATTCGTCGTGTGCGATTCTCGGATAATAGCCACTTGGCAGAACGTTTACGAGAAGCAGGTGTTCATATCGAGATAGATGATTATTCGCCAAATACGGTTGTGGCTGAATTCCCAATCCATGCCGGAGACAATCTGCGCCGTGCTAAAGATTTGACTATTTGGGAACAGTTTAATCTTGCGGCCATGATGCAACGCCATTGGTCTGACAATAGTGTGTCAGTTACAATCAGCGTCAACCCCGAATCGACAACGGCACAGGAATTGTCGATTGCGCTAGACCACTACCAGCACTCTCTGAAATCAGTTTCAATGTTGCCAGAAGTTAGCGGCGGCGCGTACACCCAGATGCCATACGAGGAAATCAATGAAGTTCGCTACGGCTTAATGGAAATGAAAATTGATTATTCGAAACTAAAGAATTTGAATATTAAAAACGTAGCTCCGGTAGATAGACTGGTAGATGCTTACTGCGATGGAGATGCATGTCAAATTCCGTTTGTTAAATAGACCATAGATAACTTTACATAATGCGTCGTTGCTGGCTGCACACTTGACATAATAGCGTCACATAGCCATATGGCATATTTTGACGTATGGCTATGTGCGTGCTATAATGTCAACAGTAAAACGCGCCACATAGCGCACAGATGAGCTTATCTATGGAGGATAATGTGCAGATACCATATAGTTACGTTCCAAATGGAGTGCCCAGAGATGAAGCAACGAGAGGTATACTGACTCTCAACATATCTGGAACGATAAAGGGGTTCGTCGGTATACACATCAAGGGAGAAGAGGTGCTGGCCAAATATCGCGATTCGGAAACGGCACTGATAATGAACTTTCAGATTGCAGGAGATACCGTACTCAGCTACGATTCTGTATGGATGTACCGCGATTTCTACACTGGAAAGTTGGTTATCGCTAACGAAATTGCAACCACTGGCACCAACATGTACTTTCATCGGCTTAGCAAGAACCTGCTCGATGCGCTTGGAAGAAGAACTGATATCCGTAATGGAGTGCAATCTACAGTACATCTGCTGTTCGACGCGCCTAAGCATCACAGTAATGTATACAGGGTCATGGATGCAAGATCGTTTGAGCCAGATGGGGAAACGACAGGATGGCGAAGTAGCCTAGACTCTGCAATCGCAAGAGGTATGAAATACAGGCTGTTTATCAATCGCAATCCGGAAACCGAATATCCTCTTGTTGTGTCTCTGGACAGATCGGTGGATGCAACACAATACATATGGCATCCGGTGGAGAATTTGAACGTGCCGGTGTATCACAACATCCTGGTTTCTGCTAGGTTTGCCAGTGATAAGCTGTGTGAATCCCGTTCGATTCCAGCCTCTGAGATTCTAGACAGAATTGCAGCACTTGGGATGGAAGAACCAGACTGGAAAGAATGATTTTTGTGTGGCGATGCTGTCGTGGGCATGTATCGTTGGTTCGATTCCAGCCGCCACAAATTGACACTGTTCTATTGAGGTTAGTCAGTTGTCGTAGCCGAAGTGGATATTATTCAGAAAGGAAACACAACGCTGAACTTCCACTTCGCGCTTGGGGATATAGCTCAATTGGCAGAGCAGCAGGCTCATAACTTGTTGGTTGATGGTTCAAATCCATCTGTCCCCACAGCCCTGTTCGTTGGAGTAGTAAATTTGTCTACCTCCTTTAGGATGCATTTGGATAAGTCTCGCCGTTATAGTGGTTTAGTACATCGGTTGACGGCTACAGAGAAATCTGGTTCAACCGATTGACCAGCGAACAGGGTATATCTCGTGCGTGTAGTTGAGTCGGAACAACATCGAGCGGACGCGCCGAAGACATGGGTTCGAGTCCCATCACGTACACTGATGTCAAATGGCCCGGATAGTTTATTTTTTTTTGCGTATCCAATTTTAGACAAGGAAATTGATATGCTAACAGTAATATGGGATCAAAAATCGCCGGTGTGCGATGAACACGCAATGGATTTCGCTGATTCGATAGTAGATAGCGATATCGTACTCCAGAACAAATCGGTTCATGTATCTAACGATTGCGTATTGCTCGCAATTCGATTGCGCGCCCTACAGTTGGATGTTGCCGACTACGTTCAGGTTGATATCAATGGCTCTATACATCGATGCAATAGGTATGGCAACGTTAAAAACAGTGGTGCGCTGATTGATATTCCGTTTGATATTGGCATGGATTTAATTAGGCTGCAAGTGAAAAAGCGTAAACAATCAATAACAAGGGGAAATAATGCTTAGGCTAGTGTGGGATGGAAGGACGAGCATTCCGGATATTCAAGCATCGAACACCGCAAAGAAGCTGGTAAGCAACGATATCAAGAATGTAGATGTTATCTACTACTTTGCGAATCGTTTTCTGGTCGATGCCGTGATCACCGAGCTGCTCCAACAGGGAAAAGAGATGTTCGCTACTGTTGAGGTCATGGATGAACAGTATACCATCAGCGAAGATGGAATACTGGTTGGCCTCATGTCGATGCACCATATATTCGATGCGG